>Ga0075425_100000070_pt1 | contig 92591 bp, 84 predicted proteins | sample SoiMethybrSBSTD4_FD_75300 | JGI IMG/M metagenome (GOLD analysis project Ga0075425, IMG submission 75300) | Bulk soil microbial communities from a Populus tree surrounding site in Tennessee, USA - Soil MetaG P. TD hybrid SBSTD4 | ecosystem: Environmental > Terrestrial > Soil > Tree plantation...
CTCGCGCGACAGCGCCTCGTCGAGCGTCGGCCGCTCCTTGGTGTTCATCACCGCGTCATAAGTGAAATACGGCGGCGCATCGGGTTGATCGGCGGTGACGAGATCGACAAAGGCCGCCTTCGTCATCGGCTGCAGCGCGTAGTTGGACTGCCGCTGCTCGCCGATCGTCGAGACCGTTTCCTTTGCCAGCGCTTTGCCGCACAGCGATCCGGCGCCGTGCGCCGGATAGACGAGGCTCGCGTCGGGCAGCTTCAGCAGCTTGCTGCGCAGCGAGTCGTACAGCATGGCGCCCAGATCAGTCGCCGACCAGCCGAGCGCGGCACGCAGGTCGGGACGGCCGACGTCGCCGACAAACAGCGTATCGCCGGTGAGAACCGCGTGCGGTTCGCTGGCGCTGCGATCGAGGTCGTAGACGGCAATCGAGATCGACTCGGGCGTGTGGCCCGGCGTTTCGATCGCCTGCAGCCGAACGCGGCCGAACTCGATGCGGTCGCCGTCGTGCAGCGACGTGAACGCGTACTCCGCCTTGGCCGCGGCGCCGAGATAAATCGCCGCCCCGGCGCGATCGCGCAGCTCGAGATGCCCGGCGACGAAGTCGGCGTGCAGGTGCGTGAGCAGCACGTGCGCGATCCGAAGGCCGTGCGCCTCCGCAAACGACAGATAGCGGTCGATGTCGCGCTGCGGATCGACGACCGCCGCCGTCCTCGTCTGCTCGTCGGCGACGAGATACGAGGCGTGCGCGAGGCAGTGCAGATAGAACTGGTGAAGAATCATCGGTGACGCGGAATCGGCGCCTGTTGGCAGTATACCGCCGCTGCCGCGCCGGTTCGGTCGCACGCTGGAGCGAGCTCGCCGCCAGCGTGCGGCGCGCGACTGTGACAATGCCGATGCCCTGAGCGCGGGCAGCGTTCGGATCGCCTGGACCGCCGGGTGTCACGGCTCGTTAGAAATGTCCACCGGCAGTGCGAGTAAGATGTCGGCGCCGGTTTGCCCGCCGCGATTCCGAGCAGGAGGAGTTGATGAGGCGTTACACGATCGTTTCCGCCGTGATCGGCCTCCTGTTCGCCGCCGCCGCTGCGCAGGTGGTCCGCGGGCAAGCCCCGGCGTACGACGTCTTGATTCGCGGCGGCCGCATCGTCGACGGCACCGGCAACCCGTGGTTCGCCGGGGACGTCGCGATCAAAGGCGGCCGTATCGTCGCCGTCGGCAACCTCACGGCCGCCACGGCCGCGCGACTCATCGATGCATCGGGGCGGACCGTCTCACCGGGGTTCATCGATCTCCACACCCACTCCGACCTCACGCTGCTGGCCGACGGCTCGGCGCAGAGCAAAGTGCGGCAGGGTGTGACGCTCGACGTCATGGGCGAGTCGACGTCTGTGGCGCCACGCGACGGCCTTGCCGACGAAACCGTGAACGACGGCGGCGTGGCCGTGGCGCAAAACTGGACCACGTTCGCGCAGTACTTCAAACGCGTCGAGACGCAGGGCATCTCGATCAACGCAATCTCGCACGTGTCCTCCGAGCAGGTCCGCCGCGTGGTGCTCGGTTACGACCCGCGCCCGGCGACGCCGGCGGAACTCGAGCGCATGAAAGCGCTGGTCGAACGTTCGATGCAGGAAGGCGCCTGGGGCCTCGTCACCCGTTTCGAAAGCGGCGGACCGACCTCCCCCGACGAGATCGTCGCGCTGGCGAAGGTCGTGGCACGCTACGGCGGCAACTACACGTCGCACATCGGCAGCGAAGGCTTCGAGCAGGAAAAGGAGATCGGCTTTGCGATTCGCGTCGCCGACGAAGCGAAGCTGCCGGTCCACATCTTCCATCTGAAGATCCGCGCGCGAGACAACTGGGGGACCGTCGGGCGCTACGTGCAGATGATCGAGGACGCGCGCGCCCGCGGCCTCGACATCACCGCGAACCAGTATCCCTACACGGCGATGAACCACGGCTGGAGCGCCTTCTTTCCGGTGTGGGCGCGGGAGGGCGGCCCGGCGAAGTTCGCCGAGCGGCTCAAGGATCCGGCAGTCCGCGATCGGATCAAAACCGACAAGGACTTCATCACCTGGGCGAAAGAACACGGCTGGTGGGAAGGCATCGTGATGGGCCGCGCCGGCAGCGAGCGGAATCGCAAGTACGAAGGGATGCGGCTGTCCGAAATCGCAAAGGCGCGCGGCGATGCCGATCCCGCTGACACCTGCGTGACGCTGATGGCCGAAGACGGCGGCCGCATCTCCGGGATGTTCCACACGATGTCTGACGAGGATGTCGACCTGGTGATGCAGCAGCCGTGGGTGGCGATCGCGAGCGACGGCTCGGCGCTAAACCTCGACGCGGCCGGCGTGCCGCACCCGCGCAACTACAGCACGAACGTGCGCGTGCTCGGACACTACGTCCGCGATCGACACGTCCTCTCGCTCGAAGACGCGATTCGCAAGATGACGTCGCTGCCGGCGCAGATCCTCGGCCTGCGCGACCGTGGCCAGCTGCGCGACGGCCTCGCCGCCGACGTCGTCGTGTTCGATCCGGCGACGGTCGGCGAGACCAACTCGTTCGAGAAACCGAAGTCGTACGCGAGGGGAGTCGACTACGTGCTCGTCAACGGCGTCGTCGTGATCGACAAAGGTGTGCACACCGGCGCCAAGCCGGGTCGCGCCATCCGATCGGCGGCCGCGCAATCGCGCCCCGGCGGATCGCCGGCCGCCCCCTAACCGTCGCGCGAGAGCGGTTGCGCACGAACGCAATCTGCTAGCATCCAGCATGCGCCTTCTCCGAGCGATCGCTGCTGGTACGGCGATCATTGTCACGGTTTGTCTTGCCGTCCGGCCGGCTGCGCAGCGGGCGCGCTACGACGTCGTCATAACGAACGGCCGGATCGTCGACGGTACCGGCGCGCCGTGGTATCGCGGCGACGTCGCGATCGCCGGCGACCGGATCGCGGCGATTGGCGCGATCGGCGATCGCGGCGGGGCGACGGTGGTCGACGCGACCGACCTCATCGTCGCGCCGGGGTTCATCGACCTGCTCGGCCAATCCGAATTCAACGTGCTCGTCGACGGCCGCGCGGCGAGCAAGATTCTCCAGGGCGTCACCACCGAAGTGACGGGCGAGGGGTCGTCGATTGCGCCGGTCAACGATCGCCTGGTCGCGGAAGCGGCGCCGCAGGCCCACGCCTTCGACGTCGCGCAGGACTGGCGGACCCTCGGCGACTACTTCAAGCGCCTCGAGGAGCGATCGCGGACGGCGATCAACGTTGCGACCTTTGTCGGCGCCGGCGGGCTGCGCAATTACGTGATCGGCAAGGCCGATCGGCCGGCGACGTCGGCGGAACTCGAGCAGATGAAACAGCTCGCGGCCGCGGCGATGGAGCAGGGCGCGCTCGGCGTCAGCACGTCGCTGCAGTACGTGCCCGATCGCTTCGCTTCGACCGGCGAGATCGTCGAGCTGGCAAAAGTGGCGGCGAAGTACGGCGGCGTCTATTTCACCCACCAGCGATCGGAAAGCGCGCGGATCTTCGAGTCGCTCGACGAGGTGTTCACGATCGCCGAACAGGCGCGCATTCCGGCGGAGGTCTGGCACCTGAAAACCGCCTACAAGGCGAACTTCGGCAAGATGCCGGAGGTGCTGCGGCGGATCGAGGCGGCGCGGGCGCGCGGGCTCGACGTCACCGCGAATCAGTACCCATATACCCGGGCCTCGAACGGGCTCGACTCGTGCATTCCGCTGTGGGCCCGCGAAGGCGGGTTCAACAAGCTCGTCGAGCGGCTGAACGATCCGGCGACGCGCGAACGGATCAAGAAGGACATGGACGATCCGAACGCGACCACGTGGGAGAACCAGTGGTACGGCGCCAACGGCGGCGACGGCGTGATGATCTCGACGGTCCTCAATCCCTCGCTGCGCAAATATGAAGGGATGACGCTCACCGAAATCGGCAAGGCGATGGGCAAGGATCCGCGAGACGCCGTGATCGACCTCGTGGTCGCCGACAAAGGCGAGACCTCGGTGATCACCTCGATCATGGACGAAGACGACGTGCGGACGGCGCTGAAGCATCCGCTGGTCGGCGTCGGCACCGACTCGGGCGCGAAGGCGGCCGACGGTAAACTGTCGGAATCGAAGTCGCATCCGCGCGCCTGGGGCTCGTTCCCGCGCATTCTCGGGCACTACGTCCGCGACGAGCGGCTGCTGCCCCTCGAAGAGGCGATTCGCAAGATGACATCGAAGGCGGCGACGCGCGTCCATCTCGCCGACCGCGGTGTGCTGCGGCCGGGCATGGCGGCCGACATCACGGTGTTCGACGCCGCCACGATCCGCGACGTCTCGACGTTCGACGACCCGAACCGCTACTCAGCCGGCGTCCGTCACGTCTTCGTCAACGGCCGCCGCGTCGTTGCCGACGGATCGATCACGGCGGAGCGGCCAGGCAAACCACTGCGCGGACCTGGGTACCGGAAGTAGCTTGCCGGAGTGGCTGGTTGATCTCTTTGCGCGCTACGGGTACGCGGTTGTGTTCTTTGGCGTGTTCCTGGAAAACACCGGCTTGCCGGTGCCGGGAGAAACGGCGCTGCTCGCCGGCGCGGCGCTGTCGCAATTCGGCCGGCTGGCGCTGCCGCTGGTGGTCGTGACCGCAGTCGGCGCCGCAATCCTCGGCGACAACCTCGGATTCCTGATCGGCCGCCGCTATGGCCGCAGCCTGATCGAGCGATACGGCGCGCATCTCGGGCTGACGCGCGCGCGGCTCGATGAATTCGATCAGTTCTTCCACCGCCACGGCGGTCGCACCGTCTTCATCGCGCGGTTCATCACCGGCCTGCGCGTGTTCGGCGCTCTGCTCGCCGGCGCGAGCGGCCTGCGGTGGCCGACCTTCCTCTTTTACAATGCCGCAGGCGCTGTCGCCTGGTCGATTGCCGTCGCTGCCGCCGGGTACTCGCTGGCTTACAGCTGGGACACCCTCGAGCGCTGGATCGGTCGAAGCGGCCTCATCGGGCTCGCGATCGTGGCGGCGCTGATTGCCGTCGCCTTCCTGCGCAGCCGTCGCGTGCACGAGTCATGATTACACTCGCGTCCGGCGTCTCGTACATCGACCTCAACTTCCTGGGCGTTCGCGGCGTCATCGCGACGGTCGTTCTCCACGGAGCAGAGGGCGTGGCGCTGATCGATCCCGGTCCCACCTCGGCGCTGCCGGTGCTTCTGGCCGAACTGCAACGGACCGGGATCGCGGTCGAAGACGTGCGCACGATCCTGCTCACGCACATCCATCTCGATCACGCCGGCGCGACCGGCACACTGGTTCGCGACAATCCCGCGCTCCGCGTCGTCGTCCATGAACACGGCGCGCCGCACATGGTGAACCCGGAGAAACTGATCGCCAGCGCATCGCGGTTGTGGCCCGGGGAAATGGACCGCCTCTGGGGCGACTTCCTGCCGGTGCCCGCCGATCGCCTCGAGGTCGTCAAAGGCGGCGAGCGGATTGCCGCCGGCGGCCGTCAGCTCGAGATCCAGTACACGCCGGGTCATGCCTCGCATCACGTCAGCTACTTCGGCGCCGACACCGGCATCGCCTTTGTCGGCGACACAGCCGGCATCCGCCTGCAGTCGGGCGGCTTCGTGATGCCGCCGACGCCGCCGCCGGACATCGATCTCGAGATCTGGCACGACAGCCTGAAGCGCATCGCGGCCTGGCGTCCGTCGACGCTGTTCGTCACCCACTTCGGCGCCTACACGCCGGTCGATCCGCATCTCACCGAGATGACCGATCGCCTCGGCCTGACAAGCGGCCTGGTGAAAGCGTCGCTCGCACGCGCCGGGACCGACGAGGACCGCGAGGCCTGGTTCACCGACGAAGTGCGCCGCGAGTTGCGCCGCCGGATGTCCGGCGCCGAAGCGCAGGCTTATGAAGTCGCGGGCCGGTTCGATTTAAGCTGGCGGGGTCTTGCGAGGTACTGGCGAAAGCGGGGCAACGGCAATCAAGAATGAGCAATTAAGAATTAAGAATGCGTGTCCACGATCGTGGGTACGGATTCCTGATTCTTAATTCCAAATTCTTACTTGCGCGAGCCCGCTCAGGCGGTGGCGCGCGCGGGCTCTACGGCTGCCGGCCGCTGCTTCGGATCGACCATCAGGCGGAGCGCCAGCCCTTGCGGTTTCGACGACGAGGGCGGCGTGACGCGGTAGACGGCGCTCAGGATGCGTCCCTGCTGCAGCGCCGGCGGCACCGCATCGGCGTCGCGGTCGCGCACGTCGCGTTCGAGCTGGAACTGCACCAGGCGGTACAGCGGGATCGAGACCGGCGACTGGCATTCGACGTAGACGCCGAAATCGCTGACGTCGCGCGTCACGACTGTGGCGAAGCGCGTCATTCCACGCTGGTCCTTCCAGGTCAGGCGCGCCGGCAAGTTCACGGCACGGCGTTCGGCGGCGCGCTGGTTGCTGGCCAGGCAGGTCGTCGAGCGAGGATTGGTCCAGGTCTGCTTCACGTCGAACTCCAGGGCTTGGGGTGTGCTGAGTCCTATATCAAGCTCTGGGCCTTGTGCAGTGATGTGAACGGCCGAGGTAGGGTGTAGCTGCTAAGCTGTTGATATATCTGTTTTTAATTATTTGTGCACCAAATCAAATCTGCGTGCAAAGTGACTACTTGGTATACGCAGAGGATGGAAACTGGGTATTCAGTATCCACGGATCAGTGGGCATCCACCTCGGAGCGCGCGTCCAAACCGAGGCGCCGAATCTTGAGATAGAGGCCGCGCCGCGTCAGACCGAGTAAGCGCGCCGTCTCCGAGATGTTGCCGCCGGCACGATCGAGCGCCGCCTGAATCAGATCGCGTTCGACCTGTTCGACTGCCGTCGCCAGGTTCGGCGAATTCCGCGCCGCCCGCATTGACGCCGCCGACGGCGAAGACGGCGTCGCCGCCGGCAGGCGCGTCGTGTTGATCTCCGGCGACAGGTGCGACGGTTCGATCGTTCCGCCGGGGACGCTCAACGCCACTGCGCGCTGAATCTCGTTCTTCAACTGCCGGACGTTCCCCGGCCACCAGTATTGCGAAAAGACGTCGAGCGTTTCCGAGCTGAGAAGCACGTCTGGTTTGCCGAGCCGCTCCAGCGCTTCGCGCAGGAAATAGGTGCTCAGGTGCGGGATCTCCTCGCGCCGCTCGCGCAGCGGCGGGACGTGGATGCGGATCACGCTCAGCCGGTAATACAGGTCCTCCCGGAATTTGCCTTCGGCAACGCGCTGCTCGAGATCGGCGTTGGTAGCCGCGAGCACGCGGACGTCGACCCGCTGCGGCTTGGTATCGCCGATCGGCATGATCTCCGACTGCTCGAGGAACCGCAGCAGCTTCGGCTGCACGTCGATCGGCAGGTCGCCGATTTCGTCGAGGAACAACGTCCCGCCGACGGCCGTGCGCACCAGGCCAGGCTGATCCGAAACCGCGCCGGTGAACGCGCCGCGGCGGTGTCCGAAGAGTTGACTGTCGGCCAGATCGCGACCGGTCGTCGTGCAGTTGTAGGGCAGGAAGGTCGCGGCGCTGCGGTGCGATCCAACATGAATCGCGCGCGCGACCAGTTCCTTGCCGGTGCCGCTCTCGCCGGTGATGAGCACGGTCAGGTCGTTGCCCTGGAGCCGCTGGATCTGTTCGACCAGTCGGGTCATCGCCGCGCTCGCCGACAAGAAGCCCGGGAGCAGCGGCTCGAGCGATCGGTCGACGGCGAGCCCGGCGGTCGCGACCGGTCGATCGCGGGCCGCGCACAGTGCGAACCCTTGCCGCGCGACGGCGCCGATCATCCGCAGCCGCCGCATCACCGGATGGCCGATCGGCCGCGGTGACGCCACCAGCGCGAACCGCAGCCCGTCGGCGTCGCGGCCGAGCGGTTCGATCACGATCGTGCCTCGGCCGACGAGATGGTTGTTTGCCGCCGATCGTGCCACCGCGCGCGCCGCATCCTCGTCGCAACCCGCGGCGGCGATGACGCGCACATCGCCGCCGGAGAGCTGGATGTAGATCACGGCGCATTCGGCTGACGCCGCTTCGATGAGCGCGGTCGCCGTCTCGCGGCCGAGCAGATCGGGAAGCGCTGCCGCATCGACAATCCGCCGCACGATCGCGTCGTCGGCGTCGGCGGGCGAGATCAGGTACTGACCGGTGCCGACCGTCGTCAGCAGCGTCTGCGCGGCGCGAGTGTCTTCGAGATCGCGCTCGGCGCCGAGCTGCTGAAAAATCGCGAGCGCCTGATCGAGGTGCTGCTCGGCCACTGAGCGTGCGCCGGTCTCGGCAACGAGTCGCCCGAGCGCGAGGTGGCTGAGCGCCGACTGGTAGCGTTCGCCGAGCAGATCGAGGAGCGCCGCGCTTTGCGAGAAGTCGTGGTACGCGTCGGCGCCGTTGTTCGTCCTGGCGTGGAGGAAGCCGCGCAGCCGCAGGTATTCCCCCCATGCCGCCGGCGCGACCTTCGGATCGAGCGCATCGGCGGCGACCTGCAGGCGCTGCTCCGCCTCGCTCAAACGGTTGGCCGCGGTCAAGGCTTCCGCGGCGATCAGCGTTGCCTGCAGCGCGTCGAACGGCGGCGCGCCAGCCTGGAGAATCTCGTCGACGCGCGCAACGGCCTCGCCGAGCGCGGCGCGACGCAGCGCGAGGCGCGCGCCAAGGACGCGTACCGACCACTCGTACCAGTGGCTGGTCTGGCGGCCGTAGGCGCCGTACGCTTCGCTCGCCCGCACGAGGAAGTCGCTGGCCAGATCGTAGCGGCCGCGAATGAGCTGAATCTGCGCCAGCGTATCGAACACCGCGCCGGTGGTCTCGTGGAACTGGATCGGGCTGCGGACCTCGAGCGCGCGGTGGAGCGCGTTTTCGGCGCGGGTGAGATCGCCGAGGCGGACGCAAATCTGGCCGAGCGTCGCCAGCGCGACGGCGAGACCGTGGCCGGAGCCGTGTGCTTCGTGTAACGCCACGCTCCGCTCGGCGAGCGCCAGCGCCTGCTCGTAGCGATGCTGCAGCATCGTCACGTTCGCCTGGTTGCCGCAGACCGTGGCGAGCACGTCGTCGGCGCGCACCAGCGACGCGAGGCGCTCGGCCTGCCGCAGCGCCGCCATTGCTTCGTCGTAACGGCCGAGCTGAGCCAGGGAGATGCTCGAGAGCGAGTGGACGAGCGCGAGGTGGCGCCGATCGCCGGCCGCGTGCAGCGCCGACGCCGCTTTCGAGATGTGCTCGCGGACGATGGCGACGTCGCCGACCTGGCGGTAGCACTGGCCAAGCTCGTAGTGGGCGAGACCGATGCTGCGCGAATCGTGCGACGCGTCGGCCTGCTTCAGCGCGCGGCCGTGCATGGCGATGGCCCGCGACTGGTCGCCGCGCGCCGAGGCGAGGCGCCCGTGCAGCCGCCACAGCGTCGAGAGCTGTCGCGGCGGCACGGTGTCGCGAAACGTGTCTGGCGGGCGCCCGAGCGCCGTCGCCGCCTGATCCAGATCGTCTTGCAGCAGCGCCGCCTCCGCGAGCATCGATCGCAGCGACAACTCGTCGTCGCGGGTCAGCGCCGAGGACCGCAGCGCCGGCGCAAGCAGTTGCGCCGCGTCCGCGCCGCGGCCGCGTTCGAGCGACGCGGCCGCGCGTACGAGGAGCGCCTGGAGAGACGACGAGGGCACGTCGCCGAGTATATGACTGAAAAAACCTGAACGCGAAACACGCCGTTCGTGTCCGTCCGCTCCGGTTCGTGGCCGCTCGAGCGGTGACGATGAAGTCGCGCCGCAAATCAGTGTGAAAGCGCGCGAACGATTCCCATTGACGGACCACTGGGTCGCGCCCATAACTCCGGCGCGCAACAACGAAACAGGAGGGCAGACCGATGCAGCGATCCCGAACCGCACGCAATGTCCTTGTCTTCGTCACCGCGGGTTTCCTGGCCTCGCTCACGATCGCCGTGCAAGGTCAGACGGGTGGTCCCACGGAAGCGCCCGCAGGTTTCGACAACCTCACCAACGGCTTCACCACGCAGACGCAATTCGATCTGGATCGCGCCACGTTCGAGCAGCGCGACGAGATTGCCGATGGTCTCGGCCCGGTATACAACGCGCAGAGCTGCGCCGAGTGCCATCAGAACCCCGTGACCGGCGGCGGGAGCCAGGTCGCGGAACTGCGCGCCGGACACAACGACGTCTTCGGCAACTTCGTTGACGCGCCCGGCGGGTCGCTGATCAACGATCGCGCGATCAACGCCGCGATCCAGGAACGTGTGCAGGGGCTGGACAACATCCGCACGCTGCGCATGTCCACCAGCGTCATGGGGACCGGCTTCATCGAGGCGATCAACTCGAACACGCTGGTTGCAATCGCGAACGCGCAGCCCGGCCAGAGCGGCGGCGCTATCGCCGGACAAGTCATCCAGGTGCCGGTGCTGGAGGCGCCGGGCCAGACCCGCGTTGGCCGATTCGGATGGAAGAATCAGAACTCGAGCCTGCTGTCGTTCGCGGGCGATGCGTACCTGAACGAAATGGGCATCACGAACCGCCTGGTGCGAACCGAGAACACGTCCTCGGGCAGGTCGGTCGCCGCCTTCGATACCGTGCCGGACAACACACCCTGCGCCGACGACCCCACGCAACTGTGCGGCGAGGACGCCGAGGGCGACATCGAGATCTTCGCGAGGTTCATGCGCGCGACGAAAGCGCCGCCGCGTGACACGGCACTGGCGGCGACGTCGGACGCGATCAACGGATCGAACCTGTTCAACTCGATCGGCTGCAACATCTGCCACGTGACGTCGATCACGACGTCGTCGCCCGGCACGGTGATCAACGGCGGACGGTTCACGGTGCCCGCGGCGCTCGGCAACAAGATCATCCATCCGTACAGCGACTTCCTGCTGCACGACATCGGCACCGGCGACGGGATCGTGCAGAACGGCGGGCAGTCGACTGCGAACAAAATCCGGACGGTGACGCTGTGGGGCACGCGAACGCGCGACCGCCACATGCACGACGGTCTGTCGCTGACGTTCACCGACGCGATTCTCCGGCACGCCGGCGAGGCGACGAACGTGACCAACAGGTTCCGCGGGTTGACTCAGACGCAGCGCAGTCAGATCGTGACGTTCCTGCAGTCGCTCTAAGGCGTGAACGACCGGCCCTTGGTGGCCAGCCGCGCCTCGAGGCGTGCGGAGCAGTCGCAGTCTCCGCACGCCCAGCGCTCGCTGCCGTTCCAGTCGCGGCAGCGGCTGCGCGCGTGCGCATCCTGCACTTTCTCGAGTGTGAAGAACGGCTCCCAGTATTCGCGCTCTTCGGCGAGCGGCGTGGCGCAGTAGCAGACTTCCACCCACTGCACTCGGCCGTCGTCGAGTTGACGCGCCTCGGCCATGTTGCGGAAGTACTCGTCGCCGGCAACCGACCCGCGGCCGAGTGTCCCTTCATCTATCGCCGCTGCGAGCGCTGCGTCGCGGCCCGGTTTCAGGCGCGCCGTCACGAGATACCGCATGCCTTATTGTACGCAGTGGTGGCACCTGGCTTGCTCCGGATCAGCACGATCAGAAAAGGAGCACACCGTGGTACGGATGACAGTCACCTCCGCATTCGTTCTCATCGCGCTGGCGGCGAGCTCGTCAGTACACGCGCAACAGGTCAACCCGGCGGACGCCCTCGACGAGGCGACACTGATGCTGGCGGGCGTGCGGGCCGCGCCGTCCGCTGGTGCCGATCAGATTGCCGCTCTCCGGAAAGACTTCACGGATTTTGCGTCAGCCTATCTGGCGGGGGCAACGACGCCGACGACCGCCACGCCAGGCGCAACCGGCACGAGCGGGCGCGCCGATACACCGATCGACTGGCGCGCAAAGTACCAGCGCGTCGAAGCGGACTTCGCGGCGTTGCTCGGTCCAGTCGGCGGCGGTGCGTCCGCCGCCTCCACTGTGCCGCTCGACCCCGATACACGGACGCAACTCGAGAAGATCCGCTCACGGCTGCAGATGTTCTATGCAACAACGATGAGCCAACCCGGTGGCAACCCGATTGCGCACACTGGTGCCCTGCAGCCGTCGTCTACCGGTGCGCCTGCTGCGCCCCGGCCTCCCATTGCGCCGACCGGCGAGGCACCGCAGACCACCGGTACGCAGGCCGTGCCGCCCGCTGGCGCTTCGGCATCCCCAACCGGCGGCGCGTCGCCGTCGGCCGGCAATCGCAATTCGCAGATCGACACCGAGTGGGGTACCGCACTCGCCATGCTCGATCGCATCGAGCGCATTCTCAACGACGCAACGAAGGAGCCCGGCAAGATCAACATCGACCGCGCGTCGATCGACGAGATACGCGCGGAGATCGGGCAAGTCCGGACGATGCTGCGTGGGACAATTAAGAATTAGGAATTAAAGAATTAGGAATTCGTACCTGCGCCTGCGACACTCGGTACGAATTCTTTAATTCTTAATTTCTAATTCCTAATTCCTGAGCGCGCGCAGCGCGCTCAGGAGCGCGCGATCCGGCGACAAGGCGCGCAACTCCGCGGCGATGGCGTCGGCGTCGGATTCTTTCGGGGCGGCGACGACAAACGCCGGCGTGGACGCCGGCGTGACCTCGACGCCGCGCGCCGTTTGCGTGGCAATGACGTCGCCGAGCGTGATCCTCAGGACTGTTTCGGTGTCGCGTTCCGGCAGCGATTCGACGTCGACGCGAATCGGATCGGTGCGGCGTTCGCCGCGGAGCCATCCTGCGAGCAGCAAGGCGATCGCGATCTCCCCGGACGCATGGCCGATCGCCACCGTCGCACCGCGCCACGCCGCCGCCGTCAGCGGTCCGCGGAGGTGGACAAGCGCGCGCCGCATCGGCGCCAGCCGGCGCCAGTTCAAATCGGCAACGTCGATCCGGCCGTCGTCGACGAGCGGCACGACCGCCGCGAGGCCGCGGCCGACGTCTTTCCACTGCCGGCTGTCGTAGAGCAGCTGGCGGCCGATGGTGAGCAGCGGATCGAACGGCGCACCTTCCGAGAGATCCTCGGTCCACCACACCGACGTCGGGACGTCACCACGGACGACGCGGCGAAGGATCGACAGGAGCGAGGCCTCGGGGCACGCCGATCGAACGACGATTTGCTCGACGCCGTAGCGCGCCGTGGGTGGGCCGAACGTCAGGATACCGACGCCGGCCGCGAACGGCGCACTTGGCGTGTCGCGGTGGCAGTGCTCGAGGACGATCGTCCGCGACGGGTGTCTCGAGACGACGGCGTCGAGGGGGAGATCCGCGGCGATGTCGGTGAGCGCACGGCGGTCGCCGCGCGGCGCGAGGACCACGATCAGGTTCGACATCACGGCGCGCGCGATGGCAACGTCGCTCTGGCCGGCTTCACGCCACAACGTCGCGAGGTCGACTTCGATCGCCTCGGGCGAGGAGTTGCGCCAGGCGCGGTCGGCTACGGCGCCAGCCATCGCCGTCCTGTCGACTGGATCAGCTGTTCACCGGCTGCCGGTCCCCATTCGCCGGCCGGGTAGGTGGCGAGCCCGGCGTCGCCGCGCTCCTGCCAGCGCTCGAGAATCGGCATCACCCATTGCCACGCCGCTTCGACGGCGTCGCGGCGCATGAAGAGCGTCGCATCGCCGGCAATCACGTCGAGTAGCAGCCGCTCGTAGGCCTCCGGCGAGGTACCGCCAAACGTGCTGCCGTAGTGAAAATCCATCTTCACCGGGTAGACCTGCACATGCGGTCCCGGCACCTTGGAATTGATGCCGAGCGAGAAGCCTTCGTCGGGCTGGATGCGGATCGACAGAATGCTCGGGTCGAGCCGTGCCGACGGATCGGCGTTGAACAGAATCGGCGGCACGTCCTTCAAGTGCACCGAGATCTCGCTGGCGCGCTTCGGCAGGCGCTTGCCGGTGCGCAGGAAAAAGGGCACGCCAGCCCAGCGCCAGTTGTCGATGCAGAGCCTTAGCGCGACATAGGTTTCGGTCTGCGACGTCGGCTTGACGCCCTTCTCCTCGCGATAGCCGGGTACGGGTTTACCGGCGATGAACCCGCCCGTGTACTGCGCGCGGACGACGTTGTCGTCGACGGCATCGCCTTCGAACCGGCGTAGAGAGCGCAGCAGCTCGAGCCGTTCGTCGCGAATCACATCGGCGTCGAGCGAGTGCGGCGGCTCCATCGCGACCATCGCGAGCAATTGCAGCAGATGGTTTTGCACCATGTCGCGCAGCGCGCCGGCCTGATCGTAATAGCCGGCCCGCGTCCCGACGCCTTCCTCCTCGGCAACGGTAATCTGCACGTGGTCGACATATTTCTGGTTGAACAGCGGCTCGAAGATGCTGTTCGCGAAGCGCATCACGAGGATGTTCTGGACGGTCTCCTTCCCGAGGTAGTGGTCGATCCGGTAGATCTGATGCTCGGCGAATACCTCGGCGATCGCGTCGTTGATCGCGCGCGCGCTTTCCAGATCGCGGCCGATCGGTTTTTCGACGATCACGCGTGCGCGTGTGCCCTCTGCCGGCGGAACGAACCGCGAGCGCGCCAGCTGCTTCACCGTCGGTGCGAACAGCGTCGGCGGAATCGCCAGGTAATAGATCCGATCGCCGTTGAGCCCGCGCTCGTGTTCGACGATGTCGAGACGGGCGCCGAGCGGCGCCAGGCCGGCTTCGCTGTCGAGATCGGCTGCGCCGAAGAACAGGCCGGCAGCGAATGCCTCCCAGGCCTGCGCGTCGATCGGCCGCCGCGAAAACTTCTCGACACCGTCTTTCGCAAACGCACGATACTCATCGTCTGTGGTGGGTTTGCGACCGACCCCGACGATGGCGATCCGCGGCGGCAGCAAACCGTCGACGTGCAGGTTGTAGAGTGCCGGCAGCAGCTTGCGGTGCGCGAGGTCGCCCGCGCCGCCGAAGATGACGATCGTCACTACGCTTTTTTCACCGCGTGGCCGCCAAACTGGTTGCGCAGCGCCGCCAGCATGCGCTCGCCGAACGGGTTGTTCTGGCGCGATCGGAAGCGCGTGTAGAGCGACGCCGTCAGCACCGGCATCGGGACGCTGTGTTCAATGCCCTCGAGCACCGTCCATCGGCCTTCGCCTGAGTCCTCGACGTAGCCGCTAATCGTCGACAGCTCGGCATCGTCGGCGAGCGCGCGCGCGGCGAGCTCGAGCAGCCACGACCGCACGACGCTGCCGTGATCCCAGAGCGCGGCGACCTTCGCGAGGTCGATCGTGTAGCCGCTTTCGTGCATCAACTCGAAGCCTTCAGCGTAGGCCTGCATCATCCCGTACTCGATGCCGTTGTGGACCATCTTCACGTAGTGGCCGGCGCCATGATCGCCGACGTGCATGTAGCCGTCCTTCGGCGCGAGCGTCAGGAAAATCGGCTCGAGGCGCTTGCAGATATCGGCTTCGCCGCCGACCATCAGGCAATAGCCTTCGGTGAGGCCCCAGATGCCGCCGCTGGTGCCGGCGTCGACGTAGTGCAGCTGCTTGTCGGCGAGCACTTTTGCGCGCCGCTGGTCGTCGTGAAAATTGGTGTTGCCGCCGTCGATGATGACGTCGCCTGGCGAAAGGATCTTGGACAGTGCGACCACCGTCGACTCGGTCGGATCGCCGGCCGGCACCATCACCCAGACGTGCCGCGGCGCCTGCAGCGCGGCGACGAGCGCCTCGAGCGATGACACGCCGCTGGCGTGCACTTGCTCCGCCCGCCCGACCGCCTCGGCGCTGCGATCGTAGGCGACGATCTCGTGACCGCCGCGTTCGAGGCGCGTCACCATGTTCAACCCCATCTTGCCAAGACCGACGAAACCGAGCTGCATGAATGAAGTCTCCTTACGATCAGGACGCGCGTGCACGTAGTGCAGGCCTTCAGGCCTGCCTGACGCGCGCAGGGGCAGCCCTGAAGGGCTGCGCTACCGCACGCGCGTCAGCAACGCTTCTCCAAGGCTGTCGATCAGCGCGGCGTCGGGCCTTGGCAGGTGCGCGTGCACCGCGCGGCGTCCCGACGCGTCGAGCGCGCCGAAGTCGCCGACGGCCTGGGCGAGCTCGAGCGTGCCGAACGAGAACGGTTCGCCGGGAATCGCCACGTCCGGCTGCGCCGCTGCCGTGACGAGGAGGAACACGCCGCTGTTCGGCCCACCCTTGTGCAGCTGGCCGGTCGAGTGCAGGTAGCGCGGCCCGTAGCCGAACATCGTCGCGGCGCGCGTTGCATCGCGCACCGATCGCCGCAGCTGTTGTAAGGCGGCGCCAAGCGCCCGGTCGCCCGGCGCGAGGTAGGCGAGGAGCGCGAAGTAGTCGCCCTCGCCGATCAGCGACAGCACTGCATCCGGCTCGATCTGGCGACTGCCTTTTCGTACGGCGCTGGACAGCGTCAGCGCGACGCCGTTCGGCAGCATGCGATCCGGCTTCGCGATCGGGAGCGTGCCGTTCGTTTTGAACTCGGTCAGCAACGAATTGGTCGCATCCTTCGCCTGCTGGACGTTCGGCTGATCGAACGGATCGATGCCGAGGATCGCACCGGCGACCGCGGTGGCGACTTCCCAGCGCACGAACTCGGCGCCGAGCGCGAGCGGGCCCGGGACATCGATGTCGACGGTGGGCGCGTCGCTCGTCACGCCGTCGCCGCCGGAGGCGCGGGCGTCGGCGAGGTGGACGCGTGCAAACAGCCGATCGCGGCCGTACTTCGACGCGTCGGCCGCCGGCTCACCGGCGATCGGCACGATGCCTTTGCCCTGTTTGCCAGTGCTCTCCGCAATCAGCTGTTCGACCCACAACCCAAATGCGTCGAGCGCTGGCGGCACGAGCAGCGTCAGCTTGTCGACGCCAGCCGAGGCGCCGCCGCCCATCGCGAGGCCGAGCGCGACCGCCGGATTCTGCATCGCGCTCGACGATGTCGGATCCGACGCCGACAGCATCGCCAGCCCCCACCCGATGATTGCGGCGATGTCCTGGCCCATCAACGCCGCCGGCACCATGCCGAAGAACGACAGGGCAGAGTAGCGGCCGCCGATGTCGGCCGGGTTCTCGAACACCTCGCGGAATTTCTCGTCGCGTGCCCGGCGATGCAGCGCCGTTCCCGGGTCGGTGATCGCGACGAAATGGTTGGCCCACTGCGCGACGCCAGCGTCGATCAGCTGCTGCTTGAAGTAGGCCGCAAGCACGTTGGGCTCGATCGTGCCGCCCGACTTGCTGGCGAGCAGATACAGCGTGGTCTTCGCCGGCGTATCGACCGCGCGGACGGCCGCCGGATCGGTGGAATCGAGCATGTGAAAGCGCGGCCAGCCGGCGGCGACGCCAATGACGGCGCGCAACACTTCCGGCGCGAGGCTCGACCCGCCCATCCCGAGCAGCACGACATCGGTGAAGCCGTCGCGTTTGACGGCAGACGCGAACGTGCGCAGCCGATCGATCGAGTCGGCCATCAAGGCGGGGGAGCTCATCCAGCCGAGGCGATCGGCGATTGCTTTCTGTACGACCGCGTCGCTCGACCACGCGCCCGGGTCGCGGCGCCACAACCCCGTCGCGGCACGATCGGCGTCGGCCGACGTCTTATTGAGAGAGGCGGCGAGCGGACCGGCAGCGAGTCGCAACGAGTGCTGAAGGCGCGCGCGCTTCTGCTCAACCTCGAGCGCGGGCCAACGCGTCAGCAGCTCCTGGGCGTTCTGCATAAGCGCGTAGGATACTGTAGTCAGCATCAGGAAGTCGCGATGGCGAGAGGATTCGAGAGCAAAGACGTCGAGTTTCAGCAGGCCGAAGCCGAGCGGATGAAAGCGCTCGGTCCAGAGCTGTCGGCCGACGAGCGCGAGGCGCAGGCGCGCCGGACGACGATCGAGCTGGCGCTGGCACGAGCGCGCGCCGATCTCACGGCAGCGCGCAGCGCCGCGCACAAGCGCATGCTGACCGACGCGATCGCCGCGCTCGAACACCAGCTCGCCGGCCTGAGCAGATGAGCATCGATCGCCACATCACCGGTGCCGCGCTGGCGGTCGTCGCCATGGCCGCGGTCGCCGCCTGCGGGGCGCGCACCGATGTTGGCGATGGGCCGCCGCGCAGCCAGGCGTCCGCGCCGGCGCGAAGCCCGGAATCGCATCCGGCGGCCGCGCGCGGCGCCGCGCCGCCGCGTTCGCGGCCGCGCATCGTGTTCCTCGGCGACAGCCTCACCGCCGGCCTTGGCCTGGCGGCCACCGAGGCCTATCCGGCGCTCATCCAGCAGCGGCTCGATGCGGCCAGCCTCGATTACGAAGTCGTGAACGCCGGCGTCTCCGGCGACACGTCGGCCGGCGGCCTGGCGCGGCTCGATTGGGCGCTCGATGGCGACGTCCGGATCCTTGTCGTCGCGCTCGGCGGGAACGACGCGCTCCGCGCGCTACCGGCCGGGCAGCTGAAGCAGAACCTCGCGACGATCATCGAGCGCGCACAGGCGCGCGGCATTACGGTCGTCCTCGCCGGCATGGAGGCGCCGCCGAACTTCGGCCGCGATTACATCGTCGCATTTCATAAGGTGTATCCGGAGCTCGCCAGCAGATATCACGTCGCCTTCGTACCCTTCCTGCTGCAGGGTGTCGCCGGCAGCGACACGCTGAATCAGCGCGACGGCATCCATCCGACGGCGGAAGGCGCGCGCATCCTGGCCGACACCGTGTGGGCGGCGCTGCAGCCGCTCGCCAAAGGGGAGAAACGCTCCGGATCATGATCGAGCTGCGCGAGGTCTCGAAAACCGTCATGAGCGGCACCGAGCCGCTCACGATTCTCCACCCGCTCTCCCTGCAGATTCCTCACGGCGAGTTCGTGGCGATCGTCGGGCCGTCAGGCAGCGGCAAGTCGACGCTGCTCGGCCTCATCGCCGGCCTCGACGCGCCAAGCGGCGGGTCGGTGCTGATCGACTCGGTCGACATCACGCGCCTTGGCGAAGATGCGCTGGCGCGGCTGCGCGGCGAAAAAGTCGGCTTCGTGTTCCAGTTCTTTCATCTGATCCCGTCGCTGACCGCCTATGAGAACGTCGCGGTGCCGATGGAGATCGCCGGTGCCGCCGACGCGCGCACCCGTGCGCAGGGCCTGCTCGAGGAAGTGGGGCTGACGGGGCGCTCGCATCATTACCCGTCACAGCTGTCGGGAGGCGAGCAGCAACGGGTGGCGCTGGCGCGCGCGCTCGCGAACGATCCGCCGATCGTGCTCGCGGACGAGCCGACCGGAAATCTCGACAGCGCAAACGGCCGCCACATCATGGATCTGCTCCGCGAGATCCACGACAAGCGAGGCACGACCATCGTTCTCGTCACCCACGATCGCGAGCTGGCCGAGATGGCCGACGCACGGCTCGTCCTCCGCGACGGCCGGGTCGTCGAAAACACGCTGCAGGTCGGCGATCGCGAGCCGGTTTCGGTCGCCCGCGTCGAGGAGCGCGAGCCTTTGCGGCGAGCGAGCCCACCGCGATGAGGTTCGTGCTGCAGATGGCGGTCCGCGAAACGCGCGCCTCGTGGCGGCGCCTGCTGTTTTTTTTCGTCTGCATCGCCGTCGGCGTTGCCGCCATCGTCGCGCTGCGGTCGGTGATCCAGAGCGTGCGCAACGTGTTCGGCAGCGAGGCCAGAGGTCTGCTCGCCGCGGACGTGCTGATCGCCACCAACCGCGAGTGGCCGGCGCAGGCGCGCACCACTGTCGACCGGCGGCTCGCCGAGGCCGGCAGCACCGAGCGGACGGAAACGATCGAAACGCCGACGATGGTGCGGCCAACCGACAAGTCGAAGGCAATCGCGAAGATGGCCGAACTGCGGGCCGTCCAGAGCGGTTATCCGCTCTACGGATCGGTGATCCTGCAGGGGACCGACACCTACTCGTACTCGCTGCTCCACAACCACGGCACGCTGGTCCGGCCCGAACTGCTCACCGCGCTCGGCGTGCAGGTCGGCGACCAGATCACCATCGGGCAGGCGGCGTTCACGATCCGCGGCCTGATTGCGATGGAGCCGGGGCGCCGCGTCGGCGGATTCAGCCTTGGGCCGCGCGTGATGATCGACTACGCCGATCTGGCGTCGACGGGACTTCTCAGCTTCGGCAGCCGGGCCGACCGGCGGCTGCACGCCAGGGTGCCGGACGATCGCATCGACGATCTCGTCCGCACGCTGCGCGACGACTTCAAGGACGACTTCATCAACACGCGGTCGTATCGCTCGACGGAAGATCAGATTGGCCGCGACTTCGACCGCGCCGAGAACTATCTGAGCCTGGTCGGGCTGATCATCGTGATCCTCGGCGGCATCGCGGTGTCGAGCGTGACCCGCGTGTTCATTCTCCAGAAGATCCGCAGCATTGCCGTGCTGAAATGCGTCGGTGCGCGGAGCGCGCAGATCATCGCGGTCTACATCCTGCAGGTGATGACGCTCGGGTTGGCGGGAAGCCTGCTCGGCGTCGCGCTCGCCCGGGCGGTGATCGCGGCGATTCCGCTGGCGCTCGGCAGTTCGACGTCGCTGCTGGCGCAGGCGCATTACGGGGTGAGCTGGAGCGCCGCCGCGCAAGGGATCGGCATCGGCGTGCTCGTCTCGCTGCTATTTTCCGTGGTGCCGTTGCTGCAGGTTCGCTTCATCAAGCCGTCGCTGCTGTTGCGTGATGAAACGGTTCGCCGGCGAGCGGACTGGCTCGCCATCGCGGCGATCGTCGTCGTCTCGGCCGCGCTGGTGGCGCTCACCGCCTGGCAGGCGGCGTCGCTGCGCGTCGGCGTGGTGGTGTGTGCCGGCTTCGCCGGGCTCGCCGTGGTGCTGCATTTTGCCGGCCGTGGCCTGGTCGCGCTGCTCGCGCCGCTCGCCAACTCGCGATCTTTTCCGCTGCGCCACGCGGTCCTGCATCTCTCGCGGCCAGGCAATCAGACGCGGGTCATCCTGCTCGCCGTCGGCCTCGGCGCCTTCTTCATCGTCGGCGTCCGGTCGCTCCAGGCAAGTCTGCTGAGCGAGTTCTCGGTCCAGGTCGACGCCAGTGCACCGGACATGTTCCTCCTCGACGTCCAGAAGCCGCAGGTCGAGGGCGTTCGCGCGTTCCTCCGCGACAAGTCGCACGGCGCCGGCGAATTTCAGCTGATCCCGGTGATGCGGGCGCGCGTAGTCGGCGTCGCCGGCCGCGAGACGACGCTCGAGTCGGCCGAGGACGTGCGCCGCAGCGGGATGTCGATCGGTCGCGAGTTCACGATCACCTACCGCGATCACCTCGAACCCAACGAGCGCATCGTCGAAGGAGCGTTCTGGAATACGCCGTCAGCCGAGCCGGAAGTCTCTGTCGAACTCGATCTCGCGGCGCGCGCCCATCTGCATGTCGGCGACACGATCCGGCTCGACATCCTGGGCCGCACAATCGCGGCGAAGATCACCAGCCTCCGCGACGTCGAGTGGCGCGAGTCCCGGAACGGCGGCTTCGTGTTCGTGTTCCGCCCCGGTGTCCTCGACGAGGCGCCGCAGACCTGGGTCGCGCCGATGAAGGGACCGGCCACACCGGCCGAGCGCGCTCGCTTCCAGCACGACCTCGTCGAGCGTTTCCCCAACGTGTCGGTGATCGACTTCCACGAGATCCTCGAGACCATCCGCGACGTGATGTCGAAGGTCACGCTGGCGATCAGCGTGGTCGGCGGCTTGGTTCTATTCAGCGGCGCACTGATTCTGATCGGGGCGGTCGCGATGACCAAATTTCAGCGCGTTTACGAGGCGGCGGTGTTCAAGACGCTCGGCGCCAATACCCGCACCATCGCGCGAATGCTGCTGCTCGAGTATGGCGTCCTCGGCTCGCTGGCCGGCATGATCGGCTCGCTCGGCGCGATTGTCCTCACGTGGGGCGTGAGCAAGTACGCGCTCGAGATCCCCTGGCGTATCTTCGCCGGCGAACATGTTGCCGGCGTGATCCTGACCTCAGTGCTGGTCGCCGCGATCGGCGTACTCTCGAGCCTCGACGTCCTCCGCAACAAGCCGCTCGCAACGCTGCGGGCCGAGTAGCTCCTCTCGCGGCCGTCCGGGAACCGCAGAGACCGCGAAGCACGCAGAGGAGAGGCGCGCGCAGCGGCCGGCTTCGCCGGCCGTCCGATGCAGCGCGAAGAGCCGCGAAATCGCAAACCCCGTGTTCAGACGGTTTTGCGATTTCGCGGATCTTCACGCTGCATCAGCCCGCTTCGCGGGCGTCGCGCGCCAATCGTCCCGCCCGGCGTGTGTTCGTTCTTGGTCGTGCCTCTTCGTGCCTTCGTGTCTTCGTGTCTTCGTGGCTCCGGTATGCGTGCGCAGTCGTGCGGTTCACACCCTGGCACACGGCCTGTGCGTCATGGCTCGGCCAGAGTGCTATGATTTGGAGTTACGAGAGACCCCAATGGACCAGCAGATATATAAAGATGCGCTGCTGAAGAAGCGCACTGAGATACTCGGTACCGGTGGCATCAAGCCGCTGCAGGCGTCGATGGAGAACAACACCCGCCAGGGCGACATGGCGGATCAGGCCAGCGGCAACAACGAAGTCCACATTCAGCTGAAGCTGAAACAGACCGACGCCAAAATCCTCCAGGCCATCGAAGAAGCGTTGTGGCGCCTCGACAAGGGCACCTACGGGATCTGCCGCGACTGCGGCGAGCCGATCGCGCCGGCGCGCCTCAATGCGATCCCCTGGACCCGTGTCTGCATCACGTGCAAGGAAAAGCAGAACTCGTGAACGAACTCGTCGTGCTGCTGCAGGATTTCTACCGCGACAAGGTGGCGGCGATGCTGCAGCACCAAGCCGGTGCACGGCAGATCGCGCAGTACGATCAGAACAACACCTATCAGTACATCATCAATCGCGAAGAGGCGCACCTCGCCTGGGTCGCGAAGGCGATCGCGGAGCTCGACGGCACCCCTCCCGAGGAGCCAAACGAGCCGACGCGCGGCGGCAAGGGCAAGGCCGCTGAGGTGGCGCACCACGTCTTCGAAGAAGACGCCGCCGCGGCGCAGGCGTTCGTCGATCGCTGGCGGCCGCGGATCGATCAGATGAGCAACGCCCGTCACGCGAAGATGCTGCGGGTCATTCTCGGCGAAGTTCTCGAACAGAAACGCTTCTTCGAACAGGCGCTCGCCGGCCGGACCGATCTGCTCGGCCGCCGCGCCGACGTCCTCGGCCCCTCGCACGGCGACGTCCTCCCGTCGCGGTGGATCGAGTAGCGATCGCGCTCGGCTCGAACCTCGGCGACCGCCGCGCGCACCTCGATTTCGGCGTCGCCCGGCTCCGCTCGCTGCTCCGCCACATCGCCGTGTCCGGCTATCACGACACCGTGCCGGTCGGGATCACCGGACCGCAGCCGGTCTACCTGAACGCCGCCGCCACGGGCGAGACCACGCTCAGCGCGCGCGATCTTCTCGATGCGCTGCTCGCGATCGAAGCGGCGCGCGGGCGGGAGCGGCCTTATCCGAACGCGCCGCGCACTCTCGATCTCGACCTGATTCTCCATGGCGGTCTGGTCGTTGACGAACCCGGCCTTATCGTGCCGCATCCGCGCTTCCGCGAGCGCCGGTTCGTGCTGGAGCCGCTGGCCGAGATCGAACCGGAGATGATCGATCCGGTGACGGGCAGGACGATGCGTGAGCTGCTGGCCGAGTCGCCGTCATTCTGACTGCACTTGCGTGCCGTGCGACGCGACGACCCTCCAGCGGCCGTCGCGGCGGACGTAGATGTCGGTGAAGCGCTGGGTAATGCTGACCTCGCGGCCGTCCACCTCTCCGGCCGACACGCTCCGGCCGGTGACGATCGCGACGTCGCCAAGTAAACGAACGCGATCGACGTCGATCTCCGCCTTCGTCATCGGCGGCCGCTGGCCGTCGAACATCGCCAGGACGTTCGCCTTGGTCCAGATGCGACCGCGGTAATCGGTGGAGGTCCAGTCGTCGGTCAGCAGCGCGTCGACGAACGCGCGGTCGCCGCGGAGGTAGGCCGCCGCCAGGTTCTGCGCGATTTGCCGAAACTCGGCGACCTCGCCGCCGGGCGCGGGCTGAAGCAGCGCAGCAACGGCGGCAACGATGGCAAGCGAGAGGATCCACATGCGCGGTTAGACACCGGGCGGCATCGTTCGGAGCGGACGTTCTCCGCTTAGCGCGGCCGCGGTGCCGGCTGCGGGTGCGGCGCCGGCATCGGCATCGGATCCACCCAGATCGACGGCATGTCGCGCATTACGTCGGCCATCGCGCGGTCGATCTCTGGCTGCACATCCGCTAACGCGCGATCGAGTTCCGGCTGCACGTCCGCCAGCACGCCATCTATGTCGATCTGGATGTCGGCCATCGCCGGGCCGATCTCCCTCTCCTTCTCTTTCTCTTTCTCCTTGTCGCGGTCGCGCCGCTTCCGCTCGACCTCTGGCCGCGCCTCGCCCGGCCGGCGGAGGGAGATGGTCCCGCTGAACGACTCGAGCTCGACGTGGGCGCTGCCGTTGCCGAGCGTGAGCGTCTGCCGCTTGCGCCGCTCGCCGCTGTCGCCCGGCAGCTGGAATGTCGACCGAATGCCGCCGTTGTAGGTCCGCAGCGTGACGATCGCGTTCGCCCGCTCGGCAACCGGCATGGCGATCAGGCCGTTGTGCGTGGTCAGGCGGTAGAGGCCCTTGTCCTTGATCGCGCCGTCGTAGGAGATGTTGCCGTTGACCGTGTAGAGGTCGACGTTCGAGGAATCGATGCGGTCGAGGAGAATGCTGCCGTTGGTCGATTCCGCCGAGACGTCGGCGTTGATGTCGGCCAGGTGAATCCCTTCGTTGACGGCACGCACCTCGACGCGGCCCTTCGCCTTCTCGAGCGTGATTTCGCCCTGCACCGACTTGAGCGAGATGAACCCCGAGCCGCCGGTCACCTTGATGTCACCGCGTGTCGTGTCGACCGTCACGTCGCTGCCGACAGCGTCCATCGTCACGTCGGCATACGTGCCGCTGACACTAATCGCCATCCACTTCGGGATGGTCAGCGCGTAGTCGAGCGACCGCGGCGGTCCGCCGCGCGTCGAACGCGACCGGATCGACAGCACCTGATCGCCGGGCTTGATGTCGATGGTTTCGCGGTCGGAGTGGGTCGCTTCGACACGAACCGCATCGCGGTCCCACACTTTCACCAGTACGTCGCCGGCGAAGTTGTTCACGTCGAGCTTCGTGCCTTTGGCGACGTTGACCGTCTGATCGGTCGGCACCAGCGCCATTGTGAATAAGAGTTCTGCAATCATGGAGATCCCTATCGCAATCAGTCAATCAGCAACAAATCAGCAATCAGCAATCAGCCTTCAGCAATTGTCTTCAGTCCGACTCGCTCGTGAGCGCGGCGGCGCGGCGCAGGAGATCGAGCTTGCGGCGGCGCGCCTCGACGAGATGCCCGCTGAGATATGTGTTCGCTGGATCGCTGACCAGGGCCTCGCGTGCCTGCGCGATCGCCTGATCGATGATCTGCAGGTTGTGCTCGACGATCGCGATTGTCGCCGCGTCGAGACGTCCGCGCCCCTGTTTCAGTGCGCCTTCGAGATCCGCTACCGCGGCGTCGTACTGCGCATCGGCCATGCTGACCGGCACGATCCGATCGACCCCATCGGTCGGCGAGGTGTCGGCCGCAGCCCTGAAGGGCTGCGCTACGGGAGTGCTGTCGGGCTGCGCGTCGCTGCGGTTTTCGGAGGTGGTCCTGGAGCGCAGGCCGTCAGGCCTGCCCGCGAACTTCAACACAACGCCGCCGGACACGGCGGCGACGAGTACGGCGGCGGCCGCGAGCTGCGGCAGCGTGAACGCGATGCGCCGCGGTCGGAGCGCGAAAGCTTCAGCTGAGCGATCGCCGAACCGTGTACGGCCTGCGTCCGCCGGATGTGAACGCTCGGCTAAAGCCTTCGCGCTACGGCCCGCGGCATGCGCGCCGCCGTCAATGCGGGCCGCGATGCCGGTCCACAGGTCGGCGCTCGGAGGGCGCGGCACGGCGCCCGCCTGCTGCGCCCGAGCGACCACCCGTTTCAGATCGGCGAGGACCGCGGCGCAGTTCGCGCAGCCGCGGAGGTGCGCTTCGACGGCCCGCTGCTCGTCGGCCGGCAGCTCGCCGTCCAGAAACTCCGATAGCTTGTCGGTCCATTCCTCGTGCACGGTCAATCCCCTTGCAAGTGCTTGCGCATCAACATCCGCGCCCGGTGCAGCTGCCGCTTCGAGGTGCCGCTCGTGATTTCGAGCATCACCGCGATCTCGCGGTGCTTGTAGCCCTCGACGTCGTGCAGCACGAAAATTTCGCGAGCCCCCGCTGGCAGCTGCTCGAGTGCGTGCTCGAAGTCGACCGTCAAATCGGCGCGGGCTGGCGCGACGGTTACGAAATCGAGCGCCGCCGGATCGTCCGCCATCCGCTCGCGTTGCACCGCGAAGGTGCGTCGCCGTTCGAGGACGACGTTCACGGCGAGTCGGTGCAGCCAGGTGGAGAACGCCGACTCGCCGCGGAACTGGCCGAGTTTCTGCCAGGTCCGCACGAAAATGTCCTGCGTCACCTCGTCGGCCTCGTGCGTGCCGAGCATCCGGCGCGTGAGGCTGTGAATCTTCGCGACGTGTGTCCGGTAGAGCCGCTCGAAGGCGGACGGATCCCCGGCAGCCGCAAGGGCTACGTCACCGTCGAGCCCGCTTCTGACCGGAGGGTCGGCGCTCAGCGTCATTACCGCCGCGATGGTCACAGTCCAGCCACTTACAAATGCTTGGACGGACTCAGCTTACTGGAAGGTTGAAACGCGCGTGGGGACTTGGGGACTGGGGGACTAGGGACTAAGAATTCGGGTATCCGGGAGCAACTTCAGTCCCCTAGTCCCCAAGCCCCCAGCCCCCTCGTCGTCACTGCCGCACGTCGGCGGTCGCCGGCTTCTGCTGACCTCGGCCGCCGAGCCTCTTCAGAGCGGCCAGAGGCGACCACTCGCGCAGGTCGTCGAAGTAGGAATACACGACCGGCGTCACGAGCAGCGTGAGCAGCAGGCACAGCACCTGGCCGCCGAGGATGGTGACCGCCATCGACGCGCGCGAGCCGGCGCCGGCTCCGCGGCCCAGGGCGATCGGGATCATGCCGGCGACAATGGCGATGGTGGTCATCAGGATCGGCCGCAGCCGGACGTGATTGGCCTGGATCAACGCCTCGTGGCGCTCCATCCCTTGCTCGCGGAGCGTATTGGTGTAGTCGACCTGCAGGATCGAGTTTTTCTTGACGATGCCGAACAGCATCATCAGCCCGATTGCGCTGTAGACGTTCACGGTCATGCCGAACGCCATCAGCGCGAGCAGGCCGGCCGGCAGGCTGAGCGGCAGCGACGTCATGATCGTCAACGGGTGGATGAAGCTGTTGAACTGCGAGGCGAGCACCATGTAGATGAAGATCACCGCGAGCACCAGCGCGATCGTGAAGTTGCTCGAGGCCTCGGCCAGCGTTCGCGCGCTGCCGCCGAATACCGCTTGATAGCCGGGGCGGAGGTGGAGTTCGTCGACCTTCTTGCGGGCTTCGGTCAACACCGTGTTCAGCGGCACGCCCTGCAGGTTCGCGTTCACCGAGATCTGCCGCTGCCGGTTGTAGCGGTCGATCGACGCCGGGCCGTAGTCGTTCTTCAACTGCGCGACGTCGCTGACCTTGACCCGTCCGAGCCCGCCGGCGCCGGCGCCGCCCTGCGGCGCACCCGATGCCACCAGCAGGTTGGCCATGATCTCGGGCGTGCGGTACGGCTCGTCGAGACGCAGCAGCACCTTGAACTGGTCGTCGCCGTCCTTGAACTCCGACACTTCCTCGCCGCCGACCATCGTGCGCAGGTTGTTGGCCAGCGTGTCGATGTTCACGCCGAGATCGGCGGCGCGCGCGCGATCGACGTTGATGCGGAGTTCCGGCTGCGTCGGCTCGAAGTTGGTGTCGACGTCGACGACTCCGGGAATCTGGCGGACCTTCTCCATCAGCTGCACCGTGTAGGCCTGCAACTGCTCGATGTCCGGACCCTGAATGAGGATGTTCAGGCGGTTGAAGCCCCCGCCGCCGCCGCCCCCGCCGCCGCCGCCGGGGCCGCGCCCGCCTGACGAGGCGCCGGAGATGTCGGTGCCGCCGGACACGCTGATGCGCGCGCCCTGATACTTGCGCAGCATCTGGCGCGCCTGAATCATCAGCTGCTGCTGCGAGATGTGCCGCTCCTCGAGCGGCGTCATCATGATGTTGAAATTCGCGAAACCGGAGTTGATGTTCTGCATCACCCGTTCGAGCGCCGGCAGCGCCAGCACGTCCTTTTCGATCGGCTTGATGAACTCTTCGGTGCGCTGGTAGCTGGTGCCGCGCGGCAGGCGGACGTTGATGCTGAATTCGCCCTGGTCATCGTCTGGGACCAGTTCCTTGCCGACGTACGGGTAGAGCACGACGGCCGATGCGACGACGGCGCCGGCGACGGCCATCATCACTGCGCGATGGTGCAGCGACCACACGAGCATCCGCCCGTAGGCGGCGTCCATCCTCGCGTAGAAGCCGTGCGACTTGGTGGACGAGTGGTCCGCCTTGATGTCTTCCTTCTTCATCCACATCGCACACAGCGCCGGCGTGAGCGTGAACGACACGAACATCGAGAGCATGATCGCGGCGGCCGAGGTCAGCCCGAAGCTGTAGAAGTAGCGGCCGATCTGGCCGGTCATGAAGGCGACCGGTACGAAAATCACGACCAGCGACAACGTCGTCGCCATCACCGCGAGGCCGATTTCCGCCGTCGCTTCGGCGGCGGCTTCCTTGGGCGTGACCCCTTTCTCCTCGACGAACCGGAAGATGTTCTCGAGCACGACGATCGCGTCGTCGATGACGATACCGGTTGCCAGCGACAGCGCGAGCATCGTCATGTTGTTCAGCGTGAAGCCGAACAGCTTCATGAAGGTGAAGGTGCCGATGATCGAGGTCGGGATCGCGAGCGCGGCGATGAAGGTCACGCGCAGGTTGCGGATGAACAGGAACACGACGATGCTGGCGAGCAGGCCGCCGACGATCAAGTGGAGCTTGATGTCCTCGAACGAGCGCCGGATGAAGCGCGACTGATCGTTGCCGATGCTGATCTGGATGTCCTGCGGCAGGCCCTGCTGGATCCGCTGCAGCCGATCGCGCACGCGATCGACCACTTCCACCGTGTTGGTGCCCGACTGCTTGCGGACCTGGACGCCGATCGCCGGCGTGCCGCTGAGCCGTGTGGCGCTGCGCACTTCCTGGACGGCGTCCTGGACGCGGCCAACGTCGCCGAAGGTGATCACCGAGCCGTCCGCCCGATAGGAGAGGACGATCCGGTTGAAGTCCTCGACGTTGCGAATGCGCCCCATCGTGCGGACGGCGACGTCGGCAGGGCCGGCGGTGAACTGGCCCCCGGGAATCTCGACGTTCTGGCGCTGGACGGCGTTGCGCACCTGGTCGACGGTGAGGCCGTACGCGTTCAGCCGGTCGGCGTTCAGCAGCAGCTGGATCTCGCGCTTGCGCTCGCCGTTGTATCCGACCGAGCCGACGTCCTTGACGGTCTCGAGGTCCTGCTTGACCCGCTTTTCGGCGATCTCGGTGATCTCCTTCGCCGCACGCGGACCGTAGACCGCGAACCCGAAGACCGGCTGCGCGTCGGGATCCATCTTGGTGATCTGCAGCGGCCGCGTGTCGCGCGGGAACTGGTTGACGATCTGCGCCAGCTTGTCGCGGACGTCCTGCGTGGCCGATTCGATGTCGCGCTCGAGCGTGAAATTGATCGTGACGCGCGAGTTGCCCTGGTCCGACGACGCGCGGAGTTCGTCGATGCCGCTGATCGTGTTGACCGCTTCCTCGATCCGCTTGGTGATCTGCGTCTCGATCTCTTCCGCGCTGGCGCCGGGAAGATTGGCCTGCACCGAGACGACCGGCGCGTCGGTCTTCGGCATCAGGTCGAGGCCGAGCGATTCGTACGACACCGCTCCCAGCACGATGAGCGCGGCGGTCATCATGATCGCGAAGACCGGACGATTGACGCTGATTTCTGCGAGCTTCATTCGCGCACTCCGTCGCCGCGCCGCCCCCGGCCTTGACGACTCCGTCCGGTCGAATCGCTGGCGCTTTCGTCGGCCGGATTGGCGACGCGGACCGAAACGCCGGTCGCCAGCTGGCTGAGATTCGTCGTCGCCAGGGTTTCATCGCCCTTGAGGCCGCTGGTGATCTCCACGAGCTTGTCCTGCCGCGCCCCCAGCGCCACCTGTTGCTGCCGCGCCTTGCCGCTCTCGATCACGTACACCGTCGATACGCCGGCCAGCGTCGAGATGGCGTCTTCCGGCACGGCGAGCACATTCTCGTCGCGATGGGTGTGGACCACGCCTTTCGCGAAGAAGCCGGGCTTCAGCACGCGATCGGCGTTGTCGACCAGCGCTTCGACGGCGAAGGTCCGCGTCGCCTGGTCGACCGCGGGGCCGACGTAGGCGACGTTGCCGGCGAAGGTGCGGCCCGGAAACGCTTCCACCGCGAAAGCCACGGATTGCGAGGGGTGGATCGACCCGGCGTATTTTTCCTGAATCGCGGTCTTCAGCTTGAGCGGGTTCAGCTGTACGATCGTCGCGACCGGCGTGTTCTCGCGGATGAACTCGCCCGGCTGCACGAGCCGCTCGGAGACGGCGCCGGCGACCGGCGCCTTGATCGACGCATCGTTCAGCTTCTTCTGCGCCAGCTCCCACGCGGCGCGCCGATCCTGCAACGTCGCCTTGAGCGCCTGAATGTTGTCCACCGCAGCCTCGTAGTTCGCCTCGGCGATCTTCATGCGCGTGTCGGCGGTATCGAAGTCGACCTGAGACATCAGCCCGCGGTCGTGCAGCTGTTGCGCGCGCTTGAAGGTGTTCCGCGCATCGTCGCGGTTCGCCATCGCCTGGCGAACACTGGCGATCTGCTCATCGGACGGCGGCCGCTGCGCTTGCGAGTGGTCGATGCCGAGCTGCGCTTCGATCTGGCGCAGCTGGCCTTCGGCGCGGTCGAGCGCGAGCTGCAGTTCGCGCGGCTCGAGGCGCACGAGCAGGTCGCCGGCGCGAACCTCGGTCCCGAGCTGAACCGGCACGTCGCGGATGATGCCGGCGACTTCGCTGCTGACGCGCGCCTGATCGGGCGACATCAAGGTGCCGGAGAGATCGACTTCACGCTGAACCGATATGCGCTGCACAGTCGTGGTGTCGGTGGCGACCGTCTGGCCGCCGCGTCCGCGGCCGCCGCGCCCGCCGGCCCCGCCGCCCGGCGCCGTCTGTCCCGACGTCGCGTTCTCGCAGCCGACCGCGATCACCGACAGCGCCAGAAGCGTTACGAGTTGCATATTCACTGCTTTTGATTCCCTTATACGCCGCGCACACGAACACCAAACCAAGACTCGCGAGGTCCACCCTTTCAGGGTGGCCCCCCGAGGGAAGCCTGAAAGGGTGCCCCTACGCGACCGGCGTTCTAGGCTGCCGGATCCGACAACGCGTTTCCGGCCGGCGCCGCGTGCACATCACGCCGGCTGTCCACCGGTGCGTGCCGCCGCCGGCCCGCCAGCCACAGCCGCGCGCTCTCGATGTAGACGTAGTAGACCGGCGTGATGTAGAGCGTCAGCAGCTGCGACACCAGCAACCCGCCGACGACGGCCAGGCCGAGCGGACGCCGCGATTCGGCGCCGGCGCCGACGCCAAGCGCGATCGGCAGCGTGCCGACCAGCGCTGACATCGTCGTCATCATGATGGGCCGGAAGCGAACGAGACACGCTTCGTGAATCGCCTCGCGCGGCGACTTGCCGTGCTCGCGCTGCGCCTCGACGGCGAAGTCCACCATCATGATGCCGTTTTTCTTCACCAGCCCGACCAGCATGATGATGCCGACAAACGCGTACAGGCTCAGCTCGGTCTTGAAGATCAGCAGCGTCAGCAGCGCGCCGAAGCCGGCCGAGGGCAGTCCCGAAAGAATCGTCAACGGATGGGTGAAGCTCTCGTAGAGGATGCCGAGCACGATGTAGATCACGACGATCGCCATCAACAGGATGAGGCCGAGGCCCTGCAGCGACGACTCGAACGCCTGCGCGGTGCCCTGGAACATCGTCGAGATCGAGGCCGGCACGGTGGCCGCGGCGACCTGGCGGATTTCATTCACGGCGTCGCCGAGCGCGACGCCCGGCTTCAGGTTGAAGGAGATCGTCACCGACGGCAGCTGGCCGGTGTGGCTGACGGTGAGCGGGCCGGCGTCGGTGGTGGTCGTCGCGACGGTGTTGAGCGGAACCAGGTTGCCGTTCGACGACCGCACGTAGAGCATCGACATCGCCGCGGGATCCTTCTGGAACTCCGGCGCGACCTGCAGAATCACCTGGTACTGATTGTTCGGCGCGTAAATCTGCGACACCTGCCGTGTGCCGTAGGCGTTATAGAGCGCCGTCTCGACCTGGTTCACGTTGAGCCCGAGCGCCGAGATCTTGTCGCGGTCCATCGACACCATCACCTGCGGGTTCTTGATCTGCAGATCGCTGCTGACGTCCTCGATGCCGGGGATGTCACGCACTTTCTCCTCGAGGATCGGCGCGTAGTGATAGAGCTCGGCGGTGTCGGTGTCCTGCAGCGTGAACTGATACAGGCTGCGCGCGCCCTGTTGGCCGCCGAGATTGATCGGCGGCTGGTTGACCATGTAGACGCGGACGCCGGGAATCTGCGCCAGCTTCGGCCGCAACTCCGCCATGATCTGGTCGACCGATCGCGTCCGCTGGGCGCGCGGCTTGAGGTCGACGCTGAGACGGCCGCTGTTCAGGCTGCCCGATCCGCCGCCCGGTCCGCCGCCGACGTTGTTGCTGCTGCTCAGGATGTCGGGATCCTTGTTGACGATCTCGGCCACCTGCATCTGGTGGCGAACCATTTCGTCGAAGCCGATCCCCTGGATGCCTTCGGTGCTGACGTTGAAGCGCCCCTGATCCTCGCTCGGCAGGAAGCCCTTCGGCACCAGCGTGAACAGATACGCCGTGCCGGCAATCAGCAGCAGCGACGCCAGCAGCATCACGAAACGGAAGCGCAGCGCCGCCGCCAGGGTCACATCGTAGAGCCGCAGCCAGCCATCGAAGATGCGCTCGGTCGCGTTGTAGAACCAGCCATGCTTCTGCGCGTGCGGTGGCTTCAGGAAGCGGCTGCACAACATCGGCGTCAGGCTGATCGACACGAGCCCGGAGACCAGAATCGCCACGCCGATGGTGACCGCGAACTCGTGCAGCAGCCGGCCGACCACGCCGCCCATGAACAGCACCGGGATGAAGACCGCGACCAGCGAGACGGTCATCGAGATGATCGTGAAGGAGATCTCCTTCGAGCCGTCGTAGGCAGCGCGCATCGCCGACTTGCCCATCTCCATATGCCGGACGATGTTCTCCAGCATCACGATCGCGTCGTCGACGACGAAGCCGACGCAGAGGGTGAGCGCCATCAGCGACAGGTTGTCCAGGCTGTAGTCGAGCAGGTACATCACCGCGAAGGTGCCGACGATCGACGCCGGCAGCGCCAGGCTGGGGATGATCGTCGCCGAGATGTTGCGCAGGAAGACGAAGATCACCAGGACGACGAGGCCGATCGTCAGCAGCAGCGTGAACTTGACGTCCTGGACCGACTCGCGGATCGGGATCGATCGATCGGTGCGGATGTCGAGGGCCAGCGACGCCGGCAGCTGTTCGCGGAAGGTCGGCAGCAGCGCCTTGACGGCGTCGCAGACCGCAACCACGTTGGTGCCGGGCTGCTTCTGAATGGCGAGATAGATCGTCCGCTCGCCGTTGTACCAGGCGGCGCTCTTGTCGTTCTCGATGCCGTCGTAGACGTGCGCGATCTCGTTCAGACGCACCGGGTTGCCGCCGCGGTAGGAAATGATCGTCGGGCCGTAGGCGGCGGCCCGCAGCAGCTGCCCGTTGGCCTGGACGACGAAGGTCTTGTCGCCGTAAATCGTCCCGGTCGGCAGGTTCACGTTCGCGTTGGTGATCGAGCTGGCGACTTCGTCGATGCCGATGCCGTGCGCCGCCAGCTTCCGCGGATCGACGTCGACGCGGACCGCGTACTTCGCCGCGCCGAACACGTTCACCTGCGCCACGCCGTTCACCATCGAGATGCGCTGCGCGATGGTCGACTCGGCGTACTCGTCGATCATCGACAGCGGCAGCGTCTCGGAGTGCAGCACGAGGAACAGCACCGGCTGGTCGCCGGGGTTGACCTTCTGGTAGGACGGCGGCGACGGCATCTGCGGCGGCAGCTGACGCCCGGTCTTGGCGATCATCGCCTGCACGTCCTGCGCGGCGGCGTCGATGTTGCGGCTCAGATCGAACTGCAGCGTGATGCTCGTGCTGCCCTGCGAGCTGGTCGAGTTGATGGAGTTCAACCCGGCGATAGTCGCGAACTGCTTCTCGAGCGGCAGCGCCACCGCCGACGCCATCGTCTCCGGGCTGGCGCCGGGCAGGCCCGCGAACACCTGGATCGTCGGGAAATCCACCGTCGGCAGGTCGCTCACCGGCAGCAGCCGGTACGACATCGCCCCAAAGACGATGATGCCGAGCACGATCAATGTCGTCGTGACCGGCCGCTTGATGAAGATCTCTGAGAGGTTCATGACGCCGCCTTGTCGCTGTTGCCGCGGCCGCTCTTGACGCTGACGCGGCTGCCGGGCACGAGGCGAAGCTGGCCGTCGGTGACGATCGTTTCCCCCGGCTTCAGCCCGGTGCGAATGATCGAATCGTCGCCGTGCGTGCGCGCGACCGTGACCGGCCGCAGCTCCGCGGTGCTGTCCGATTTGATGACGTAGACGTAGGTGCCCTGCTGACCGCTCTGCACGGCAGTGGTCGGCACGACGGTCGCGTTGCTGTCGGTGGTGAGCGTCACATTGACATTGACGAACTGGCCCGGCGTGAGCTTGCGGTCCTCGTTCGGGAACGTGCCCTTCACCTTGATCGTGCCCGTCGTGCTGTCGACGGCGATGTCGATGAAATCGATGCGCCCGATCGAGGCCCGCCCGGTGTCGTTCGGCGCTCGCGCCTCGACGCGGATCGTCCCCGCCCCCATGAACTGCTTGAACTGCGGCAGCATCGACTCGGGGATCGCGAAGGTGACGTAGACCGGCGTGATCCGGTTGATGCTGACGATAGGGATAGTGTCGTTGGCGCGCACCAGGTTGCCCTTGTGCACCTGCAGGAGGCCGGTGCGGCCGCTGATCGGCGCCTCGATCGTCGCGTAATCGAGCTGGACGCGCGCGCTCTGCACGTTGGCACGGTCGGCCGCGACTGTCGCCTCCAGCGCCGCCGCCTGCGTCGTCATCTGGTCGACCTGCTCGCGCGTGGCGATGCCGCGCTGCGCCAGGTCCTGGTAGCGCGCGGCCTGGGCCTTCGCGTTCGCCGCCTGCGCGACGTCCTTCTGCAGCGTCGCCTCGGCCTGCTGCAGCGACGCCTCGAATGGCCGCTTGTCGAGGGTGAAGAGGACCTGGCCTTCCTTCACCTCGTCGCCTTCCTTGAAGTTGACCGACATCAGCTCGCCGGTGATCTGCGATCGCACGGCGACGGTCGACGCTGCGATGACGGTGCCGATGGCCTGGACGTCGAACGGCACCGATTTCTGCTCGACGGTCGCCGCGGTGACCGGCACCGGCGGATTCTGCCCGCCGCCGCGGCCCGACGGCGGCGTCGACGACACCGCTTCACCGCCGGAACAGCCGGAGATCGCAAACGAGGCCGCCAGCGCGGCAGAGACGACGAGGACGGAAGGGCAGGTAGCCATCATTCGAATCGCAGTGCGTCTATAGGATCCAGTGCCGCAGCTTTGCGCGCCGGGTAAAAACCGAAAAAGATGCCGGTGACCGCCGCGAACGCAAACGCGACGAGGACGGCGTTCGGAGAGACGGCCGTCGGCCAACCCTGCCACAGCGTGACCCCCTGCGCGAGCGCGAAGCCCATGGCGATGCCGATGCCGCCGCCAAACAGGCTGAGCACGACGGCTTCGACCAGGAATTGCAGCAGGACGTCACGACTGCGCGCGCCGATGGCCATGCGCAGCCCGATCTCGCGCGTCCGCTCGGTCACTGACACGAGCATGATGTTCATGATCCCGATGCCGCCGACCAGGAGCGATACACCGGCGATGCCGGCGAGCAGCGACGTCATCGTCTGCGTCGCCTGGACGCGGACGCTCGCCATTTCCTCCATCGTGCGGACCATGAAATCGTCAGGGTCGCCCGGCTGAATCTTATGCCGCGTGCGCAGCAGCGTCGCGATCCGGTCGGCCGTGGCGCTGGTATCCGCCGCCGACGCCGCTGACACCGTGACCTGCTGGATGAAGGTGATGCCGCGCATTTTCTTCATCACGGTCGTATACGGCACGAACACGACGTCGTCCTGATCCTGGCCCATGCCGGACTGGCCTTTGCTCGTCATCACGCCGGAGATCGTGAACGGCTGGTTGTTGATGCGAACGACGTCGCCGACCGGGTTGACGTCGGCACCGAACAGCTGGTCGCGGACGACGCTGCCGAGGACCGCGACCTTCGAGGCGGTCGCCACGTCGGTCGGCGTGAAGAAGGCGCCCTGGTCGGTCGCCCAGGATCGTATCAGCGGGAAGTCGACGTCGGTGCCCTGCACCTGTGTGCCCCAGTTCTGGTTGCCGGCGACGATTTGCCCGCGCGTGTTCACGCCGGCCGCCTTGTATTGCACGCCCTGCACCGACTGGATCGCGTTGGCATCGTCGGGTGTGAGCGTGCTCGCGTTGCCCTGGCCCTGACGGACGCCGCCCTGGGTGAAGTTGCCGGCGTTGACCAGGATCATGTTGGTGCCGGCCGACTGGATTTGGCTCTCGATCGAGCTCTGCGCGCCGGTGCCGAGCGCCACCATCGTGATCACCGCCGCGACGCCGATGATCATCCCGAGCATCGTCAACGCGGTGCGCATCTTGTTCCGGTTGAGCGCCTTCACCGCGATTCTGAGAATCATCACGAATGACATGGCTGCTCCTACGCCGTCGCCTCGGCGGGCTCGGGCAGCGCCGCGAGCTCGTCTTCGGCGTTGCGCCGCCTGGTCACCGCGCGATCGGCGATCGCCTGGCCGTCGCGGAAGGTGACAATCCGGGTCCCGTACTCGGCGATGTCCGTCTCGTGCGTGATCAGCACCACCGTGATCCCGCGCTCGCGATTCAAACGCTGGAAGATCCCCATGACTTCGATGCTGGTTTTGGTATCGAGGTTCCCGGTCGGCTCGTCAGCGAGCAGAATCGACGGGGTGTTGATCAGCGCCCGCGCGATCGCGACGCGCTGCTGCTGTCCGCCAGAGAGCTGGTTCGGATGATGATCCGTCCGGTTGCCGAGGCCGACGAGCTCGAGCATCTCCTTCGCGCGGGCGTGGCGGTCGGCCGTTTTCATCGCGTTGCCGCCGTAGAGCAGCGGCAGCTCGACGTTGTCGAGCGCCGAGGTGCGCGCCAGCAGGTTGAAGCCCTGGAACACGAAGCCGATCTTCTTGTTCCGCACCGCCGCGAGCGCGTCCTTCGACATCCGCGACACGTCCTGGCCGTCGAGAAAGTACTGACCCGAGGTCGGGCGATCGAGGCAGCCGACGATGTGCATGAACGTCGATTTCCCGGAGCCCGATGTACCGTTGACGGCAAGGAACTCCCCGCGCGGCACGTCGAGCGTCACGCCGCGAAGCGCCTTCACTTCGACCTCGCCGACCACGTAGGTCTTCACGAGGTTGCGCACGGAGATGACCGTCGGGAGAGGAGCCATATCAGCGCCGCTCAGCGGCCGCGTCCTCCCGGTCCGCCGAAGCCGCCACGACCCGGCATCAGCGGGTTGCCGGAGCCCTGCCCGGGCTGTGCGCGCGTCGTGCCGAGGCCGGTCACACCGGTCACGACTTCCATGTTGGGCTGCAGCTCGCCGCTCAGAATCTCGGTGTTCGTCCCGTCCGAGATCCCCAGCCGCAGATTGACCGGCTTCAGCTGTTGATTCATGAACAGCCAGGCGCGGCCGCGCGTCTCGACCGTCGGCAGCGGCGCGAACAGGGCGTCGATCGTCTGTGCCGGCGCGGCCGCGCCGTACTTGGCCTTGAGCGCCGCGGAGCTCGAGGGAAATTTCGGATCCGCCGGCTTCGCCGCAGCGGTCAGCGCCTGCTCGAACGCCGTGGTGTCCTGGCCGCGATCTTTCAACCGCGCGATGAACTGCTTCTGCTCGTCCGGCGACATCGACTTGAAGCGTTCCATCATCCGAGCCGGATCGAAACCTCGATGGCCGCCCGATTGATCGCCGCTCTGCGGATTCGCTGCGGACGTGCCCTGCGCGCTGGCCGTGGCCGACGTCGGCAGAGTTCCGGCCGGCGGTGCGCCGGGTGTTGCAGATGGCGCGGCGGCCCCGCCGCCTTGCGCGTTTCGCCCGCCTCGGGCGCGATTGCCGCCGCCGGGCTGCGCTTCGGGCGGCACCTGCTGGTTCAGCGCCGCGAAGACGTCGGTGCTCGGCCGGAAGCGGAGCGCCGCGTTCGGAATGCGGAGGACATCGGTGCGCTTCGAAATCTCGACCTTGACGTTCGCCGTCATGCCTGGCTTCAGTTTCAGCTGATTGTTCGGCACGTCGATCACCGTGCCGTAGGTCGTCACGTTCTGGACGACGACCGGCTGCAGGCGGATCTGGGAGACGGCGCCCTCGAAGGTTTCGGTCGGATACGCGTCGACGCGAAACGTCACGTGCTGACCGGGGCGGATGCGGCCGACGTCAGCTTCGTCGATGTTCGCGTTGACCTGCATCTTGGTCAGGTCGGCGGCGAGCACGAACAGCGTCGGCGCCTGCATGCTGGCCGCCACCGTCTGTCCGACGTCGACGCTGCGCTGCGTCACGATGCCGTCGATTGGCGCCGTGATGATCGTGTGATCCAGGTTCACCTGGTTCTGATTGACCGAAGCCTGCGACTGCGCCACCGACGCGGTCGCCTGGTTCACCGTCGCCTGCTGCGCGCCGAGCGACGCCTGCGCCGAGTCGACGGCGATCTTCGCCGAGTCGAGATCGCTCTGCGGCAGCAGGCTCTTCGCGGCGAGTTCTTGCGCGCGTGTGTACTTCTGCTGCGCGTCCGTGAGCTGGACGCGCATCCGCTGCAGATCGCTCTGCGCCTTCGCCAGGTTCGCGTGCGCCTGCGCGAGGTTGGCCTTCGATTGCTCGAGCTGTGCCTGGAACAAGGACGGATCGAGCCGCGCAATCGTCTGTCCCTTCTTGACGATCGAGTTGAAGTCGGCGCCAAGCCACGAGATGTTGCCCGAGACCTGGCTGCCGACCTGGACCGTGGTCACCGCCTGCAGTGTGCCGGTTGCGCCGACGGTGTCGACGATGTCGCCGCGGCTGATTGGCGAGGTCACGATCTGGATCTCGGGGCCGCCGCGCTTGATGTAGTACGCGCCCACACCCGCGCCGACGGCGGCGACGATCAACAGACCCATGAGAGCTCGCTTCATCGCTCGCTTTCCGCTGCGCTCGCTACTGCCCGACGCCGTTGGCGACGTTGACGCCGCCGCCGGCGGTCACCAGCGTGATGTTCAGGTTCTGCAAGGTCGTCTGCTGCAGCCGTTCGACTTCGACGAGTGACTTCCGGTAATTCAGGATCGCCTGCAGCTCGTTGTTCTGCGCCGTCGCGAGATCGCGCTGCGCCTGAATCACGTTGAAGTTCGTCGACATGCCGACTTCGAACTTGCTCTGCTCGGCCTCGAGCTGCTTCTGCGCCAGCTCGCGCGCGGACTGCGCCGCCTGCACGCGCTCCGCGTTGCTGGTCGCCGTGGTGACGGCGTTGGTCACCTCAGTCGCCACCTGCAACTCGATCTGCTTCATCTGCGCCTGCACCTGGTTCTGCTGCACGCGCGCGCGCGCCACGTTCGCTTCCTGGGCGCTGGTGCCGAGCGGGTAGCTGAAGTTGATCTGCGCCGTCCAGCGCGGGTAGTTCGTATGGAAGAGCGTCGACAAGGCATCCGAATAGCCGCCCGGAATCGAGCCGACCACCTCGCGGTTCACGCCCGTTCCAGTGGTCACGAGCTGCGTACCGCCGAGGCCGACGAGGCCATAGGTCGCGATGAAGTCGGCCTGTGGCCGCATCTGATCGACCAGGAACTTCAGCGTGACGTCGTTGACGTCGATATTCTTCTTGGCGATCGCGAGGTCGGTCCGTTCGCTGAGCGCGCGCCGCACGGCGGCTTCGATGTCGAACGTCTGCGGGACGAAATCGGGCCGGTCGACGGGATCGAGGCGTACGCTCCAGTTCGGATCGCTCGTCCCGCCGACGATGAGCCGCTTCAGTACCAGTTCCGCCGTCCGCATCGTCGACTGCGCCGCAACCAGATTCTGGCGTGCCGTCGCCGACTGCGACTGCGCTTGCACGACGTCGATCGGCGCCATCGTGCCGACCTCGACGCGCGTCTGGTTGTCGCGGACGAGCCGCTCGGCGAGGTCGAGCGACTGCCGGGCCACTTCCACGGCCTGCACGGAGAACACGTAATCCCAGTACGCGTTGCGCACGTTGGACAGCGTATTGGTGATCGTCGAGCGCAGCTGGACGTCCGAGATGTCGCGATTCAGTTTCGTGACCTGGAGCGTCCGGCGCGTCGCGTCGATGGTGAAATTGCGCAACAGTGGCTGCGTATACGTGCCCGACCAGTTGGTGTTGAAGGTCGGGTTGTACAACACGTTCGCGCTGGTCGTCGTCTGCTTGTTGTTGTTCAACTGGATGGTCGCGGCGCCGCCGCCCCACGGGATGCTCTGGGCCAGGCCGCCGTTGTAGTTTGTGAGACCGGCGACGATCGGTTGACCGACTTGCGTGCCGCCGGACAACGTGCTGGTTGCTGGATTCGTCGTCGACTGCGTCGAAACGACCGAGGTGAGCGCCGGGTGGTAGACCGACTTGGTGCTCGCGTAAACGATGTCGTTGATCTCGGGATTGAGCCGCTGGACCGCGATGTCGAGGTTGCGGTCGAGCGCGAACCTCACGGCATCGTCGAGCGTGAGCGGGACGCTCCGACGGTTGTCGCCGGTCGCGCCCGGCTGCACCGTCGCCGGCGTCTGCAGCCGGTTGGCCGGATCGGTGGCTTCCTTGATCAACTCGCGAATGCGCGCATCGCTGATCTGCTGCGCGTGAGCAGGTGCCGCGAGGCCAATGAGGCCCGCCAGCGCGAGGCCGGCCGTTGCCGTCCGCGTCCATCCGTTCCGTATCATCGCTACTTTCTCCCTTGCTTGTTGTCGGGGCGCTGGTGATCTTTTTCCCACTGTTCGTGCAGCTTGTTCAGCCGCACGCGCTGGTCCGGCGACAACACCTGACGCATGTGCAGCAGCATCAAGGTGCGGCTCTTGTTCAACGTCGCGCGAATGGTCTCCACCTTGTCGACCTGGCGCACGACGACCGTTTCCTCGGCATTGGCCGCAATCAGCCGCGAGAGCTCGGCCTCCTGCAGATCCAGTTCGGCTTTCTTCTGACGGAGAAGCGTGACCGAGGATTGGAAAACGCTGTCGATGCGTGCGGACTGTTCGGTCGACAGGCTCAGATCCTTCTGGAACTGCGCATCGCGCCACCAGGGGAATCCAAACGATTGTGCGCGACCCGAGGCGGCAAACGCCAGCGACAAAACAATGGCGACCCACCCCGCGCGCCAGCTAGAGCTCATACGTAAACCTCTGAAAAGGCGGCTACTTGAGGGATTACGACGGCTCCTACCGGGTCGTTTATCTGTAGACAATCTTTTACTCAGGTCAGGCGGGTTCGGCGGATCGGTCAGGCCAGGCGGGTCGGGCGGGTCGGACGGCTACGCGCTCCCGAGACTTGGATAAATCCCACTGGTTGGAAGGCAAGGGCAGATCAGGTTTACCGGTTTGTAAACACTAAGATGCCGTCCGACCTGCCCGACTTGCCCGACCTACCTGACCTGCCCGGCACTACCTGATCGGCTCGGACGCTGCGAGCAGCAGCGAGTTGAACAGCAGTTTGTAGGTGCCGTGCGTCTGGCCGCGGTGTTCGGACCGGAATCCGAGCAGCACCACGCGCCCCTTGCCGACGGCCGCCTCGACGACGGCGGCCCGCCGTGCGATGACCGGTTCGCCGAGCATCCAGCCGCTCATCAGGAGGTTCGATTCCGGATAACGCGCGACGATGCGGACGTCGGGGAGCGCGGGGGCCGGTATCAGGCTACCCGGGCCGCCGACGGCGAAGGCCGGACTGTGGATGAAGAACGCTGCCGCCTCGGCTGGCATGCCGTAGGCGACTGGATGAGTCGGGTCGACCGTGATGCGCAGGATCGATCCCGGGATATAGAACTCCGTGTCGCGCTGGTTGGCGGTGACGTTGCGGATCGGCAGGGTAAACGCGGTCAGCGGCAATTCGGCGGCACGGTCCATCGCGACCAGGGTCCCTCCCTGATTCACGAATTCTGCGAGATTCGCGACGCCTCTCGCGGTTATGCCGCCGGTGTAGGCGTCGGGCATTGATCCGGCCGGCAACCCGTTGAGCATCTGGTCGTAGGTCGCGTCGGGGAGGAGGATGACATCAAATTTTGCGCGCAAATTGCCACCGCGCACGTCTCGATCGAACACGCTGGTGTAGGGGAACTCGAATTGCTCGAGCAGCCAGCGCGTCCAACCCTCGTCCATGTTGCCGCCCCAGCCGTGATACAGGCCGATGCGCGGCGCGCGGATGCGAACGCGCGCCGGGTTCGACGGCACCGTTGGACCGACGACAATGTTCACGCCCAGCGGCCTTGCCGCGTCGAGGAGCGATCCGGAGTTCGTTGCCGGGTCCATCAGGAACAGGCCAGGCGGATAGTCGATCCCGCCGCCCGCGACGGCCTGTGTCGCGCGATATACGGGCACGCGGTCTTTCAGCAGCCGGTTGACGGCGGTGAACGCATCGTTTGCCCGCGCGTCGATGGCGTAATAGTACGGCTGCCCAGCGATGCCCGCTGGTATGCCCCCGGGCGGCATCGTCGCGACGTCGACTGGTTCGGTCGCGACGTCCACGGCCTCAGCGACGCGGTCGGCCCGGACACCCATCTGGTACGACAGTGTCCAGCCGGTGATGTCGTACGGGCGCTTGGGCGGCCCGCCCGGGTAGAGGCGCATGTCGGGGTAAATCTGCGGCGTCAGCAGGTCCTTCGCGTACGCTACGAACGGCTGCGCCCCGCGAATGAGAAACGATCCTGCGCCGTAGCGACGGCCGCCCGCCGAGAATTGCGCGGTTGCGCGTTCGACCTCGATGCCGCCAAGCCGCAGGACGTTGACCAGCTTCACGGCCGTCCCCGGATCCCATTGCTCCGCCGGAATCACGAAGGTCTCCCGCGCGTTGGCGCGGATCGCGTCGCGGCCCATCTGGTAGATGTCGTACAGCCATTCCTCCCGGCGCTTCGCGCCGACATCCAGCGCGGCCAGCGACGTCGTCAGCATGATGTTGCAACTGTCGCGGAGGTGCCATTCGCCGCCGAGATAGGGACTGGGGTAGTAAGTGGTGGGTTCGAGCGTCGGCACCGTCGTGCCGGGAAAGAATTTCGGAAACGTGCGCGGGTCGTAGGTCGTTGGCGTTGCCGACGCGTGGCTCGTCTCGGTGAGGATGCCGACCATGTTGTGAAAGTACGGCGCCGTGCGCATCCCACCGTTCCACCACGTGTCGAAGCCGATCCGCGAAACGGCGCCGCGCTTGCCTTCCTCGTCGAGCCGCCTCGTCATCGCGTCGCCAACCAGGTTCACGCCGCGCATCACCAGCGGCGGAATGTTCGGATTCATCGGGTCGTCAAACGGCGGCACGAAGATGCGCGATGGGAAGGGCCCGGTCTGGTGCTGGTTGTAGATGATCTGCGGGAACCACTCGACGTACAGCTGGCGCGCGCTGTTGCGCGTTTCGACCTGGTTCATCATGTACCAGTCGCGGTTGTCGTCGTGGCCGACGTACTTGTGCCACAGTTCCGGCAGGCGGCTTTCCCACACTTTTCCCAGGTTTTCGCGGTACCAGCTCGCCACCATCGTCGTGCCGTCGGGATTCATGTTCGCGACGAGCAGCAGGATCACGTTGTCGCGGATGAACCGCATCTCCGCCGATTCGTCGGCGACCGCTTTGTAGAGCAGCAGCGGCGCCGTCTGCGCATGGGCGACCTCGATCGAGTGCAGGCCGAAGTCGATCCAGACCACCGCTTTGCCGTCGCCGGCGAGCGCATGCGCCTCTTCGTCGGTCAGCGGGCGAGTGTCGTCGCGGGCGAGGGCGAGCCGGCGCGCGATCGATTTCAAGTGGTCGAGCTGGCGCAGGTTGCTTTCCGACGACACGATCGCGAGCACCTGCGTCCGGCCCTCGGTGGTCTTCCCCATGTCGACGAGCCGAACGCGATCGGGCGCCGCCGCCGCGAGCGTGCGGACGTAGTCTTCGATCTGTTCGTAGGTGGCGAGCTTGTAGTCAGCGCACGGTTCCCACCCGATCACCGATGCGGGCGAGGGGACGCTCCGTTGCGCCGAGGGAAGCGCGACGCTGGCGGTCGCGAGCGTCGCGGCGATCGCGATCGATCGCCATGAGCGGTGCATGAATATCCCTCCGGGTTGCGACGAGCGGAACCGCCGTTCCCTTCACCGCGTCGCGACGTAGGAAATCGGCGCGGATGATAGCACCGCGCTATGGCACTTCCGTTGCTATTTCGGACAGGCGTGAGACGATTCTTTCTTGCCTGGCTGACCGTGGCGCTGCTGCTGCTGGCGCTTGGCCGTCTGAGCCACGCCGGCGACGAATTGTCGATCGGCGGCTTGGTCACCGCCACCGAGCAGGAAGCGAGCGATGGATACTTTGCCGTTGGCGGCGACGCGATGCTCGTGGTCAAGCCGGGAACGAGCCTTCAGCGCTGGATGCAGATGCACGCCGGACAACGTGTCCGCGTGACGGTCGAGACGGCGGAACTGGAGAACTAGCCGGCGCTACGCGCAGAACTCGGTGAGCCGCGCGATCGCGGCGCCAACCAGGTTGTCCGGCGTCGACGCGCCGGAGGTGAGGCCGATCGTCAGCGGGCCCTCGAGCGGCAGCCAGCCGGCCGCCGATACTTCCACTTTTGCACCGACCGGGCGATGGCGGATCTCGTCGCGTGAGATCAGGCAATCGGGATCGGCGATGTGAAACGTCGGTCGCGCGTCGGCGCAGATGCGCGCGAGGTTCGCGGTGTTGCTGCTGTTGTAGCCGCCGATGACGATCATCAGATCGACCGCCTTCTCGCGCAGCAGCGCGACGACCGCGTCCTGCCGATCCTGAGTGGCGCTGCAGATCGTGTCGAAGGCCTGGTAGCGCGTGTCGAAGTCGTGCGCGCCGTAGCGATCGAGCATCGCCTGGCGGATCATGTCGCCGATCTCGAGCGACTCGGTCATCAGCATCGTGGTCTGGTTGGCGAGCCCGATGCGCTGCAGATCACTGTCGGGATCGAAGCCGGGCGAAATGGCATTCTTGAAGCGATCGAGAAACGTTGCCGCGTCGCCGCCGCGGCGGATGTAGTCGCAGACGATTTCGGTTTCGGCGCGATCGAAAACGACGATGTGTTTGCCGCCGTATTGACCTGTCTGGGAGGCCGTCGCCTGCGTTTCCTCGTGCCACACCTTGCCGTGAATGACCGACGTGAAGCCGCCTTCGGCGTAGCGCCGCACGTTCTTCCACACGTTGAGGACCGAACCGCACGTGGTGTCGATGAGCGTGCAGCCGCGGCGGTCGAGCGACTCGAGCATGGCGACGGTGACGCCAAACGCCGGCAGGATCACGACGTCGGACGATCCGAGCTGGTCGAGACTGCCGCCGGCGTCGGACAGGAACCGGATCCCCATCGTCCGCAGCTTGTCGTTCACGTGCGGGTTGTGAATGATTTCGCCGGTGAGATACACCGTGCGATCCGGAAACCGCTCACGCGTCTGGTAGGCGTAGTCGACGGCGCGGTCGACGCCGTAGCAGAACCCGAACTCGCGCGCGAGGTGCACCGTGAGCCGGCCGGCGCGGTACGTAAAGTCCTCGGCCTTGATCTGCTCGACGATCGCGCTGTGATAGTTGTCGGCCAGCATGCCGGCGACGGCATGCTTCAGGTCGAGGCCCTTGCGGAAGATTAGCGACGGCATCGGGGTTCGGCGTTCGGCGTTCGGCGTTCTAGGTTCACGTTCGGGGTTCTGGGTTCTAGGTTCTGGTTCTAGGTTAGGGTTCTGGGTTCTGGGTGTAGGTTCGAGGCAAGAACTAAAGAACGAGAACCAGGAACCAAAGAACGAGAACACCGAACACCGAACGCCGAACGCCGAACGCCGAACCTCCAGCCAGCGCGTCAGCGCTGGTCACGAATTTCGCGTACGTGCGGCGTGAGAGCGTCGAACGCCTGCAGTTCACGCGTGTGGGGACGCTCGAGCGCCAGTTCGAGGTCCGACAGGAACGCCGCGTCGTCCGCGTTGGCGCCGCGCACGGCGGCCGGTGCGATGCGCGAGCTCACGTCGCGGGTGCCGAACGACGCCGCCGGTGCGCGCCGCATGTTCCACTCGTAGGACGCGCCCAGCGCGACGCCGACGAAGAGTCCGGCGGCCGCCGCTGCCGCCACCCAGCGGGGGGCGGTGCGCGACTGCGAAACGCCGAGGGTGCGCTGCACGATGCGATGGGGGAAGCTGATGACGCGCGCCGGGCGGCCGAGATGTTCGACGCGGCGCGCGATCGCGTGCTGCTGCGCGCGCAGGCGATCCGGTGTGAAGACGGCGTCGGCCTCCGCTTCGCCGTCGCGGCGCAGCGTCTCCATGAATTCGCTGAGCGCCGCGTAGCGGGCCGTGCACTCGCCGCAGTCGGCCAGGTGTTCGGCCGCCGGCGGATCGAGCACGTCGCCGCCGCGCTCGGTGAGGTAGCAGTCGAACAGCCGCTCGTCGTGGAGGTGATGCGCGCGATGCTTCACGGCTTGCCTCCCAACAGGCCACGCAGCTTGCGCGCGGCGCGAAACAGGTGAACGCGCACGGTCGACTCGTTGAGCCCGGTCATGGCGCTGACCTCGCGCGGTGTGCAGTCGCCGTAGTGGCAGAGCATGAATACCGTGCGCTGCCGGCCATCGAGCCGATCGATCGCCGCGGCGACCCTGGCGCGGCGCTCGCGCGCCAGCAACCGGTGTTCCGGATCGGCCGACGCGCCGGCTGCGACCGCGCGCGCTTCGTCCGCCGTCGAGACCTCGGTGTCCACGAACCAGCGATCGCGGCGGCTGAGTGCCTTGCGCCGATCGAGGCAGCCGTTGATGAGGATGCGCGTGAACCAGACCTCGAACGGCCACGCTTCGCGATAGCCATCGATGTGAGCGAAGACTTTGACGAATGCGTCCTGGACGGCCTCGTCGGCCTCGGAGGCGTCGCGAAGATATTGATATGCGATACGCGACGCGCGGCGCTGATGCAGCGCCACGAGTTCGCCGAAACGCTCGCGCGCTTCGTCCATCGCGCCCTGTTCGACGAGGCCGCGGATTTCGACCGCCAGCCGCGAGTCGTCCGACAGCGGCGCGTGTAGTCGGCGCCGGCCGCCGGCGTGGACCGCAGCGTCGTCGCCGAGCTCGGGCGTGTCGACGGGCAGGGGACGAAATTCGCCACTCATAAAGGATTACGATGCGTTCGGGCCTCTGTTTACAGCCCTTCGCGAGAGCACGGTTCAAAATTCCGGAATTTCGAGCCCGCTCTTAAAGTATAAGGCAGTCTTCTGTCGTTATTGACTCGGCTGATTCCGGGGGACTACGATCGCCGGATTCTGCGTATGTTGCTGCGTTCTCATGTCTTAGGAGTCCTTGATGAGCACCGAGGTTGACCGCGCCCGAGGGCTCGACCGCGAAGGGATTCGGACCGACCGCGTTCGCTGGAATCTCTCCACGGCCGCGCTCTACGAAGAGGCAGTGCGTCGCCAGGAAGGACTGATTGCCGCGGCCGGACCGCTCTCGTGCCGTACCGGCCAGCACACCGGCCGCTCGCCGAATGACAAGTTCGTGGTTCGCGACCCGGCCCACGCCTCCGAGCGCGAGATCGAATGGGGCAAGGTCAACCGGCCGATGGAGCCGGCGCAGTTCGAGACGCTGCACAGCGACTTGTTGAGTTCGCTGGCCGGCCGCGAGTTGTTCGTCCAGGATGTTTACGCTGGCGCCGACCCCGCGTACCGGCTGCCCGTACGAGTGATCACTGAGTACGCGTGGCACAGTCTCTTCTGCCGCAACCTTTTTATCGACGATCCGCAGGCGGCCGAAGATGCCAGCCCGCAGTTCACGATCATCGATTCGCCGAGCTTCAAAGCGGATCCGGCGCGCCACGGCAGCAATTCCGACGTGGTGATCGCCGTCAACTTCGGCAAGCGGCTCGTGCTCATCGGCGGCACCAGCTACGCCGGGGAAATGAAGAAGTCGATCTTCTCGATCCTCAACTATCTGCTGCCGCTGCGCGGCGTGCTCTCGATGCACTGCTCGGCGAACGTCGGCCGGTCGGATGACGTCGCGCTGTTTTTTGGTCTCTCGGGCACCGGCAAGACCACGCTGTCGAGCGATCCGGATCGGATGCTGATCGGCGACGACGAGCATGGCTGGAGCGATCAGGGCGTCTTCAACTTCGAAGGCGGCTGCTACGCGAAGACGATTCGGCTGTCGGCTGAAGCGGAGCCGCAGATCTACGCGACGACGCGCCGTTTCGGCACCGTGCTCGAGAACGTCGTCGTCGATCCGGCGACGCGCGAACTGCACCTGGACGACGACCGCTACACCGAGAACACGCGCGCCGCGTACCCGATCTCGTTCGTCGACAACGCCGTGATGTCGGGGCAGGCCGGTCACCCACGCAACGTGGTGATGCTCACCGCCGACGCGTTCGGCGTGCTGCCGCCGATCTCGCGGCTCACGCCCGAAGGCGCGATGTATCACTTCCTCTCTGGCTACACGGCGAAGGTGGCCGGAACCGAGAAAGGGGTCACCGAGCCGAAGGCCACGTTCAGCACCTGCTTTGGCGCGCCGTTTCTGCCGCTGGCGCCGAGCCGCTACGCGCGCATGCTTGGCGAGAAAATCGCGCGCCATAACGCGCGGGTCTGGCTCGTCAACACCGGCTGGAGCGGCGGGCCGTACGGCGTCGGCAAGCGCATGAAGATCGCCCACACCCGCGCAATGATCCGCGCGGTGCTGTCGGGTGGGCTCGACGCCGTCGCCCACGAACGCGACCCGATCTTCAACCTCGATGTGCCGGTCAGCTGTCCGGCGGTGCCGGCGGAAGTGTTGAAGCCGCGCAACACCTGGTCGAGCCCCGCCGACTATGACCTGCAGGCGGTGAAGCTGGCGCGGATGTTCGCCGACAACTTCAAGGCCTTCGAGAGCGGCGTCACGCCCGACGTGGTGGCGGCCGGGCCGAAGGCGTGAGCTTCGAGCCCGTCATCGGGCTCGAAATCCATGCTCAGCTGCTGACGGTTTCGAAGATTTTCTGCGGCTGCAGCACCGCTTACGGCGCCGAGCCAAACACCCACGTGTGCCCGGTGTGCCTCGGTATGCCGGGCTCGCTGCCGGTCCTCAATCGCGCCGCGGTCGACTATGCCATCCGCGCCGCGCTGGCGCTCGGCTGTACGATTCACGAGACGTCGATCTTCGCGCGCAAGAATTACTTCTATCCCGACCTGCCGAAGGGCTACCAGATCTCGCAGTACGAGTTGCCGCTCGCAACGCACGGGTTGTTCGAGGGCGTGCGCATCACGCGCGTCCATCTCGAGGAAGACGCCGGCAAATCGCTTCACGAAGGATTCGTCGATTCGTCGCGCAAGACCTACGTCGACTTCAATCGCACCGGCGTCCCACTCATTGAGATCGTGACCGAGCCGGACCTGCGCTCTGCGGCAGCGGCCGCGTCCTTCTTTACCCGCCTGCGCGAGATCCTCGTCTGGCTTGGCGTCAACGACGGCAACATGGAAGAGGGCAGCCTGCGCTGCGACGCCAACGTGTCGGTCCGCCGCGCCGGCGACGAAGCCCTGGGTACCAAGGCTGAAGTGAAGAACCTGAACTCGTTCCGGTTCCTGCAGAAGGCGCTCGAGTACGAGATCGAGCGGCAGGTCGATCTGGTCAGTGGCGGCGGCCGCGTCGTGCAGGAAACGCGGCTGTGGGATTCGGTCGCCGGCCGCACCGTGTCGATGCGCAGCAAGGAAGAGGCGCACGACTATCGCTACTTTCCGGATCCGGATTTGCCGGCGGTGATCGTCGACGCCGCACGGATTGCAGCGATCCGCGCCGCGATGCCGGAATTGCCGGAGGCGCGGCGTCACCGTCTCGTCGAGCAGTACGCGATTCCTGAATACGACGCCACTCAACTCACCCAGGCGCGCGCCGTGGCCGAGTATTTCGAAGCGGCCGTCGCCGCCGGTGCGCAGCCGAAGGCGGCGGCCAACTGGATCATGGGCGAGCTGGCGCACAAACTGAAAGCGCACAGCGCCGACATCGCCGCGTCTCCAGTGCCGGCCGACCGGCTCGCCGGATTGCTGGTGCTGATCGAGAAGAGCACGATCAGCGGCTCGATGGCGAAAGAGGTGTTCGAGAAGATGTACACGACCGGCCGCACGGCGGCGGCGATCGTCGAAGCCGAAGGTCTCGCGCAGATCGACGACGAATCGCTGATTGCGCGGCTCATCGCCGACGTCGTGGCGGCCAACGCCGACGCCGTCGCGCAGTACCGCGCCGGCAAAGCGTCGACCTTCGGGTTCCTCGTCGGCCAGGTGATGCGGGCGGCGAAGGGGAAGGCCAATCCGCAACGCGTCAACGAGTTGTTGCAGAAGGCGTTGGGGTCCGGGTGACGGCAGCGCGTGCTATTCTCTTGCGCAGAAGACGTTGATAGAAACCTATCATCTGTCCAAGCTGTACAGCCGCGGCGTCTACGCGCTGCGCGACCTCACGCTCACGATCGACAAAGGCGAGTTCATCTTTCTCACCGGCCCGAGCGGTGCCGGCAAGTCGACGTTTCTCCGCTTGCTGCTGCGCGAAGACCTGCCGAGCGAAGGCGAGCTCAAGGTGCTCGGCCGCGACCTGAAGACGCTGCGGCCGGCGCAGGTGCAGACCTATCGCCGCAGCGTCGGTTTTGTCTTCCAGGACTTCCGGCTGATTCCGCGCTTCACCGTCTTTCAGAACGTCGCGTTCGTGATGCGCGTGCTCGGGCTGCCGCTCGCGACGCAGCAGCGCAAGACCTTTCAAGTGCTGAAGTGGGTCGGCCTGCAGCACCGCATGAACTCCCACCCCGAAGAATTGTCGGGCGGCGAGCAGCAGCGCATCGCGATCGCGCGCGCGCTGGTCAACGATCCGCAACTCGTGCTCGCCGACGAGCCGACCGGTAATCTCGATCCCGATCTGTCGCTCGAAATCATGAACCTGTTTCGCGAGATCAACGCGCGCGGCACGACGGTGGTCGTCGCCACGCACGATCGCGAGCTGATTCGGCGTGTCGGACGCCGCTCGCTCACGCTCGATCACGGCCGCATCGTCGAGGTCGCATGAATACGCGAGCGCTGCGCTATGCGACCGAGGAAGCGGCGCTCAGCCTGTGGCGCGGTCGCCAGGCCGGGATGCTCTCGACGCTCACGATCGCGCTGGCGCTCTTCGTCCTCGGCGGGTTCCTGCTCGTCACGGCGAATCTCGACCGGCTCGGCACCGAGTGGGGCCGCGTCGCGGAATTGTCGGTGTATCTCAAGGACGACGTGACGGCGGAGCAGCGCCGCGCGATCGAAGCGGCGCTCGCGCCCGGCGACGTCGTCGCATCGCACGAGTACGTCTCGAAGTCCGACGCGCTCGTCCGCTTCAAGCAGACGTTCACCGATCTGGCGCCGGCGCTCGACAGCGTGGAAACCAATCCGCTGCCGGCATCGTTCGACGTGCGGCTGAGGCCCGGCCCTGGCACCGGCTCGGGCGTCGACATCCTGGCGGCGCGGCTGCAGCAGCTGCCAGGCGTCGCAGACGTCCGCTACGACCGACAGTGGCTCGACCGATTGCTGTCCGCGATCCGCGTCATCCGTGGCGTCGGATTCCTGCTCGGCTCGGTGCTGACCATCGCCGCCGCGTTGACGGTGGCGAACGTCGTGCGCCTGGCGCTCTATGCGCGGCGCGACGAACTCGAGATTATGCAGCTCGTCGGCGCGCCTCAGGCCTACGTGCGCGGACCGTTCGTCATGGAAGGGGTTTTCCAGGGCGGTGCCGGCGCGCTGCTCGCGCTGGCCGTGCTGGGTGCCGCCTACCTCGCCTTGCGTGCACGATATTTCGTTCCGCTCGCCGCGGCGCTCAACGTCTCCTCGATTCAGTTCCTGCCGCTGCAGCTGTGCTTTCTGCTCGTGGTTGGCGGCATGGTGGTCGGTTGCATCGGCGGGCTGGTCGCGGCCTGGAACCGCTGAATTCATTACAGAATCTTGACAGCGGTTTTGCAGGCCAGTTACACTGGATCCATCAATCGACAACCCAGTTCGAGGACCTGCATGCCACGCTTCGTTCCCGATTCGAGGCCGATCAGCGCGCAGCACCCGATCGCAGAGTTCTACCGGGAAGAATTTCTCAAGCATCAACGCTGTCTCCAGCAGCAGCGGGCCTACTATTCCGAGAGCGCAATTACGGACGTCGAGGCTGCTCTTTCCAAGATCATCAACAAGCTCGAACAGCTCGCCACACAAGAGAACGCCCCACAGTTAATCGGATCGCTCCTGAAGAAGTTCGACGTCGTGACCGGCCTGTCATCCTGGTCGGATCCCAAGCAGACACACTGACCCGTTCATACGCTCGGCTCCGCGACGACGTCCTGGACATTGTCCGGGCCGGTATCGGTGCGTGCGATCCCGCGGAATTGACGCGCCTCGCCCTGGCCGATGCGCCGCTGAATGAGCGTTACGTATGCGTGGCGGCCGGCAAGGCCGCCGTCGCGATGGCCAGCGGCGCCGCCGCAGTGCTCGGGGATCGTCTGCGCACGGGCGCAATCATTTCTCCAGGCGACCAAATCGTCGCCGGGTTCGAGTCGATTCGCGGCGGCCACCCGATCCCGGACGATGGCAGCGAGCGCGGCGGGCGGCGCGCGCTCGAACTCGCCGAATCCCTTCGCGATCGCGAAACACTGCTCGTGCTGCTGTCCGGGGGGGCATCCGCACTCATGGCAGTACCGGCTGATGGCATCGCGCTCGCCGACAAGCAGCAGACGACGGCGCAATTGCTGCGCGCCGGCGCCGACATCTACGCGCTGAACACGATTCGCAAGCACCTGTCGGCGATCAAGGGAGGATGGCTCGCCGACCGCGCCGCCGGCCGCGTTCGCACCTACGTCATCTCCGACGTCGTCGGCGACGACGTCAGCGTGATTGCATCGGGTCCGACGGTGTTCGACTCCTCGACGTTCGACGACGCGCGCCGGCTGATCGATCGCTTCGGCGGCGCCGGCGCCTTTCCCGCGCCGGTCGTGGAACGGCTCGATCGCGGAGTTCGCGGCGACATTCGCGACACGCCGAAAGCGGTGGCAGTCCACTTCGTGCGGCCGACGATCGAGGTCATCGGCAGCCGCCGTAACGCGATGGTCGGCGCCGCTGCGCGCGCCGCGGCGCTCGGCTACGAGGTGCTGCGCGTCGACGATCCGATCGTCGGCGAGGCGCGCGAGTCGGCGGTCTCGCACGTCCGTGCGGTGCTGGCACGCGCCGCGGATATTCGCCGCCCGGCGTGCGTGGTGTCGAGCGGCGAAACGACCGTTCACGTCACCGGCAGCGGACGCGGCGGACGCAACCAGGAATTCGCCCTCGCCGGCGCAGCACCGCTGGCGCATGCCGGCGGCGAGGCGGTCCTCGCCAGCGTCGGCACCGATGGCGTCGACGGACCGACCGATGCGGCCGGCGCGATTGCCGACGCGACCACCCTCGAGCGGGCGCGGCGCGCGAATCTCTACCCCGTTCAGTTTCTCAACGACAACAACTCACACGCCTTCTTCGACGCGCTCGGCGACCTGGTTCGCACCGGTCCAACGGGCACCAACGTCGGCGACCTTCAAGTAATTCTGTTAGCCTAAATTCCGATGTTTTCACGCGACCAGGTGCTCGACGTCATGCGCGAGCGGGTGCATCACCCTGCCGGCATGCGCGAGCTCCTTCAGATTCTCAAAGTTCCCCGCGAGGAGCGGACCACCTTCAAGCGCCACGTCAAATCGCTCGTCTCCTCCGGCGATCTGATTCAGATTCGCGGGCACCGTTTCGGGCTGCCCGAAAAGATGGACCTGTATGTCGGCCGGCTGCAGACGCATCCCGCCGGCTACGGGTTCGTCACGCCCGAACGGCCGCTCGACAACGGCGGCGACATCTACATCTCGGGGCCGCTCTTGAACGAGGCGATGCATGGCGACCGCGTCGTGGTTCGCATCGAGCGGATCAAGGAAGGCGGCCGCGCCGAAGGGCGGGTGATCCGCATCCTCGAGCGCGCCAACACCTCGATCGTCGGCCGCTACGACCGCGACGAGAACGGCATGGGCTACGTCGCGCCGTTCGATCGCCGGGTGCTGATGGACATCTTCGTGCCGGCGGGGCAGGAAGGCGGCGCGTCGCCGGGCGAGATGGTGATCATCGAGCTGACCAGGTGGCCGACGCCGACGCGCGGCGCCATCGGCCATGTCACCGAAGTGCTGGGCGACATCGACGCGCCCGGGGTCGACACCGAGATCATCATCCGCAAGTACGGCATTCCCGATCAGCATTCGGCCGAAGCGGTCACCGAGGCGACCCGCATCGGCACGCAGGTGTCCGAGCGCGACCTGCGCGGCCGCACCGATTTCCGCGACGTACCCACGGTGACGATCGACGGCGAGCACGCGCGCGATTTTGACGATGCGATCACCATCGACAAGCTGGCGAACGGCAATTTCTGGCTCGGCGTCCATATCGCCGACGTCTCTCACTATGTCCACGACGGAAGCGCGCTCGATCGCGAAGCCTACGACCGCGGCACGTCGGTGTACTTCCCGGAACGCGCCGTGCACATGTTTCCCTCCGAGCTGGCGACCGGACTGTGCAGCCTGAACCCGCACGTCGACCGGCTGGTGCAGTCCTGCTTCATGGAGATCGACCGCCGCGGCCAGGTGGTTCGCCACGAATTTCACGACGGCGTGATCAACAGCGACGAGCGGATGACCTACACGGCGGTGAACGGGATTCTCACCGATCGCGATCCCGCGCTGATGAAACGCTATGCCCCGCTCGTGCCGATGTTCGAGCAGATGCGCGAGCTGTTCCAGATTCTCAACGACGCGCGGCGGCGGCGCGGCTCGATCGACTTCGACCTCAACGAGGCCGAGGTGATCATGGACGAGCGCGGCGTCGTCGAAGCGATCATCGCGCTGCAGCGCAACGTCGCGCATCGCCTGATCGAAGAGTTCATGCTGCTCGCCAACGAGACCGTCGCGACGTATCTCGAATCGCAGGAGGCGCCGGCGCTCTACCGGATTCACGAGGCGCCCGACCTGCTCAAGGTCGCGAGGTTCGAGGAGTTCATCTCCGGATTCGGCTACAGCCTGGCCGCGCCCGCGAATACGCTGCGCCCGCGGCACTTCCAGAAGCTGCTCGAAAAGCTCGATGGCAAGCCTGAGGAGAAGCCGATCGCGATGGTGATGCTGCGGACGATGCAGAAGGCGCGCTATGCCCCCGAGAACCTCGGCCACTTCGGCCTCGCGTCGCCGAGCTACACACACTTCACGTCGCCGATCCGCCGTTATCCCGACCTGGTCGTGCACCGTGCGCTGCGCGCCGCCCGGCATCAGACGCTGTCCGACGACGATCGGGAGGAGTGGACGGAGGAACTGCCCGAAGTCGCGCGCCATACGTCCGAGATGGAACGGCGCGCCGACGACGCCGAGCGCGAGCTGGTGCAGTGGAAGAAGGTGAAGTTCATGGCCGACAAGGTCGGCGATGAATTCGAAGGCTATGTCACCGGCGTCGCGGCATTCGGGCTGTTCGTCGAGCTGATCGAACATTTCGTCGAAGGCCTGGTCCACGTCTCGACGATGGCCGACGACTATTACCGGTTCATCGACGGCGCACACCTGCTCCGCGGCGAGAACACGCACAAGGTGTATCGCCTCGGCGACAAGGTGAAAGTTCAGGTGATTCGCGTCAACATGGAACTGCGCCAGGTCGATCTCGGGCTCGTCGACATTCTCGAACGCGTCCGCGAAGGGGAGCGCGGGCCGCGGCGGACCAAGGCGCAGCCGAAGTTCGAAAAGAAGCGGAAGCAGCGGCCCGGCCGCCGCGAGCGCCAGATGGGCCGCAAACCGCGGCGCCGATAGTCACCACAGGGGCACGGAGGCACAGAGGTCGACACGCTGAGGGCGTCGCGCGACGCCGGTATGCAGTCTTTCTCCGTGGCTCGGTGTCTCTGTGGTTCAATTGAGCGGCAGCATCCATGAAGTCGGTCGTCGTCGGAACGGCGGGGCATATCGATCACGGCAAGAGCGCACTGGTTCGCGCCTTGACGGGGACCGATCCCGATCGGCTCAAGGAAGAGAAGGCGCGCGGGATCACGATCGACCTCGGGTTTGCGCACCAGGAGATCGACGGCAGCAACTTCGCATTCGTCGATGTTCCCGGGCACGAGCGCTTCGTCAAGAACATGCTGGCCGGCGTCGGCGGCATCGACCTGGTCGTGCTCGTCGTCGCCGCCGACGAGTCGGTGATGCCACAGACGCGCGAGCACTTCGACATCTGCCGGCTGCTGCGCATTCCCGCCGGCCTGGTCGCGCTGACCAAGTCCGATCTCGCCGACGCCGACATGCTGGAACTCGCGCAGATCGAGGTGCGCGAGCTGGTCGCCGGCTCCTTCCTCGACGGCGCGCCGATTGTGCCGCTGTCGACGAAAACCGGCGATGGCCTCGATGCGTTTCGCGCCGCGCTCGCCGGTGCGAGCCGGTCGGCGCGCGGGCGCCGCAGCGAGAGCGTCGCCCGCCTGCCGATCGATCGCGTCTTCTCGATGAAAGGCTTCGGCACCGTCGTCACCGGCACGCTCGTGTCCGGACGCATCGGTGTAGACGACGAGCTCCTGGTCGCCCCGGGAGAACGGCTGGTCAAGGTCCGCGGCGTCCAGGTGCACGGCGTGAAGCAGCCACGTGCGGTCGCCGGGCAGCGATCCGCGATCAACCTCGCGGGCATCGAGGTCGCCGACGTTCACCGTGGGCAGGCGCTCGTGACACCGGCGGCCTTCGGACAAACGCGGCTCGCAGATGCAACGCTCGAACTGCTGCCGGACGCGAAGCCCTTGAAACACGGCGCTCGCGTTCGCTTTCACCAGGGCACGGCCGAGATCCTCGGCCGCGTCACCCTGATCGGCCCAAACGACGATCGGACGCAAGCCACGGCGGTACCGCGTGGCGGCCGCACTGACGGCGCGGCGCGCGCTGTGCCTGCGCCGACGCTCGAGCCGGGCGCTCGCGGGTTCGTCCGCCTCCGTCTCGAGTCGCCGGCCGTCCTGGCGCGCGGCGATCGCTACATTGTCCGCGCCTACTCGCCGCCGATGACGATTGCCGGCGGCGTGATTCTCGATCCGGCGCCGCCGCGGACCGCGATTCGCACCATCGCAGCGCGCGACCGACTGCAGCAGCTCGACTTCGATCCGTCCGCCCCGGACCGCGAGGCGTCCGATGTGCGCGCGCTTGCGGCGATGCTCGACGAGGCGGGCGCCGCGGCGCTGTCGCTCGAAGCGGTCGTGTCGCGTGCAGGCATCGACCCGGCCGACGTGTCCTCCCGCGTCGATGCGCTCGTCAAGGCGAAGCGCGCCGTGGGTGCGGGTGAGTGGATCGTGTCGGCGGAGGTGGTCGCACGCGCCCGGGATGCGATTATCGCCGCGCTCACCGAACATCACCGCGCGCAGCCGATGTCCGAGGGCGTGCCGCGTGAGGAGCTGCGCGAGCAGGTATTCGGGCGCGGCAACCCGGCCGCGTTCGATGTGGCGATTGCAGAATTGTCGGCGGCGAACCGCATCGTCGCGCGCGATCGGGTCGCGCTCGCGACGCACCGGCTCGCGCTGACGCCGGAAGAAGAGCGCGCCCGCGTCGCGATCGAGCGCGCCTACCGCGAGGCGGGGCTGAAGCCGCCCGATATCGCGACCGTTGCCGCCGCCGCCGGCGTACCGGGAGCGGTCGCAGACCGCGTGCTGAAGCTCCTACAACGACAGAAGGTGCTGGTGAAGGTGGACGTGCTGCTGTTTCACGACGAAGCGCTGAAACAGCTCAAGGCGGAGGTCGGCGCGATGAAAGCGGCTGGAGCCGGCGCGCACATTGACGTCGCGACGTTCAAGGAGCGGTTCGGCGTCACTCGTAAGTTCGCGATACCGTTGCTCGAGTACCTCGATCGCGAGCGCGTGACGCGCCGGATGGGGGAAACGCGCGTCGTGCTATGACACCTTGCGGTTGCGCTCGCGCTCTTTCTCCTCGAGATCGCGGTCTTTGTCGCCGCCCATCTCGTCCTTGAAGCCCTTGATCGCGCTGCCGATTCCACGGCCGAGACCGGGCAGCCGGTTCGCACCAAAAATCACGATGACGATCGCCAGAATGATGAGCAGTTCTGGCATTCCAATACGACCCATGCTGCACTCCTTGGTTCAGAATTGTACCACCGTTACGTCGTCAGCGCCCGCCAGATCAGCCCGATTTCCAGAGTCTTTATGAGTCGCCACTTCAGCTGCGCGTAGGGTTGCCGGCCAGCGACGAGGTCGGCCATCACGCTGCGAACCGCGGCACTTCGGCGCAGCGCCTCGAGCAGCAGCGCGATGAACGCGGGCCGGAAGAACCCGGCCTTGAGCTGCGCGGCACGCCGCAGCTCGGACACGGCTTCATCGCGAACTCGTGAACGGTAAGCGACTGCGGGGTCGCGGCCCGACAGCGCGTCCGCGACCCATTCGCCTGATGCGAGCGCGAAGAAAATGCCTTCGCGCGTAATCGGATCGACCAGTCCGGCGGCGTCGCCAGCGAGCGCCCATCGCTCGCCGGCGAGCGGCAGTGTGTCGAAATCCGCCGTCGACAACGACGGAATCGGCCACGAGTACGGCTCGAGCCGCGCGCCGTTCGCCATCCCGGTCCGCTCGATCCACGAAGCAGTGCGCGCGCGCAGTGTTGCGGGCGTGATGCCGGCATCGGCCTGCGCGCAGATGCCGATCGCAAGATGAGTCGGTCGCGGAAACGACCAGATGTAGCCAGCCGGCCGCGGCGTCAGCTCGATGGCGATCTCCGCGCTCGTCACGCCATGTGCGAAGAAGCCCGTCGCAATCGACAGTTGATCGCGCCGGAAGGCCGTCGCGAGGCGGCGCCGCACCAGGCTGTTCGCGCCGTCGGCTCCGACGATGAAGGCAGCAGAGAAGGGCCCGGCGGTCGTCTCGATCGCGACGGCGTCTCGCCCGATCGAGAGATCAATGACCCGCGCACGTACCACGCGCGCGCCGGCGCGCTGCGCCGCATCGAGCAGCGCCAGGTCGAACGCGGCGCGGCTCGCGACAACCAGCGCGTCGCCATCGAGATCGACGATCGCGTCGGGCGCGAACCGCGCCGTGCGGATCGTCGTGCGCGGAAAGGCACCGATATCGATCGCGTCGCCAACCCGCGCGAGCGCACGCCCGGTGATGCCGCCGCCGCACGGCTTCTCGCGCGGGTGCGACGGGTCGAAGATCGTCACCGCCGCGCCTCGCCGCGCAAGCACATACGCAGCGCGCGCGCCGGCGGGTCCGGCGCCGACGACGGCGATCACGTCAGCCTCAAGCCTCAAGCCTCATGCCGCAGCCCCAAGCCTCGCAGCGGATTCGTGAGCAAATCAACCCAGAACCCAGAACCCAGAACCCAGAACCTCGAACCCAGAACGCCGAACGCCGAACGCCGAACCCCCGTGGGCTGCGTGATACATTACGCCCATGATCGACGTCGATGCCGGGCGATTCACCGTGGGTGTCTTTCAGGACGTCGCGTGGGCCGTCAAGGGGCTCGACGCGTTGAAGCGGGCAGGGTTTCCGCTCGAATCGCTGACGGTCCTGGCGAAGGACACGCCCGAAGCGGCGGCGCTCATCGAGAAAACGTTCAGCGCGCCCGGCGAGCGGCTCGAGATCGCGGGCATTGGCGCGATTCTGACGCGCGGCTCACTTGTCGACGTGCTCCAGGGCGAGGCGCGCGACCTGGCCAAACTCGGCCTCGCGGGCACCATGCGCCGCGTCGGCTTCCAGGCGCACGACGGCCGCATCTTCGAGGCGCTCGCCGCCCGCGGCGGGATCCTGGTGGCAATCCGCACCGAGCCCCGCGCGGCCGATGCGCTCGCGCTGCTGCACTCGTACGGCGGCGGAAACGCGGCCATCGGCGCGTGGACGGGTCGCGTCTAGCATTTGCGGATTGCGAAATCGCCTGAACCGGACACCAGCCGCGCCGCGCGCGAATTCGTCTTAAGAAACGGCCCCGCCTGCTGAGGCACCCGTTTTGCAGTTGCGGGCCGGGAGACCGGTGCGCGACAATACATCGACAAGCAACCCGCTGGCATTTCCGATGGCCGATCCCACTCCAACGGCAGACGTACGTCCGAACGAGACTGCGGGACATCTGTCGGTTCACGTCGAAGGTCAGCACCCGACCGAAATTCCGTTCCTGTTCGAGCAATCGCAAAAACGACTGGCGCCGGCTGCGGTCGCATCGCTGGCCTGGCACGCCGTGTTTGGTCTCTTCATCATTTTCCTGATCCGCAACGGCTCGGCCGCCCAAACTTCAGTCGCGGTTCTTCCTGAGCAGGCGCCCTCGAATATCGTCTGGCTGAATCAACCTGGACCGGGTGGCGGCGGTGGTGGCGGCGGCAACAAGATGAAAGAGCCACCGCGGCAGGCGGAACTGCCGGGCAAGGACAAGATCACCGTTCCGGTCGAAAAGCCGCCCTCGCTCAAGCTCGAGGCGAAGAAGGAACCGGATCCGGTCGAACAGTTGAATATTCCCGCCAAGAGTCTTGCGGCAGCACAGGATTCTCTGCCGGGCGCGATCGAAGCGCCTCCCGGCCCGCCCACCTTGTCGCAGGGCTCAGGCAGCGGCGGCGGTTCCGGCACGGGGACTGGCACCGGCATTGGCTCGGGCACAGGTTCGGGTCTTGGCCCCGGCAGCGGCGGCGGCACCGGCGGCGGCGTCTATCGGCCGGGCAACGGCGTATCGCTCCCGCGCGTACTCCGCGAAGTGAAGCCGCAGTACACCTCCGACGCGATGCGCGCGAAGGTACAGGGCACGGTGCTGCTCGAGTGCGTCGTGCGGCCGGACGGCAGCGTCGGCGACGTGCAGGTGATTCGCTCGCTCGATTCAACCTTCGGACTCGACCAGCAAGCGATTCTCGCCGCGCGCCAATGGCGCTTCGCGCCAGGCACCCGCATGGGCGAACCGGTGCCCGTTCAGATCACGATCGAGCTCACCTTCACGCTGCGGTGAGCGAGAAAAGTTAGAAGTGAGAAGTTAGAAGTCGAAAGTAAGGTCGAGGGTCAAAGGTTTAAGGAATTCGAAGCCAGCAATTCGAAGCCAGAAAAAACAAGGCCCGGTCAGGATTGCTCCTGCCGGGCCTTTTGCCTTTCGGCCTTCCTCGGCCTTCCAGCCTTTCGGCCTTCCAGCCTTAGTTTTAACTTCTAACTTCTCACTTCTAACTTTCCAGCGAAGTTAGTACATGCCGCCCATGCCGCCGCCGCCCGGCATGGCGGGCGCGTCTTTCTTCTCCTCCGGGATTTCGGAGATCAGCGCCTCCGTGGTCAGGAGCAGCGACGCGATCGATGAAGCGTTCTGCAGCGCCGAGCGTACGACCTTCACGGGGTCGATGACGCCGGCCTTCACCAGATCCTCATAGGTGTCGGTCAGCGCGTTGAACCCTTCGGTGGTGCTCATCTCGCGGACCTTCTGGACGACGATCGAGCCTTCGTGGCCGGCGTTGGTCGCGATCCACCGCATCGGCTCCTCGATCGCGCGCTTGATGATGTTGACGCCAATCTGCTGATCGCCCGGGACCTTGAGGTTGTCGAGCACCGCGCCGGCGCGAATCAGCGCGACGCCGCCGCCGGGCACAATGCCCTCTTCGACCGCCGCCTTGGTCGCGTGCATCGCGTCCTCGACGCGCGCCTTTTTCTCCTTCATCTCGGTCTCGGTGGCCGCACCGACCTTGATGACGGCGACGCCACCAACGAGCTTGGCAAGCCGCTCCTGCAGCTTCTCACGGTCGTAGTCCGAGGTGGTGTCCTCGACTTGCGCGCGAATCTGCTTGACGCGGCCTTCGATTGCCTGCGAGGCGCCGGCGCCTTCGACGATCGTCGTGTTGTCCTTGTCGATCGTGACCTTCTTCGCCTTGCCGAGATCGTCGAGCTTGATCGATTCGAGCTTGATGCCGAGGTCCTCGGTGATGGCGCGTCCGTTGGTCAGGATCGCGATGTCCTCGAGCATCGCCTTGCGGCGATCGCCGAAGCCCGGCGCCTTCACCGCCGCTGCCTGCAGCGTGCCGCGCAGCTTGTTGACGACCAGCGTCGCCAGCGCTTCGCCCTCGATGTCCTCGGCGATGATCAGCAGCGGCCGGCCGAGCCGCGCGACCTGCTCGAGCACCGGCAGGAGGTCTTTCATCGAGCTGATTTTCTTCTCGTGAATCAGGATCACCGGATTCTCGAGCACGACCTCCATGCGCTCGGGATCGGTGACGAAGTACGGCGACAGGTAGCCGCGATCGAACTGCATGCCTTCGACGACCTCGAGCGAGGTGTCCAGCGTGCGGGCTTCCTCGACGGTGATCACGCCGTCCTTGCCGACTTTGTCCATCGCTTCGGCGATGATCTTGCCGATCGTCTCGTCGTTGTTCGCGGAAATGGTGCCGACCTGCGCCACCATATTGCCGCCGACGTCCTTCTTCATCTTCTTCAACTCGCCGGTGATCGCCTCGACCGCCTTCTCGATCCCGCGCTTGATGTCCATCGGGTTGGCGCCCGCGACGACGTTCTTCGCGCCTTCACGATAGATCGCCTGCGCGAGCACGGTCGCCGTCGTCGTGCCGTCGCCGGCGGTGTCCGACGTCTTGCTCGCGACCTCGCGCACCATCTGCGCGCCCATGTTCTCGAGCGGATCCTTGAGGTCGATCTCCTTCGCCACGGTCACGCCGTCCTTGGTGATCGTCGGCGAACCGAATTTCTTGTCGAGGACGACGTTGCGGCCCTTCGGCCCGAGCGTCACCTTGACGGCGTCGGCGAGCTGGTTGACGCCGCGCAGTACCGCCTGGCGAGACTGCTCGCCGTACACAATCTGCTTTGCCATTTCGTGTTCTCCTACGGTTACTTCTTCTTCTTGGAATCCCCGCCGCCGTCTTCGATGACGGCAAGCACCTCGTCCTCGCGCATGATGAGGTATTCCTCACCTTCGAGCTTGATCTCCTGGCCGGAGTACTTGCCGAACAGGATCAGGTCGCCGGACTTGACGTCCAGCGGGACGCGCTTGCCGTCGTCTTTCGACTTGCCGTTGCCGGCGGCAATCACCTTGCCTTGCTGCGGTTTTTCCTTGGCGGAATCGGGGATGATGATCCCGCCGACTTTCTGTTCGCCTTCCTCGATGCGCTGAACAATGATGCGGTCGTGCAGCGGTCTGACGTTCATGCGTTCGCTCCGTATCTGAAGTAAAGAGGGCCGCCCTCTGTCGGTTAGCACTCAACGAGGGCGACTGCCAATTATATGCTCTGCGTTGGCACTGTCAACGGGGGACTGCCAATGGTCGTGCAGGGCGGGCGGGCAGGTCTGGCGGGTCAAGCAGGTCTGGCAGGTTGGACGGCCACAGGCTCAGAGCGCGCCGGTAAAAAATCCGGCGCCGCCTCAGGTCAGTCGTGGTGATCGGGTTCGCCGCTCTACGGATGGCCAGGCTGCCGTCCGACCCGCTTGGCCTGCCCGACCCGCCTGACCTGCCCAACCGTAACGGCTCTACCCAGCGCGCCGCTTGATCTTGTACTCGCCCATCTTGCGCGTGAGCGTGTTGCGGTGGATGCCGAGGGTGTCGGCCGTCTTCGTCAGGCTGCCATCCGCCTTCCCAAGCACCCGCACGATGAAGCGCTTCTCGAATTCGCGCACGGCGTCGTCGAACCGCACGCCCTTGTCGACCATTTCCTCGATGAGCCGCTCGAGTCGATCGGAGATCATTCAAGCTCCCGTCCGGTCAGCCGGCGGAAGGCCTCGACGTATTTGTCGCGCGTCTTGAGGACGACATCGTCGGGGAGCGACGGCACGGGCGGTTGCTTGTTCCATTTGATGCGCTCGAGGTAGTCGCGAACGAATTGTTTGTCGAAGCTCGGTTGCGGGCCGCCCGGCGCATACCCATCCTGCGGCCAGAAGCGCGACGAGTCGGGCGTGAGCATCTCGTCGATCAGAATCACGCGGTCCTCGACGCGCCGGTTGTCGTCGTCTTCGAGCGGCAGCAGACCGAATTCGAACTTCGTGTCGGCGACGATGATGCCGCACGATTCGGCGTGGGTTGAGCCTTCGGCGTACAGGCGGAGCGTGAGATCGCGCACGCGTTCGAGCACGCGCTTGCCGACCAGATCGGCGGCCTGCCTTTCGGTGATGTTGATGTCGTGGCCGGCGGCGGCCTTCGTCGCGGGCGTGAAGATCGGCTGCGGCAGGCGGTCCGATTCACGAAGACCGGGCGGCAGCGCGATGCCGCACACGTGGCCGGTCGCCACGTAATCCTTCCACCCTGAGCCCGACAGGTAGCCGCGCGCGACACATTCGATCGGCAGTGGCTCGGTACGCCGGACGAGCATCGATCGGCCGCTCAGCAGTTCGGCGGCGCGACGCGCTTCGCCAGGGAACGACGTCGCCTCAACCGAGAGCAGGTGGTTGGCGACGATCGGCCGCGTGCGCTCGAACCAGAACGCGGAAATCTGGCTCAGGACCCGGCCTTTGTCGGGAATCCCCGAGCCGAGCACGTAGTCGAACGCCGAAATCCGGTCGCTGGCGACAATGAGCAGGCGATCGCCGAACTCGTAGATGTCCCGCACCTTCCCTTGGCGATCGGGGCGTCGGTCGGCGAGTGTAGTTTGGAGAACGGCGGAGGCGAGCGGCAACAAAAATCCTCTGCAGGCGAAGACGAGCCCGCATCTTACAAGGGGGCGCCGACCGCTGACAACAACAACATGTAGGGCCGCGGTATAGTAGAGGACGCTCAACTCTGCATGCGATTCCCCTTTCGAGCGATCACCGTTGTGGCAGCGGCGGTCGCGCTGCTCGCGCTGTTTCTCCGCAACGTGGATCTGTGGCGCGTCGGCACCGACATCGTGCGCGCACGTCCTGAATGGCTGCTGTTGTGCCTAGCGACGATGCCGGTGAACGTCGCGATCCGCTCGTACCGCTGGCAGTATCTCCTCGAGCCGCTCGGATCGACCAGCTTCGGGAACGCGTTCCGCGCGACGGTCGTCGGTTTTGCGGCGAGCAGCGTCCTTCCGGCGCGCGCGGGAGAGGTCATTCGCCCATACTTTCTCGCGCGACAAGAGACTGGCGACCACCGGATGACCGCGACCGGCGCCTTTGCGACGATTATTCTCGAGCGCGTACTCGACGTGATCACCGTGCTCGTGCTCTTTGCGTCGTATTCGTTCGTGTTCGGACGCGATCTGCGCGTCGTGAACCCGGTCGCCTTCGCGTGGCTCCAGCGGATTGCCTTTGTCGGCGTCGCGGTCGCCGCCGTGGGTTTGGCGATTCTGGTCGCGCTGGCGCGTGACCCGGAGCGCCTCGGCCAACTTGCCGGACGACTCGGACGCGTGTGGCCCGCGCTCGCGAGCCGAATCGGTGGCGTTGTCGAGCGATTCGCCCTTGGGCTCGGTGCCGTGCGCCGTCCCATGCGGCTGTTGATTGCGCTGCTGTGGTCGTTTCCGCTGTGGCTGTGCATCGCGGCGGGGATCTGGGCTGGCGCGGTCGCATTCGACCTCGGGATTCCATTCACCGGCACGTTCCCGATGATTCAACTGCTTGCGGTCGGCGTCGCCGTTCCGACGCCAGGCGGCGTCGGTGGTTTTCACGCCGCGTTCCGCTATGCAGCGACGTCGCTGTTCAACGCGCCCGATGAGGGCGCGGTTGCCGCCGCGATCATCGTCCACCTGTTTACCCAGATTCCGGTGCTCCTCCTCGGGCTCGTGTTTGCGGCGCAGGCAGGCCTGAACGTCGGCGCGATGCGACGCCTCGCCTCGGCGCCGCAGCCGGGATCCTCGGCGTAAATCCGATGAAGTGCCCTTACTGCGCGCACCTCGGCGACAAGGTGGTCGACTCGCGGGAGTCGAAGGAAGGCGAAGTGATCCGCCGGCGCCGCGAGTGCCTGGGGTGCGGCAAGCGCTTCACCAGCTACGAGCGGATCGACGAGATCCCGTACATGGTCGTCAAGAAGGACGGGACCCGTGAACGGTTCGACCGTCCGAAGCTCATCGCGGGCCTGCTGAAGGCCTGCGAGAAGCGGCCGGTCAGCGTTGCCGCCGTCGAGACCGTCGCCGACCGTGTCGAGTCCACGCTGCAGGAGCGGCCGGAGAAGGAAATCGCCACCTCTGAGATCGGGACGCTCGTCATGGAGGAGCTGAAGCGGCTCGACAAAGTCGCCTATGTCAGGTTCGCCTCGGTGTATCGTCATTTCCGCGACATCAACGAGTTCGCCAACGAGTTGAAGGAACTGCTGAACCCGAAAGAATGACCATCGTTCCGCTGCCGGGCGCCGTCGCCGGCCGCATAGTGGTGGAGTAGATGGCTCCAGCAACAGTCACGACGATTACGCCTACGCCGCGGCGGACGACGTCCGCCGAGCGCCCGCCCGAACCGCCGCGACGGCCGTTCCGCGACAATCCGCGGCTGATCCTCGTCGGCATCGGCGCGCTCGTTGTCGTGCTCGTCGCGCTCCTCGCGATCGCGAATGGCACGTCGCGCTACTCGCCGGACTTCCTCAGCGAGTTCGTTCTGTACGGCCTCACCGCGGCCGACCTCACGATGCTGACCGCGCTGGTCTTCGTGCTCGCGCGCAACATCGTGAAGATCGTGGTCGAACGGCGCCGCGCGCTGCCGTTCGCGCGTTTCCGGTCGAATCTCGTCGCCCTCCTGCTCGGCATGACGCTCGCGCCCACGGGCCTCGTGCTGATTGTTGGCAGCGAGCTCATCCGCGGCAACATCGACCGCTGGTTCAACGCGCCGATGGCCGAGATTCTGTCGTCGGCCAACCAGATCGCCGCCGATTATTACCGCGAGCAGCAACTGGCCGCGAGCGATCAAGCGAGCCGCTTCGCGCGCGCGTTGGCGTCGGCCGATCTGGCCACGCACGATGTGGCGCCGATTCGCGACGTCCTCGCGACGGATGTCGCCTCGCAGCGCGTGCACATGGCCGCTGTCTATCGCGTCGCGCCGTCAGGCGGGTCGACGCTCGAGCCGGTCGTCGACGTCGCGGCGCCCACATTGCCGGCCGGGCACAACCGTGCGGCCGTCGAGCGCCTCGCGGCGCAGGTGCTCGACGGCGCGACCGACACGCGCTCGATCGAGAGCCTTGGCGCGTCGGGCGATCTGCTCCACGCCGCGGCGATCATCCATGGCCGCGACCACAAGCCAACCGGCGTCGTCGTGGTCACCACCTATCTCACCGGCGAGATGGCGGCGCGGTCGCGGCGGATGGCGAAGGCGTTCGAGGACTACAACCAGCTTCGCGTGCTGAAGCGGCCGCTCACCGGCGTCTACCTGTCGTTTTTCCTGATGGTGACGCTGCTGATTCTCTTCGGCGCAATCTGGATGGGCTCCTACCTCGCCAAGCGGATCACGCGACCAGTACTGTTGCTCGCGGCCGCGGCAAAGGAGATCGGCGCTGGCCGCCTCGATCATCGCGTCGAGCCGCAGAGCAATGACGAGTTCGGATCGCTCGTCGAGGCGTTCAACTCGATGGCCAGCGAGCTCGCGGCGACCCGCCGCAAGCTGGATCGCGGAACGATTCAGCTCGAGCGGAAGCACGTCGAGGTCGAAGGACGCCGTCGCTACATCGAAACGATTCTCGAGCGCATCGCGACCGGCGTCGTCTCGATCGATGCCGCCGGCGCGATTACCACCGTCAACAGCAGCGCCTGCCGGTTGCTTGCGCTCGACCGCTCCGTGATCGGGCAGCCGGCACTGGCCGTGTTCGACCGCACCGATTTGCAGCCGCTGGCCGCGCTCGTGACCGGCGTCGGCCGGGGCCGCGCGCAGCCGACGGCGCACGACATCGCGATGGCGCGCGACGGGCAGGACCTGCACCTCGCGGCCGTGGCGACCGCGCTCGCCGGCGACAGCGGCGCACCGGACGGCGTCGTGCTGGTCCTCGACGATGTGACGCCGCTCATCCGGGCGCAGAAAGTAGCCGCGTGGCGTGAGGTGGCGCGGCGGCTCGCGCACGAGATCAAGAATCCGCTGACGCCGATTCAACTATCAGCCGAGCGGCTGCGCCGACATTTTTCCGCGGCGGCGCCGCAGGCGAAGGCGCTCGTCGCCGAGTGCACGGAAACGATCGTCGGCGAAGTCGAGTCGCTCAAAGGCCTGGTCGACGAGTTCTCGCAGTTCGCCCGGATGCCGTCGCCGCGCACGGTTCCCACCGACTTGCCGCAGCTCATTACCGATACGATCGCCCTCTACAACGGCATATTCGCGGACGTGCGCATCGAGCAGCGGTTCGCGCCGGGGCTGCCCCTGGTGCGGGTCGACGCCGAACAGATCCGCCGCGTGATCATCAACCTCGTCGACAACGCCATCGAGGCGATCGAGCGGCGCGGCCAGATCGTTGTCGAAACGCAGCTCGATACGGCGAACAGCGTCGTCCGGGTCATCGTCGCCGACAACGGTCCCGGCATCCCGGCCGGCGAGCGCGAGAAGCTGTTCCTGCCGTACTACTCGACCAAGCGCCGAGGCAGCGGACTGGGCCTGGCGATTGTCCGGCGCATCATCGCCGAGCACGGCGGGAGCATCGACGTTGGCGACAACACGCCGCGCGGCACACGATTTACAATCGAGCTGCCGTGTCCGTGAAACCTTCGATTCTGATCGTCGACGACGAACCGGGTGTGCGGACAGCGCTGAGCGGCGTGCTTCGAGACGAGGGCTATGACGTCGAGGCGGTGTCGAGCGGCGAAGACTGCCTCGAGCGGGTGACGCGCGCCGCGTTCGATCTGATCGTGCTGGACGTCTGGCTGCCGGGCATGGATGGGCTGGCGACGCTGGCGCGGCTCCGCGAGCGCCAGGTCGATGCGCAGATCGTGCTCATCTCCGGGCACGGCAACATCGAATCGGCCGTGCGCGCCATCAAGATGGGCGCGTTCGACTTCGTCGAAAAGCCGCTGTCGCTCGAGAAGACGGTTCTCGTCATCCGCAACGCGCTGCACCAGCGGCACCTCGAAGCCGAGAATCGCGCGCTCCGCGCCCGCGTCGACCGGACGCAGACGATGGTTGGCGAGAGCTACGCAATGCGCCAGCTGCGCGAGCAGGTCGCGATGGCCGCGCCGACTAACGGGCGCGTGCTCATCTACGGCGAGAACGGCACCGGCAAGGAGCTGGTCGCGCGGACGATTCACGCGCTGAGCCGCCGCCGCGCCGCGGCGTTCGTCGAAGTGAACTGCGCGGCAATTCCCGAGGAGTTGATCGAAAGCGAGCTGTTCGGGCACGTACGCGGCGCGTTCACCGGCGCGGTCGCCGACCGCCGCGGCAAGTTCGAGGTCGCCGACGGCGGCACGATCTTCCTCGACGAAATCGGCGACATGAGCCTGAAGACGCAGGCCAAGGTGCTCCGTGTCCTGCAGGAACAGACGATGGAGGCGGTCGGCGGCACGGCGCGCATCAGGGTGGACGCGCGCGTCCTGGCGGCGACCAACAAGGATCTCCAGGCCGAGATCCGAAGCGGCCGCTTCCGCGAGGACCTCTACTTCCGCCTCAACGTAATCCCGATCTTCGTTCCGCCGCTTCGCGATCGGCAGGAGGACATCCCGCTGCTCGCCGATCACTTCATGGCCAACCTCGCGCGCGAGTACGGCCGGCGGGTCAAGCGATTCGACACCGGCGCGCGCGCCGTGATGCAGCAGTACCCGTGGCCGGGCAACGTGCGCGAACTCCGCAACGTGATCGAACGGCTGATGATCATGGTGCCCGGCGATTCGATCTCGACCTCCGACCTCGGCTTGCTCGACGCGGCGGCGCTGTCGCGTCCGGCGGCCCTGGAAGTGCCGGGGGAGCGGCGGACGCTGCACGAAGCGCGCGATCAATTCGAGCGCGACCTGATCCTGCGCACGCTCGCCGAGCAGCAGGGCAACATGTCGCGCACTGCCGAGGTCCTCGGCGTCGAGCGCAGCAACCTGTATCGGAAGATGAAAGCGTTCGGGATCGCGCCCTCGCGCCGCGTCGACGAAGAGCCGGAACAGGTGTAATGGACAGCGCAGCGCGGCGATCGATCGCCGAGCAGATGCTGGCCGAGCGGGTGATCGACGCGTCGCGCGTCGTCGATCGCCTCAACCGCTGCACCTCCCCCGAGTACTGGACGTCGCTGGTTCCCGGATCCTCCATCTCATTAGCGCCACCGACACTTCCCGAACTGCCATTGCCCGCGGGCGAAGCAGCATCGGTGGCCCGCCACGTCGAGCAGCACGGCTACGGCGCGCTGCCGGTCTTTCTGCCAGACGCCGCGCTTGAGCCGCTGAACGCGATCATCGACGCGGTTGTGGCCGCGGGCTGGCCGCCAGTGTTTGCGTTCGTCTTCGACGCCCTGTGGTCGACGGTTCGCGGTGCCGGCGTTCGCGCGGTGCTTGATCGTACGCTCGGCACAGAGGCGCGCCAGGTTCCGCACGTGTGGGTACATGTGGTGCCGGCGGTCGCGGGCGCGCGCGGCTGGGCGCCGCACAAAGACGGCGGCCTGGCCGCGCGGTCGCCGTGCCGCTTGTCGATTTGGATCGCCCTGACCGACGCGTCGATCGACAACGGCTGCATGTACGTGGTGCCGCGCTCGCATCCCGCGGCACGCGTTCTCGACGGGAACTGGGACGCCGACGCGATCAGCGTGGCGCAGGCCGTGGAGTTGTTGAGCGGCGCCCGCGCGCTGCCGACAGCGGCCGGCTCAGCGCTCGTGTGGGATTTCGATCTCGTTCACTGGAGCGGTACCCGGATCGGCAGGGGTGTCGCGCGTCGCAGCCTGTCGTTCGAGTTCATCGGCGCCGACGCTGCACCTGCAGCGGACGAACATCCGTTGATTGCGTGCGGGTCAACCGATGCGCTGCCGTCGTTCGAGGCGCGCCTGCGATTCATTGCCGACGGGATTCTGCAGTACAGCAAGCACGACGCGAGCGTCTACAGGTTCCGGCCGCTCGCCGAGCGAGTGCTCACTCGGCCTGTCTGAGCTTGTTCTCGAGGACCTGGTCGGCTTTGAAGCCTTCGATCTGCAGGTAGTGTTCGGCAGCCGCATGGAGCGCGGCTGAAGGAATCAACCCGACGATCTCGCTTTCGAGTACCTGGACGCCGTAGCGCGCCGCCTCGCGCTTGACCACCTCGAAGACGCGGAAGATCGGCGTCTTCTCGTAGTTGGTGAGGTTCATCGAGACCTGGACCAGGCCGCGGTTTTCGAGCGCGAACCCCGCGGCCTTCACGAAGCGGAAGCCGCCGCTGCTGTGGCGGATCGCCGCGGCGATCTTCTTGGCCACGTCGAGGCGGTTGGTCGCAAGGTTGATGTTGTACGCGATGAGCGGCATCCGCGCGCCGATCACGGTGGCGCCGCCGCTTGGGTGCGGCGCCGCGGGGCCGAAATCCGGCGCCCATTCCCTGGCAGTCATCTTCGCCGCGAGCCCCTCGAATTCGCCGCGGCGAATGTCTTCGAGGTTCTTCCGGGCCGGGTTCGACGATGCCTCTTCGTACAGGAAGACCGGGACGTGAAAGCGTTCGGCGACGGCCGCGCCGACCCGTTTGGCCAGCGCGACGCAATCCGCCATCGTCACGCCTTCGATCGGGACGAAGGGGACGACGTCGACGGCGCCGAGCCGCGGGTGCTCGCCTCGATGACTCCGCAGATCGATGGCCGCGACGGCGCGCTCGAACAGCTGCAGCACGGCCGCCTCGACGCCTGCCGCGTCGCCGACGAGCGTGAACACTGATCGGTTGTGCGACGGGTCTGACGAGAAGTCGAGCAGGTGGACGCCGGGGACGCCGCGGATTGCATCCGCGAGGGCGGTGACGACCTCCGGCCGGCGTCCTTCGCTGACGTTCGGGATGCACTCGATCAACATGAACGGCCTCGATTCTAGCGTGCGCGGCTGTACTTCCGCCAACCAAGCTGTTATAATCGCCGGCGGTTTTCGTCCTGCTTATGTCCGATCCGCTCCGCACTGATGGCACACGCGCGCACGACACTGCGCCGACGCTGGATCGCGACGCAAAAATCGAGCAGCTCCTGCTGCTTGGCCTCGATCACTATTTCGCCGCCCGCTACGAACTCGCGATCAACGTCTGGACGCGTGCCCTGTTTCTCGATCGCGCGCACCCGCGCGCCCGGGCCTACATCGAGCGGGCTCGTAGCGCCCTCGCCGAGCGGCAACGTGAATCGGAAGAGCTGCTGCAGAACGGCGTCGCGGCGTTTCAGCGCGGCGACGCCGTCGAGGCGCGGCGGCTGCTCCATGCGGCCATCGAAGGCGGCGCACCGTCGGAGGAAGCGCTCGCCGTGCTCGAGCGTCTCAATCGGGTCGACGCTCCGGTGATGGCGGCGGTTGCGCCGGTCAGCAGCGGCGTGGCACGGCGCCGCGCGCCGCTCGCTGCGGTCGCCGCGGCCGCGGGACTTCGTCGCGTCGTCGCGGCGGGCCTGCTCGCAATCGTGGTGGTCGGCGCCGGTGGTTACGCCGCATGGAGCCAGCGCGTCGACTGGCGCCTGCTCGCCGCGACCCTGCGCGGCGCACTGGCGACTGAAACGCCGGTGGCGCGCGCGGCCGTGCCGGTAACCCGCGAAATCGCGTTGCCGGTGCCGCGGCGCGGCGAGGAAACACTCGCCCGCGCCAGGAGCCTTGCCGCGAGCGGCCATCTTCGCGAAGCGCTCGGCGCGCTCGACGAGATTCGCGCTACCGATCCGCAGAAGGCCGACGGTGATCGCCTGCGCGGCGACATTCAACGGCAGCTGCTGGCGTTGTCGTCAGTCGTCCCGTTGGCCGCGCCGGATCGCGAGAAAGGTGAGCGACCGAATCAATGAAATGCCCCAAATGCGGATACCTGGGGTTCGAGGACGTTCAACGGTGCCGCAATTGTGGATACGACTTCTCGCTGAGTCCTCCCTCGGAGACGCCCGACCTCACGATTCGCCGCGACGACAACACGCCGAGCCCGCTCGACGATCTGATCCTCGTCGACAACGCCGCGGCGCCGCTGCCGCCGCGGATGACCGACCTCGCTGCCGACGTCGATCGCACGTTCGGCGCGGAAGACGCTCCCGGCAACGCACCTGGACTCGCCACGTCGCGTTCGCCGGGGTCGCGCACGCGCGAAGCCAGCGCGGCGCTCGAGCTTCCGCTCTTCGGTCCGCCGATTCCGGACGACGAGCCGCTCATCACCAGGCCGTCGCCGCCGCGAGCGCCTCTTGCGGTGAGGCGCTCGACGCCGGACGTTCCGCGCGTGCGCGCCGAATCGCCTCGGACGCCGATGCTGGATCTGTCCAACGACGCCGGTGTCGCCGACGAATCGTCAGTCGCCGTTCGGTCGGGCGCCGGATCGTGGACCAATGACGGCTCGCCCCGCGATGCGCCGGTCGCCGCACGATTGATCGCAGTCGTCATCGATGTCCTGATCCTCGCGATCATCGACGCGGTGGTCGTCTACTTCACGGTGCAGATCTGCGGCCTTACTCTCAACGATCTCGGCGTGCTCCCGAAGGGACCGCTCGTGGCGTTTCTGCTCGTGCAGAACGGCGGCTATCTGGTCGCGTTCACGGCCGGCGGCCAGACGCTCGGAAAAATGGCGCTCGGCATACGCGTCGTCCCGAGCGAGTCCACGTCGACCCTCGATCTCGGCCGCGCGTTTCTGCGCACGGTGATGTGGGTGATCCTTGCCGTGCCGGCCGGGCTCGGCTTCGTGTCGGCCGTCGTCAGCCGCGATCACCGCGGACTCCACGATCGGTTCGCCGGCACCCGCGTCGTCCGCGCCTGACGGGGTCGGGAAGGGTTTTCGCCCGCGACCACTTTCCCACACGGGGTCGGGAAGGGTTTCCCGGTCTGTGATGGCAACCGCCAGATTTCCTTTGGCTTTTTGCCGGTCGCAATCCGTATACAGCCCGCGCCCAAAACCCTTCCCGACCCCGTGTGGACAGTGACGGGGTCGGGAAGGGTTCTTCTGCGCGACGCTAACCCCGGTTTCTGAGTTTTCCGAGATAATTCGAACCTGCGTGATGGCAGATTCTGAAAACCCTTCCCGACCCCCTGTGGACGTCGCGGCCGATCCAGGAAACCCTTCCCGACCCCCTGTGGACGCAGGAAACCCTTCCCGACCCCCGGCGCTGCTGGTGGCGACGGTGTTCGGCGTCGGGTACGCGCCCGTGGCGCCGGGGACGTTCGGCTCGGCCGCCGGCCTCGTGCTGTGGTGGATCCTGCCGGCCGCGGCGCTCGTCCAGGCGATTGCGATTGTTGCGCTCTTCGTCATCGGGTCATGGAGTGGTAACGTCGCCGAGCATTACTACGGCCGCACCGATCCCGGCCAGGTGGTGATCGACGAAGTGATGGGGATGCTGATCACGCTGTTCCTGAATCCGGTCAGCTGGCGCGGGGCGATCGGCGCATTTTTTCTGTTTCGCCTGTTCGACGTGATCAAGCCGTATCCCGCGAACCGTCTCGAGCGCCTGCATGGCGGCGTCGGCGTGATGGCGGACGACGCGATGGCCGCGGTATATGCGAACCTCGCGCTGCGCGCCGCCCTCTACGTCCTGCGATGAACGCTTGCATCCTGGCGATCGGCAGCGAAATGCTGACGCCGTTCCGCGTCGATACCAACTCGCTCTTCATCACTGAACGCCTCAACGCGATCGGCTACGACGTCCGGCTCAAGGCCGTGGTGGCCGACGATGTCGATGAGCTCGCACGCGTCATCGCCGGGGCGCTCGCCTGGGCCGAGGTGATCGTCATTACCGGCGGCCTCGGCCCGACCGAAGACGACATCACACGCGACGCGGTCGCGCGAGTGCTCGACATAGCGCTCGACGTCGACGAGGGGATTGTCGAGCGGCTCCGCGACCGCTTCGCCAAGCGCGGCATGACGATGCCCGAGATCAATCGCCGCCAGGCGATGGTCCCACGGGGCGCGACCGTGCTGCCCAACGCGAATGGTACGGCACCCGGCCTGTGGCTGGAGCGCGGGAAAACGGCGATCGTCTTGCTGCCCGGCCCGCCGCGCGAGATGAAACCCATGCTCGAAGCGGTGATCACCGAGCGGCTGGCGCCGCGCTCGGGCGGCCGCGGTCTGTTCCGCCGCGTCTTGAAGATCGCCGGACGCGCCGAATCGGACGTCGATGCGCAGGTGCAGCCCGTCTACGGCCAATGGACGAACCAGGCCGTGCCGATCAGCACGACGATTCTCGCCGTCCTCGGGCAGATCGAGCTGCACCTCACCGCCGCTGCCGACGATCGCGCGGCAGCAGACGCGGCGCTCGACGCCGCGGTCGCCGCGTTGCAGAACGTGCTCGGCGCGTCGGTGTTCAGCGTCGACGGCCGCAATCTCGAAGTCGTCGTCGGCGATTTGCTACGGGAGCGGAAGCTGACGATCGCGGTGGCCGAATCGTGTACCGGCGGCCTGCTCGCGTCGCGCCTGACCGACGTGCCCGGCAGCTCCGACTACGTGGAGCGCGGCGTCGTCTGCTACAGCAATCGCGCCAAGACCGAACTGGTGGGAGTACCGGAGGCGATGATTCGCGAGCACGGTGCGGTCAGCGAACCGGTCGCGCAGGCGATGGCGGCGGGGATCCGTTCGCGCGCCGGCACCAGCATCGGCATCGGTATCACCGGCATCGCCGGCCCGGGTGGCGGTACGCCGGAGAAACCTGTCGGCACCGTCGCCGTCGCGGTCATCGGCGACGAAGATACGCGCGTCCGCACGTTTCAATTCCTTGGCGGCCGGGACATGGTCAAGTTCCAGGCCACCCAGTCGGCGCTCAACATGGCGCGCTTGATGATTACGAAAGCCGCTGCCGGACGCGAATGGGCCGAAAGAAAGAGCAATTAAGAATTTGGAATTAAGAATTAAGAATTCGTACGTGTGTCAGCGAAATACCGGAGATGCGCAACGGAACCTCCGTCTGTTGCGAACAGCGGTACGAATTCTTAATTCTTGATTCCTAATTCTTAATTGTCCCATGCGTCTGTTCGTAGCCGCCGATCTTCCCGGATCAGTTCGTGATGCGCTGACGGCGGAGCAGGCGCGCATCAAGTCGGCGCTTGCCGGGTCGGATTCGCCGCTGAAGTGGGTGAAGCCCGAGCACGCGCACCTGACGCTGGTGTTCATCGGCAACGTCGACGACGCACGAGTGCCGGCCCTAATCGATGCGATCGGCACCGACATCGATCTGCCAGCTTTCGACGTGACGTTCGAAGGCGCGGGTGCCTTTCCGCCGCGCGGCGCGCCGCGGGTGTTGTGGATCGGCGTCGGCACCGGGGGGCGCGAGCTTGTCGCATTGCAACGCGTGATCGCGGCGCGAGTCGCGACGCTCGGCCTGCCAATCGAGGACCGCGCCTTTCACCCGCATCTGACGCTGGCCCGCTGGCGCGAGTCGCGGCCGTCGGATCGCAGCCGCGCGCTCGCCGTTGCTCCGCGCGGCGTCGTCGCCGGCGCGCACATCGACGGCGCCACGCTGTATCAAAGCCGGCTCTCGCCATCGGGCCCAACCTACACGGCGTTGGCGCGTGCTAATCTCACCGCGTGATCGTCCTGGTCACGGCCTACCTGATCGGATCGATCCCGTTCGCGCTGATTTGCGCGCGCCGATGGGGCGCGCCTGATCTGCGTCTGGTCGGCAGCGGCAACCTCGGCGCTGCGAACGTGATGCGCGCGTCAGGCGTGACCGCCGGTGTGGTCGTCGCGGCGCTGGACATGGCCAAAGGCGCGGTGAGCGTGTGGGTGGCCGAGCAACTCGGCTCGGGGCCAGGCTTGCTCGCCGCGGCCGGCCTGGCGGCGATCGTCGGTCACATCTGTCCGGTGTGGTTGCGCTTTCGCGGTGGCAAAGGCGTCGCAACCGCATGCGGTGTCTTCTCGGTGCTGACGCCGCTCGCGCTGCCGCCGGCGCTGGCGATCTTCGCGATTGCCGTCTGGCTGACCAAGTACATCTCGCTCGGCTCGGTGCTCGCATCGATCGCGCTGCCGCCGCTGGCCTACGCCGTTGGCGCGTCGATCCCCGCGGTTGTTGCCGCCGGCGCGGCGGCGACGATCATCGTGTTCCGTCATCGGTCCAACGTCGGCCGTCTACGGACCGGCACCGAGCGGCGACTCGGCGTTCGCGCGTGACGCGGACGGTCACCATCCTCGGCGCCGGCAGCTGGGGCACGGCGCTCGCCGTCCATCTCGGCCGCCTCGGCCACGACGTCCGCCTGTGGGCGCGCGACCAGGCGCTCGTTGCCGACATGTCGTCGCGCCGCGCCAACGCGGTGTATCTACCGGACGTGCATGTACCGGACACGGTCATCGTGACACACGCGCTCGCCGATGCGCTGCGCGATGCGGAACTCGTGGTGTCGGCGATTCCGTCGCACGGCTGCCGGAGCGTGATCCGCACGGCGGCGCCGTTCCTCGCGCCGCGCGCCGTGATCGTCAGCGCGACCAAGGGCATCGAAGCCGGAACGATGCTGCGGATGTCGGAGGTGATCGCCCAGGAGGTCGACGGTGCGCACCGCATTGTCGTCCTCTCGGGCCCGAGCTTCGCGATCGAGGTCGCGCGGCAGCTGCCGACCGCGATTCTCGCGGCGTCGGCGCACGCGGATGCCATCGAGCTCGTGCAGGAGGAGTTCCGCGGCCCGGCGCTGCGCTTGTACGGCAGCGACGATGTGGTGGGCGTCGAGATCGGCGGCGCGATGAAGAACATCATCGCGATCGCGGCCGGCGTGGTCGAGGGGCTTGGACTGGGCCACAACGCGCTGGCGGCGCTGATCACGCGCGGGCTCGCCGAGTTGACGCGGCTCGCGTGCGCCGTCGGCGGGCGCCGAGACACGTTGGCCGGCCTGAGCGGCCTCGGCGATCTGGTCCTCACCTGCACGGGCACGCTGAGTCGCAATCGCCACGTCGGCGTCGAGTTGGCCCGCGGACGTACGCTGCCGGACATTCTCGCCGGCATGAAGATGGTCGCCGAAGGCGTGATCACGACCGGCGCAGCGCTGGAACTCGGCGCGCGGCACGGCGTCGAGCTGCCGATCGCGACGCAGATGGCCGAAGTGTTGAGCGGCCGCAGCGACGTGCGGACGGCGATCACCGCGCTGATGCTGCGGCGACAGCGGGCGGAGGCGGAGACCGGATAAGATCGGCGGAATGGGATTTCTCGGCCGCATCAAGGACAGCCTCACCCGCACCAAGCAGCAGATCGTCGACCGCTTCGACGAGATCGTGCGGGTCGCTGACGCGCCGGAGAAACGCGCCAGGCCCATCGACGTCGACACCGTCGACGCGCTCGAAGAGCTGCTGATCTCGGCCGACATCGGCGTCGCCGCGACCGACCGCATCATCTCCGCCGTCAAGTCGCAGTCGCGCAACGGCACCAGCCTGCGCGAGCTCGTGAAGCAGGAAATCAAGCGCATCTTCGCCGCGGTCGACCAACCGATCGCCGTCGCGTCGCACCCGCAGGTGACGCTGGTCGTCGGCGTCAACGGCACCGGCAAGACGACCACCGTCGGCAAGCTCGCGAACCTGCTCAAGAGCGAAGGCAAGACGCCGCTGATCTGCGCGGCCGACACGTTTCGTGCCGCCGCCGTCGAGCAGCTCGAAATCTGGGCCGGCCGCGCCGGCGTCGACATGGTCCGCGCGCGCGAAGGCGCCGATCCGGCCGCGGTGGTCTTCGACGCGATCTCCTCGGGCAAGGCCAGGGGGCGCGAGCCGATTCTCGTCGACACCGCCGGGCGCCTCCACACACGCGTCAACCTGATGAACGAGCTCGAAAAGATTCGCCGGATCGCCTCGCGCGAAGTGCCGGGCGCGCCGCAGGAAGTGCTGCTCGTTCTCGACGCGACGGTGGGCCAGAACGGCGTGGCGCAGGCGCGCGAGTTCATGGGCGTTGCCGGCGTGAACGGCATCGTGCTGACCAAGCTCGATGGCACCGCGAAGGGCGGTGTCGCCGTCGCCATCGCCAACGACTTGAAGCTGCCGATTCGTTATGTCGGCGTCGGCGAAACGATCGACGATCTCGTTCCGTTCTCCGCCGACGAGTACGTGAACGGGTTGTTCGAAGAGAAATGGTAGGGAACGGCGCCGACACTGCGTTCATGCAGCGCGCCTTGTTTCACGCCGCGCGCGGCAGCGGGCGCACCAGCCCGAACCCGCTCGTCGGCGCCGTAGTCGTGTCCGACGACGGCGTGGTCGTGGGGCAGGGTTTTCACGAGCGCGCCGGCGGACCGCACGCGGAAATTCACGCGCTGAGCGCGGCCGGCGGGCGGGCCCGTGGTGCGACGCTTTATTCGACGCTCGAGCCCTGCTGCCATCAGGGACGCACCGGCCCCTGCGTGCGCCGCATCGTCGACGCCGGCATCCGCCGGGTGGTGGCCGCGGTCGAGGATCCGAATCCCGCGGTGCGCGGCCGCGGCTTTGCGTTCCTTCGCGAGAACGGCGTCTCGGTCGACGTCGGCGTCGCCGGGGCGGCCGCGGTCGCGTTGAACCGCGCGTTCTTCACGATGATGCGCGAAGGCCGGCCGTTCGTGATCCTCAAAGCGGCGACGAGCATCGACGGCCGGATTGCGGCTGCGCCAGGCCGTCGGACCGCGCTCACCTCGGACGATGCGAACCGCCACGCCCACCGAGTACGCGCGGAAGTGGACGCGATCGCGGTCGGCAGCGCCACGCTCCTCGCCGACGATCCGGCGCTGACGGCGCGCGGCGCCTTTCGCGAACGGCCGCTGGTGCGGGTGGTCCTCGACCGGCGGCTGCGCACGCCGCCGACTGCCCGTCTCCTCTCGACACTGGACGCCGGGCCTGTCATCATCGTGACATCCGCACGGTCCGCGGCCCGCGCCGACCTGCGCGGCCCGCTCGAGGCGCGCGGCGCGCACGTCGAGATCGCGCGCGACGACACGTTTCGCGCCGCGCTCGACCGCGTCGCCGATCACGGCGTCGGCTCGCTGCTGCTCGAAGGCGGCGCGGCCGTGCACGCCGCGGCGTGGGACGAACAATTGGTCGACTTCGTGCGCTTGTACATCACGCCGCACGCGCTTGGCCGCGACGGCGTGCCGCTGCTCGGCGATCGACCGTTCTCGTCGGCGGATCTCGACGAGCGCCGCGTGGTCCCGCTCGGGCCCGATGTCGTGGTAGAGGGCTATGTTCACCGGATTGGTTGAAGCCGTGGGAGAGCTGATCGAACGCAAACCGACCGATCGCGGCTTCCGGCTGCGGATCGGCACTGCGCTCGCCGATGAATTGTCGCCCGGCGACAGCCTCGCTGTGAACGGTGTCTGCCTGACGGTCATCCTCGCCGAGAAGCAGTACGTGCATGCCGACGTCGGCCCCGAGACCAATCGGGTCACCACGCTTGGCTCGCTTGCGCATGGCAGCGCCGTGAACCTGGAGCGGCCGCTGCGCGCCGACAGCCGCTTCGGGGGCCACTTCGTGCAGGGCCATGTCGACGCGGTCGGTCACATCGAGGAACTGCGCCAGGACGCGGAGTTCCACTGGCTCACGGTCAGCTTTCCGTCGCAGCTGGCGCCGTATTTCGTCCACAAAGGATCGATCGCCGTCGACGGCATCAGTTTGACGGTTGCCGGCCTCGGCGTCGATCGATTCGACGTGCAGCTCGTGCCGTTCACCATGGAGCACACCAACCTGCATCGCGCGCAGATTCGCGATCGCGTCAACCTCGAGTGCGACATGGTTGGTAAATACGTTGTCCGCGCCGCGGAGCTCGCGGGACTCACCCTGAGCACCGTCAGGCCGGGGGAAGTCACGCACTGATATGAAAGGCAAAGCGCGCACCGGCACGAGCCGTCGCCGCGGCAAGATCCGGAACGCGCTCAAGATCGCGTCGCCGGGCAAGACGCCGTTCGCCTCGATCGAAAGCGCAGTCGACGCGATTCGGGCCGGCCGCATGGTGATCGTCGTCGACGATGCCGATCGCGAGAACGAAGGCGATTTGACGATCGCCGCCGAGAAGGTGACCCCGGACACGATCAACTTCATGGCCCGCTACGGCCGCGGCCAGATCTGCCTGTCGCTCACCGGCGAGCGTCTCGACGAGCTCGAGATTCCGCTGGCCGTCAACGCCAACACGACGCCGTTCGGGACGGCGTTCTGCGTGCCGATCGACGCGAAACACAACGTCACCACCGGGATCTCTGCGGCCGATCGCGCGGCCACCGTGCTTGCCGCCGTCGATCCGGCAACCCGGCCCGTCGATCTGGTGCGGCCGGGGCACGTGTCGCCGTTACGGGCGCGCGACGGCGGCGTGATGGTGCGTGCCGGGCAGACGGAAGCCTCGGTCGATCTGGCGCGGATCGCCGGTCTCTACCCGGCCGGCGTGATCTGCGAGGTCATGAACGAAGACGGCACGATGGCGCGCGTCCCGCAGCTGGCGCGGTTCGCGAAGCGTCACGGGCTGTTGATGGTCACCGTCGCCGACTTGATCAAGTACCGGATGCGCACCGAGTCGTTGGTGAAGCGGGTCGCGACGGCGAAGATGCCGACCGACTTCGGCGATTTCACGGTCCACGCCTTCGAAAACCAGCTCGATCACCAGGCGCACCTTGCGCTGGTGCGCGGCGAGATCGGCGACGGCCGCGACATCCTGGTGCGCGTCCACTCGTCGTGCCTCACCGGCGACGGCCTGCATTCGATCCGGTGCGACTGCGGCGCGCAGCGCGACGCGGCGATGGAGAAGATCGCCGAAGAAGGGCGCGGCATCCTGTTGTACCTGAATCAGGAAGGTCGCGGCATCGGCCTCGCGAACAAAATTCGCGCCTACGAATTACAGGACGAAGGGTTCGACACGGTCGAAGCGAACGAACGGCTCGGATTCAAGGCCGACCAGCGCGATTACGGGATCGGCGTGCAGATCCTGCGCGAGCTCGGGGTTCGGTCGATGCGGCTCTTGAGCAACAATCCGCGGAAGCTGGTCGGCATCGAAGGGTATGGCCTGACGATCAGCGAATGGCTGCCGCTCGAGATTCCAGCGCACGCCGAAACGGAGCGGTATCTCAAGACGAAGAAAGAGAAGCTCGGCCATAAACTGTCGTCGGTGTAGAATGGAGTTTTGTCCCGAGCGGGTTGCGGCGTCCCATGAGCGTTAAAGGTCAATTAACTGCGTGTCGCGATTTCCTGATGGTCGGCATGCGCGCCTCGGCGCGCGGTGCGGTCCCGCACGAACCGTCGGCCAAAAACATCCGCGCCTGCCTCGACCTGGTCGAGCAGCTCGTCCGCCAGTCAGAAAACGTGCGGGCCCAGGAAGTGGAAACCACCCTCACGGTGCTGACGCGCGCCGCGGCCGAGCTCGATGCCGACGAGGCGTCGCCGCCAGCTGTGATTTCAGCGCTGCGAAACGCGATCGGCCGCCTTCAGGCGCTTCGCACGGAGATGACGCCGGTCAAACCTTCCGGCGTTTGACACCAGCCAGCCCCTCAGTTACGATAAGCGTTTGCGATAGAGTAGGTTAGCGGTCCATGTTCGAGTCCCTCAGCACACGCCTTCAGGACGTTTTCAATACGCTCCGGGGCGAGAGCCGGCTGACACCCGAGAACATCGAGGTTGCGCTCCGCGAGATTCGCCTCGCCCTGCTCGAAGCCGACGTCAACTTCAAGGTTGTCAAGGCGTTCATCGATCGCGTCCGCGATCGCGCGATGGACGCCGTCTCGTCCGGCGAGGCGCTCCGCAAACTGGCGCCGTCGCAGGAAGTCGTCCGCATCGTCCGCGACGAAATGGTCGCCCTGTTCGGCTCGGCCGACGGGGGACTGCAGCCCTCGTCCAAGCGACCGCGCGTCATCCTGATGCTCGGCCTGCAGGGCGCCGGCAAGACGACGACGTCGGGAAAGCTCGCGACCTGGCTGAAGAAGCAGGGCAAGCATCCTCTGCTGGTGTCGACCGACGTGAAGCGCCCGGCCGCGATTCAGCAGTTGAGCGTCGTCGCCGAGAAGGCCGGTGTTCGCGTGCACGACCCGGCGGGCAACCTCGACCCGGTCGCGCGGGCGAAGGGCGCGCTGGCCGAGGCGACCACGCTCGGATTCGACGCGGTGATCGTCGACACTGCGGGCCGGCTGCACATCGACGACGAGCTGATGACTGAGCTCGTCGCGATCAAGGACGTGACGACGCCGTCGGACCTGCTGTTCGTGGCCGACGCGATGACCGGCCAGGACGCGATCAAGAGCGCCGGCGAGTTCAACGCACGCGTCGGCGTCACCGGCGTCGTGCTGACGAAGATGGACGGCGACGCGCGCGGCGGCGCGGCGCTGTCGGTGGTATCGGTCGTCGGCGTGCCGATCGCGTTTGTCGGCAGCGGCGAAACGCTGAACGATCTCGAGCCGTTCCGGCCCGATCGCGTCGTCTCGCGGGTCCTCGGTATGGGCGACGTGCTGTCGCTCATCGAGAAGGCCGAGGCGGCAATCGACGTCGAGGACGCCGAGAAGCTCGAGGCCAAGCTCCGGGCGAACGATTTCACGCTCGAGGACTTCCGCGATCAACTGAAGACGATCCGGAAGATGGGACCGCTCGAGCAGATCATGGGGATGCTGCCCGGCATGGGCAACATCAAGGCGCTCGCCGATCAGAAGCCGGATGAGAAGCAGATTTCGCGCATCGAGGCGATCATCAATTCGATGACCCCCGAAGAGCGGCGGAAACAGCACATCATCAACGGCAGCCGCCGTAAGCGGATCGCGCGCGGCAGCGGAACGTCGGTCGAAGAGGTCAATCGTCTGCTGAAGCAGTTCGTGCAGATGCAGAAGATGTTGAAACAGCTCGGCGGGATGGCCGGGATGGCCACGGGCGGCAAGAAAGCGCGCCGCCAGGCCATGCAGATGCTGCGCAACCGCGGATAGGTCCCGCGGTGCTCGATCGGGCGGCGCAGCGAAACCGACGTTCGGGTTCGAGCCCCGGAGGTCATTCAGGAGCGTCAGATGGTTGCCATTCGTTTGCGTCGCGCTGGATCCAAGAAGCGCCCGTTCTTCCGCGTTGTCGTCACCGATTCGCGCACGGCGCGCGACAGCTCGTTCGTCGAAATCCTCGGACACTACAACCCGCGCAGCAAACCGGCGGTCGTGCAGGTCGACACCGAGCGGGTTGGTTACTGGTTGAAGAAGGGCGCGCAGCCTTCCGACTCGGTGCGGACGTTGATCGCGCGTCACCTCACGCCCGCCCCGGCGGCGGCCGCGGCGGCCGCGCCGGCCGACGCCGAGGCGAAGTGAGCGACGCGAACGCTGGCAGCGGCGTTCGCGCCGTCGTCGAGGTGCTCGCGAAAGCGTTGATCGATCGCCCCGACGAGGTGCGCGTCGTCGAATCGCAGCACCGGCAGATGACGCTCGTCGAGCTGTTCGTGCCAGCGCAGGAGATCGCGAAGGTGATCGGCCGCCAGGGACGGACGGCCGCGGCGCTGCGGACGCTGGCGTCGTCGGCGGGCGAGCGCGAAGGCAAAACGGTGACGCTCGAGATACGCGAGACGCGATAAATCAATTGCTGATCGCTGAAGGCTGACTGCTGATTTATTGATCGATGGTCCAATGGCCAATGAGGCAATAAATCAGCAATCAGCAATCAGCAATCAGCCATGGGACCGGATGGCGCTCGTGGGCCGCATCGCGCGCGCCCACGGCCTCAAAGGCCAGGTGATCGTGAATCTCGAGACCGATTTTCCCGAGGCGCGCTTTCAGCCGGGCGCCGAGCTGTTCGTCGAACGCGGCGGGCAGGTCGAGCCGCTGACGATTACGACGGTCCGGTTTCATCGCGAGCGGCCGGTGATCGGATTGCGCGGCATCGAGTCGATCGCCGACGCCGAGCCGCTCGCCGGCCTTGAATTGCGAGTGCCGCTGGACGCGCTCGCGGCGCTGCCGCAGGGCGTCTTCTACCGGCACGATTTGATAGGCTGCCGCGTCGAGACGACGAGTGGCGGCACGGTCGGCGTCGTCATCGACGTGGAAGGGACGATGGCCGGCAGTCGGCTGGTGATTGACGGCCGCGGCGGAGAAATTTTGATTCCGCTCGCGGCGGAGATTTGTCGCGAGATCGATCCGGCGGCGCAGCGCATCGTGATCGATCCGCCGGATGGGCTGATCGATTTGAACGCGAAGAGGCTCGATGGAGCGCGAAGGCTTTAGCCGAGCGATCGTCCGCGACCGGTAAACGCTCGGCTGAAGCCTTCGCGCTCCGTCGGTGATCAGCGATGACGTTCGACATCGTCACAATCTTCCCGGCGATGATCGAGCAGCCGCTGGCGGCGGGCATCATCGGCCGGGCGATCGACCGCGGGACGCTGGACGTGAAGGTGCGCGATCTGCGCGACTTCACGACCGATCGGCACCGCGTCGTGGACGACGTGCCGTACGGCGGCGGACCGGGGATGGTGCTGAAGCCCGACCCGATCTTCCGCGCGCTCGACACGATCGAAGCCGAGCGCGGCGGTCCGTTGACGGTGATTCTCACGTCGCCGCAGGGGCGGCGGTTCACGCAGGCGGAGGCGCAGCGCTTGAGCGGCGTCGCGCATATCGTGCTGCTGTGCGGCCGCTACGAAGGGTTCGACGATCGGGTGCGCGAACGGGTGACCGAGGAGCTGTCGATCGGCGATTACGTGCTGACCGGCGGCGAACTGCCGGCGCTGGTCGTGTTGGACGCGGTGGCGCGGTTCGTGCCCGGCGTGGTCGGCGACGAGCAGTCGGTGGCGGAGGATTCGTTTACGCGCGGGCTGCTCGATTTCCCGCAGTACACGCGGCCGCCGGAAATCGACTCGCTGCGCGTCCCCGCGGTGCTGCTGTCGGGCAACCACGCGGAGATTCGCCGCTGGCGCAAGCGCGAGGCGTTGAGCCGGACGCTCGATCGGCGGCCGGATCTGCTGGACGATGCGGTGCTGGACGAAGAAGAAATGAAGCTGCTGCGGGAGCTTAAAGGAGCGAGAGATGGGCGCGATTGAGCTGGTGGAAAAGTCGCAAATCGCCGAACGGCCGGCGATGAAGGCGGGTGACACGGTCCGCGTGCACGTGAAGGTGCGCGAGGGCGACAAGGAGCGCATTCAGATCTTCGAAGGCGTCGTGATCGGCCTGCACCGCGGCGGCACACGCGCCTCGTTCACGGTGCGCAAAGTGTCGTTCGGCCAGGGCGTCGAACGCATCTTCCCGCTGCACTCGCCGACGATCCAGAAGGTGGAAGTGACGCGCTCGGCCAAGGTGCGCCGCGCCAAGCTGTACTACCTGCGCGATCTGAAGGGCAAGGCCGCGCGGATGAAGGACACGGCCAAGGCGTAGAGAGGTCTGGTAGGTCAGGGTAGGCCGGGTGGGCCAGGTAGGTCGGATCGTGGGTCGCTTGCGCCGTCGCAGTGAACCCGATCGGGTTTACCGGTCCGATGAAAGCATGTGGCCGTTCGACCTGCCCGACCCGCCCGGCCTACCCGGCCCACCTGACCTCGTATGACTCGCGTTCCCGCGATGCGCACGCTCGAGAACGCGCTGCGCCGGGTCGGATTCGTGCACGTGGCCGGCGTCGACGAAGTGGGCCGCGGCTGCCTGGCCGGGCCCGTTGTCGCCGCCGCGGTCGTGCTCCATCCGGACAAGCACATTCCCGGCGTGTGCGACTCGAAGACCGTTCAGGCGCCCGAACGCGAGCGGCTCTACGAGAAGATCGTCAAGCACGCCGTGGCGTGGGCCGTCGCCGGTGCCGATCCCGCCGAAATCGATCGCATCAACATCCACCAGGCGTCGCTGCGCGCGATGCAGCGCGCCGTGCTCGCGCTGGCGCCGCTGCCCGATATCGTCCTCGTCGACGCGTTCCGCATCCCCGATCTTCCGATGGCGCAGCGCGGCGTGGTGCACGGCGATCGCCGCTGCTCGGCGATCGCCGCGGCGTCGATCATCGCCAAGGTGACGCGCGACCGGCAGATGCTCGAACTGCACGGCCGCGATCCGCGTTACGGCTTCGATCGGCACAAAGGCTACGCCACGGCCGACCATCTCGACGCCGTTGCACGGTTTGGCTACTCCGAGGTGCATCGGCGTTCGTTCCGGCCTCCGACGCTGTTTGATACGATTGATGAGACGACTGCCGACCCCCCACGTCGGCCGACTGCTGAAGACTGATTGTGCCAATTGATCGCGCCGCCACGCTTCGCAACGCCGAGAAGCTGATCCGGCAGGGCAAGATCGACGCTGCCATTGCGGAGTACGTGCGCATCGTCGAAGACCAGCCGCAGGACTGGGCGGCGAAGAACACGCTCGGCGATCTCTACGGGCGCGCCGGCCAGGCCGACAAAGCCGTCCAGCAGTTCGTCGAAATCGCCAACAACTTGAGCGACGAAGGCCAGATGGCCAAGGCCGGCGCGCTCTACAAGAAGATCCTCAAGCTCAAGCCCGATCACGAACATTCGCTGATGCAGGTCGCCGACGTACTCGCGATGCAGCGGCTCTATGCCGATGCGCGGGCGCACCTGACGGCCTTGGTGCAGTTGCGCGAGGGACGCGGCGACAAGCGCGGCGCGCTGCAGGCCAAGGCCCGCATCGGCGCGCTCGATCCGGAGGATTACGCCGCGCGGATGATGGGCGTCAGCGCGCGCATCGAGATGGGCGACAAGGCCGGCGCGCTCGGCGAGCTGAAGGAGATGGCCTCCGAGCTCGCCGACAAGGGTCGCACCGACGAAGCGGTTGCGGCGCTGCGCGAGGCGGCGACGCTCCATCCCGGCGACGACGAGGTCCGCGAGAAGCTGTACGACGTCTACGCCGGCGCCTCGGACTACATCAACGCGCGCGAGTGCGCGACGTCGCTCGAGCAGCTGCGGATGATCGCGGTATCGCAGGAAGGCGCCGGCGACGCGGACGGCGCGCTCGAAACCCTCCGCTTCGCCGCCAACGCGCATGCCGACGATCGCGAGCTGCGCACCGAGCTGGCGCGCAAGTTCGTCGCGCGCGGCGACATGACCACGGCGGCCGAGTACCTCACCGCCGAAACCGCGGGCGACGATCCCGAGCTGCTCCTGCTGGTCGCCGATATCAAGCTGCGCGGCGCCGACGCGGATGAAGGCGTCGCGATTCTGCGGAAACTCCTCGAGCAGGATCCGACGCGGCGTGAGCAGATCGCGTTGCTGGGATGGAAGATCGCCGAAACGACCGGCGAGGCCGGATTCAAGGCGGTCGAACTTGCCGCCGACAGTGCCGTCGCACAGTCGGATTGGCCGGGCGCCGCCGCCGCACTGCAGGAATTCGTCACCCGCGTGCCCAACCACATCCCGGCGCTGATGCGGCTGGTTGAAATCTGTGTCGACGGCGGCCTCGAAGCGACGATGTACTCAGCGCAGGCGCAGCTCGCCGACGCCTACATCGCGGCCGGATCGGCCACCGAAGCGCGCTTCATTGCCGAGGATCTGGTCGCGCGCGAGCCGTGGGAGAGCGCCAACATCGAGCGGTTCCGCAAGGCGCTCGAGTTGATGGGCGAGCCCGACCCCGATGCCTTGATCGCGTCACGGTTGAGCGGCGAGTCGCCGTTCATGAGTACCGATCTCGCGGGCGGGTCGTTGTTCGACGATCCGCCGCCGCCGCCCGCGGACATGCCGGCGCCCGACGCCGACGTCGACGTCGACGTCGAAGATCTCCTCGCCGGTGTGGTTGGGGCGGACCAACCGCCGCCGAAGAAGCCAGCGCCGCGCAAGCCGGCGTCGCGGCTTCGCGAGGACACGCAGTACACGTTGAGCGCGAACGCGATCGACCTGGACAGCATCCTTGGCGGCTTCGACGACTTCAACGAACCGGCGCCGCCGTCGCCGAAGCCGACCGCGCGGGCGTCGGCCGCGTCCGAAGACGTCGAAGTGGATCTCAGCATCGTCCTCGACGACATCAAATCGGGCAGCCAGAAGCAGGGGAGCCAGAAGCCGGGCAGCCAGCCGCCGCCGCCGCCCGCGCCACCGCCCGCCGAGGCTGCGGCTGCGCCCGCCGATCTCGACGGCGTGTTCGGCAACCTTCGCGATCAGGCGTCGCGGCGCGGCGGTGTCGACGATGGCGAGAAGGACTATCGGCGCGGGCTGGCACTGCGCGCCGCTGGCGACGTCGATGGCTGCATTCAAGCGCTCGAGAAGGCGTCGCGCTCGCCGAAACTGCGGTTTGGCGCCTCGTGGTTGATCGCGCGGCTGTATCGCGAACGCGACATGCTGCCGAATGCCCTCGAATGGCTCGAGCGGGCGTCGGAAGCGCCGGCGCCGACCAGTGACGAATCGAATCAGCTGCTCTACGAGCTGGCCGAGGGACTCGAGAAAGTCGGCGAGGTGGCGCGCGCGCTGGCAATTTGCCTCGAGCTTCAAGCCGAGGTCGGCTCCTACAAGGACGTCGACGAGCGGATCGATCGGCTCACCAAGGTACAGGCGGGAAGTTGATTCTGATCCGGCGTTTTCTCTACGTCATCTTCTTCGTTCAGGTCGGTCTGCTGCTGATCGTGATGCCATGGTGGCCGGCCTTCTGGGAGCAGAATTACTTCGCGCTGGCGTGGCCGCCGCTGCGGACCTTTCTCAGCAACAACTACATCCGCGGCGCCGTCAGCGGCCTTGGCTTCGTGAATCTGTTTGCAGGGTTCGCCGACCTGGCGACGATGTTCAGCGCGCGTGAGTCCGCGGAGATGCCGGTCCACGACCACGCGCCGAGGCCCTGACGGGGTTCGGCGTTCGGGGTTCGGGGTTCGGCGTTCTGGGTTCTGGGTTCGTGGGTTCTGGGTTCTGGTTCTAGGTTCTAGGTTCTAGGTTCCAGGTTCCAGGTTCTGAGTTCTGGGTTGCAGTTGTTGACGATCTGTCTCGTCACTGATTCGCGCCGTCTCGCGGGTCCACGCGCTGCGGATTCGGATCGGCGTCGGTGTCTCCTTGCGCAGGCGCGGTTCGCCGTTGACGCAGGCGTCGATCTGATCCAGGTGCGCGAGCGCGATCTCGAAGCGGCGGCGCTGGCCGACAGCGTGTCCGAACTGGTGACGGTGACGCGCGGCACCGCAACGCGAATCGTCGTCAACGATCGCCTCGATGTCGCGCTGGCGTGCGGCGCTGGCGGCGTGCATCTCCGCGCCGATTCGATCCCGATCGCTGCCGCGCGTCGCCTCGCACCGGGGGGATTTCTGGTCGGCCGCTCCGTGCACACGGCGCGCGCCGCGGCTGATGCGTCGGACGCCGACTACCTCGTTGCCGGCACCGTGTTTCCATCGCTGTCCAAGGATCTGTCGCATCGTCTGCTCGGCGTCGACGGCTTGCGCGCGATCGTCGCGGCGACGGCCGTGCCGGTGCTCGCGATCGGCGGCATCTCGGTGGACAATGTCGATGCCGTGGCGGCGACCGGCGTCGCCGGCGTCGCGGCGATCGGGCTCTTCATGCAATCGCCCGGCGAGAGGAACGACCGCGCTTGCGCGGCAACCGATCTGCGTGCCGTCGTCGCCGGCCTCCGGGCGCGGTTTGACAGGGTGAATACGGCTCCCTAACATACTCGCGGTTTGCCGCGTCCCCCCCTTTTCGACCGACCGACGGGCGGTTTTGGCGCCAAGCTTCGCGATGCGCGCGAGCGCCGTGGGGTGTCGCTGCGGCAGATCGCGAACGCCACCAAGATCTCGATCGCCGCCCTCGAAGCGCTCGAACGCAACGACATCTCGCGGTTGCCCGGGGGAATCTTCAGCCGCGCGTTCGTCCGTTCCTACGCCGTCGAGGTGGGCCTCGATCCGGAAACGACGATCCAGGAGTTCATCGCGCAGTTTCCAAACGACTCGGTCACGGCCGGCCATCCGACGTCCGACCAGATTGAGGATCACGAAGCGGTGGAGAGCGAGCGACGGACCGCCGGCACGTTTCTATGGCTCGCGGTGGTCAGCCTTCCGATCGCGGGCGCGGTTGTGTACTTCGCGACGTCCGGGCGCCCGACGATCGGCGGCGCGGCGCAGCCGCCCGAGGCAGTTGCGACACTGCCGCCAGCGGAGCAGACCCAGCCCGGTGGGACGCCGGCGTCGGCGGCGCCTGCGGAGCCAGCGCCAGCTGCCGCTGGAGCCGCGGCGCCAGCAACGGCAGCGCCTGCTGGCACAGCGCCGGCGCCAGGCTCCGACGCGGCCGTGGGATCCGAGACGGCGACGGATCGCTTCTCGGTGCAGCTCGCCGCGACGCGGCCCTGCTGGGTCAGCGCGGTCGTCGACGGCAAGAAACAGATCGACCGGTTGATGCAGACTGGTGAGCGGACGACGATCGACGTGCACCGCGAATTGGTGCTCACCGCGGGCGACGCGGAAGCGCTGAAGCTGACCTTCAACGGCGCCGCGGCGAGGCCTCTGGGTACGGCGGGCGAGGTCGTCAGCCGGCGCTTCACGCCCGCCAATTTCAGGAGCTACTTGCAAACCCGGTGATCGGACCCACCCCAATTCTCGACTTTTTCAAGCGCGGCGAAGCCGACCGCGACGTACGGATGGAAGCGGCGCTGGGCACGCTGGCGCCGCGCGCCTACGAGCAGCTCGCGATCCTCGTCCTGCTCGTCGAGGACCCCGACGCCGAAGTGCGGGCCACGGCAGAGGAGACGCTCGCGAAGATTCCGGAGGACGTGCTGAAGACGTTCCTCGCCCGCTCGGACGTACCGATTGGGATGCGCGAGTTCTTCGCCGACCGCGGCGTCTTTCCCGACGAAATGCCGGCGATCGAGATCGAAACCGAGGAGCCGCTGGTCGACGCTGGCGCCGAGAGCGACGCGGCACTGCTCGGCGACGACAACGAGAGCCGTGATACCGCGACGCAGCGGCTCGCGAAGATGAGCTTCTCGGAACGGCTGAAGGCGGCGGTGAAGGGTTCGCGCGAGATGCGGGCGATTCTGATCCGCGACCCCAACAAGTTGATCGCCTCGTCGGTGCTCAGCAGCCCGAAGCTCGCCGAACCGGAAGTCGAGGCGTTCGCGAAGATGCAGAACGTCTCCGACGATGTGCTGCGGATCATTGGCAGCAACCGGGCGTGGATGAAGAACTACGCGATCGTCCACAGCCTGACGAAAAACTCCAAGTGCCCACTGACGCTGTCGATGAACCTGATGCAACGGCTCAACGACGGCGATCTCGCCAAGCTGTCGGTCGATCGCAACGTCCCCGAGCCGCTGCGCGTCGCGGCGCGGAAGAAAGTGGTCGCGAAGCAATCGGGTAAAGAAAAAGCGTAGGGCGTGCGCTAACTGCGGCGCCGCTTCTTCTTGCCGACGCGTGCCCAGTCCGATCGCATCTGGGCGAGGCCTTCCATGTACACGGTGGCGCGCTCGCGTTCCTCCTCGCTGGTCATCGACTTCAGCAGGTCGAGCGCCTTGGCGAGATCGTCCTGGATCGTCTGCTTGGTCGTCGAGAAGTAGAGCCGGCGGATCTCGGCGAGCTTGTCGTCCGCGCTGAGCATCCGCAGCTTCACGCCACAGCCTTCCGGTGGCGGC
>Ga0075425_100000071_pt1 | contig 89941 bp, 74 predicted proteins | sample SoiMethybrSBSTD4_FD_75300 | JGI IMG/M metagenome (GOLD analysis project Ga0075425, IMG submission 75300) | Bulk soil microbial communities from a Populus tree surrounding site in Tennessee, USA - Soil MetaG P. TD hybrid SBSTD4 | ecosystem: Environmental > Terrestrial > Soil > Tree plantation...
ACCCGTTTGCCACTCTACTCACCCCTTGCGGGGTTTTCGCGTTCGACTTGCATGTGTTAGGCACGCCGCCAGCGTTGATTCTGAGCCAGGATCAAACTCTCATGTTAAGGTCGTCGCCCTGCGACGCCGCGCGCTCGCGCGCGCCGCGCTCAGGGACAACTCGTTAACGCGAGGCCGATTGGCTCTGCGTTGTTCAATCCGTTGTTGGTCTCGTCGTCGCCACCAGCCACCTTCGTCCGGACTGACAACTCCAGTTGGCCGATTCTGTGACGCGACGCGCTGACTCTCTGTCCGACTCCGCACCGCGAACTCACGTTCGCAATGCTTCGTCGTGACGGGCTTGCTCGAACATGTCCCGCTTCCGCCGGCTGACGCCGGCCTCGGCGCGACAAGTTGCTTGCACGCACTATCCAGTTTTCAAAGAACCGACCGTCTGTGCGCCCGTGGCGCCCAGCCCCCGGGGAAACGTCGAGCCGGCTGTCTCGCCGACCGCGTTCAGGGGAACCTTCTGAGGTTACTAGAGCGATCCAACCCTGTCAACCCCAATCTTCGAGCCGTTCGCTCGTGCATTACGGTTGAGACGTGTGGGCTGTCGCGCTCGAGTTCGGGGACCGCTGCTCTGAAGATCGTGGCAGAAGCGTCCGAAGATCAAAAATCTGCCGAGCTCTCATTCAGCCCCGGCAGACCTCGCTACCCCAGGCAGCGGATGTCGCGCTCAGAACGTCCCGTGAGTATCGCGTACCGATCGCACGCCAGTCAAGTCAACCGCACGACGTGATTCATCTTCGCGCCCTTTCTGACGATGAACAGCCGGCCGCCGATCGCATCGGCGTGCTTCAGGCGCGCCTGCGGATCGGCGATGCGGCGGTTGTTCACGTAGATGCCGCCCGACTGCACGAGGCGGCGCGCCTCGGCCTTCGACGGCGCCAGCTGCACGCGCGCGACCAGATCCACCACGCCGATGCCGTCGCCGGTGAGCGCGTCGGCGGACAGCTCGGTCGACGGCACATCGTCGAACACCGCGAGCACTTCGTCGGTCGTCAGCCTCGTGATGTCCTCGGCGAACAGGAGGCTCGATGCGTGCTCGGCTCGAGCGACCTGATCGGCGCCGTGAACGGCCGCCGTCACCTCGCGCGCCAGCACGCGCTGCGCTTCGCGCTTGTCCGGCGCCGTGCGCGTCGCCTCCTCGAGCGCCGTGATCGTGTCGCGGTCGAGAAACGTGAACGACTTCAGGTACGGCATGACGTCGCGATCGTCGGTGTTCAGCCAGAACTGATAGAAGCGGAACGGCAGCGTGCGCGCGGCGTCGAGCCACACGGTGCCCGCTTCGGTCTTCCCGAATTTCGCGCCCGACGAGGTCGTCATCAGCGGCCAGACGAGGCCGTGTGCGCGCGTGCCTCGCAGCTTCCGAATCAGCTCGATGCCCGCCGTGATGTTGCCCCATTGATCGCTGCCGCCCATCTGCAGCGTGCAGCCGTACCGATCGAACAGCTCGAGGAAATCGCGCGCCTGCAGCAGGAGATAACTGAACTCGGTGTAGGAGATGCCTTCCTCGCTCTCGAGGCGGCGGTTCACCGATTCCTTCTGCAGCATGTAGTTCACGGTGAAATGCTTCCCCGTGTCTCGAAGGAACCCGAGCAGATCGAACGACGCGAGCCAGTCCGCGTTGTTGACGATGCGCGCGGGATTGCCGGCGCGATCGAAATCGAGGAAGCGCTCGAGCTGACGCCGGATGCCGGCGACGTTCTCGTCGATCTGCTCGCGCGAGAGCAGCTGGCGCTCCTGCGACTTGCCGCTGGGATCGCCGATCATGCCGGTGCCGCCGCCGACGATCGCGATCGGCGAGTGGCCGAAGCGCTGCAGCCGCGCGAGCCCCATCACCGTCAGCAGGCTGCCGACGTGAAGGCTCGACGCCGTCGGATCGAATCCGATGTAGGCGGTGACGCGCTCCTTCGCGAGCGCGTCGGCGAGATGCTCGGTCGCTTCCGACACCAACCCGCGCCACTGCAGCTCGTCGAAGAGATTCGTCATCAGTCCAACGGGTTACTATACCAGTCGATGGCCGTCAGCCGGCGCGCGCTCCTCAAGACGTTGGTGGCCGGCGGCGTCGGCGCGATCGCTGCGCCCGGCGCGTACGGATTCCTCTACAGCCGCCACGAGCTCGAGCTCACGCGCGCGACGATTCCCGTCTGGGATCTTCCGCCGGCGCTCGACGGCCTGCGCGTCGGCCTCATCACCGACACGCACCGAGGCCGCTGGGTCTCGCACGACGATGTGGCGCGCGGCGTCGACGTGCTGATGCGCGAGCATCCCGATCTCATCGTCCTCGGCGGCGACTACGTCACGTGGGGGGATCGCGCGTTCGTGGGGCCGGCGGCAGATGCGCTTGCGCCGCTCTCCGCGCCCCACGGCGTCTTCGCGATTCTCGGCAATCACGACGACGATCACGACATGCCCGCGGCGCTCGTGCGGAAAGGCGTGCAGGTGCTGAAAGACGCGCGGACTCGCCTGCACGTGCGCGGCGAGCCGCTCGATCTGGTCGGCATCCGGTTCTGGACCAAGCGGCAGAGCGACATCGCCGCGCTCGTGCGCGACCGCGCGCCGGCGACGATTCTGCTCGCGCACGATCCGCGGCGTCTCGTCGAGGCCGCCGCGCTCAATATTCCGCTCGTGCTGTCGGGGCACACCCACGGCGGACAGGTCGTGCTGCCGGCGCTCGGGCCGGTCGCGGCGCGCAAGTTTCCGGTGATCGAAGGGACGGCGCTGCGCGATCGGACGCGGATCTTCGTCAGCCGCGGCGTCGGCACGATCTACGTTCCCGTGCGCCTCAACTGTCCGCCGGAGGCGGCGATCCTGACGCTCCAGCCTGCTTGAACCCGCCGAAGACGGCGTGGCCGGCGTCGAGCCACACGCAGTCGACCGCCGCGAAGCCGGCGTGCCGCAGCCACACGACGTGGTGCAGCAGCGCCGATGGATGATCGTCGGGATCGGGAAACCGGAAGTGATTCCAGCGCTCGTCGAAGAACCGCTGCAGAAGGTCGGGCGCGCCGAGCGCTTCGGCCTGCACGCGTGCGAGCGCATCCCAGCGATCGGCGGCGAGCGCGCGCGCCGACGAGTGGAGCGGCTCGAGTATGTCGGCGATGAGCAGCGCGCCGCGCTCCGACAGCCGATCGGCCGCTGCCTTGTAGAGATACTGCTTCTTCGCGTCGTTGAGATGATGCAGCGCGAGCGACGAGACGATCAGATCGACGCCGAACATCCGATCCCACCAGTCGAGCGACGAGAGATCGAACGGCGCGACGCTCGCGCGATCACGGAAGGGCGCCAGCCTCGCTGCGGCCGCCGCCCGCATGCTCGGAGATCCGTCGAGCGCCGTCAGCGTCGCGCGCGGGAAGCGTGCGAGCAGCGCTTCGGCAAGGTATCCATCGCCGGATCCGAGGTCGAGAATCCTGATCGCCGCGTCGCTCGCAAACGGCGCCGCGGCGGCGAGCGCGCCGATCATCTCCTCGCGACGCGGGATCGCCACCGGCGCGATCGCGCGAAACGTCGCCGAATCCGCTTCCGTCCACGGCGTCATGACGCGGCGCCGCGCACGAATCGCCGCCCGACGATCGTCCATCCGCCCTCGAGCACGATGCGGATCGCTTCGGGGTAGAGACGGTGCTCCTCGGCGAGCACGCGGGCAGATAACGCCTCGACCGTATCGTCGGCGTGCACGGGCACGGCGGCCTGGAGCACGATCGGTCCGCCGTCGAGCTCGGAGGTGACGAGATGCACCGTGGCGCCGGTCACGCGGACGCCGTGATCGAGCGCCTGCCGCTGCGCGTCGAGGCCCGGGAACGCCGGAAGGAGCGACGGGTGGATGTTGAGCGTGCGCAGAGGGAAGGCGTCGAGGAGCGGCTGGCCGACCAGAAGCATGAAGCCGGCGAGGCAGACGAGCGTCACGTCGCGAGCGCGGAGCGCGTCGACGAGCGCGCGATCGTAGGCGTGGCGATCCGGATAGTCGCGCGGGCTGAGGCAGAGCGTTTCGATCCCCGCGTCGCGCGCGCGCTGCAGTCCGGGCGCATCGGCGCGGTTCGAGATCACGACGGCGATCGTCGCGTCGAGCGTGCGGGCGGCAACGGCGTCGATGATCGCCTGCAGATTGCTGCCGCGGCCCGAGATGAGGATGCCGAGCCGGTCGCGCCGCGCTCCGTTTTCCACAGGGGGTCGGGAAGGGTTTTGGTGTTCCACAGGGGGTCGGGAAGGGTTTTCGTTCTCCACAGGGGGTCGGGATCCGTTCTTGGATTGCGCCATCTGTTTGTGCAAGAGGCCAGCGAGCTGGTCAGTGATTTGCGATCGCCATCGTGTCATGCCACGACGACGACGAGAAGGAATGGCCGGAATCCCGCATCACGTCATCAACCGTGCGTCGAGACGCGCGGTCATTTTCGGAGTCGACAACGATTACCAGACGTTCGAGCATCTGTTGATCGCGGCGTCGCGCCGCTGCTCGATGCGAGTCCTCGACTTCGCGCTCATGCCGAATCACTTTCACCTGATCTTATGGCCAGATCAGGACTTCCAGACGTCGCGCTTCATGCATTGGCTCACCGGAACACAGTCGCAGCGCTGGCACGCCGCGCACGGTACGACGGGCACAGGTCCGCTTTACCAAGGTCGATTCAAGGCGTTCCCGATCCAGTGCGATCAGCATTTCCTGACGGCCGCTCGCTACATCGAGCGCAATCCGGTCCGCGCGATGCTATCCCGCAGGATTGAAGAATGGCGCTGGTCGAGCGCCTGGCACCGTTGCAATTCCTGCAACAGTTTCCTCGCGGAGTGGCCTATTCCTATGCCGTCCAACTGGCTCGCGGTGGCAAACGAGCCGTTGCCCGACCAGAATCTTGCACAGATTCGCGAGGCCGTCGCAATGACCTGGCCGTACGGCGACGCCGACTGGACACGTGAGATGGCACAGCGATTTGCGATGAAGCGCGCGTTGCGCTTTCCTGGCCGGCCGCGGAAACGCGATCCGCTGACGCCGCTGGCGTTCGGACTCGCGTAGCGTTCCTCTCGTTTCGCGTCAATCACTTACGGACACGCTAGGCGCGGACGGCTGCGGGGCAGCTGCGGCAAAAACTGACGTCGGCGGTTGCGGGCAACGCGCGCGGACGCGAAAACGATCCCCGACCCCTTGTGGAAAACTGGCTGCGAGCCGGAAACGATCCCCGACCCCCTGTGGAAAACTGGCGGGCGGAGGAAACGATTCCCGACCCCCTAGACGTAGCGCACGGTGCGGTCGCCGGAGACGACGAAGCCGAGGCGGAACGCGTTTGGCTCACCCGCAGTCGCGGCCAGGTTGATCGCGCGCGGCGCATCGCGCGGGGCGCAGACGATCACGAGCCCGATCCCCATGTTGAACGCGCGGAACATCTCGTCGCGCGCGACCGATCCGTGCGCCTGCAGCAGGCGGAAGATCGGCGGCACCGACCAGGACTGCAGATCGATTTCGGCCGCGCACCCGTGCGGCAGGATCCGCGGCAGATTCTCCGTGATCCCGCCGCCGGTGACGTGGGCCAACCCCTTCACGACGCCGCGCTCGATGAGCGGCCGCACCACGCGCAAGTACGAACGGTGCGGCGCCAGCAGCGCATCTCCGACCGTCGTCCCCAGCTCCGGCACGAACGTGTCCACCTTCCATCCGGCCGCGTCGAACAAGACGCGCCGCGCGAGCGAGTAGCCGTTGGTGTGGAGGCCGGCCGACGGCAGCGCCAGCAGCACGTCGCCCGGGACAATCGTCCGCCCATCGATCACGTTCGCGCGCTCGACGACGCCGACGATGAAGCCGGCGATGTCGTACTCGCCGTCGGCATAGAAGCCGGGCATCTCCGCGGTCTCGCCGCCGACGAGCGCGCAGCCGTTCTCACGGCATCCGCGCGCGACGCCGGCGATCACCTGCTCGGCGACCTCGGGCGCGAGGCGGCCCGTCGCGAGGTAGTCGAGGAAGAACAGCGGCTCGGCGCCCTGCACGAGGATGTCGTTCACGCAGTGGTTCACGAGATCGGCGCCGACGGTATCGTGGCGGCCCGTCAGGAACGCGACCTTGAGCTTCGTGCCGACACCGTCGGCGCTCGACACCAGCACCGGCTCGTCGTAGCGCGCGCCATCGAACTTGAAGAGCGCGCCGAACGACCCGACGTCCGAGAGGACGCCCGGCGTAAAGGTCGATCGCGCGAGCGACCGTATGCGGCGAACGGTTTCGTTCCCCGCGTCGATGTCGACGCCCGAAGCCTTGTAGTCCATCGCCGCGGATCAGAAATCGAGCTTGCCGATGAGCGTCTGCATGAGCGCGCGGCGGGGCGCGGCCTCCGGGGATTCCCAGTACGTGCGGCGCGCGAAGGCGAAGAAGCGCTCCTTCTCGAAGTCCTCTTCGAGCATGTCGAAGCCTTCGGCGATGAGCGTGATCGCGCCGTCGCGGTCCGGCATCTTCTCGAGCAGCGCGAGGGTGAGCGGCGTGTTGCGCAGCGCAACGGTGCCCATCGCGAGCGTGATCGGCGCGCGCGTCGGATCCTTCGACGGGACGCCGACGGCCACGAGCGCCTGCGCGGCTTCCTCGCGCCCGGCGACGGCGAGCGCGCCGAGGCCGGCGGCGGCGCCGCGCAGCAGCTCCTGGAAGCCTTCGTTCTTGTCGGCGAACTTCAGCACGTCGACGAGGTAGCCGACGTGCGATTCGCAGTTGACGCCGAGCAGGCAGATCGCGGCGGCAATCGACGGCTGCGTCGGCCGCGGCGCCGTGCGCTGGAGCGCGGCGAGCGTCTCGAGCGCGCGTTTGTCGCCGATCTTTCCGAGCGCCATCGCCGCATCGTCCTGCAGCGGCCCCTCGAGCTTCGCGACGGCGGTGATCGCGTCGAACGCGTACAGCGCCTTGTAGTCGCCGAGCGCTTCGATGACGGCGCTGCGGAAGAAGTCCTCGCCGCGCGAGACCTGCGGCACGATCGCCTGCCGCACGCGCGCGTCGCCGCCGAGCGCCGCGAGCGCGCGAACGAGCGCCGGCCGGACGAACTCGCCCTGTTCCTTGTCGAGCGCGGTGAGGAACTGGGGAATCATCGCCGGATCCGGGTTGTGCTCGAAGAAGCTGTAGGCGACGGATCGCAGCCGATCATTCGGGCTCGCGAGCGACTCGCGCATCGCGTCCTTCGTCCGCGGATCGTTGAAGCCGGTGAGCAGCACGAGCGATCGATAGCGGACGTAGCCGTCGGCTTGATCGGACACTGCGGCGAGGAGCGCCGGCACCGCCTGCGTGCTCGCCGTGCGCCGCACGATCCGCGACGCGCTGGTGCGCGACGCGTAATCGAGATCGCCAAGCTTTGCGATCGCCGCCTGCAGCTGGGCCGCGGTGACCGTCTGCGGCGCCGCCGGCTCCTGGGGGGCGACAGCGGCTGCGCCGCTGCCGTCGAGGACACAAAGGGCTGAACAGAGGACGCAGAGAACACACAGAGGCGCCTTTGGCGCGTTCATCTGTGCGTGCCTCTGTGACCTCCGTTGATACCTCTGCGTCCTTGTCACGATTCGGTGGCGGCGACAGCTTCGGGTTTTTCCGCGCGATCCAGCTTCAGCGCGAGCTGCAGGTACCGCGCCTCGTCGCGCGGGAAGGGCACGGGGTAGACGCCGGTGTAGCACGAGCTGCAGTACGAATTTCGCTCGGTCTGCACGCTGCTCAGCAGGCCTTCGAGGCTCAGATACTGCACGCTGTCGGCCTCGAGATAGTCGCGAATCTCCTCGAGCGAGTGCGTCGCCGCGATGAGCTCGGCGCGCCGCGGCGTGTCGACGCCGTAGAAGCACGGCGAGATCGTCGGCGGACAGCTGATGCGGACGTGGACTTCTTTCGCGCCCGCCGCGCGCACCATCCGCACGATCTTCCGGCTCGTCGTCCCGCGGACGATCGAGTCGTCGACGAGCACGACGCGCTTTCCCTCGAGGATGCTGCGGACCGGATTGAGCTTCACCTTCACGCCGAAATGGCGGATCGACTGCTGCGGCTGGATGAAGGTGCGGCCGACGTAGTGGTTGCGAATCAGCCCCATTCGCAGCGGAATGCCTGCCTGCTCGGCGAACCCCATCGCGGCGCACACGCCGGAGTCGGGCACGGGCACGATGACGTCGGCTTCGACGGGCTGCTCGCGCGCGAGCACGCGTCCGAGCTCCGTGCGCACCTCGTTCACGCTGCGGCCGAACACGTAGCTGTCGGGCCGCGCGAAGTAGACGTGCTCGAAGATGCAGTGCGCGAGCGGCGCCGGCGGAAACGGCCGGATCGACTTGATGCCGGCGGCGCTCACGACGAGCACTTCGCCGGGCTCGACGTCGCGCAGATAGGTCGCGCCAATCAGATCCATCGCGCACGTCTCCGACGCGACGACGTACGCGTCGCCGAGACGGCCGAACGCCAGCGGACGGAACCCGTGCGGATCGCGGACGGCGATCAGCCGATCAGGCGTGAGGATCACGAGCGAGAAGGCGCCCTGGACCTGCGCCACCGACTCGACGATCGCGTCCTCGGCAATCGGCTTCTTCGATCGCGCGTAGAGGTGCGCGATCACCTCCGTGTCGCTGCTCGACTGGAAGATCGAACCCTCCTGCACCAGCTCGTCGCGCAACTCGCGCGCGTTCACGAGGTTGCCATTGTGCGCGATCGCCATCTGCCCGTGCGCGCAGTCGATCACGATCGGCTGCGCGTTCGCGAGCTTGCTCTCGCCGGCGGTCGAATAGCGGACGTGGCCGATCGCGATCGGCCCAGGCAGCTGCGCCAGACGGCCGCCGTCGAAGATGTCGGCAACGTATCCCATTTCGCGCGCGCTGCGGACCTGATCGCCGTCCGACGCCGCGATGCCGGCGCTCTCCTGGCCGCGGTGCTGCAGCGCGTACAGACCGAGATAGGTCATGTTGGCCGCTTCGGGATGGCCGAAGATGCCGAAGACGCCGCACTCGTCCTTGAATTTGTCGAGCATGGGGTTCAGGCCACTCGTCGCGCGAAGTACCGATCGATTGCGGTGGACCACGCCAGCTCCGCCTCGCCGATCGCCAGATCGATCGCCGCCGCGCCGCCGACCGAGATGCGCAGCCGATTGCCGCCGGTGTTGCCGATGACGCGCGCCGGCACGCGCGCAGCAGCGGCGCGCTCGAGCACCGCCGTCAGCTGATCGGGCTCGACCGACACGATCACGCGCGTCGCCGATTCGCCGAACAGCGCCGCCGCCGTGTTGATCCGCGCGTCGCGCGCCGCCCTTACCGCGTCGAGCGAAATCTCCGCGCCCATCCCGTTGGTCTCGAAACAGCACTCGGCGACGGCCACGGCGACGCCGCCGTCCGAACAGTCGTGCGCCGAGCGAACCAGCCGCTCGTCGGCGAGCGCGACGAGCAGCGACTGCAGCGCACGCTCCGCGTCGAGATCGAGGGCCGGCGGCGCCCCGCGGACGGCGCCATGCACGACCTTCACGTACTCGCTGCCGCCGATCTCGCCGGACGCTTCGGGCCCCAGGAGCACGATGACGTCGCCGGTCTCCCTGAACCGGCCGCGGACGACGCGATCCGCGTGCTCGAGAAGGCCGACGACGCCGATCGTCGGCGTCGGGTAGATCGCGCTGCCATCCGTTTCGTTGTAGAGGCTGACGTTGCCGCCGGTAATGGGCACGCCAAGCGCGCGGCACGCCGCGCCGATGCCCTCGACGGCCTTCGCGAACTGCCACATGATCGCCGGCCGCTCCGGGTTGCCGAAATTGAGGCAGTTGGTCGCGCCGAGCGGCCGCGCGCCGGCGCACGCGACGTTGCGCGACGCCTCGGCGACGGCGAGCATCGCGCCGCGATACGGATCGAGATAGCAGTAGCGGCCGTTGCCGTCCACCGACATCGCCAGCGCGCGATCGGTCCCCTTGATGCGCACGACGCCCGCGCCCTGGCCGGGCATGTTGATCGTGTTGGTGCGCACCATGTGGTCGTACTGCCGGTAGATCCACTTCTTGCTCGCGATCGTCGGCGACGCGAGCAGCGCGAGGAGCGACGCGTTCCGATCCTGCGACGTCTCCGCGAGCGCGTCGAGATCCAGCCGCTGCGCGCCGCGCAGATAGTCCGGCTCGGTCATCGGCCGCCGATACACCGGCGCTTCGTCGGTGAGCGCGCGATTCGGAATCTCGCCGACGACGACGCCACGCTCCTTCACGCGCAGCAGCCCGTCGCTCGTGACCGCGCCGATGCGCACCGCGTGCAGATCCCACTTGTCGAAGATGCGCTCGACCTCGGCCTCGCGTCCGCGCTTGACGACGAGGAGCATGCGCTCCTGCGATTCGGAGAGCATGATCTCGTACGGCGTCATCCCGCTCTCGCGCTGCGGGACGAGCGCGACGTCGATCTCCACGCCCGCGCCGCCGCGCGATCCCATTTCGGTCGTCGAGCACGTGAGGCCCGCCGCGCCCATGTCCTGGATGCCGACGAGCGCGTCGGTCTGCATCACCTCGAGGCACGCCTCGAGCAGCAGCTTTTCCATGAACGGATCGCCGACCTGCACGGCAGGCCGCTTCTCCGCCGATTTCTCGTCGAACTCCGCCGACGCCATCGTCGCGCCGTGGATGCCGTCGCGTCCGGTCTTCGCGCCGACGTAGTAGACCGAGTTGCCCACGCCGGAGGCGACGCCCTTGATGATGTCCGAGCTCTTCGCGACGCCGAGGCAGAAGACGTTCACGAGCGGGTTGCCGGCGTACGACGGCTCGAACGCGATCTCGCCGCCGACGGTCGGAATGCCGATGCTGTTGCCGTAGCCGGCGATCCCCGCGACGACGCCCTCGAGCAGACGGCGCGTGCCAGGCGCGTCGAGCGGGCCGAAGCGGAGCGAGTTCAGGAGCGCGATCGGCCGCGCGCCCATCGTGAAGATGTCGCGGATGATCCCGCCGACGCCCGTCGCCGCGCCCTGATACGGCTCGATGAACGAGGGATGATTGTGCGATTCGATCTTGAAGACGGCCGCGAGGCCGTCGCCGATGTCGATTGCGCCGGCGTTCTCGCCGGGCCCCTGCAGCACCTGCGGCCCTTCGGTCGGCAGCGTCTTCAGGTGCACGCGCGAGCTCTTGTAGCTGCAGTGCTCGGACCACATGACCGAGAAGATGCCGAGCTCGGTGAGGTTCGGCTCGCGCCCGAGGAACCGGACGATCCGCTCGTGCTCGTCTGCGCTGAGCCCGTGCCGCTGCAGCAGCTCGCGATCGATCATGCGGGGACCTGCGCGCGCCGAAGATCGGCAAGACGGAACGTCTTGAGCACCGACTCGAACACCGCGCGGCCGTCGACGCCGCCGAGGAGCGCCTCGCAGGCGCGCTCGGGATGCGGCATCATGCCGACGACGTTTCGCGCCTCGTTGCAGAGCCCGGCGATGGCGTTGACCGATCCGTTGGGGTTCCACGCTTCGTCGACGTTCCCGTGCGGATCGGTGTAGCGCAGCACGACCTGACGGTTCTTTTCGATCGTCTCCAGCGTGTCGGCCGGGGCGAAGTAATTCCCTTCGCCGTGCCCGATTGGAATCCGCAGCACCTGGCCGACCACCGCCGCGGCGGTGAAGGGCGTGTCGGTCTGCTCGACGCGCAGGTGCACGTGCTCGCAGCGGTACTTCAGCCCGCGATTACGGAGCATCGCGCCGGGCAGCAGGCCGGCCTCGAGAAGAATCTGAAAGCCGTTGCAGATGCCGAGCACCGGGCCGCCGCGCTCGGCGAATGCGCGCACGGCGCTCATGATCGGCGAAAAGCGAGCCATCGCGCCTGTGCGAAGGTAGTCGCCGTGCGCGAAGCCGCCGGGCAGAATGACGACGTCGGCGCTCTTCAGCGCCGTGTCCTTGTGCCAGAGATACTCCGCCTCCTGCCCGAAGACGGCCTTCGCCGCATGAAACGCGTCCTCGTCGCAGTTGCTGCCGGGGAACACGACGATGCCGAACTTCATGTCAGTCGACCTCGATTCTGTAGCTTTCGATCACCGGGTTGGCGAGCACTTTGTCCGCCACCTCGGCCGCCAGCGTCCGCGCTGCCGACGCCTCCTCGGTCTGCAAATCGAGCTCGAAATACTTGCCCTGCCGCACGTCGTCGACCTTCGCGTAGCCGAGCGAATGGAGCGCCTCGGCGATCGTGCGCCCCTGGGGATCGAACACCGACGGCTTGAGCGTCACGAACACGCGCGCGCGCATGCGGAACCTCGCGGGCGTCAGCGCAGGGCCGGCTCCGCCGACGCCGGGCTGACCACCTGGACAAAGACACGATTGAAGATGTCGTCGACGTGCTTCAGCTGCTCGTCGAGATCGAACGCGCGCTCGATCTCATCGCTCGACAGCACGCGGCGGATATCGTCGTCGGCGAGCAGGAGCGCCTTGAAGTCGCGCTGCTCGTCGTGGGAGCGCATCGCGCCGCGCTGCACCCACTCATAGGCCTCCTCGCGCGACACGCCCTTCGAGGCGAGCGCGAGCAGCACGCTTCCCGAGAACACGACGCCGCGCGACCGATTGAGGTTCTCGAGCATGCGCTCGGGATGGACCACCATCCCCTGCACGATCCGCGTGAAGCGGCGCAGCATGTGATCGAGCGCGATGAAGCTGTCGGGCAGGATCACGCGCTCGACCGAGGAGTGCGAGATGTCGCGCTCGTGCCAGAGCGCGACGTTCTCGAGCGCCGCGTGTGCGTTGGCGCGCAGCAGCCGCGCCATCCCGACGATCTGCTCGCAGCCGATCGGGTTGCGCTTGTGCGGCATCGCCGACGAGCCCTTCTGCCCCTGCGCGAACGGCTCTTCGACCTCGCCGATCTCCGTCTTCTGCAGGCCGCGGATCTCGAGCGCGAACTTCTCGAGCGACGCGCCGGTGATTGCAAGCGCGGCGAGCAGCTCGGCGTGGCGATCGCGCTGAATCACCTGCGATGCGACGGGCGCAGGCTCGAGGCCCAGACGCCGGCAGACGTCCTCTTCGATCTGCGGCGGCAGGTGCGCGAAGGTGCCGACGGCGCCCGACAGCTTGCCGACGCTGACGACGTCGCGCGCGCGCCGCACGCGCTCGACGTCGCGCTGCACCTCGGCATACCACAGCGCGAGCTTCAGCCCGAAGGTCATCGGCTCGGCGTGGACGCCGTGCGTGCGCCCGATCATCGGCGTCCGGCGCAGCGCGAACGCGCGCTCGGCGATCGCGGCCGAGAGCGCCGCCAGATCCTTCAGCACGACATCGCACGCCTCGCGCATCTGGAGCGCCTGCGCGGTATCGATGACGTCCGACGAAGTCAGGCCGAAGTGCAGCCAGCGCGCCGACGGCCCGACGCGCTCGGCGACCGCCGTCGTGAACGCGATCACGTCGTGCTGGGTGGTTCGCTCGATGTCCTCGATGCGCGCGATGTCGAACGCGCCGCGCTCGCGGATGTCGCGCGCGGCGTCGGCCGGGATGATGCCGGCGGCCGCCATGGCCTCGGCGGCAGCGGTCTCGACCAGCAGCCACGTTTCGTAGCGGCGCTGGTCGCTCCAGATCCGCCCCATCTCCGGGTGGGTATAGCGCGCGATCATCGATCGCTATCCATCAATCAAGGTTGAGCCGTTCAGCGGGGATCTTCAGTCCGTTGACGTTGCCGAGCACGGTCGCCGCGAGCGAGCCGTTGCGGAACAGATCGGCCGCCACGCGCTGAACGTCCCCGGCGGTCACTCGTTCAATCCCTTGAAGCGTTTCGTCGAGCCCGAACTGACGATCGAAGTAGATTTCCTGCCGCGCAAGGTGCGACATCCGGCTCGCGGTGTTCTCGAGGCTCAGCATCAGGCTGCCCTTGAGATGATCCTTCGAGCGCTGCAGCTCCGCCTCGGGCACCGGCGTGTTCTTCACGGCCCGCAGCTCCTCGACGCAGAGGTCGATCACCTCGCCCACGGCTTCGTTCGCGCAGCCCGCGTAGATGGTGAACGACCCGGCGTCGCGGTACGCGCTCAGGCCGCTGAACACCGCGTAGGCGAGCCCACGCTTCTCGCGCACGTTCTGGAAGAGGCGCGAGCTCATCGATCCGCCGAGCAGCGTGTTGAGCACGTAGCTCGAGTAGCGATCTTCGTGGTTCTGCGGGTAGCTGCCGACGCCCAAGCACAAATGGCTCTGCTCGAGCTCCTTGTTGCGAACGAGGATCTTCGGCACGACGCGCGGCGCTTCGTCGTGCACGTGCTCGCCGGGCTCGACGAGCGAGCCGAACTTCTCCTCCACGAGATCGCGGACGTGATCGTGCTCGAGGTTGCCGACGGCGGAGACGATCAGGTTCTTCGCGGTGTACGCACTGCGGAAATAGTCCCGGAGCAGATCGGTGTTGAACGACTCGACGGTCTCCTTCGTGCCGAGGATCGGCCGCCCGAGCGGATGGTTCTCCCAGAAGCCCTGCGTGAACAGTTCGTGCACGAGATCGTCGGGGGTGTCCTCGACCATTTTGATCTCTTCGAGGACGACCTTTTTCTCGCGTTCGATGTCGTCGGGCGTGAACGCCGGGTTGCGGACGATATCGGAAAGGATGTCGATCGCGAGCGGCAGATGCTCGTCGAGCACCTTGATGTAGTAGCTCGCGTACTCCTTCGCGGTGAACGCGTCGAGCTGGCCGCCGATGGAGTCGATCGCCTGCGCGATGTCCTCCGCGGTCCGCGTCCCCGTGCCCTTGAAGAGCATGTGCTCGACGAAATGTGCGATACCGCCGCGCTCCGCCGACTCGTGCCGCGATCCGCGCGTCAGCCAGACGCCGATGCTGATCGAGCGCACCTGCGACATGCGCTCGGTGAGAATGCGGAGGCCGTTACCGAGAACGTCTCGGACGATCGGAGTGTTCGACACGGTGTTCGACACGGTTGAGCGTTTGCAACGTATTGAGCGAGAAGGGATTACACGCTAGAATGCACATTATAGCATGGCCATGGCCGCGCGCCCTGATATCGCCGAGCTGGAACGACCGGCGCTCGAAACCGCGCTCGAGGCGCGCGGCCACGCGCGGTTTCACGCCGGCCAGATCTTCGGCTGGATCTACTCCCGCGGCATGACCGATCCGGCGGCGATGACCGATCTCTCGCGCGAGCTTCGCGCGACGCTCGCATCCGACTTCAGGCTGACCACGCCGGCGCTCGTCCACCGCGAGCGGTCCATCGACGGCACGGAGAAATTCCTGCTGCAATTCGAGGACAGCCGCACGGTCGAGTCCGTATTCATCCCCGATACGCCGGCGATGACCTTCTGCATCTCGACGCAGGTGGGCTGCGCGATGGCGTGCGCCTTCTGCCTCACGGGCAAGATGGGGCTCGTGCGCAACCTGACGGCCGGCGAGATCGTGGGCCAGGTGCGCGTGCTCGCCGGCGCGCTCGACATGCGCGACGCGGCGTTCAACATCGTGCTGATGGGGATGGGCGAGCCGCTCCACAACTACGACGAGACGATGAAGGCGCTGCGCATTCTCGCCGACGAGAAGGGATTCGATCTGCCGCCGCGGCGCGTGACGCTCTCGACCGTCGGTCTGCTGCCGGCGCTCGAGCGGCTCGCCGCCGAACCGGTGATGCCGAACCTCGCGATCTCGCTCCACGCGCCGACCGACGCGCAGCGCGGCGCGCTCGTGCCGATCAACAAGAAGTACAACGTCGCCGAGATCATCGCCGCCTGCAAGCGGTTCCCGCTGCAGAAGCGGCGGCGGATCACGTTCGAATACGTGCTGCTCGCCGGCGTCAACGATTCCGACGAGGACGCGCGGCGGCTCGCGAAGCTCGTCGCCGGGATGAAAGCGAAGGTCAATCTGATCCCGCTGAACGCCGCCGCCGGCATTCCGTTCGAGCGGCCCTCGGACCAGGCGATCGATCGCTTCGCGAAGATCGTCGCCGATCACGGCATCCTGGTCTCCGTGCGCAAGAGCCGCGGGCGCGACATCCGCGCGGCGTGCGGCCAGTTGATCGTCGAGGGCCAGAAGAAGTCCGCCGGCCAGCAGCTCGCGACGCTCGCCTTTCGGTAAAGCGATCCCGCGCCGCCTCAGCGCATCTCGACGACGACGCCGGAGAGCGGCTCGGCTGACGCGACCCTCACGCGCACCCACTCGTTCCGCGATCGGCCCGGCGGAATCCGCAGCTTCAGGTAGTTCCCGGTGACCGCGATCGAGCCGTCCTCGAGCGTCAACGCGTCGTGCGTGGCGCCGACCTGCGCGGCGTGGAAACGTTCCGTCAGAGAGCGGCCGATCTCCCGCACGCGCCGCGCGCGCTCGCGGACAACCGCGCCTGGCGCGCGGCCGCCGAGCGTCGAGGCGGCGGTTCCCGGACGATCGGAATACGGGAAGACGTGGAGGTGCGTGAGCGGCGAGCGATCGAGATACGCGGCGAGCGCATCGAAGTCCTCGTCGGTCTCGCCCGGGAAGCCCACGATGACGTCGGATCCGATCGAGGCGTGCGGCATGCGCGCGCGGATGTCGTCGGCGAGCGCGGCGTAGTACTCGATCGTATAGGGACGCCGCATCGCGGCGAGCACGCGGTTGCTCGCGTGCTGCAGCGGCAGGTGAAAGTGCGGCGCGAAGCAGCGCGACGCGGCCACCAGATCCACGATCTCGCCGGAGCAGTCCATCGGCTCCAGCGACGAGATGCGGAAGAGCATGCGCTCGCCGTCCGACGCGGCGCCCCGGTCGCCAAGACGGCGCAGCAGCGCCGCGAGCGACGTGCGCGGCTCGAGATCGCGTCCGTACGATCCCAGATGGACGCCGGTCAGCACGATTTCCTTGAAGCCAGCGGCCGCCGCGCCCGCGACGTCGCGCAGCACGTCGTCCGGCGCGGCGCTGCGCGGCGCGCCGCGCGTCGCCGGAATGATGCAGTACGAGCAGGGCTCGGCGCAGCCGGTCTGGACGCGGAGCGTGTATGCCGTGCGTCCGGCCACGCCCGGTACGATCGCTCCGCCGCACGGGCCGTCATGAAACGAAGAGATGAGGTTCAACAGGCGCGGCTTGTCGTCGTTGCAGACGACGCGCGCGACGTTCGGCAGCGCGGCGATCTCGTCGGGCCGGCGCGTCGCGTAGCAGCCGGTGACGACGATGCGCGCGCCGGGATTGTCGCGCGCGATGCGCCGGATCGTCTGCCGCGCGCCCTGATCGGCCGTCGCCGTCACCGAGCACGTGTTGACGACGACGAGATCGGCGCACTCGACCGGCGCGGCGGAGGCGCCCGAGGCGAGCAGCCGCTCCTCCACCTGCAGCGAATCGCTCTGGTTCACACGGCAGCCGAACGTGACGACCGCGTATTTCATGACGCGCGCCGCCTCGCGTCAGCTCGCATGGACGAACGCCTTCCGCCCGATGTCGTGCCGAAACTGCATCCCGTCGAAGGAGATCCTGAGCGCGGCGACGTACGCGCGCGCGATCGCCTCGGGGTAATCGAGCCCGCGGCCGACAACGGTCAACACCCGTCCGCCCGCAGTGACGAGCCGCCCGTCCTGGATCGCCGTGCCGGCGTGATACACGGAGACCTGCGGAATCGCCTCAGCCGCGTCGATGCCGACGATCTCCACACCCGACTGAGCGGATTCCGGATAGCCGCGCGACGCGAGCACGACCGCCGCGACGCGTTCGGGACCATGAACGATCGACCGCTGACTCAGCCGTCCGGTCGCGCCCGCGACGAGCAGAGGCAGCAGCGGTTCGTCGATCAGCGGCAGCACGACCTGGGCTTCGGGATCGCCGAGCCGCACGTTGAATTCGATCACCTTCGGTCCATCGGCTGTCAGCATGAGCCCGACATAAAGAAATCCGCGGAACGGATTGCCTTCCGCCGCCATCCCAGCAACGACGGGATCGACGATCTCCCGTATGACGCGCGCCTCGAGCGCCGGCTCGACAAGCGGGCTCGGCGCGAACGCGCCCATCCCGCCGGTATTCGGCCCGCGATCGTCGTCGAAGATTCGCTTGTGATCCTGTGCGGTGCCGATGGGCACCGCACGCGTGCCGTCGCACAGACAGAAGAAAGAGACCTCGGGTCCCTCGAGGCACTCCTCCACGATCAGCGTGTCGCCGGCGGCGCCGAACTTTCGCTCGCGCATCGCATCGAGGACCGCGCGTTCCGCCGCCGCGCGATCCGGCGCCACGACGACGCCTTTGCCGGCTGCGAGGCCGTCGGCCTTGAGCACGACCGGAACGCCGAATTCGCCGCCGCGGACGACGGCGAGCGCCTCGTCGGGCGATGCGCAGACGCGAAACCGCGCGGTCGGAACATGGTGCCGCGCCATGAACGCTTTCGCGAAGGCTTTGCTCGATTCGAGCCGCGCGGCAGCGGCGGTGGGGCCGAAAAGCAGCCGCCCTTCGTCGTGAAACCGATCGGCGATGCCGCGACTCAGGGGAAGCTCGGGGCCAACGATTGTGAGATCGATCTGCTCGCGATCTGCCAGCGCGGCAACAGCGTCTAAGTCGTCGAGATTGACGGTGACGATGCGCGCCAGCCGCGCGATACCCGGATTACCGGGGGCGGCGACGAGATCGCCGACGTCGCGATCGGCGGCGAGCCGCGCGACGAGCGCATGCTCGCGCGCGCCGCTCCCGAGGACCAGAACTCTCATTGGGCGACCACGTTAGGGCGAGAGATCCGGCGCCAAGGCGCGGGCCGCGTCGCGAGGTTATTTCGTTGACGTTGACGGGAATTGCGCCTAGAATCCGCCGGTCGCTGTGATAGCCTAGCATATTTGCACCAATTGCCACCCGCGAAGGGGGTGTTAGTCGCGTGGCTGAAGTCAAAATCCAAGAGGGCGAATCCATCGAAAGCGCTCTCCGCCGGTTCAAGCGGAAAGTGCAGCAGGAAGACATCATCAAGGACATCAAGAAGCACTCCTTCTACTTGAAACCGGGTGACAAACGCAGGGCCAAGCAAGCGCTCGCGCGGAAACGGAATCGCAAGAAGCTCCGCCGCGAGTCGGAGTAACGAGCCGACCCCGACGAGGTAGCGACCGATGGAGTTCCAAGACCGGATCCTCAGGTGCGTGGATTGCGCGACGGAGTTCATCTGGACGGCGGGAGAGCAGCAGTTTTTCGCCGACAAGAACTTCAAGAACGAGCCGAAGCGCTGCAAGGCGTGCAAGAGCAAGCGAGCGGCGCGCCCGGCCGGCGCCGGTATGGCGCGCGAACGGGTGGAAACGGTCACTACGTGCTCGGCATGCGGCAAGGAAACGACCGTGCCGTTCAAGCCGACGCAGGGGCGTCCTGTGTTCTGCAAGGAATGCTTCCAGGCCCGCAAGTTTGCCGGGGCTGGCGGCATCTAAGCTTCACCGGTCGATCTCTCACCACGTCTTCGAGACCCGCGCGCAGGTGCGTTCTGCGCGCGGGTCCGCCGTCCGCGCGGCGGCTTCCCCACGGCGCTTTGCGTTGCGCGCCGGCGCAGCCGGGTGTTAAGCTCCCACAACGTTTATCTGGAGCGTTTCCATGCAGATCGAGGAACGGGCCGTCGGCGACGTGGTAGTGCTCGACTTGAAAGGCAAGATCACGCTGGGCGAGGGCGACGAGCTGCTCAAGGACAAGGTCAACAGCCTCGTGAACCAGGGCCACAAGAAGATCGTGCTCAACCTCGCCGGCGTTCCGTACATCGACAGCGCCGGGCTCGGCGAAGTCGTCCGCACGTACACGACAGTCAGCCGGCAGGGCGGCAGCCTCAAACTGCTGAACCTGACCAAGCGCATCACCGATCTGCTGTCGATCACGAAGCTGCTGACCGTGTTCGAGACGTTCGAGTCGGAGAACGAAGCGGTCCGGAGTTTTTCGGCATCGGCCAAGGTCTAGGCCCGTCCCGCGCTTGATGGCGCGCAGCACTTCATCCTCTGTGGCAGCCTCCGGCACCGCGACCGATGCGGCGCCGGGGCGCTCGCTCGCGCTTCACCTGCTCTTCTCGCTGCGTCCGGCTCAGTGGAGCAAGAACCTGGTGATCTTCGCCGGCCTGCTCTTCGGCCGGCGGCTGTTCGACGGCGGCGCCGTTGTCGCCGCGATCGGCGCGTTCACGGTCTTCTGCGTCCTCTCGGGCGTCGTCTATCTCGTGAACGACTTGACGGATCGCGAGAGCGACCGGCAGCATCCGCTGAAGGCGCGCCGGCCGATTGCATCGGGCGCGCTGCCGGCGCCGATCGCGATCGGCGCGGCGGCGGCGCTCGCGGCGGCCGGCATGGCAGGCGCCGTCGCCATCGGGCGTCCGTTTGCGACGGTCGCGGCCATCTATCTCGTGTTGCAGCTCGCGTACTCGGCCGCGCTGAAGCACGTCGTCATCATCGACGTGCTGACGATCGCGATCGGCTTCGTGCTCCGCGCGGTGGCCGGCGCCGTCGCCGTCAACGTCGAGATCAGCCACTGGCTGTTCGTCTGCACGATTCTCCTGGCGCTCTTCATCGCGCTCGCGAAGCGGCGGCACGAGATCGTGCTGCTGGCCGGCAGCGCGCCGAACCACCGGCCGATTCTCGGCGAGTACAGCGCGTATCTACTCGACCAGATGATCGCCGTCGTCACGGCATCGACGCTGATCGCGTACGTCTTCTACACGATCAGCCCGGAAACCGTCGGAAAGTTCCAGACGCGGTGGCTCGGGCTGACGATCCCGTTTCCGCTCTACGGAATCTTCCGATACCTGTACCTCGTGCATCAGCGCGAAGGCGGCGGAAGCCCCGCCGATCTGCTGCTTGCCGACCGCCCGCTGCTCGCCTGCGTGGCGCTGTGGGCGCTCGCCGTCGCGCTGATCATTTACAGGCCGCTCTGACCCGGAGCGGACCTGCGCCAGCTGGCTGTGTATGGCCGAATTCAACGTCCGCTCCGACTCGGTGAACGTCGAGCAGATCATGGAGCAGCTGCGCGCGCGCATCCGCGAGAAGCGCGGCGTCGACTACACCGAGCAGCAGATTCGCGAGCTGGCGGCGGTGAAGCTCGAGAAGTTCCTCGACCCGCGCGGCGTCCGCTCCGATCTGCTCGAGCAGTTCCGGAAGGCGCAGCCGGCGTACGAGCCGCCCGAGCTCCCGAACTTCGCGTTCGAGGACTCGACGCTGTTCGAGTCGCACCGCGCGCCGATCCGCTGGCTGCGAAAGCTGCTGCTGCCGATCCTGAAGCTGTTCTTCAACCCGAACCCGCTGATTCAGGCGCTGAACATCCAGGCGCGGCTGAACACGATGAACGCCGAGCGCGAGGCGCGGCGCGAAGCGACGCGCCGGCAGCTCGATCAGCTGTACTACGAGCTGATTCACAACCTGGTCGTCGAGGCGACGAGGCTCGGCATCGAGGTGAAGAATCTCAAGATGCGGCTCGAATCGGTGTCGAGCCGGCTCGAGTTCAACGAGCGGCGCGCGCGCGCGCTCGAGAGCGTCGTCGTCTACAAGCCGAGCGGCGCCGAGAGCGAGCGCCCGCCACGCCAGCAGCAGCAGCACCAGCACCAGCCCGCGCCGCAGCCGCAGCGGTCGCAGCCGCCGCCGCAGACGACGGCCTACGCGCCGCAGGCCGCGGAAAGCGCGGCGCCGGCGCCGGCGGCGCCCGCCGGTGGATCGCCGCAGGGCGTCGAGGGCCCCGGGCAGCGAAGCCGCCGGCGGCGGCGCCGGCGCGGACGGCGCGGTGGAGGTTCCGCGGCCGGGATCATGGGGAGCCCCGCCGCGCAGAGCACGTCTGATCCCGCCGCCGGCGCGATCGCCGGCGACGCGGTGACCGCGCCCGAAACGGACGCCGTCGACGATTACGAAAGCGGAGAGGAAGGCGGCGACGCCGCGTCCGCCGCACAAGCCGCCGACGCGCACCACGAATCCTCCGACGCCGAGCCGCGTCCGGCGCCGGCGCCGGACCGCAGCGAAGAACCCGACTCGCAGTGAAGATCGCCGTCGTCGTCCAGCGCTACGGGCCGGCGGTGAACGGCGGCGCCGAGCTCCATGCGCGGTACATCGCCGAACATCTGGCGCGGCATGCGCAGGTCGAGGTCCTCACGACGTGCGCGACCGATTACGTCACCTGGCGCAACGAGCTCCAGCCGGGCGTCGAGCAGGTGAACGGCGTGCCGGTGCGCCGGTTTCGCGTGAAGCACGAGCGCGATCCGCGCGTGTTCGCGAAGCGATCCGATCGCGTGTTCGACGAGCGGCATTCGATCGGCGACGAGCTCGACTGGCTGGACGCGGAAGGGCCGACGAGCCCGGCGCTCGTCGATCACATCGCGAAGCACGCCGCCGGCTTCGACTACTGCCTGTTCTTCAGCTATCGCTACTATCACGCGTACTACGGCGCGCGCGCCGCGTCCGGGCGGGCGATCCTCGTGCCCACCGCCGAGCGCGACGCGACGATCGGGTTGTCGATCTTTCAGCCGCTGTTCCGCAGCGTCCGCGCGCTGATGTACAACTCGCCCGAAGAGCGCGCGATGATCAACGCCGTCTCGGGCAACGAGGCGGTGCCGGGTGTGGTCGTCGGCATCGGATCGAACGTCCCGAGCAACCCGCAGGCGGCGCGCTTCCGTCAGAAGCACAACATCCGCGGTCCGTTCGCGATCTACGTCGGGCGCGTGGATCGCAACAAGGGCTGCAACGAGCTGTTCGAGTACTTTCAGGATTACTTGAAGGATCCGGCCGGCAAACTGTCGCTCGTCCTGATCGGCCACTCGCTGCTCGAGATACCGCACCATCCGCGCATCCGCCACCTCGGGTTCCTCGACGACGCCGACAAGTTCGACGCGATCGCGGCGGCGGAGCTCCTGATCATGCCGTCCTACTACGAGAGCCTCTCGATGGTGGCGCTCGAGGCGTGGGCGCTCGGGCGGCCGGTGCTCGCCAACGGCAAGTGCGACGTGCTGAGAGGGCAGTGCATCCGCAGCAACGCGGGCCTCTACTACGACGACGGCGCCGAGTTCCTCGGCACGCTCGAGGCGCTCGAGCAGAACCGGTGGCTCGCGGGATCGCTTGGCCGCAACGGGCGGCAGTTCTACAGGGAGCAGTACGACTGGCCGGTGATCGAGCGGAAGTACCTCGAGATGTTCGATCGGCTGAAACAAGAAGCGCCGCGGCCGATCATCGATCCGCTGCCAGGCTGGTTCGACCGGCGGCGCCAGGATCTGCGGGCCGCCGAAGAGGTGCTCGCGGGATTGCCGACCGGCCCCGCCGGACGCCAGCAGGCGGCCGCGCCGCACCGCGCGGCGGCCGATGCCGCCGGGCGGAGACGGGCGTGATCCGGATTCACCAGGTGCTGGCGACGCTCGGCTACGGCGACGCGATCGGCCACGAGGTGCTCGGCATCCAGCGCGTCCTGCGCGGCGCCGGCTACGAGTCCGAGATCTTCGTGGAGACGGCGGACCATCGTCTCGAGCCGCTGACGCGGGACTATCGCGAGCTGGTCGACGCGAGCCACCGCGACAACCTGCTGCTGCACCATTTCTCGCTGGGCTCGAAGGCCTCGCGCACGGCGTACGCGCTGCCGGATCGGATGGCGCTCGTCTATCACAACATCACGCCGCCGGAATATTTCGTCGGCGTGCACCGGACGCTCGCGCGACAGACCTTTCGCGGACGCCGCGAGCTGAAGGCGTACGCCGACCGGTGCGATCTCGCGCTCGGCGACTCGGCGTTCAACCGCGCGGATCTCGAGGCGCTCGGCTTTCCGCGTACCGACGTGCTGCCCGTCGTTCCCGATTTCTCACACCTGGATCGCGAGCCGAACTGGCTCGTCGCGCGCGACTTCGACGACGAGTGGACGAACGTGCTGTTCGTCGGCCGGATGATCGCGAACAAGAAGATCGAGAACCTGATCCGCTGGTTCCACGCGTATCACACGGTCTTCAACCCGCGATCGCGGCTGCTGCTCGTTGGCGCGCAGACGCAGTTCGAGCGCTACGTCGCCTCGCTCCACCAGCTCGTCGCGACGCTCGGCACGCCGCACGTGCACTTCATCGGGCACGTGACGGACGAGGAGCTGGTCGCCTTCTACGAGGTCGCGGATCTCTTCCTCTGCGCGAGCGAGCACGAAGGGTTCTGCGTGCCGCTCGTCGAGGCGTTCTACACGCAGGTGCCGGTCGTCGCCTACGCCGCGACGGCCGTGCCGTCGACGATGGACGGCGCCGGCGTGCTCGTCGACGATCGCGACCCGCTGCACGTCGCGCGCGTGATGGACGCGATCGTCTCGGACGCGGCGCTGCAGGACGCGATCGTCGAGGGCCAGCTGGCAGCCGTCGCGCGGCTGCGCGCGAAGGATTTCGCCGGCACGCTGCTCGGCTTCGTCGATCGGATTCTCTCGTCGCCGCGCGCGGCGCCGCCGAAGGTGGCCTTCGATTTCTGGGGCCAGTTCGACGCCGCGCAGGAGCTGGAAGAGCTGCGGATGTTCCGTCCGGCCGCCTATCAGGCGCTGCCGCTGGAGCCACAACGCCATGCGTAGACACCTGTTCGCGCCGCTCGTCTTCGTCCTCGCGACGGGCCTGCTCGCGCAGCGCGGCGCGCAGCCGGCGTCGAACGACCTGACGGGCGCGATCGACATCCACGTGCACAGCGCGCCGGACAACGTGCCGCGATCGCTCGACGGCCTCGAGGCGGCGCGGTTCGCGAAGGCCGCCGGCATGCGCGCGATCGTCCTGAAGAATCACTACGAGCCGACGGCGGGCCTCGCGTTTCTCGCGCGCAAGCAGACGCCGGGGCTCGAGGTGTTCGGCGGCATCGATCTGAACCTCACGGTCGGCGGCATGAACGCCGCCGCCGTCGAGCACATGACGCAGGTCTCGGGCGGCTTCGGGCGCCTCGTCTGGATGTCGACGTTCGACGCGGAGAACCAGGTGCGGTTCTCGAAGGACAACCGGCCGTTCGTCCGCATATCGCAGCGCGGCGAGCTCCTGCCCGACACCAGGGCGGTCATCGCCGCCATCGCGAAGCACAACCTCGTTCTCGCAACCGGCCACGTGTCGGCCGAGGAAGGGCTGCTGCTGCTGCGCGAGGCCCAGCGCCAGCGCGTGCAGCACATGGTCGTGACGCACGCGATCAACCCGCCGATCGTGATGAGCGTGCCGCAGATGAAGGAAGCGGCAATGCTGGGCGCGTTCATCGAGTTCGTCGGCAGCACGATGCGATCGGCCGACGCGCCGTCGCGCGCGGACCGGATTGCGGAGGCGATCCGCCAGATTGGCCCGGCGTCCTGCATTCTCTCGAGCGACCTCGGGCAGGCAAACAACCCGCTGCCCGCCGAAGGATTCGCCGAGTTCATCGCGGCGCTGCGGGCGCGCGGGTTCGCCGACCGCGATCTCGCGCGCATGTCGAAGGAGAACCCGGCGCGGCTGCTCGGGCTCCCGCCGGCATGATCGTCAACCAGTGGGTGCCCGCCGCGCACAAGGGCGACGCGATCGGCGACAGCGCGCGGCGCGTACGGGATCTGCTGCGCGCGATGGGGCACGAGGCGGATCTGTACGCGTTGACGATTGACGACGCGCTGCGGAGCGACGTGCGGCCCTTCGACGATCCGGCCGCCGCGCGCGGCGACGTGACGATCTTTCATTACGCGCTGCCGTCGCGGATGACGGAGGCGTTCGGGGCGCTCCGCTCGAGCGCGCGCGTCCTGCAGTACCACAACGTCACGCCGGCGGCCTACTTCGCGCCGTACGATCCGTCGCTCTTCCGGCTCGCCGCGCTCGGCCGCCGCGAGCTCGCCACGCTGGCCGGCCGCGTCGATCTCGCGCTCGGGGACTCCGAGTACAACCGGCGCGAGCTCGAGTCGCTCGGCTTCGCGCCGACCGGCGTCTTCCCGATCGCCGTCGACACGAGCCGCATCACGCAGGCGGTGCCGCGCCCCGCGCTCGACTCGATCCTCGACGACGGCCTCGTGAACTTCCTGTTCGTCGGCCGCATCGCCCCGAACAAGAAGATCGAGGATCACATCCGCCTGGCCGAGGTCTACAAGCGCTACGTCGACGCGTACTACCGCTTCATCTTCGTCGGCCGCTTCGACGTCGTGCCGCGGTACTATGCGATGATTCGCGCCCTGATGGCCGAGTACCGGTTCCTCGCCGATCGGTTCGTCTTCACCGGCGCCATCCCCGACGAAGAGCTCGCCGTCTACTACCGTCACGCGGCGGTTTACGTGTCGCTCAGCGAGCACGAGGGCTTCTGCGTGCCGCTCGTCGAAGCGATGGCGGCCGACGTGCCGGTGCTCGCGTACGCGGCCGCCGCGGTGCCCGACACGCTCGGCGGGGCCGGCGTCCAGTTCGCGCCGAAAGATCTGGAGGTCGCCGCCGAGCTCCTCGGCGCGCTCGCCTTCGACGACGATCTGCGCGCCCGCGTGATCGCCGGGCAGCGCCGGCGGCTCGCCGACTTCGGCGACGCGCGCATCACGCGCGAGCTCGCCGCGCTGGTCCACACACTGTCGTGAAGATCGCCTTCGTCATCCAGCGCTACGGCGCCGAGGTCCTCGGCGGATCCGAGCACCTGTGCCGCCTGGTCGCGGAGCGCCTCGCCGCCACCCACGACGTCGACGTCCTCACCACCTGCGCGCGCGACTACGTGACGTGGGCGAACGAGTACGGCGAGGGCGCCGATCGCATCAAGGGCGTCACGGTCCGCCGCTTCGCGACCTCCGCCACGCGCGACATCGCGTCGTTCAACGACTACTCGGCCTGGATCTACGAGCACGAGCACTCGCGCGCCGACGAGATGAGCTGGTTGAAGCAGCAGGGGCCGTGGACGCCCGGGCTGATCGAGTACTTGAAGCGGCACCATCAGCAGTACGACGTCCTGATCTTCTTCACGTATCTCTACGCGCCGACCGTGCTCGGCCTCGAGGTCGCGCCGCAGCGCAGCATCCTCGTGCCGACGGCGCACGACGAGCCGGCGATCCGGCTCGAGATCTTCAAGGAGGTGTTCAAGACGCCGGCCGCGCTCTGCTACCTCACCGAGAGCGAGCGCGACTTCGTCCAGGCGTACTTCCGCGAGCGGCCCCTGCTCGAGGACGTCGTCGGCGTCGGCGTCGATCTGCCGCAGCAGCAGCCGTACCCGCGCATGCCCGAGCGCCCGCCGGACGACGACGCGCCTCAGCACCCGTCAGGCGGTAGCGATGGGCCGGCCGGTGAAGACGACGTCGCGCGGCGCGAGTTCCCGTCGCATCTCTTGGCGCGCGGCGCCATCTTCCGGCGGCGCCACCGGCTGCACGGACCGATCGTCCTGTACGGCGGCCGGATCGATCCAGGCAAGGGCTGCGAGGAGCTGATTCAGTACTTCAGCGAGTACGCGCGCGAGGGCGGCACGGCGACGCTCGCGCTGATGGGCGTGAAGCTGATGTCGCTGCCGGAAGAGCCGTTCATCCGCTTCGCGGGGCTCCTCTCGGAGCACGAACGGCTGCAGGCGCTCGAGGCCGCGACCGTCGTCGTGTGCCCGTCGCCGTACGAGAGCCTGTCGCTCCTCGCGCTCGAGGCGCTCTCGGTCGGGACGCCGATCCTCGTCAACGCGCGATCGTCGGTGCTGGTGGAGCACGCCAGGCGGAGCAACGGCGGACTGTGGTACGCGGACCGCGACGAATTCGTGGAGGCGCTGAAGCTGCTCGTCGGCGACGAGCCGCTGCGCCGCGCGCTCGGGCGCAACGGCCGCGAGTACGTGCGGCGCGGCTACCGGTGGGACGTCGTGCTCGGCAAGTACGAGCGGCTGTTCGCGAAAATCCGGAACGCCCGCTGACGCGAGCGAGTTCAGCGTTCAGAGTTCAGGGTTCAGGGTTCAGAGTTCTCGTTCGGGCTCTCGGTTCTCGTGCTGGTTCGCGTGTTTCGGCAACGAGAACCCGAACGAAAACGACAACCCGAACGAAAACGAGAACCCGAACGAAAACGAGAACCCGAACTAGAACGAGAGCCCGAACGAGAACGGGAACCCTGAACTGTGAACTCTGAACGCTGAACGCGTCATTTGTCGTCGAACGCGGGCGCAATCGGCCCCGCGTGGGCCGGCGCGGCCTCTGCGGGAGGCGCGGCGGGCACGCCGGGCGCCGCCGGCTCCGCGCCGTTCCCGTTCGGCGCGCGCTTGCGCCGCGGGCGGATCTCGTACCGCTTGATCATCTCGTTCAAGGTCGTCGGCTTGATGTGCAGGAGCTCCGCCGCCCGCTTCTGCACGCCGCCGGCCGCCTCGAGCGTCGATTCGATCAGCTTCTTCTCGAAGTCGGTGATCACGTCCTTGAAGGAGATCCCTTCCGGCGGCACGACGAACTGCGGCATCTGGAAGTTCGGCGCCTTGCGCACGTGATCCGGAATCAGGTCGATGCCGATCCGCGGGCCGGCGGTGAGGACGACCGCGCGCTCGATGACGTTCTCGAGCTCGCGCACGTTGCCGGGCCAGTCGTACTCGGTGAGCAGGTCGAGCGCCTCGGGCGCGACCTCGAGGTCGCGCTTCCTGTTCTCCTCGCCGTACTTCTCGAGGAAATGGTGCACGAGCAGCGGGATGTCGTCCTTGCGGTCGCGCAGCGGCGGCAGCTGAATCGAGATCACGTGCAGGCGGTAGAAGAGGTCCTCGCGGAAGCGCCCCTCCTCCATCATCTGCCGGAGGTCGACGTTGGTCGCGGCGATGATTCGCACGTCGACCTTGATCGTCTCCATGCCGCCGAGGCGCATGAAGTCGCGCTCCTGGATCACGCGCAGCAGCTTGGCCTGCGTCTCGAGCGGAACGTTGCCGATCTCGTCGAAGAAGATGCTCCCCTTGTCGGCGAGGTCGAACATCCCCTTCTTCGGGTAGACCGCGCCGGTGAAGGCGCCCTTCACGTGGCCGAAGAGCGTCGACTCGAGGAGATCGGGCGGCAGGTTGCCGGAGTTGACGGTGACGAACGAGCGATCGGACCGCGACGAGTTCGCGTGGATCGCGCGCGCGACCAGCTCCTTGCCCGTCCCGCTCTCGCCCTGAATCAGAATCGTCGACCGGCTCGGCGCCGCCTGGATGATCAGGTCGAACACCTGCCGCATGCGGGGGCTGCGGCCGATGATGTTCGCGAACTTGTGGTAGCGCTCCTGGATGTTCTGCCGGAGATTGCGGTTCTCGTTGACGAGCCGCCGCCGCTCCATCGCGTTGCGGACGACGACGAGCACTTCGTCGTTCTTGAACGGCTTGGTGATGTAGTCGAACGCGCCCGCCTTCATCGCCGAGATCGCGCTCTCGACCGACGCGTAGGCCGTGATGATGATGACGGCGAGGTCCTCGTCGATCCGCTTCAGCTCGTCGAGCGTCGCGATGCCGTCGAGGCCGGGCATCATGATGTCGACGATCGCGGCATCGAACGGCAGCGCGCGCGCCATCTCGAGCCCCTCGGCGCCCGAGGAGGCGACGCGGACGTCGTACCCCTCGCGCGTGAGCAGCGTCTCGAGGATCTCGCGCATGATCTCCTCGTCGTCGACGACGAGGATCGTGCCGTGACGTGAAGTGGCCATGATGTTCATGAGCGCCGGCTAACGCCGGACGCTGCGTGCCTCCGACGCCGCCGGCGCGGCCGGGAGCGCCAGCGTGAAGCGGGTTCCCTGGCCCACCGCGCTGTCGCAGTGGATCGTTCCGTCGTGCTCGCGGACGATGCCGTAGGTGATCGAGAGCCCCAGGCCGGTGCCGCGGCCGATCGATTTCGTGGTGAAGAACGGGTCGTAGATCCGCGCGAGCTGCTCGGGCGGAATCCCGGAGCCGGTGTCGGCGACCTCCGCGATCACCTGACCGCCGGAGACGCGCGTGGTGACCTGCAGCCAGCCGCCGCGCGGCATCGCGTCGCGCGCGTTGAGGAAGAGATTGAGGAACACCTGCTGCAGCTGGTGCTCGATGCCGACCACCGTCGCCGGCTCCTGCGAGAGCTCGCGGCGCACCTTGATCTTCCCGACCTCGAACTGGTGCTCGAGCAGCGAGAAGACGTCGGTGATGACGGCGTTGAGGTCCACGTCGATCCGCTCGTTCGACGGCGTGCCCGGACGCGAGAGGTTCAGCAGGCCGTTGACGATCTTCGCCGCGCGGAACGTCTGCCGCTCGATCTTCTCGAGCAGCACCGTCTTCGGATCCGCAGGATCGGCGCCGTCGAGCAGCATCTGCGTGAAGCTGGAGATGCCGGTCAGCGGCGTGTTCACCTCGTGCGCGACGCCGGCCGCGAGCAGGCCGATCGAGGCCATCTTCTCGGAGATCTGCAGCTGCTCCTCGAGGCGCACGCGGTCGGTGATGTCCTCGATCAGCAGCAGCGTGCCGACGACCTCGTCGCCCGACGCGTTCTGCAGCGGCACCTCGGTCGCGTTGACGAGCAGCCGCTCGGGGGCGGCCTCGCGCGACGACAGCGGCACGCGATACAGCGTCGCGCCGTAGGGATGCTCGGATCGCGCGGCCCGCAGCGCGTCGACGAACGGCGCGTCGAAGATCTCGCCGAGCGCGCGGCCGATCGCCGCGTCGCGGGCGACGCCGTAGAAGCCCTCGAGCGCGCGGTTCCACCGGACGATCCGCTCGTCGCCGTCGAACACCGCGAGCCCGTCGTCGAGCGACTCGAGGATGTTCTCGTTGAACTCGCGCATGCGGCCGATTTCCTCGGCCTTGAGCCGCAGCTGGCGGTAGAGCCGGCCGTTCTCGATCGCCGTCGCCACCTGGCCGGCCACCGCCGTGAGCAGCCCGAGATCCTCGCTGTTGAACGGCTCGTCGGTCTCCTTGCGGCCGAGCGCCAGCACCGCGATCGTGCTGCCTTCGAAGACGCACGGCACGAAATAGAACGTCCCGGCGTCGCGCCAGAACTCGACTTCCTCCGCGGCGAAGCGGGCGGCCGCAATCGGATCGTCGAGCGCGACGGTGTGGCTGGCGTCGAGCCGCGTCATCATCGACGAGGCGCGCGGCAGCCGCGGCACCGGCTGCGTGAAGCCGTAGTCGCCGATCGAGGCAAAGTCGCCGGACCGCTCGTCGGCCAGCATCAGCGCCATGCGATCGACCACGAGCGTCTCGACGATGCGCGCGACCAGCCGCTGGCTCAGGCGGACGACGTCGAGGTCGCTGTTCAGATCGCGCGCGAACGCGACCAGCGCGCGGCGGTAGTCGTAGCGGTCGCGGTAGAACACGCGATCGAGCGCGTTCTGCATCGCGTCCTTCACCGGCCGCGCGAGCAGCACGATGACGAGCGTCGCGAGCGCGGCGATGATCCAGTTGTGATCGTCGGCGTCGTTCGCGATGACGAACGCCGTGACCTTGCGGATCGCGGCGTAGAGCGCGACGGCTGCCGCGCCGAACGCGGTGTAGGCGAGGCCGCGCTTGATGATCACCTCGACGTCGCGCAGGCGGTATCGCACGATGGCCGACGCGAACGTGAGCGGCACGAGGCCGAGCGGCACCGCCGTCAGCTGCAGCGCGAGCGGCGGATCGGCGCCGAGCGCCCACGGCAGCGCGTAGCCGAACGCGAACGGGCCGACGCCGAGCGCAGTGCCCCAGGCGATCCAGCGCAGCTGACGGCGCGCCGTCACCGACGTAATCTCCTGGAACCCGCGGACGACGACGGCGAGCGCCGCGACGGCGCAGACGAACAAATAGATCGGCTCGGCGCGATCGATCCCTTCCAGCGCGCGCGACAACGCCGGGCCCGACATGCCGCCCGCCGACGCGCGCGCGATCGTGGCCACGCGCGCCGCCGCGAGCGACAGCGCCGGCACGTACATCAGCGGAACGAGCAGCTGGCGCGCGCGGCGCGTCGGGATTCTCGATTCACCGTTCGCCGGCCGCTCGGGGAAGACGAGCGTGAAGTGCAGCAGCAGCGGCGGCAGCAGCGCGAACGCGATCGCGTCGCCCCAGTAGAACACCCAGTCGAGCCGATCGAACGGGCCGTTGAACGTGAAGGTGAAGACGCCGAAGAACGCGACGCACAGCCAGAAGAAATGCAGCGTCGCCTGATCGCGCGGGCGGCGCAGGCGGACCGACGCCCCGACGAGCAGCGTGAAGAGGCCAACAGCAGCCAGCGCGAAGTACAGCGACGTCCCTCGCGGCGCCGGCGTCAGCGTGACGTCGAGCGCCTCGCGCGTGCCGAGCCGCACCAGCGTGTAGGTGAGCCGCGTGCCCGCCGTGCTGCGATGCTGAACCTCGACGACGTCGGCCGGCGTGGAGATCGGCGCGCCGTTGACGGCGAGCAGGACGTCGCCGGGCGCGATCCCGGCCGCCGCGGCCGCGGACCGCGGCACCACGTCGGTCGCGATCACGCCTTCCGGCCGCGCGCTCCAGAGGACGCCGTCCTCCACCTCGTGCCACCGCGAGTACGTCGCCACGTTGGCGACGCCCAGGACGACGAGCACGGCGACGACCGCGACGGCGAACGCGGAGCGGCCCCACGAGAGCCAGAGGGCCTCGTTCGTCTCGGACCGCGAAAGCGGGGCGTCGATCATGGGCGACTGCTGACCACCGATCGGTTGACCGACACTAGGCCGGCCGTCGAGGTAGCAAACGTCATACCCTGGTTGGCGGGCGGATCCCATGATCTAAGTTGCTGAAACGATTCACCTTACGTACAGGTCGCGCGACGAGGACACGAATCGCTCCGAGAATCGGGAGCGGTTCGTACAATATTATGGATCGCTTCGGAACGCGGCGTGGCAGCCGTCAGAACTTGAGCGTCAGGCCGCCGACGATCCGCTTCGGCGGGCGGACGACGAGCAGTTCGTCGTAGATCGACTGATCGGCCGCGGCTTCGCGGAAGAAATTGCGCACCGCCACGAGCATCTCCCACTTCGCGCTGCTGAAGTCCATGAACGGCAAGGACTGCCGCACCTGCACGTCGAAGCGGGCGTCGAGCGACGGCGCCTGCGATCCGGCAGCGGCGGCCGCGTGCGCGAAGGCGCTGCTCACCTTGTAGAGCACGACGACGCGCGTCGCCGTCTCGGGGACGTCGGTTTCGATGGACGTGGCGACGTCGTGGATGCGCTCGCTGCCGGGGCGCACGGCCGACGGCGCGAACACGAGCATGTAGGCGAGGTTGTCGCCGTCCGGTGCGCTGAGATGCGCCTGCGTGAGCGAGTACTCGACGCTCGCGTGCACGCGGCTCGCCACTGCGGCGCGCACGCCGGCAGCCACGCCGGAGGCGTCGACGTCGCCGACGTTGCTCAGGAAGTAGTGTCCGAGCGCTGCCGCCGGTATACCCGCCATGTTGATCCCGAAGAGCGTCGCGATCTGATCGGCGACGTGCTGCCGGAAGGCGCGCACCGACACGGTGGCCGCCGCGACGTCGCGCTCGACGTCGACCTCGACATGGCTCGTCCGCTCCGCCTCGAACGGCCGTCCCGCGACCAGCGACGAGAAGGTCCGCTGCGGCGGGAGCCAGATGCCGCTGTCCATCTGCGGCATGAACTCCTCGGCGCCCGGCGCCGTTGCGCGGCTCGAGACCTGCGTGCTGACGCGGAAGTGATCCGCCGGCGTGAGGGTCAGGGCGATGCGCGGGCTCACGAGGCTCGCGCCATCGACGTAGTCGTACCGCGCGTACCGTCCGCCGTAGGTGAGCGTGACGGACGGCGCGATCGAGAACGTGTCGAACGCGTAGATGGTGCCCGCATTGCGCGCGCCGTCGGTGACGTCGCGGAGCGCGGCGAAGTTGCCGCCCTCGTAGCGCTGCGTGCTGTAGGAGAGGCCGATGTCGTAGCGGTGCCGCGCCGGCGCGCGCGTGGTGTATTCACCCGCGACGATCCACGACGCCAGATCTCCCTGCGTCAACGCCGCGCGCGCGGTCCAGTCGGCGTGCTCGCCGACCGGCGCGCCGAGCGCGAGATACGCCGTGCTGTGCGAGAAATTGTCGCCGCTGAACAACTGCTGCGGCGAATCGAACGTGCCGGTCGTCAGCAGGTTCACCTGGCCGAAGAACGGCGTGCCCGCGAAGAAGTTCGACGCGAGACGCGCCGACGACTCCGACGCGCGGCCGAACAGGCTCGCGGTGCCGAACGCCGACGGGCGATCGCCATCGTCCGGCAGCGCGTCGAGCGGCATCGTCGCGTCCTTCAAGACGCCGCGCCGCGCGTGGCGCAGCCGCCACGCGAGCTCGCTGTGATCGTCGTCGGATGTCGAAGACGGAGGCGCAGGCGAGGCCGCCGGCTCAGACGGCGATGGCCCGTCGCCGACGCCCATGCCGGCTGTAAGCATCGGCGCAGCGCCCGCACGGCGCAGCGCGATCGACGACGATGATCGCCCGCTGGGACGGACGTCGACGACCTGACCGCGCGACGCGACGAACCCCGAGAGGTGCGCGCGCAGCAGGTACGGGCCGGGAGAGAGCGTGCGGAGCTCGAAGCGCCCGACGCGATCGCTGACCGCAAACGCGGGCGTCGGTCCGAGCGCCGAGATCGTCGCGCCAGGGATCGGCGCGCCGTGCTCGTCCTGCACGACCCCCTGGATCGATCCGGAGGCGATCGACGCGATGTGAGCGACCGGCCGGACGACCGGAATGGACTGCGCGAAGCCGACCGATGCGAGACAGACAAGCCCCAGAGTGCCGACGACCGCCGTCATTCTGGAGGCTGCTCTCATGTGGACTCCGCGCGAACGCGACGTCTACGAGGGTGTCACGGTGAAGTTTATTTCCCGCGTCAGCGTCTTGTTCGCGATCTTGTCGGTCACTTTGATCTCGAGCCGATAGTCGCCTTCCGGGAACGAGGCCAGCGGCACCGCCTGCCCGCTCTGCAGCTGATGGCCCGCCGCGAGATCGAATTGCGGCGGCAGCGTCTGCGCGTTCAGGTTCTGCGGGTTCGTCTTGTTGAAGAACTTCTCCGGCTGCCCCGCCTGCTTCTGATAGAAGTTGTACTCGACGCTGACGTCCGGTTTGTTCGCGGCGTCGACCTTCGGGTTGTAGATCAACATGAACGTCGACAGCTCGGACTTCTTGGAGAATTTTGTGTCGAACGTGGGCACGATCTCCATCTGTCCAAGGGCATAGGGGCGATCGGCCTGCTGCTGGGGGGTGAGCGGCGTCGGCAGCGGGTCGATCCGCTGGGCGACGATCACGGAACTGGTCGCCAGGTCGCCGTTCCAGAAGTCGGGCACCGTCACGCTCTGCTTCAGGAGCGACATCTTCGGCGGCGGCGCGTTCTTCGGCGGCTTCTCCGGCGTCGGCTCCTTCGCGACGAGGAAGACGTCGTAGTTGCCGGCCGGCACGGTGAACGAGCGCGAGATGCGCAGCGGCGTCTGGCCCGCCGCCAGGGGGACGAAGGTGATGTCTTCGTACGCGTAGTCGCTCTTCTTGTTGTTCTTGTCGTCCTTCTTCTTGTCGTCTTTCTTGCCAGCAGCGGCGGCGGGCGGCGCGGCTTCGGCCGCGGCAGGGTTTTTCGCGACGACTCGCCAGTAGAACGCGACCTTGTCGCCGGTGACCTTCGAGGGATCGAGCGACACGGTGAACGGAACGTATTCCTTGTTGCCTTGCGCCTTCAGCACGTCCTCGCGCAGCCACGTGATCGAGAGATCGTTTGCTGCGGGCTGTCCGGCGGCCGCATCGTCGACGATCTTGACGATGCTCTGGATCTCCTTCTTCTGCGCGTCGTCCCGTTTCTTGTCGTCCTTGTTCTGGGCGACGACGCCGACCGCCGACCACGCCAGGACGACCGCCGCGCAAAGCGCGAACACGCCACGCCGCTGTCTCATAAAGCCATGTCTCCCAATGCAGGCCTCAGGTGAACAGCCCATCATAGGCGGCGCTTCGCGGGCAAGTCAAACCCTTCTGCCTTCAGCACTTCAGGCGGCTGTGCACGGTTTGACGCTGTGCTATCATCCGGTTCTTTTGCCCTGAAATGAAGCTCATCGACGTCTCGGTACCGCTCGAGCCCTCGCTGGCGTCGTACCCGGGCAACGTGCCGTTCACGCTCGAGGCGAACAAGCGGATCGCGCGCGGCGACAGCTCGAACGTTTCCGCGGTGCACATGAGCGCGCACAGCGGCACCCACGTCGACGCGCCGCGCCACTTCTTCGACGAAGGGCCGGGCACCGAAGCGCTGGCGCTCGAGATGCTGATCGGGCGGACGCGCGTCATCGAGCTGCGGACGCGCGGCGGCATCACGGCCGACGATCTGAAGCCGGTCGATCTCGCCGAGGACGTGCGGCTGCTGATCAAGACGACGAACTCGCGCCTCTGGGGCGACTCGACGTTTCACACCGAGTACGTCGGCATCACCGAGTCGGCGGCGCGGCATCTCGTCGAGCACGGCATCAAGGTCCTCGGCGTCGACTACCTCTCGGTGGAAGTGTTCAAGACGCCGGGCGCGCCGGCGCACCACCTGCTGCTCGGCGGCGGCACGATCGTGATCGAGGGGCTCAACCTGCGCGACGTCGATCCGGGCATCTACGAGATGTACTGCCTTCCGCTGCGCATCGTCGGCTGCGACGGCGCGCCCGCCCGCGTCGTGCTGCGCAGGAGCTGATCGGCCGATGGCGGCGCTGCTCGACGACACGCTCGTGATCGTGCTCGCCGGCGGCGCAGGCGAGCGGCTCTACCCGCTGACGAAGGAACGCGCGAAGCCGGCCGTCTACTTCGGCGGTCCGTACCGCATCATCGACTTCGCCCTGAGCAACTGCATCAATTCCGGGCTGCGCCGGATCTTCATCGCGACGCAGTACAAGTCGCTGTCGCTCAACCGCCACATCCGCATGGGCTGGGGCATCGTCTCGGAGGAGCTCGGCGAGTTCGTCGAGATCCTGCCGCCGCAGAAGCGCGTCAGCGAGCACTGGTATCAGGGCACGGCCGACGCGGTCTATCAGAACCTCTATTCGATCATGCGCGAGAACCCGCGGTACCTCGTGGTGCTGGCGGGGGATCACGTCTACAAGATGGACTACTCGCGCATGCTGCGGTTCCATCAGGAGAAGGGCGCGGCGGTGACGCTGGCGACGATCGAGATCCCGATCGGGGACGCGAACCGCTTCGGCGTCATCGCCGTGGACGAGGCCGAACGCGTCACCGGCTTCCAGGAGAAGCCGAAGCAGCCGCCGTCGATTCCCGGCTCGCCGGATCTCGCGCTCGCGTCGATGGGCGTCTACATCTTCGACACCGACGTCCTCGTGCGCGCGCTCGAGGCCGATGCGACGCAGCCGACCAACCACGACTTCGGCAAGGACATCATCCCGGCGCTGCTGCACCACGCGCCGGTCTACTCGTACCGCTTCTACGACGAGAACAAGAAGGCCGCCAAGTACTGGCGCGACATCGGGACGCTCGACGCGTACTTCGAAGCGAACATGGACTTGTGCCAGGTGAACCCCGAGTTCAACCTGTACGATCCCGAGTGGCCGCTGCGGACCTATCAGCCGCAGGCGCCGCCGGCGAAGTTCGTGTTCGCGGAGCACGGCGTGCGGTGCGGCCAGGCGCTCGATTCGGTGATCTCGCCGGGCTGCATCGTCTCGGGCAGCACGATCTCGGGCAGCGTGTTGTGCCCGAACGTGCGCGTCCACAGCTTCTGCACGATTCAGGAATGCATCCTGATGCCGGGCGTCCGCGTGGGACGCCATGCGCGGATCCGACGCGCGATCATCGATCGGGACGTGCTCATCCCGCGCGGCGCGCTCATCGGCTACAACCTCGCGGAGGATCGCCGCCGCCACACCGTCACCGACTGCGGCGTCGTCGTCGTGACGATCGACGACGAGCCGCTCATCGGGCCGCTGACCGACGAGGCGCTGCGCTTCGAAGCCGAGGCCGATCGGCGCGGTGGTGGCGGCTGACGCGCCTCAGTGTCAAGGACACAGAGGGGAACAGAGGACACAGAGGAAGGCACACAGAGGAAGGCACACAGAGGAAGGCACACAGAGGCCAGCGTGCGGATAACAAAAGTACACGGACGCGAGATCCTCGACTCGCGCGGCAATCCGACCGTGGAGGTGGAAGTGACGCTCGGCGACGGTGCCGTCGGGCGGGCGGCGGTGCCGTCGGGCGCGTCGACTGGGGAGCGCGAGGCGCTCGAGCTGCGCGACGGGGACAAAGCGCGCTACGGCGGGAAGGGCGTGCGCAAAGCGGTCGCGAACGTGAACGGCGAGATCGCGAAGGCGATGGCCGGCGGCGATTTCGATCAGCGCGCGCTCGATCGCGGGCTGATCGCGCTCGACGGCACGCCGACGAAGAGCCGCCTGGGCGCCAACGCGCTGCTCGGCGTCTCGATGGCGGCCGCGCGCGCGGAGGCGGTGTCGAAAGGCGTCCCGCTCTATCGACACATCGGCGCGCTCTCCGGCAACGATCAGTTCACGCTGCCGGCGCCCATGATGAACATCCTGAACGGCGGCGCGCACGCCGATTCGAGCGTCGACTTCCAGGAGTTCATGGTGATGCCGCTGAACGCGCCGTCGTTCGGCGAGGCGCTGCGGTGGGGCGCGGAGATCTTCCACGGTCTGCGCGGGATCCTCAAAGGGCGCGGGCAGTCGACGGGCGTGGGCGACGAAGGCGGGTTCGCGCCGAACCTGAAGTCCAACCGCGAGGCAGTCGAGGTCGTGCTCGAAGCGATCGAAAAGGTCGGCCTCGCGCCAGGCGGCGACGTGTCGATTGCGCTCGACGTCGCGTCGAGCGAGCTGTGGAGTTCCGGCAGGTACGTGTTCAAGAAGTCGGGCGAGGCCGATCGCACGCCGGATCAGATGATTCGCCTGTACGAGGACTGGATCCGGCAGTACCCGATCGTGTCGATCGAGGACGGGCTCGCCGAGGGCGACTGGGACGGGTGGCGCGCGCTGACCTCCGCGCTCGGCAGCCGCGTGCAGCTGGTCGGCGACGACGTGTTCGTCACCAACCCGGAGATCCTGCGAAAGGGCATCGCGGAGCGCGTCGCGAACGCGCTGCTCGTGAAGCTGAATCAGATCGGGACCGTCACCGAAACGCTCGACGCCGTGCGCATGGCGGCCGACGCGCGCTACGCGACGATCATCTCGCACCGCTCCGGCGAGACCGAGGACACGACGATCGCCGATCTCGCGGTCGGCACAGCCGCCGGACAGATCAAAACGGGATCCGCGAGCCGCACCGATCGCATCTGCAAGTACAACCAGCTGCTCCGCATCGAAGAGGAGCTCGGCGCGGCGGCGCGCTTCGCCGGCCGCGCGGCAATCCGCGCATAATCAGTCGACGGCATGCATCGACTCGTCCTGCTGCGCCACGGCGAGAGCACCTGGAACAAGGAGAACCGGTTCACCGGATGGACCGACGTCGATCTGTCGGATCGCGGCCGCGAGGAAGCCGCCGAGGCCGGCCGGCTGCTGCAGGACGGCGGCTACACCTTCGACATCGCGTATACGTCCGTTCTCAAGCGGGCGATCCGCACGCTGTGGATCGCGGAGGATGCGCTCGATCTGCTCTGGATTCCCGTCGTCAAGAACTGGCGGCTCAACGAGCGCCACTACGGCGCGCTGCAGGGGCTGAACAAGGCGGAGACCGCGGCGAAGCACGGCGAGGCGCAGACGAAAATCTGGCGGCGCAGCTACGACATCCCGCCACCGCCGCTCGCGCCGGACGATCCGCGCCATCCGTCGCGCGATCCGCGCTACCGGGATCTCTCACCGGGCGAGCTGCCGCTGACCGAATCGTTGAAGGACACCGTCGCGCGCTTCCTGCCGTACTGGCACGAGACGATTGCGCCCGCCATTGCCGGCGGCGCGCGCGTGCTGATCGCCGCGCACGGCAACAGCCTGCGCGCGCTGGTGAAGTACCTCGATCGCATCGACGATCAGGCGATCGTCGAGCTGAACATCCCGACCGGCATCCCGCTCGTCTACGAGTTGTCCGACGACTTGAAGCCGCTGCGCCACTACTATCTCGGGGACCCTGCCGCGGCGGCCGCCGCCGCGGCGCGCGTCGCCGCCCAGACGGCACAAAAAAAGGCCGGCGCACCGTAGGATGCGCCGGCCTCGCGGCTTTTCGGTTGTCCCGCTGCTCTACTCGACCGGCTCGGTCGTCTCGTCGGCGGCGATCCGGAGCGAGCGCAGGAAGCGGCGATCGTTGGCCGTGACCTCGAACGTCCGCCGCGGCTGAACGACGCGCGCGGGAGCGGCCACTTTGGTGAGCGCAGCGGTCTGCGCGCGGCTGACGAACCCGACGACCGCTTCGAGCGTCACCTTCATCTCGAAGCCGGCGGCGCGCGCCTTCTCGCGGCAGGCCTCCACTTGAGAGTTTTCGGCGACCGCGGCGGCGATCGCGTCGGCCAGTTCTCGTGCGAACCGGTTCACGACGTCGTCCATCTGTGGTTCCTCCCTACGCCGCCGGGCCGGGTATCCGGGGCGCCTTCCCCGCTGACGCTGCCTACACCAAGCCAGTAAATGGGACCTGGCGCCTCACTGTCGAGTTGCCGAAATTGAAATTGTCGGTCACTTGAGTTTACGGCCCAGTACGCGTTCTGTCAAGCACTTACGGGGGGTACAATCACCCGGTGCCCCAGGCCGCCCGAACCCCCGACGACCTTGCCGGCTGGAGCCCGGCCGCCGACCTCGGCTATCCGGGCGAGTTTCCGTTCACACGCGGCATCCAGCCGACGATGTACCGCGGCCGGCTGTGGTCGATGCGCCAGTACGCCGGCTTCGCCACGGCGGAAGAATCGAACCGGCGGTATCGCTATCTCCTCGCGCACGGCGTCAGCGGCTTGAGCGTCGCCTTCGATCTGCCGACGCAAATGGGCTTCGATTCGGATCACGCGCTCGCGGCGGGCGAGGTGGGCCGCGTCGGCGTCGCGATCGACTCGATCGAGGACATGGCGGCGCTGTTCGACGCGATTCCGCTCGATCGCGTGTCGACCTCGATGACGATCAACGCGACAGCGATCATCCTGCTGGCGCTGTACGTCGCGGTCGCCAAACGCCAGGGCGTGCCGCTCGGGGCGCTGTCGGGCACCGTGCAGAACGACATCCTGAAGGAGTACGTCGCGCGCGGCACCTACATCTATCCGCCGCGGCCGTCGCTGCGCATCGTCACCGACATCTTCGCGTTCTGCGAGCGCGAGCTGCCGAACTGGAACACGATTTCGATCAGCGGCTATCACATCCGCGAGGCGGGCTCGACCGCCGTGCAGGAGGTGGCGTTCACGTTCGCGAACGCCGTCGCGTACGTGCAGGCGGCCGTCGACGCCGGCCTCGAGGTGAACCGCGTCGGGCAGCGGCTCTCGTTCTTCTTCAACGCGCACAACGATTTTCTCGAGGAGATCGCGAAGTTCCGCGCGGCGCGGCGGCTGTGGGCGCGCATCATGCGCGACCGCTTCGGCGCAACGCATCCGCGCGCGCAGCAGCTGCGCTTCCACACGCAGACGGCCGGCAGCACGCTCACGGCGCAGCAGGCCGACAACAACATCGTCCGCGTCGCGCTGCAGGCGCTGGCGGCGGTGCTCGGCGGGACGCAGTCGCTGCACGGCAACGGCCGCGACGAGGCGCTCGCGCTGCCGACCGAGGAATCGGCGCGGATCGCGCTCCGCACGCAGCAGATCATCGCGGCCGAGAGCGGCGTCGCGAACACGGTCGATCCCGTCGCCGGCTCGTACGCGATCGAGACGCTGACGGGCGACATCGAGCGCGGCGCGGCGGAGATTCTCGAGCGCATCGATCGCGCGGGCGGCACGCTGCCGGCGATCGAAGCCGGCCTGATCCAGCGCGAGATCCAGGAGTCGGCGTACCGCGCGCAGCTCGCAATCGAGTCGGGCGCGTCGGTCGTCGTCGGCGTCAACAGGTTCGCGGCCGACGGCGGCCGGCCCGATGCGGCGGCGGTCCCGCTGTTCGCGATCGATCCGGACGTCGAGCAGCGGCAGATCGCGCGCCTGCGCGCCGTGCGCGCGCGCCGCGATGCGAACGCCGCGCAGGCGGCGCTGGCCGCGGTGTCCGACGCGGCGCGCGGCGGCGCCAACCTCGTGCCGCCGATCGTGGCCGCTGTGGAAGCGCACGCGACGGTCGGCGAGATCGCCGATGCGATGCGCGCGGTGTTCGGCGAGTTCCAGGAGACGTCGGCGCTGTGACCGCCGAGGCGCTGCTGCGAGTCGAACGGCTGACGACGGTATTCGACACGGCGCGCGGCGCGCTCCCCGCCGTCGACGACGTGTCGTTCGAGATCCGCGCCGGCGAGACGCTCGGCCTGGTCGGCGAATCGGGCAGCGGCAAGTCGGTGACGGCGCTGTCGATCATGCGGCTGGTGCAGCCGCCGGGGCGCATCGCGTCGGGTCGCCTGAACTTCAAAGGGCGCGACCTGCTCACGCTCGGCGAGCGCGAGATGCAGCGCGTGCGCGGCGCCGAGATCTCGCTGATTTTCCAGGAGCCGATGACGGCGCTGAACCCCGTCTTCCGCATCGGCGATCAGATTGCGGAAACGCTCGTCGTGCACCGGCGCGCGGCCAAACGCGACGCGCGCGCGAAAGCGATCGAGCTGCTCCGCTCGGTGCGCATCCCCCATCCCGAACAACGCGTCGCCGACTATCCGCACCAGCTGTCGGGCGGCATGCGGCAACGCGTGATGATCGCCATCGCGCTGTCGTGCCAGCCGTCGCTCGTCATCGCCGACGAGCCGACGACGGCGCTCGACGTCACGATTCAGGCGGAGATCCTCGATCTGCTGCGCGAGATGAAGTCGGCGCTCGGGCTGTCGCTGCTGCTCATCACGCACGACCTCGGCGTCGTCGCCGAGACGGCCGATCGCGTCGCGGTGATGTACGCCGGCCGCATCGTCGAGACCGGCCCGGTGCGCGCGATCTTCCACAGCCCCGCGCATCCGTACACGCGCGGGCTGCTGGCGTCGATGCCGGGCGGCCGGCCGGGCGAGCGGCTGCGCGCGATCGAAGGATCGGTGCCGCTCATCGGCGAGCTGCCGCCCGGATGCGCGTTCACGCCGCGATGCCCGAGCCGGTTCGAACCGTGTCCGACGGCGCCGCCGCCCGACTATCCCGTCGGCCGCGACCAGTCAGCGAAGTGTTATCTGCACGATCCGCAATCGGTCGCTCTGCAATCGGTCAAAATCAATCCGCAATCGAAAATCACTCCGCAATCCACCATCAATCAATCCTCAATCAATCCGCAATCCGCACTCCGCACTCCGCACTCCTGATGCCGCTCGTCGAAGTCTCGCATCTCGTCAAGCGGTTCACGCGCGGCGCCGGCCTCTTCCACCAGGGGACGACGGTGACGGCCGTCGACGACGTGAGCTTCACGATCGAGGAAGGCGAGACGTTCGGGCTCGTCGGCGAGTCGGGCAGCGGCAAGACGACGACCGGCCGCTGCATGCTGCGGCTCGTCGAGCCGACGTCGGGCGAGGTGAGGTTTCGCGGCGAGAACGTGCTCGCGTTCACGCGCGCGCGGATGCGCCAGGCGCGCCGCGAGATGCAGATCGTCTTCCAGGATCCGTACTCGTCGCTGAACCCGCGCATGCGCGCGCGTCAGATCGTCGAGGAGCCGCTCATCATTCACCGGATCGGCGCGCGCGCGGAGCGCCGCGCGCGCGTGGCGGAGTTGTTCGACCTGGTCGGCCTCAACGCGGCGCATCTCGAGCGGTATCCGCATCAGTTCAGCGGCGGCCAGCGGCAGCGCATCGGCCTGGCGCGCGCCCTCGCGCTCAACCCGTCATTCCTCATCCTCGACGAGCCGGTGTCGGCGCTCGACGTCTCGGTGCAGGCGCAGGTGGTCAACCTGCTGATGGATCTGCAGCAGCGGCTGAAGCTGACCTATTTGTTCATCGCGCACGACCTGCGCCTGGTCGAGCACATCTGCGGCCGCGTGGCGGTGATGTATCTGGGAAAGATCGTGGAGATGGGACCGACCGCGTCGCTCTTCGCCGCGCCGCAGCACGCCTACACGCGCGCGCTGTTGTCGGCCATTCCAATTCCGGATCCCGACGCGCCGCGGCAGCGCATCGTGCTCGATCCGGCGTCAGTGAACCGCAGCGCGACGCTCAGGGAGATCTCGGAAGGACACTTCGCCGCCGTGTAGGTGCCTGCGCCAGTCGGCAGTCGGCAGGCCGCATCAGTCGGCAGTCGGCAGTCGGCCCGGCCGCAATGGTTGTTGCACACATCTCCGCACGCGACTCTTCATCCGTGCGCGATCAGTGTCGAACAGTACTGCGGCAACAGATCCGCACATCGTCAGGCCGCATTACATCGCACCTGGAAGAAGGAAGCGGGCAGGCGACCGACAGGCATTACGCGCACTACGTCGCAATCGCGCCCGCGGCAGCAGTAAGGAGACAAAGGGCCACCTTCACCGGGCGCTGACGTGCGGCTTCATCACGAGCGTCGAATACCAACACCATTGGAAGGCATTCGACGAGATCGCCGTGATGCTGACCGGATCGAAGAATTATCTCGAACGCGAGGATGGCCGCCGTCAATGACACGACTGCCCGACTGCCGACTGGCGCGGGCCTGCCGACTGCCGACTGGTGCGGTCGACTGCCGACTGATTCAGGTGGCTGCCGACTGCCGACTGATTCAGGCCGCGCGGCGGACGTCGTTTTCGACTTTTCCGTCTCGAATGTGGATGCTGCGATACGCGAACGCCGCCACGTCGGGCTCGTGCGTGACGAGCACGATCGTGTTGCCGGCTTTGTGCAGGCGCTCGAACAGCGCCATGATTTCGGCGCCCGTCTTCGAGTCGAGATTGCCGGTCGGCTCGTCGGCCAGCAGAATCGACGGGTTGTTCACCAGCGCGCGCGCAATCGCGACGCGCTGCCGCTGGCCACCCGACAGCTCGTTCGGCCGGTGCGTCATCCGCTGCGCGAGCTCCACTTTCTCGAGCGCCGCTTTCGCGCGCTCCTGCCGATCCTTCGCGGCGATGCCGGCGTAGACCAGCGGCAGCTCCACGTTGTGCAGCGCCGTCGCGCGCGGGAGCAGATTGAACGTCTGGAAGACGAACCCGATCTCCTCGTTGCGGATCCGCGCGAGCTCGTTGTCGTTCATCTGGCTCACCTGCTTGCCGTTCAGCAGGTACGACCCCTTGCTCGGCGTATCGAGGCAGCCGATCAGGTTCATCAGCGTCGACTTGCCCGACCCCGACGGCCCCATGATCGCCACGTACTCGCCGCGCTCGATCTGCACCGACACGCCGCGCAGCGCGTGGATCTCCTCCGATCCCATGATGTAGGTCTTCCACAGGTCGACGGTTTCGATGAGGGCCATGATCTTTAGCTCAGACGTGCCGCCGGCCGCGGCGGTTCCCCTATGCGCCGCTTTTCAGCCTGGCGAGCAGCGTTTTCGCCACATCGGGCGCGTCGAGCGGCATCCGCGCCTCCCAGTCGCGCGCGTCGATCGGAATCAGCACGAGCTTGGCGCCGCCCTTGCCGTGCTTCCGCCGCTGATCGCCAATCTCGGTGGCCAGCTCGCCGGCCGGCGCGAGCGACGTTCCCATCAAAAGCACGCACACGTCGTCGCTGCCGCCCCACTTCGCCGCCTGGCCCCACGCGTCGGCAACGGCCGCGCGATCGACGGTGGAGACGAAGCGGCCGAGCAGCCGCGGGTTCTTCGCGCGCGAGAACAGCTTGCTCTTCGGCACGAGCGCGATATCGAAGCCGCGCGCCTGCGCCTCCTCGTAGCCGCCCACGCCCTCCAGCGCCACGCGCAGCCGTCCCATCGTCGCCTTGCGCACGAACTCGTCGCGCGTCGCGCGCTCGTGCTTGAACTGGCCGCCGCGCGGCGGCGGCGGCTCGTCCGACGGCGGCGGTGCGGCGGCACGCGGCGGCTCGGTCGCGGCGGCCGGCGCCGGCGGCGGTGCAGCAGGAGCCACGGCGCCGCCGCCCTCCGCGAGCTCGCGATCGTACTCGGCGCGCCGCCCCTCGTCGGAGAGGATTCGATACGCTTCGGTGAGCTCGGCGGCGCGATCGGCCGCCATCGCCTGGAATTCCTTGCCGAGGTGCTGGACCTTGTCGGGGTGGTACTTCGCGATCTGGCTGCGGAACGCGCGCTTGACTTCGTCTGGCGTCGCGGTGGACGCGATCTCGAGCAGGTCGTAGTAGGTCCGCTGCGCCACCTACTTCTTGAACTCCGCGACGTTGGCGGCGGGCAGCTCGCGACGGCCCTCCTTCGAATCACGATCGCGCAGCCGCTTCTGCGGCTTCTTCGGCTCGGCGGTGCTGCGCGCGCAGTACGGGCAGAAGTTCCATCCGGGCTGCAGCGCGCGGCCGCAGTGCGGGCAGCCGCCGCCGAGCCGCTTGCCGCAGTTCGGGCACGCGTTGAAGTCGACGCCGACCGCCGTTCCGCATTGCCCGCACAGCGTGCGCATCTCGCGCACCTCGGTGACGACGCGCAGCAGCTCCTCGGGCGTCGTGACGCCGCTCTTCACCTTCGCGAGGCCGTCCTCGCCGAGCGTCACCATCCCGCCGGCGATCGCCGTGTCGCGGATCTGATCCTCGGTGGCGCGCGCCGCGATCAACCGGCGCACCTTGTCGGTGACGCGCATCACCTCGTAGATGCCGATGCGCCCGCGATAGCCGGTGTGGTTGCAGTGATCGCAGCCCACCGCTTTGTAGAACGGGATCGATGCCGCATCCGGCTCGCTGATGTTCATCGACCGCAGGACGTCCGCCGGCGGCGTGTACTGGCGGCGGCAGTGGACGCACAGCCGGCGCACCAGCCGCTGCGCGACGACGCCCACGAGCGCCGACGCGATCACGAACGGCTCGGCGCCGATGTCCGCGAGCCGCGTGACGACCGACGGCGCGTCGTCGGTGTGCAGCGTCGAGAGCACGAGGTGGCCGGTCTGCGCCGCCTGCATCGCGATCTTCGCCGTCTCGCCGTCGCGGATTTCGCCGAGCAGGATGACGTCGGGATCCTGCCGCAGGATCGATCGCAGCGCGCTCGCGAACGTCAGCTTGATCTTGTCGTTGATCTGCGTCTGGTTGACGCCCGGGATCTGATACTCGATCGGATCCTCGATCGTGATGATGTTCGTCCGCTCCGACTGCACTTCGCGGATCGACGAGCTGAGCGTCGTGGTCTTGCCGCTGCCCGTCGGGCCGACGACCAGAATCATGCCGTGCTGGTGGCGGAGGAAGCCGCGCAGCTCCTCGAGCGCCGTCGCCGACAGCCCGATCTCCTCGAGCGCCGGCACGCCCTTCCGGTGATCGAGCACGCGCATCACGACTTTTTCGCCGAACAGCGTGCGCAGCGTGGAGACGCGGAAGTCGACGTCGGTGCCGTCCTCCGCCGTCGAGCGCAGACGGCCGTCCTGCGGCAGCCGCTTCTCGGCGATGTCCATGCCCGCCATGATCTTCAGCCGCGCGATCAGCCCTTCGTGAACCCACTTGGGCAGGTCCATCACTTCCTTGAGCAGACCGTCGAGGCGGTGGCGGATGAGGACGCCCTTCTCCATCGGCTCGACGTGAATGTCGCTCGCGCGGCTCTTGATCGCGCTCTTCACGACGAGATCGACCAGGTCGATGATCGGCGCCGCTTCGCTGCGCTCCTTCAGCCCGGCGACCGGCTCGAAGACTTCCTCTTCCGCGCGGCGCGCCAGCGCCGTCTCGCCGACCGGTTCGCCGGCGCCGCGGCGTCCGTGCGGCGTGGCCACCGTCACCGCGAGATCGGTGCCCGGGGTGTGCGCGTTGCGCAGCGCGAGCGCCTTGTCCGGGTAGCCCGTGTTGATCGCGTCGACGATGTCGCCGCGCGTCGCGACGACCTGCTTGATGCGGTACCCCGTCTGGAACTCGAGATCCTGGACGAGGCTGAACAGCAGCGGATCGGACATCGCCACGGTCAGCAGGTTTTTCTCGAGCGCGACGGCGATGCAGATGCGCTTGAGCGCCACGTCCTTCGGGATCAGAACGACGGCGGTCGGGTCCGGCGGATTCTCGGCGAGGTTGACGTACGGAAAGCCGAGCTGCAGCGCGAGCGCCTTCGCGATCTGCTTCTCGGTCGCCAGGTTCATGCGTACGAGGACGACGCCCACACGCTCGCCGGTGCGCTTGTGCTCCGCCAGCGCGGTCCGAAGGTCTGCGTCGGTGATGAGGCCCGCCTGGATCAGGCACTCACCAATCTTTTTGCGCACCAAGTACCTCTAAGAATTCACGAGTCAGCTGAAAACCCGGATCTTCAATTTTACGGGCGGGTTAGGCGCATATCAATGTGAACGACTGTGCAGCTGCACAGTTTGTCCACCGCACACTATCTATACGGCCGGCGATCCGGCCATCCCACGATAGCGGGTCCCTCAGCGGCCGGGCGCTCCCAGCGCGAGGCGCCGCAGGCGTCCCTGGCCGTCGCGCAGCATGACGGCGGTGGCCGTGATGTCCACGATCCGCGCGCCGCGGATTTCGTCGCCGACGCCGACGATGCGGCCATCGACGATCGCGAGCTTGCGATCCGGCGAATACAGAATCGTTCCGAGCGAAGCGTCGAACGAGAGCGGCACTTCTGCAGGCGTCGATCTCTGCCGCGCTGTCGCCGGCGGCGTGTCGATCGCGCGCGGCGTCGCCGCAGGACGATTGACCGCAGTGGCTCCGCGCGGCTCCGACCTCAACGGCGGCGGCGGCGATGCGAGGATCGCGGGCGGTTCGGTTCGAGTCGGCGGCACAGCTCGCGGCGGCGCCGCGCTCGGCGGCGGCGCGATCGGCGGCGGCGCAGTGGATCGAGCAAGTGGTTCCGATCGCGTCGCGGGCGGCGGCTCCGCGCGCGCCCGTTGTGGTTCGATGCGCGCGGCCGGCGTTTCGACTCGCGCAGGCGGCGCCGTCGTCGGTCGACCGGTCGGCTGCTGCGGAACGGATCGCAGCGCGCCCGCGCGCGGCGCGGCAAGCACCGGCGAGAGGACGACAGGCGCAGCGCTCCGTCCGGCGGCGACGGATGGCAACGATGGCGGAACCACCGGCGGCTTCGACGTCGGCGCTGGCTGCGGCGGCGGCGTTTGCGCGGCAATCGCGTTCGTCGCCGCGGCTGGCTGCGCCTGCGGCGGCGCTTTCGCGACAGTCGTCGGCGGCGAGACGATCGGCGGCTTGTTCGCCGCGACGGTCGCCGCCGGTGCTGGCGCCGGCCGCGCCGGCGTCGCTCCGCGCGCGAGCGCCGGCGCCGGGCCGACGTTCGACGACGGCGGGGCCGTTCGTCGCGCAGCTGCCGGCCTCGACTGCCACCACGCGCTCTGCGTCAGGCGATACCCGCCCGCGAGGCCCGCGACGATGCCGGCGGCGACGGCGGCGCGGCTCAACATCGTGCGCGAGGCCTGCCGTCGCCGCGCGCGCAGGAGATTGATCGCAGGCGGCCAGTCCGCGGCGGCGGCCCACGCGAGTCGCAGCTCGGCGCCGCGCTCGCGGAACTCGTCGGCCGGCTCCGGCAGACGCGCCACGTCGACGCCGAAGAGCGAGTCGAGCGGCTCGACCTCGACATCGAGCCGCTCCATCAGAGGCGCGGTCATGCTGCGCAGCTCCGGCATGCCGCCGGCGACGCAGACCTGGCCGATGTCGCGCGGTTCGCCGCCCACCGATGCGACGAACTCCGCGATCGCGTCGCCGAGCCGCCGCGCGATCTCCTCGCGCGCGCGAACGGTCGCGCCGCCGGCGCGCGCGTCGAGATATCCCCATGGCAGGTTGTGCGCCGCGATGAGGACCGCGTCGCGCACGAGCGCGACGGCGGTGATGCTCTCCTCGAGCGCGACGTACGCTTCAATCGTCCCGGGCACCGCCGTCGCGCGTCGCAGGCGCGCGAGCGACGCGAGCGCGCCGGCCGGCGTCGTCACGGCGCGCACGCGGATGCCGGCGGCGCCGAGCGGCTGCAGCGCGGCGGAGAGCTCCGCCGATGCGGCAAGCGTCACGACGACCGGCTGACGCGCGCCGCGCTTCGGCCGTCCGCCGGCGGGCGCGATGTCGGCGAGCACGCCGCGCGTCGCCAGTCCGGCGGAGGCGAGCGAGTTCAACGCTTCGGCGCGCATCGCCTCGTACGAGCCGCCGGTGACGACGACCTGGCGGTGCTCGCTCGGCGCATTCCAGACGATGACGGATGCCGGCTTGCCGCGGAGCGACGCGAGCTTCGCGTCGGTGTCGGCGCCGGAGGCGGGCAGCACGGCGAACGATCGCACCCGCGTCGCGGCGCGGCGCGGCGTCCACGGCGGCCGCGCGTCGATCTCGACGATGCGACACGCGCCGGGCGAGAGCTCGATTCCGAGATGCGTCGTCATCGATCGTCACGCGCCGACGGAGCGGCGGCTACGGACGTCAATCGTACTTCGGAGCGGCGCCGCGTTGCACTGCCGTTGCGCGAACGACGCGAGCGCATTTGCCCGCGCCGGCGCGGCGGGATAACATGCGTGGATCTGTCATGAACAGCGGCTCTGCCTTCAGCGACGAGCCCGCCGCGCCCGCTCAGGAAGACCTTCGACACCGGATTGCGGCGGTCGTTCAGGATCGGGCGAACGTGCTCGTGTGGGACACGGTGGCGATCTTTCCGTTCATCGGGACGGAGCTGCTCGAACCGGACTACTGCAACCGGATCGGCGAAGCCGTCGTGCAGCTGCTGATTCACGCGGTGCGGGACGGCAAGATCGATCCGCGCGGCGAGGGCGTCTCCGATCTCTATCGTCTCGCGCTCGAGCGCACGCTGATGGCGAGCCGGCTCTTCACCTTCGTGTACCTGCTGGAGCGCAGCGCGCTCGACGAGCTGGCGGTCAACGACGCCATCGGCGCGACGAGCGAGCCGTGGCCGCTCGTCGCGCAGCTCGTGCGCCGCGCGTCGTTCGACGTGCTCGCCGCGTTCACCGAGCGCGCGCAGCTCGAGCCCAGCGAAGCGGCCATCGTCGACAAGCTGACGACGCTGCACACGCGGCCGATGTTCGACGCGGCCCTCGCCAAGGAAGTCGAAGGCGCGTGCCGCTTCGGCTACCCGATGTCGCTGATCCTCTTCGACGTCGATCGCCTGTCGCAGATCAACCAGGAACATGGCTACGGCGTCGGCGACAAGATTCTGGAGCGGCTCGGCATCCTCATCCGCCAGTATTTCCGCCAGCACGACTGGGTCGCACGGCTCTCCGAGGACACGATTGCAGTGCTGCTGTCGCGAACCGACGCCGAGCCGGCGAGCGAGCTGGCGGAGCGCGTGCGGTCGACGATCGAAGAGCGCCTCGAGTTCACCGATCACCGCACCGATCAGCCGGTGCACGTGACGATCAGCGCCGCCGTCGTCAACATCACGGTGAACGTCGGCGACGTGATCGATCCGGAACGGCTGCTCGCCGACGCCGAAACAGCGATGGAGCGGGCCAAGCGCCAGGGGCGCAACCGCGTCGTGCGCGTCGACGGCTACTCCGGCAAGCCGCAGCCGCCGGCGGCAACCTGAGCGCGGCGTCAGCCGCCGTATTCTTCCTCGTAATTCGCCTTCAGCTTCGCGACGACCGACGGATCGGCGAGCGTCGTCGTGTCGCCGAGCGCCTTGCCTTCGGCGATGTCGCGCAGCAGGCGGCGCATGATCTTGCCGGACCGCGTCTTGGGCAGATCGGCGGCGAAGAGGATGTCGTCGGGTTTGGCGATGGCGCCGATCTTCTTCGACACGTGCTCCTTGAGCGTGTCGGCAAGCTGCGGCGTCGCCGCGGCGCCTTCCTTCACCGTGACGAACGCCGCGATCGCCTGTCCCTTGATCTCGTGCGCGCGGCCGACGACGGCGGCTTCGGCCACGCTCGGATGATCGACGAGCGCGCTCTCGACTTCCATCGTGCCGATGCGATGCCCCGCGACGTTGATCACGTCGTCGACGCGGCCGAGCAGCCAGAAGTAGCCGTCCGCGTCGCGCTTCGCGCCGTCGCCGGTGACGTAAACGCCGCTGCCCCACTTGTCCCAGTACTGGCGCACGTAGCGATCGGGATCGCCGTAAATGCCGCGGAGCATCGAGGGCCACGGGCGCGTCAACGCGAGCAGCCCGCCGCCGATTCCGATCGTGTCGCCGCGCTCGTTGCGAATCTCGGCGGCGATGCCGGGGAACGGTCTGGTCGCCGATCCCGGCTTCAGCGTCGTGATGCCGGGCAGCGGCGTGATCATGATCGCGCCGGTCTCGGTCTGCCACCACGTGTCGACGACGGGACAGCGCTCGCCGCCGATGAACCGGTAGTACCAGACCCACGCTTCGGGATTGATCGGCTCGCCCACCGATCCCAGCAGGCGCAGCGACGACAGATCGTGCTTCCGCGGCCACTCGGTGCCCCACCGCATGAACGCGCGAATCGCGGTCGGCGCCGTGTAGAACACGGTGACGCCGTGCCGCGCGATCATCGACCAGAAACGATCTTTCTGCGGCCAGTCCGGCGCGCCTTCGTACATCACGACGGTCGCGCCGTTCGCGAGCGGTCCGTAGACGACGTAGCTGTGGCCGGTGACCCACCCGATGTCGGCGGTGCACCAGAAGACGTCGTCGTCGCGGAGATCGAAGACGAGCTTCGTCGTCGCGTACGTGCCGACCAGATACCCGCCGGTCGTGTGCACGATCCCTTTCGGTTTGCCGGTGGTGCCCGAGGTGTAGAGGATGTAGAGCATGTCCTCGGCATCCATCGGCTCGGGCTCGCACGTGAGCGGCGCGTCCTGCATGAGGCGGTGGTACCAGTGGTCGCGCCCTTCCTTGATGTGGACGGGCATCTGCGATCCGCCGCGCTGCACGACGACGACGTGCTCGATCGACGGCGTCCCGGCGAGCGCCTCGTCGGCCACCTGCTTCAGCGCGACGATCTGGCCGCGGCGATAGCCGCCGTCGGCGGTGACGAGCAGCCGGCACTTCGAGTCGTTGATCCGATCGCGCAGCGACTCCGCGCTGAACCCGCCGAAGACGACGCTGTGAATCGCGCCGATGCGGGCGCACGCGAGCATCGCGATCGCGAGCTCGGGGATGAGCGGCAGATAGATCGCGACGCGATCGCCCTTGCCGACGCCGAGCGACTTGAGCACGTTCGCGAACGCCGAGACCTGGCGAAAGAGATCGAAGTAGGTGAGCGTGCGGCGATCCCCGGGCTCGCCTTCCCAGACGAGCGCCGCCTTGTTGCGGCGCGCGCCGCGCACGTGGCGATCGAGGCAGTTCACGCTCGCGTTGATCTGCCCGCCGACGAACCACTTCGCGTGCGGCGGCTGCCAGTCGAGCACCTTGTCCCAGGGCCGCGACCATTCGAGCTCGCCCGCCAACCGCGCCCAGAACGCCTCGGGATCGCGGTCGGCCTCGTCGTAAATGCGCTCATCGTTCGCCACCGCTTTCGCGCGGAACGCCGGCGGCGGCGGAAACGTTCGATCTTCGCGCAGCAGGTCGCTGAACTCGGCGGCGCTCTTGGGGTCCATGCGGCGAAGAATACCGCAAAGGCCGCAAAGAGCGCGAAGACTCAGCCGCCGAGCGTCGTGAGGCGCGCGCGCACCTGCGCCGCGAGGTCGGCGTGCGCGACGGCGCCGAGGCGGAGGAACGCGCGATAGTGCTCGACCGCCATCGCCGCGTCGCCGCTCTCGTCGGCGACGACGGCGAGGTTGTAGTGGCCGCCGGCATTGCGCGGATCGAGCGTCAGCGCGCGGCGCAGCAGATCGCGCGCATCCGCCGTGCGGCCCGTCGCCTTCTGCACGAGCGCGAGGTTGACGAGCGACTCGACGTTGCGGCCGTCCGCCGCGAGCGCGGCGCGGAACTCGAGCGCCGCCGCGCCGAGCTGATTGCTCCGCATGAGCGCGACGCCGAGGTTGTTGTGCGCCTTCGCGTAGCGCGGATCGATCGCGATCGCCTGGCCGAACTGCTTGATCGCATCGTCGAGCTGATTGCGATCCTGATAGAGCAGGCCGAGGTTGTTGTGGACTTCCGCGCTGCCGTCGCTCTGCTCGAGGAGCGCGCGGTAGTGGACCAGCGCGCTGTCGAAATCGCCGGTGCGCTGATAGTAGAGCGCGAGCCCGAAGTGATCGGTCGACGGCGCGGCCGGCTGCGGCGGCGCTTCCGGCGCCGCGAGCGCCGGCTCCGGCGGCGGCGCGCGGCGGACCGGCGGCCGTGGCGTCGTGCGCGGCGTGCTCGTCGTTGGCGCGGCGAGGGTCGGCGCCGGCGCGCGCGGCGCGCGCTCCGGTGCGCGTACCGGCGGCGATGCCGCCGGCCGAGAAGGCACGCTGACCGTCGTCGAAGGCGCCGTCGGCGTTTGACGTGAAGGCGACGGCGATGTCGCCGCCGACGGCGCGCGCTGCGCCTCGGGCGCCGGCGGCAGCGTGGCACGCGGCGCCGGCGGGCCCGCCGCAGCAACAGGCGGCGCCGGCGCAGGACCCGATGGCCGCTGCGGGTTTGCACGTGGCGCTGACGTTGGCGCCGCGGTGCCCGCCGCTGGCGGCGGAGCGGGCGCGGACGCCGGCGTCGTTCGCGCGCGCGGCACCGCCACGGGCGGCGCGGGTGCAGTGCGCGCAGTCCGCGCCGGCGTCGGCGCCGACGGCGCGAGCATCAGGATCATCGCGGCCACGACCAGGAACCCGACGACCATCGCGCCGACGCCCCACAGCAGGATCTCGCGCGCCGATCGGCCGGCCTTCGGCGCGCGACGCGGATAGCCGAGCGTCGCGAGCACCGTGTCGGCGCGCGTGTTGCGCGCCGCGTCGTGCTCGTCGCGCCCATGCTCCGGGCTGCGCCGCAGCGCGTCGAACATGCTGCTCACGGTTCGGATCCGGGTCGTGCGCGGACGGCGCCGTCGGCGGCCGCGGCCTCGCCGCGCGCCTCCGCCGCGGGCAGCAACTGCAGCTCCGCGCCCGGCGCCGCGGCCTTCAGACGATCGACATCGCGGCGGGCCATCTCCGGGTCAGTGTACGAGCCGGCGAGCACGCGGCGCCAGCGTCCGCGCGTGCCCAGATCGACGTCGGCGTGGAAGACATGGAAGCCGTCCGCCTCGAGCCATCGCGTCAGCGCGTCGACGTCGGCGCTCGTCGACGACTCGGACGTCGGATACGAGCTGACGAGGATCGTGAGCGCCGCGTCGCGCGGCAGCTCGCGAACGCGCGAATTCTCCAGGGCACGCCGAAGCGCCGGCGCACGCTCCGCGTCGGCCGCGCGCGCCGTCGCCGCGAAAAGACCAGCGTCGAATCGCTGGTAGAGAAACGCCGTCGCGCCGACCGCAATCGCCGACGTGAGCATCGCGAGCGCGAGCGCCGCGGCCAGCGAGGCACGCGGCCGAAGCCCGCGCAGATGATCGGCCACGGGCCGCCGCAGCTCGAGGCCAGCCGCGGCGTGATCGACCATCTCGGGCGTGATTCGCGGCGAGCGGATCGAGAAGCCGGTCAGCAGCGCTCGATCGCAGATCAGGTTGATGAGCCGGGGAATCCCGTTCGACCAGCGATGCACACGCCGCAGCGCTTTCGACGTGAAGCTGACCGACGCGCGGCCGCCGGCGATCGTCAGCCGATGCGCGACGTACGCGGCGACGCCGTCGGCGTCGAGCGGCTTCAGCTCGTACCGGATCGACACGCGCTGATCGAGCTGCCGCAGCTCCGGCGATCGCAGCAGCGTCTGCAGGTTCAGCTGCCCGACGAGGATGATCTGCAGCAGCTTCTCCTTGTCGGTCTCGAGGTTCGAGAGAATGCGAATCTGCTCGAGCACCGGCAGCGGCAGATTCTGCGCTTCGTCGATGATCAGCACGGCGCTCGCGCGCAGCGGAATCAGCGACAGCAGGAAGTCGTAGAGCGTGTCGATCAACTCCTGCTTGGTGACGTTCGCGAGCCGCCCGGCCTTCGCCTCCTCGCGCGAGACGACGCCGAAGTCCTGCAGGATGCGCTTCAGCAGATCCTCTTCGGTGAGAAACGGATTCAGGACGAGCGCCGTGAACGTCGTGCGATCGATCTCCTCGAGCAGCGCGCGGCACAGCGTCGTCTTGCCCGTGCCGATGTCGCCGGTGACGACGACGAAGCCTTCGCGCCGGCGGATGGCGTACTGCAGCAGATCGAACGCGTTGGCGTGCGACTCGCTGCGATACAGGTACTTCGGGTCCGGCGTCAGGCTGAACGGCTTCTCCGCGAACCCGTAATAGCTCTCGTACATGTCAGGGCGCCGTGCTGCCGACGACAATCGTCGGCGTGAGGAGAAGCACCAGCTCGATGCGCGTGCGCGTGACCACGGTCGCGCGGCCGAACCAGCCGCCGCTGATCCCGACGTTCTTCCGCTCGCGCGCCTCGCGCTCGCGCGTGAAGCCGGAGAGGACGAGCGTCTCGCCGTCGGCCACGCGCGCGAGCATGTCCGATTCGATCGCCGCGGGCGTCTTGAGCATCGGCGCGACGTCGAGCGTCAGCGCGGAGTCGGAGGCGATCTGCGGCGTGACGCTGAGCGTGAGCGCGTCGGTGCGCACGATCGCCGGTTCGTTATTCAGCGTCATCATGCGCGGCGCGGCGAGGGTGACGACCTTCCCCTGCGCCGCCAGCCGCTCGAGCAGCCTGGCGGCGTCGGTGACGCGCAGCGCCGTCAGCGCGCGATGCGGCGCCGCCGGCCGCTCGCCCGGCGCGCTCGCCCGCGCCGTAGCGGCCGCCCAGTCGATCCCCGGCGCTTTCTCGTCCGTCAGCTCGACTTCGATCACGCGCGCGTCGATCTGGACCTGGCGCTGCACGCGGTCCTGCACGGCGTCGAGATACGTCGACACACGATCGAGCCGCTCGGGGAAATCGGTCACCTGCAGCAGCCCCGCCTTGCGATCGACGTTGAACGCCGCGCGCTCGGAGACGAGCGTCTTCACGCCGGCGGCGAGCTCCTCGAACAGGTCGCTCTTCGACGCCGACGACACCGTCGCCGCGCTCTTCCCGTTCTCGGCTCCCACGGTCGTCGACGCGATGCGCTGCGCCGCGATGTAGTCGAGATCGAAGATGCGTGTCTCCGGCTCGCGCCGGAACACGCGGATCACGCCGGCGTCGAGCGCGTAGTCGAGGCCGAGCGGACGGAGAATCAGCCCGAGCGCCTGGCGTACGGTAACGTTCTTCAGCTCGCCGATGAAGGTGCCGCCGATCGCCTGGTCGGGGACGACGCTGAGGCTCGTGCCCCGCACGAGCAGGATCAGCAGGTCGTTGATCGGAACCGGCTGCGCGAAGGTGAGCGAGAAGGTGCGGTTATCGAGGTCGGCGGCCTGGCCGCGCTCGTCGAGCTGCGTCAGCGGAAGCGTGGGCATCGGGCGCTGCGGCGCCTGTGCAGATGCCGCGCCCGTGCCTGCCGCGAGGCAGGAGAGGCCAAGCATCCATCGGGACACCCGCTGCACATCACGAGATTTCGGATCGAATTACGAAGAACGTTAGCGGCAGTGCAACGGTGTGCAGCCGTGTGAGCCTCAGGAGGCCGGCGGAACGTCGAGAACGCCGGGCGGCGGCTCCTTTTTGAACAGCAGCGCGCCGAGGGTCCCCCCGATTGTGGAGAAGATCGCGCCGGCCACGAGCGAGAACATCAGGAGGACGATCTTGCCGACGACGAAGAACGCGAGCCCTTCGGCCCCGCCGCGTCCGTAGCGATCGAGGAAATCGCGCATCTCGGGCGGCATCGTGCCGGCCATGTCGACGATCCGCTGCGCGAACGCCCGCTCCATCGGGCCGACCATGATATCGATCGGAATCGAGACGAACACCGCGACGAACGCGCCGATGAGGCCGGCAAGCAGGCCGACCAGCGCGCCGTCGCCGGGTGTAATCATGACGGCTGTGTTCTGCTGCAGCACGTACGCCGCGACGATGCCTCCGCAGATCACCCACCCGCAGCAGCACGCGTTGAACACGTTCACCAGCGGCAGCGCCGACAGCACGCCCATGACGACGCCGCCGATGAGCGCCGGCTGACCGAAGCTCGGCTTAATCGTAGTACTCACGGCCGAGATGCGTGATCAGCTCTTCGCCCTTCAGGAAGCGGAGCGTGTTCTTCAGCTTCATCAGCTGAATGAACAGATCGTGCTCGGGATACACCGTCGGCGCGTGCACCGGGCTCTTGAAGTAGAACGAGAGCCATTCCTGGATGCCGTGCATGTTCGCGCGCTTCGCGAGATCGAGAAACAGCGCGACGTCGAGGACGATCGGCGCCGCGAGGATGCTGTCGCGGCAGAGGAAGTTGATCTTCAGCTGCATCGGGTAGCCGAGCCAGCCGACGAGATCGATGTTGTCCCATCCTTCCTTGTTGTCGCCCCGCGGCGGATAGTAGTTGATCCGCACGACGTGGCACAGGTGCTCGTACAGATCGGGGTACAACTGCGGCTGCAGGATGTAGTCGAGCACCGACTTCTTGCTCTCCTCCTTCGTCTTGAACGACTCCGGATCGTCGAGCACTTCGCCGTCGCGGTTGCCGAGGATGTTGGTCGAGTACCAGCCTTCGACGCCGAGCAGGCGCGCCTTGAGGCCCGGCGCGATGATCGTCTTGATGAGCGTCTGGCCGGTCTTCAGGTCCTTGCCGGCGAGCGGCACCTTCATCCGCGACGCGAGCGCGACGAGCGCGGGGATGTCGGCCGTGAGGTTCGGCGCCGCGTTCGCGTACGGAATGCCCTCGCGAATCGCCGCATAGGCGTAGACCATGCTGGACGGGATCGCCGGATCGTTCGCCTCGAGCGCGCGCTCGAAGTTCTCGACGGTCTGGTGCGCCGGCGTCTCGGTCATGAAGATCTCGGTGCTGCCGCACCAGACCATCACGAGCCGATCGAGGTTGTTCGCCGACTTGAAGCGCCGGATGTCGTCGACGACCTGCTCGGCGAGCTCCTTCTTGTTCTTCCCTTTCTTGACGTTCGGGCCGTCGAGGCGCTTGACGTAATGCTTGTCGAACACCGCCGGCCATGGCCGGATCTTCTCGAGCTCGGGGCGCACCTGCTCGAGAAGCGCCGGCTCGATGACGCCCGCGGTCCGCGCCGCGGCGTAGCAGTCGTCCTCGAAGATATCCCAGCCGCCGAACACGAGATCGTCCAGCGTGGACAGCGGCACGACCTCGCTGATCTTCGGCGAGCGTCCTTCGGTTCGCTTGCCGAGGCGCACGGTCCCCATCTGCGTGAGCGACCCGATTGGCTTGGCGATGCCTTTCCGAACGGCGACGACGCCGGCGATCGTCGTGGTGCTGACGGCGCCGAGGCCGACGAGCATCACGCCGAGTCTGCCGCGCGCAGGAGCAATATCGACTGGCGTAGGCATGAAACGGCGATCATATCGCGTTCAGCTTTCGCCTGTCAGCCCGAGCGGCGCGCCGCGCTACGATGGAACGACGACCGCCGACGCGTGTCCAAGCACCGAGAGCTGCCGATGTTCCTCAAACGCGACAATCCGCACACGCTCGTCGTCGGGATGACCGGCGTGAAGATGGGCGACCGTCTGATCCAGATCGGCTGCGCGCACGCCGGACGGCTCGGCGCGGTGGCCGTGAAGGTCGGCCTCTCGGGGCGCGCGGCGGCGATCGTGCCCGACGAAGCGTCGGCCGCGCGCGCACGCAAAGGCGGCGCGGACGCCGGCGTGCTCGTCGACGTCGAGGTCGCGCCGCCGTCGCGGCTGCCGGCGGACGCCGGCGCGTTCGACCTCGCGGTCGTCGACGACACGGGCGGCCTGTTCGGCACGATGCGCGCCGAGGATCGCGTGGCGTCGGTGCGCGAGATCGCGCGCGTGCTGCGGCCGGGCGGCCGCGTCGTGATCGTCGGGGCGACGCCGCGCGGCGGCATCGGCGCGATCCTGTCGCGCGCGCAGAGCGGGCCGCCGTTCGTGGCGTCGGGCGACGCGGTGAAGGCGCTCGAGGCGGACGGATTCCGCTCCGCGAGAATCATCGGAGAGCGTGAGGGGCTGGCGTTCGTGGAGGCGATCAAGCCTCGCGACGCTGCGCATCGCGAGGCTTGATCGCGAGTCGGGCAGGTCGGGCAAGTCGGGCAGGTCGGCACGTCACGTCCGACGCGCCAGGCCCGCCCGACCCGCCAGACCTGCCCGACCTACCGGGCGCAGGTCAGGTGCCTTCCGCCGTCGATCGGAATCGTCTCGCCCGTCATCCAGCCGGCGCGCTCCGACGCGAGGAACACGATCAGCTCGGCGATCTCGTCCGGCTTGCCCGGACGGCCGAGCGGATGCGTCTCCTTCGATCGCTCGAGGAACGCCGCGTACTGCGGCTCGCCCATCCCCGATCGCCGATGCAGGTTGGTGACGGTGACGCCGGGGTTCACGGCGTTGACGCGCACGCCGAGTGGCGCCATCTCGATCGCCGCGCACCGCGTGAGGTGATCGACGCCCGCCTTGCTCACGCAGTACGCGAGGACGCCGGGAAACGATCGCAGGCCGTTCACGCTCGACACGTTGACGATCGCGCCTTTGCGCTGTTTCAGGTGCGGTGCCGCCGCGCGCATCAGCCGGAACGGCGCCGTCAGGTTGACCGCCATCATCTGATCCCATGTCTCGTCGGTCGTCTGCTCCAGCGTCCCGCTCGCGATCACGCCTGCGGCATTGACGACGACGTCCAGGTGTCCGAACGCGTCGATCGCGGCGTCGACGATAGCCGCGGCAGCCGACGCCGTCGTCAGATCGGCCGCGATCGTGGCCGTCTCCCCGCCGGCAGCGCGCACGACGGCAGCCGCTTCGCCCAGAACGGTTTCATTACGGCCGACGAGTACGATCGACGCGCCCTCGCGTCCGAATGCCTCAGCCGCAGCGCGGCCGATGCCGCTCGTCGCGCCGGTGACGATGACGCTCTTGCCGGTGAAAGTCATGGCAGAGGAGTTTACAGGACGCCGGAATCAGTCGGCAGTCCCAGTCGGCAGTCGGCAGTCGCAGTCGGGCGACAGTACAAGATGACAGGCATGTCCGGAGCGGAGCACAGCGGGACCGCACTAAATCGCGAAGTTTCAAGGAGAAACGGCCGAATCGCCTAGGCAGGGGTTTTGCCTCGATGACGTCCGGATTCATGCGTCCGGCCTCCCGAACCGACCTCTACTCGCCGCGCGAGATCGCGCTCGCCGCCGGCGTCGCTGAAGCCGACGTCCTGGCCGCGCTGGCCGCCGCGCACGGCTCGCCGCGCGGCGCCGGCGGCCGCGTGGCGGACGCCTACGTGACGCACGAAGACGCCGTCCGCATCGGACGCGTCCTCGCGCGCGCGGCGTCGCGCGCGACGCCGGTCGACGCGCCGCTGCCGGCCTCCGAGCCGGAGCTTCACATCCCCCAGTCGCGCGGCGTTCCGCTCGCGGTGTCGAGCGCCGTGCACGCGGCGCTCGTCGCGGCGCTGTTCCTCGCGACGTTCAACCTGTCGCCGAGCGCGGCGTCGCTTCGCGTCGAGGACGCGCCGGCCGAGCCGATGCGCCTGGTCTTTCTCGCCACGCCGGGCCCGGGCGGCGGCGGTGGCGGCGGCGGCCTTTTGCAGAAGACGCCGGCGCCGAAGGCGCTGCGCGAAGGGACGCGGAAGATCAGCAGCCCGCTGCCGCAGCGCGTCGAGCCGAAGCCGATCGAGCCGGCGCCGAAGCCGCCGGAGCCGAAGCCGGCGCCGCCGCTCGCCGCCGAGCAGCTGCCGGCCGTCGTCGCGCCGATCATCACGGCGCCCGCGGACACGCGCAATCGCGTCGGCGTGCTGACGCAGACGACCGCGGACGCCGAGAGCCACGGCCCGGGCACGGGCGGCGGCGCGGGCATGGGAAGAGGCACGGGCCTCGGGGAAGGCGACGGCAGCGGGATCGGTCCAGGATCGGGCGGCGGCACCGGCGGAGGGCCGTATCGCCCGGGCAGCGGCATCACGCCGCCGCGCCTGCTGCGCGAGGTCAAGGCCGACTACACCGACGACGCGCGACGACGCGGGATTTCGGGCGAAGTGGTGCTCGAGATCGTCGTTCGGCACGACGGCTCGGTCGGCGACGTCCGGCTCCTGCAGGGGCTCGCCGGAGGGCTGAACGATCGCGCCGTCCAGGCGGTGAAGCAGTGGCGCTTCTCGCCGGCCCAGCGTCTCGGCGCGCCCGTCGACGTGATCGTCGAAGTGGCCGTGGAGTTCAGGCTGCGATGATGTTCCTCCTCATCGTGACGCTGTCGTCGATGCTGCTCGCCGCGATCATGAGCCTGGTCGCATGGCGGATGGCGGCGGAGGAACGGCGTCGCTCCGAGGCGCGCGTCGCGGCGCTCGCCGAGGAGATTCACGCGCCGATCGCGGTGGCGTCGGCCGCTCAGCCGCAGGCGGCGTACCGAGCGGATGCCGGTGCGCGCGCGGAGTCCTCTCGGCTCGCGTCGTTTCCCTCGGCGCGCCGTTCGCCGCGGTGGGACGATGCGATCCACGACTTGCCGCTGCGGCCGGAGCGACCTGCCTCGCCGGATCTGTTCACGACGGTCCAGCCGTCCGGCGGCGGATCGCGATTCGCCGCGGGCGCCATCGTGGCGGCGCTGGTCGTCGCGGGCGCACTTGCGGCGTTCGCCGCGGCCGGGCGGCGCTCGACGCCGGCTCCGGCATCGACGACCGCCGGCGCCGCGCGCGATAATCGAAGCGTAGCGGCGCCGGCGCAGCCGGCTCCACTCGAGCTGGTCGCGCTGGGCCATCAACGCGATGGCGAAAGACTGACGGTGCGCGGCGTCGTCCGCAACCCGGCGTCAGGCGCGGCGTTCACCGGCCTGACCGCCGTCGTGTTCGTGTTCGACGCCGACGGCGGTTTCGTGACGAGCGGCCGCGGCGCGATCGACGAACGCGTGTTGAATCCCTCCGGCGAGTCGACGTTCGTCGTCACTGTGCCCGACGCGGCGGCCGTGAGCCGCTACAGGGTAAGCTTCAGATCGGGCGATCGGATCGTGCCGCACGTCGACAAGCGGGATCTGGTGAAACGGTGATGAAGAGCCGCATGCGCGTTCCGCTCCTCGCCGCCGCGCTGGCGCTCCTCGTAGTGTCGCTCCACGCGCAGCCGCCGAGCCCGCCGCCGCAGCAGCCGGTGCGCCCGGGCGGCGACGAACAGGGCTTCCGCTTCAAGAGCGGCGTGGAGCTGATCAACGTGACCGCGAGCGTCTCCGACGCGAGCGGCCGCTTCGTCTCCGGCCTGCGGCAGGAAGACTTCACCGTCTACGAGGACGATCAGCCGGTCTCCGTCACGCACTTCAACGCCGAACGCGTGCCCGTGAGCCTGGGGATCGCGCTCGACACGAGCGGCAGCATGGCGGGAACGAAGATTCAGGAGGCGCAGAACGCGCTCGACCGTTTCCTGTACGACCTGCTCGACAAAGACGACGAAGTGTTCCTGTACCGGTTCAGCAACGTGCCGATGCTGCTGCAGGGGTGGACGCGCGATCGCCAGCTGATCTCGCGCGCGCTCGGCCGCATCACGCCGAACGGCGGCACGGCGATGTACGACTGCGTCGTCGACGCGATTCCGCTGACGCAGCAGGGACAGAACCGCAAGAAGGCGCTGCTCCTGATCTCCGACGGCAACGACACGGCGAGCGGCACGAACGTGCGCGAGGTGAAGCGGCAGATTCGCGAGACCGAGGTGCTCGTGTACGCGATCGGGATCGACGGCGAGGGCGAGGGCGGGCGCACGCAGGCGCCGCCGCCGCGCGCGCCGATGCCGACGCCGTTTCCGTTTCCGTTCCCGGGCGGCCGCGGCGGCCGGCGCCCCGGCACGTTCCCGCCGATTGGCGGCGGCGGGGGCGGCGGCACCGGCGGATGGGGCGGACGCTCGCGCGGCAACCCCGACGATCGCGTCAACGTCGCGGCGCTGCGCGAGATGACCGACGACAGCGGCGGCCGCACGGAGATCATCCGCGACGCGCGCGATCTGAATCCGTCGACCGCCGGCATCGCCGACGAATTGAGCAAGCAGTACTATCTCGGCTATCAGTCGAGCGGCGCGAAGGACGGCAAGTGGCATTCGATCCGCGTCGAGGTGCGCAACCATGCCTACCGCGTGCGCGCGCGGCGCGGATACGTGGCAAGCTAGAATGACGCGTGCGTCTGCTCGCGATCGCGCTCGGTCTGAGCCTCGTCGGTAGCTGCGGCGGTCTGGTCGTCGCCTCTTCGCTGGTCTTCTTCCCCGTCCGCGTCCGCGCGCTGCTCGTGCCGTGGCTCGTGAGCTACGCCGTGGGCGCGCTCCTGGGCGTCGCGCTGCTGCTGCTGCTCCCCGAAGCGCTCGCGGGTCTGCCGGCGCCGGCGGTCTTCAGCACGCTGCTCTTCGGCATCCTCGTCTTCTTCATCCTCGAGAAGCTGGTCCTGCTGCGGCACTGCCACACGGACGACTGCCACGTGCACGGCGCGGCCGCGCCGCTCGTGTTCGTGGGCGACGCCTTCCACAATTTTCTCGACGGCGCGATCATCTGCACCGCCGTTCTCACGTCGGTGCCGCTCGGCGTCAACACGGCGATCGCCGTCGCCGCGCACGAAATCCCGCAGGAGGTGGGCGACGTCGCGGTCCTGCTCGCGGCCGGCTACAGCCGCGGCCGCGCGCTGATGCTCAACGTCGTCACCGGCGCGGCCGGCATCCTCGGATCCCTGCTTGCGTTCGCCGCGGTCGAGGTCGTGCCGGGCGTGCGGCCGTACGTGCTCGCGGTGTCCTCCGCGAGCCTGTTGTACATTGCGATGTCGGATCTGATTCCCGATCTGCACCGCGGCGAGCTCGACGCCAACGGCGTGCGCCAGGTCGTCCTCATCGCCGCCGGCATCCTCACGGTCGTGCTCTTCGAGCGGATGATCGGCTGATGGCCATCGACAAGACGAATCTCGCCACCGTCGAGAAGATGTGGCGCCGCGAAGTGGAAGCGGCCACCACGTACAGGCATCTCGCGAACCGCGAGCGCGACGCGAAGCGCCGGGACATCCTGTTGCGCCTCGCCGAGCAGGAGGACAAGCACGCGGCGCGCTGGTCCGAGCGCATCGCCGCCGCCACCGGCCGGACGCCCGATCGCAAGGAGGTGGAGCACGGGCTGTCATGGTTCCAGCGCATCTCCGATCCGAACGTCGTGCTGCACCGGCTCGAGCAGGAAGAGAACAAGGCCGAAGCCGAGTACGACCAGCTGATGGCGCGCCTCAGCGATCCGACCGATCGCGCCATCGCCGAGGAAGCGATGCTCGAAGAGCGCGATCATGCCGTCGTCCTCCGCACGCTCGCGGGTGGGAAGATCCCGACGCCGCGGTCGACGCTCGACACGATTCTCGGCCGCGAGCGCTGGCACGTGCGCGGCCACGGGTGGATCGGCGACGCGATCTACGGCATCAACGACGGGCTCGGCGCCGTGTTCGGCATCGTGTCGGGCATGGCGGGGTACACCGGCGGCAGCGAGGTCGTCCTCGCCGCCGGCCTTGCCGGCACGCTCGCGAGCGCGCTCTCGATGGGCGCGGGCGCGTATCTCTCGTCGAAGTCGCAGCGCGAGGTGTACGAGTCGGAGGTCGCCCGCGAGAAGGCCGAAATCGAAGAGGACCCGCACGAGGAGATGCTCGAGCTCGAACTGTTCTATCAGCTGAAAGGCTTCTCCGCCGAGGAATCGCGCGCGATGGCGGAGCGGCTGCAGAAGGAGCCGAAGCAGTTTCTGCGCACGCTGGTCCACGAGGAGCTGGGGCTCAGCGAGGAAACGTTTCCCGATCCGCTGCGCTCCACGATTTCGGCGAGCGTGTCGACCGCGATCGGCGGCTTCATCCCGATCATCCCGTTCTTCTTCACGGTCGGCATGCCCGCAGTCATCGCTTCGTTCATCATCAGCACCGTGGCGCACTTCGTCGTCGGCGCGTCGAAGGCGCTCGTCACGATGCGGCCGTGGTGGGCGACGGGCCTCGAGATGACCGTCGTCGGCGTGATCGAGGCCGCCGTCACCTACGGCCTCGGCCTCGCGTTCGCCAGCCACTGACGACCTGTCGCTGCGGGAGGACATACGCCGGCGGCCTCGCAAAATCCACCGAAATTCGCGCACTCCGCGTGGCATCGTCCTTGCCCCGATGGTTCGTAGCGGCCCGCCGGACCCGCGAGGTCGGCGGAGCGAATTCTTCGGAGGTGCGACATGCGCAGGATGTTGATGGTGTGCGCCGGAGGTCTGCTTCTGACGGCGAATCTGGCGTTCGCCGCCGGCACGACCACGGTCGATCGGAAGGACTTTCAGGTTTTCAAGGACGTGGCGTCGAGCGTCGAACGCTACGCGCAGTTCACGATCTTCGACGACGTGAGCGCGAGCGTGAAGGACGGCGTGGTGACGCTCGCCGGCAAGGTGACGATGCCGTACAAACGCGACGAGATCGAGAAGCGCGTGTCGCGCGTGGACGGCGTGCGCGCGGTGCGCGACACGATCACCGTGCTCCCCGTTTCGCAGTTCGACGACGAGCTGCGGCTGCGGATCGCGCGGTCGATTTACGGCAACTCGAGCTTCTGGAACTACGGCATCATGCCCAACCCGCCGATCCACATCGTCGTCGAGAACGGCCGCGTGACGCTGACCGGCGTCGTGCAGAGCGACGTCGATCGGATGCTCGCGCGATCGCTGGCCACGCAGTTCGGCGCGCTGTCGGTGACCAACGACCTCAAGACCGACGCCGAAATGCAGGCCGCGCTTGAAAAGTCCGAGTGAGCTGCGGGTACCGCTCGAGACGGGCGCCGCGACGACGGCGCTCGTCTACTCGGCGGCCGGCGACGCGCCGGCGGCGCTCGTCCTCGCGCACGGAGCCGGCGCCGGCCAGCGCAGCGCGTTCATGGTCGACTTCGCGCTCGCGCTGTCCGACGCCGGCCTCGACGTCGTCACGTTCAATTTTCCGTACACGGAGCAGCGGCGGAAAATTCCGGATCGCGCGCCGGTCCTCGAGGCGTGCTATCGATCGGTGATTGGAGCGCTGGCCGCCGCCGTGCCGAGCGCGCGCCGCGCGTTGTTCATCGGCGGCAAGTCGATGGGCGGCCGCATCGCGACGCAGGTCGCGGCCGCGGATCCGAATCTGCCGATTGCCGGCGTCGTCCTGCTCGGTTATCCGCTGCATCCACCGGGCAAGCCGGAGCAGCGGCGCGACAAGCATCTCCCTGCCGTCGGGCGGCCGATGCTCTTCATCCAGGGCACGCGCGACGCGTTCGGCACGCCCAGCGAGCTCGCGCTGATTCTGGATCCGCTGCGGCCTGCCGCGGTGCTGCATCCCGTCGCCCAGGGCGATCACTCCTTCAAGCTTCCGCGCAAGGATCCAGTCGTCCAGACGGAAACCTACGAAGCGATTCAGCGCACTATCGTGGCGTGGGTTCGAGCGCCAGCTCCATGACGGTGCCCTGGCGCGTGAAGCCGAAGCGCTCGTAGAGCGACACGCTGCGCGCCGACGGCCACAGGACGACGCGATCGACGTCGTGCGCGCGAGCCCACGCGAGCGCCGCCGCGAGGAGGCGCGTGCCCGCGCCGCCGCGATGCGCCGGCTCGACGAAGAGATTCGAAATGTAGGCGTGGCGCTCGAGCTCCGCGGCAGGATTCGGAATCTTCTCGATCGACTGCACCCACAACTGGCCGACGATGGGGCCGCCGTCGACGGCGGCAATCCACGCGCGCCATGGCCCGCCCGCGCCGAGCTCACGCCGCATCCAGTCGGCGCAGCGCGCGATGAAGATCTCCCGCGACTCGACCGTCGGCGTCGCGCGGTTCGATCGGAACTCCCAGCGCAGCTCGGCGAGCCGATCCGCGTCGGCGGCGATCGCTGATCGCACCTCGATCATCGCGCGATGACGGCGGCGAGGAAGGCCGCGGCGGCCTGGTTGACGGGATCCGGCCACTCGTGGCCGCCGTCGAACGCGAGCGGCGTGACGCTGGCGCCGGCGACGCGGAGGCGTCCGATGTCGGCGTCGAACTTGCCGGTCGTGTACCACTCGTCGCGCGATCCGCGGCAGACCAGCGCGCGGGCGACGCGGCCGAGCGCGGCGGCGCCGATCTCCGGCGGCACGTCGCCGCCGACCGCGATCACGCCGTCGACGCGGCGAGGCCACGCCGCCGCGGCGCGGAACGCCGTCGCCACGCCCTGCGAGAAGCCGGCGAACACGAGCGGCGGCGAGCCGGGCCACTCGCTCGACACCGCGTCGACGACGCCGGCGACGTACGCGACGTTGTCGGCGATCGCCAGCTCGCGATCCTGGCGCGTCATCCAGCTCGCCACGACCTCGTTCGCGCGGCGATGGTAGAAGCGGTGCAGCCCCTGCACGGCGACGAGCAGCCAGCGGTCCGCGCCCGCGATCGCGCGCATCCGCTCGAGCTGCGCGTCGGCCGCCTCGGCGTAGCCGTGAAATCCGACAAGTGTGCCGGCGGGCGCGCCGCCCTCCGGCGTCTCGACGAGGTACCGGCCGTGTGTGGCGGTCGCGATCGTTCGCTCGATCATCAGGCCTTATAGAATGCCTGAATCAGTCGGCGGTCGGCAGTCCCAGTCTGCAGTCGGCAGGGCGAGTGACCGACGCAGTGGTTGACAACTGGCGACTGCCGACTGGAACTGCCGACTGGCACGGCGCCTGCTGACTGCCGACTGGGACTGCCGACTGCCGACTGGCTCAGGGGACGCCGTCAGTCGGCGCGGAGGCCGGCGAACGGGTCGATCGACGCAGCGCGGCGCGCGGGAACCACACACGCCGTAAGGGCCGTGACCGCCGCGACGCCGATCGCGACCGCGAACGCGGCGGCGTCTCCCGACGACACGCCGTAGAGAAGGCTGGATAACGCACGCCCGAGCGCAAGCGCGCCGGCCGCGCCGGCGGCGACGCCGATCGCCGCGAACCACAGGCCCTGCCGGACCACGAGCCACAGCACGTCGCGCGGCTCGGCGCCGAGCGCCATGCGCACGCTCAATTCCTGCCGCCGCTGGCTCACGCTGTAGGACAGCACGCCGTAGATGCCGAGCGCGGAGAGCAGCAGCGCGAGCGCCGCGAAGACGCCCATGAGCAGCATCAGCGCGCGCGGACGATCGGTCGCGTCGCCGACAATCCGATCGAGCGTGCGCGCGGAGGACAGCGGCAGGTTCGAATCGAGCCGCTGAACGGAAGCCCGGACCGCGGCCGCCATCGCAGCCGCGCTGCCCTGCCCCTTGACGACGAGGTTGAAACCGCGGAACGAGAACTGGCGATAGGTGAAAAAGATCGCCGGCTCGGGCGGCTGCGAGAGCGACGCGTTCTTCACGTCGCGCACGATGCCGACGATCTCGTACTTCGTCGTGGGCGGCATCAGCACTGCGCCCATCGGTCCGATGTAGCGCACCGCCGTGGTGATCCTCTGCCCGATTGGATTCTCGTTCGGCCATTCGCGGCGCGCGAGCGACTCGTTGATGATGACGACGCCCGGCGCGTCCACCGTGTCGTGCGGCTCGAAGAAGCGTCCTCGCACGAGCGGCACGCCGATGACCGTGAAGTAGTGCTCGTCCACGCTCTGGTGCTGCGCGAGCGGTGCGTCTTCCGGCGCCGGACTCGGCCGCCCCTCGATCAGAAACCGCAGGCGCCACGCCGCGTCGAGCGGGAGGAAGTTGGCAAGGCCCGCGTCCGACACGCCCGGCTGCGCGCGCAGCAGCGTCAGCAGCTGCTCGTAGAAGTCGGCGATCTTCTTGAAATCGCGATAGCTCGCGGGCAGATCGACGTTCACCGTCAGCGCGCGCTCGGACCGGAACCCGGGGTCCTCCTGCACGAGGCGCTGGAAGCTCCGGCCGAGCAGCGCCGCGCCGACCAGCAGCATCACCGCGAGCCCGATCTCCGCGACGACGAGCGCGCTGCGCGCGCGTGCGCGCGCGCCCGACCCCTCCGCGCCGCGGCCCGCCTCCTTCAGCGGACGATGGATGTCGCCGCGCGCCATCAGCATCGCCGGGACGACGCCGAACGCGATCGCGGTGAGAAACGCGAGCCCCGCCGCGAACAGCAGCAGCCGCGCGTCGACGCTCGTGTCCTGCAGCCGCGGCAGCGGCACCGGCGTCGTCGCGACGAGAATCCGCACGGACACGATCGCGACGCCGACGCCGAGCGCCGCGCCCAGGCAGGCGAGCATCACGCTCTCGGTGAGGAGCTGGCGCACGAGCCGGGAGCGGCTCGCGCCGATCGCCGCGCGGACGGCGACCTCGCGCTCGCGGACCGTCGCGCGCGCGAGCAGCAGGCTCGCGACGTTCGTGCAGGTGATGACGAGCAGGAACGCGGCGGCGCCGAACAACGCAAACAGCGCCGGCCGGAAATAGCCTTCGATCTCGTGCGCGAGCGGAACGGCGCGCGCGCCCCAATCGGCGTTGGTCGCCTTGAATTCGCCGCCGAGCCGCGTCGTCAGCGCGCGCAGCTCGGCGTTCGCGTACGCGACGCTGACGCCCGGCTGCAGCCGGAAGAGCGATTCCACGAAGTGCGCGCCGCGGCTGTGCTGCGCGAAGTCCCACTGGAGGCGCTGCCACACGTCGGTGCCGTTCGGGTAGTCGAACCCGGGCGGCATCACGCCGGCGATCGTGTAGACGATCGAGCTGAGCGCGATCGGTTTGCCGACAATCGACGGGTCGCTGTTGAACCGCTCGCGCCAGAGGCGATGGCTGATGACCGCGATGAGATCGGTCGAATAGAACGTCGACTCGGGGAAGCCGCTGCCGACGAGCGGCCGGACTCCGATTACGGAGAAGAAGTTGCCGCTGGCTTCCACTGCGTTGACGCGCAGCGGATCCTTGCCGGCCTCCGTCACGTTGACCTGCGGATACCACCAGCCGGCGCCGTCGGCGAACACGTGCGTGAGGCTGCGGTAGTCGTGAAATGTCACCGGCGAGATTCGCTCGTGCGTCAGCCCTTTGGAGCCGTTGGTGTCCCAGATCGTCGTCAGCCGATCGGGATCCGGATACGGCAGCGGACGCAGGACGACGCGATCGAGGACCGTGAAGATCGCGGTCGTCGCACCGACGCCGAGCGCAAGCGCCAGCAGCGCGGCCATCGTGAAGCCGGGCGAGCGCCGCAGTTGACGCCAGCCGAATCGAATGTCCTGCAGCAGAGTATCCATGTCGACGGGAGTTAGACGCTGGCCGCGCGCGGTTGGTTGACCGTTTTCACTCGTACGTAGGCGACGGGCTTCAGCCCGTCGCTCGGCCGGCCTGAAGGCCGGCCGCTACGAACAAATGAAGGGCGCGCTAGCGCGAAGGCGGGCTTGCCGCGCCGAAGCGCGCTAGCGCGAAGGCGGGAGCGCGTGCTCGGTAATGAGCGCGTCCTGAACGACGCGCCCGCCGACGAGATGCTCCTGGATGATCCGCTCCAGGACCGGCGGATCGCAGTGCGCGTACCAGGCGCCTTCGGGGTAGACGACCGCGATCGGTCCCTCTTCGCAGATGCGCAGGCAGTTCGCCTTGGTGCGCAGGATGCCGCCCTGCTCCGAGAGCCCGAGCTCCTTGAGGCGCCGCTTCAGGAATTCCCACGCGGCCAGGCCGCGCTCCTTCTCGCAGCACTTCGGCGTCGTCTGATCGCAGCAGAGAAAGATGTGGCGGCGCGCGACGGGCACGCCGATGCTGCCGGCGGCGGCGCGCTGCGACGCGGACGTCAACGGCGGCTCAGACACCGAACTCTTCCGGGTCCCACTCGAGGCCCAGCTCGCTCGGCGGCGCCATGTAGCCGACGATCGCCGACGCGGCGACGACGGCGGGGCTCGCGAGGTAGCCTTCGCCGCCGACGCCCATGCGATTCTGCCAGTTGCGATTGAAGGAGGTGATCGCGCGCTCGCCCGCGTGCAGCGCGTCGGGGCCCTGGCCGAAGCAGGGGCCGCACCAGGACTGCCTGATCTTGCCGCCGACCGATCGAAACACCTCCGCGATCGATTCGCCGTCGAGCCGCGCGTCCGGCCGCTCGATCTGCTGCGACACGCCGCCCGACCCCGGGAAGATTACGAACTCCTTCGCGGTCTTCGACGCGCCGTGCTGGCGCGCGGCGCGAATCACGAGCGCCGCCGTCAGCAGATCGTCGTAGCTGCCGTTGGTGCACGATCCGATCATCGCCTTGTCGAAGGTGATGTGCTCGCGGGCGACCTCCTCCGCGGGAAACGCGTTGCCGGGGCTGAACGGCTTCGCGATCATCGGCATGATGGCGCCGAGATCGATCGTCTCGTCGATCTCGTAGACGGCGTCGGCGCCAGGCGCGAACGCCGGATACGGCAGCTCGCGGATGCCCTTCGCGCGGTACCACGCGTAGGTGATGTCGTCGGGCGCGAAGATGCCGTTGAGCGCTTCGGCCTCCGCCATCATGTTCGCAATCGTGTTGCGATAGGCGATCGGCAGCTGCGTGGCGGCGTCGACGAGCTCCACCGACATCCCCTGCGACTGCTTCGCGCCCCATCGCCGCAGCAGCTCGAGGACGATGTCCTTGCCGCTCACCCACGACTGCAGACGGCCGGTGAAGACGACGCGGCGCGACTTCGCGGCGGTGAAATACACGTAGCCGGTGGACCAGCCGAACCCGAGCGTCGTCGAGCCGACGCCCATGCCGACGGCGCCGTACGCGCCGTACGCGCGGCTGTGCGAGTCGGCGCCCGGAATGAACTGGCCCGGCATGACGAGCCCCTGCTCAGGGAAATAGAAATGGAAGATGCCGTCGCCCGGCGTCGCGTAGTACGGCTTCTCGATGCCGTGCAGGCGCGCGAACTCGCGGCCGATCGCCGTCTGCTTGTCGTCGTCGTCTCTGCCGGTGAAGACGAAGTGATCGTTGGCGATTGCCGCCTGCCGCGGAAAGATCGTGTTCCCGCCGGTGATCTGATTGAACGTGTGGATGGCGAACGGCGCGGTTCCGTCGGAGGCTGGCAAGAGATCGGCGTACACGCGCAGCGTCGCGCCCGGCGCGACCGTCGCGTGCTTGTCCACGCGGTGCGCCCAGACGATCTGCTCGGTGGACGTCAGGCGGCGCGCGGTCTCGGGATCGGGCCATTCGATCCGCGGCGCGCGCTCGATCGACGCGCGGAACTCGCGGCGGCCGGCGGCAAAGATGCCGCCGGTGCGCCGGATCTCGTCCTCTTTCGGGCTGAGCGGCACCGGATCGTACGTCTTGCCCTGCGTCTCGTTCGTCAGCCGGCGCGACACCGGGTCGAAGCTGAACTCGTCGCCGTCGCGCGCGTCGGCCACGGCGTCCGGACTCTGGACGACCTGCAGGCCGAGGTTGAGGGCGTTGCGGCGGAAGATGTCCCCCATGTTGTTGCCGCAGACGATCACCATCTCGCGGCCGGCTTCTTCCGCGATGGCCTTCAGGCCGGCGGGGCTCATCTCGCGCGACGATCCGATCGCGAACCGATCGCCGGCGACGAGGAACGTCTCGCCGCGGTGGACGCGCGCGCGGAAGTCCGGCATCAGGTAGCGGAACGATCCCGCCTTCCATCGCTCGTCGAGCGTCTCGAGGCTCTCCGAAACGCAATCGGCCGCCGGCGTGATCTGATCGGTGTCGATCGCGTCGAGCTTTTTCTTGCGGCCGAGAACTTTGAGATCCCAGAAGATGAGCGCCGTGCCGCGGATGATCCGAGCGCTCGTCGTCTGGGCCGTCGAGCTGGCCGGCTCCGGAATCGCATCGAGCGCCGCGCCAGGCTTCAGCCTCGCCGGTTGAATCGTGTGCATGCCCACACGTCAATAGTAACGTGAGGCTTCGTGCGCGTTGAACGTTGGGTACAATTGAAGGAGTCGTACCGAGGGCGCTTCCATCACATGTCCGAGCCGAGAGACCAACCCCTGCACGCCTCGAGCTCAGAGGCGGTCACCAACAACGTGCGCGTCGAAGTCGAGTCGCGATACGCGCCGGAGCACTCGCAGCCGTTCGACAGCGAATGGTTCTTCCACTACACCGTGCGCATCTCGAACGAAGGCGGCGAGACGGTGCAGCTCATGTCGCGCCACTGGATCATCACCGACGCGACCGGCCACGTCGAGGAGGTCCGCGGCGCGGGCGTCGTCGGCGAACAGCCGGTGCTGCGCCCCGGCGAGTCGTTCGAGTACACGTCGGGGTGTCCGCTGAAGACGAAGACCGGCGTGATGCGCGGCACCTACCAGATGGCGACGGCGGGCGGCCGGCGCTTCGAGGTCCAGATCGCGCCGTTCGCGCTCCACGAGCCCTACACCGTCCACTGATCACGACGGGACGACGTACAACGCAGAACCGACGGACGACGTACAACGCAGAGGCCGCAGAACTCGCAGATCAGATTTTGTACGGAATCAGATGCGTACAGAGAAGTTCTGCGAGCTCCGCGTGCTCTGCGTTGTACGTCGTCACGTCACTCGGGGCGCTTGAACGTGCGGATCGCGTCGAGGAACGCGTCGCCGAAGTCGGCCGCCTTGCGCGCGCCGACACCGTATATCTGGTGCAGGTCCGCGATCGTGCGCGGCCGACGCTCCGCCATGTCGCGCAGCGTCGTGTCGTGGAAGATCACGTACGGCGGCACGCCGCGCTCACGCGCGATCCGCAGGCGCACGCTGCGCAGCGCGTCGAACAGCTCGACGTCGATGCCGGCGATGGCCGCGTCGCGCATCGTCGAGCGGCCGCGCCGGCGCGGCGACGGCGGCTTCACCTCGCGATAGAGCACGCACTCGCCAGCGCCGCGCAGCAGCGCGTTGCCGGCCGCCGTGAGCCGCAGCACCGGATAGGGATCGCCTTCGCGCGCGAGCAGACCCGCCCCCACCAGCTGCTCGATGTAGCCGCGAATCGACGACGGCGTTTCGTCCTTCAGCAGCGCGAACGTCGACAGCTGATGATGCCGCGCCTGGACGATCTTCTCCGTCGGCCGCCCGAGCAGCACGTCGGCGACGTGGCTCGTGCCCCACGTCTGCTTCACGCGCGCGACGCACGACAGGATTTTCTGCGCGACGACGCGCGAGTCGGGCACCGCATCGAGCTCCTTCAGGCACCAGTCGCACGCGCCGCAGCTCGGGGCGTCGTACGGCTGCCCGAAATACTCGACGAGCGCGCGATGCCGGCACCGCGTCGCCGCCGCGTAGCGCTCCATGTCCCGCAGCAGCGTGCGCGCGCTCTCCGACCACTCGCCGTTCGCCTCGAGCATCTGCCGCCAGCGCACGAAGTCGCCCGCCGAATACACCAGCACGCACTCGGCGGGCAGCCCGTCTCGTCCGGCGCGGCCCGACTCCTGCTGGTAGTGCTCGGGCGATCGCGGCGCGCCGGCGTGCACGACGAACCGGACGTTCGACCGATCGATTCCCATGCCGAACGCCACCGTCGCGACGACGATGTCCACCCGCTCGTCGAGGAACATCTCCTGATGGCGGCTGCGGACCTCGTCGGCCAGGCCCGCGTGGTACGCGACCGCCCGCCGGCCTTCGTCCTGCAGCCACGCCGCGAGCTCTTCGACTTCGCGGCGCGACTGGCAGTACACGATGCCGGCCTCGCCATCGTGCCGCGCGAGGATGTCGAGCAGCTGGCGCCGCAGCGTGCCGCGCCGCAGCACGCGATACGTGAGGTTCGGCCGATCGAACGATCCCACCAGGACGAGCGGATCGCGCAGCCGCAGCTCGCCCACGATGTCGCGCCGGACGCGCTCGGTCGCCGTCGCCGTGAACGCGTGGAGCGACGCCGACGGGAACTCGTCGCGCAGGCGTCCGAGCTGGCGGTACTCCGGCCGGAAATCGTGGCCCCACTGGCTGATGCAGTGCGCCTCGTCGATCGCGATGAAGCGAAGACGCGCCTGCTGCAGGAGGCGCCGCAGCGCGTGGCTGCCCTCGCCGACGATGCGCTCTGGCGAGACGTACAGCAGACGGCAGCGGCCGTCGCGCACGCTCGCGACGACCTCGTCGCGCTCGTGCGGCAGGAGCGTGCTGTTCAGATAGGACGCGGCGACGCCGTCGACGCGCAGCCCGTCGACCTGATCTTTCATCAGCGAAATCAGCGGGGAGACGACGAGCGCGAGGCCGGGTTCGAGGATCGCCGGCGCCTGGAAGCAGAGCGACTTGCCGCCGCCGGTCGGCAGGACGACGACGCTGTCGCGCGCGTCGAGGATCGCGTGCATCGCCTCGCGCTGCAGCGGACGGAACGCCGAGTAGCCCCAGACGCGCTGCAGCGCCTCGCGCAGCGCCTCGTCCGCGGCCGCCGCGTCCCGCGTGCCGTCCGCCGACGGCATCATGTCGCGCCTACGCCTTCTTCGCGTACGTCGTCTCGACGTACGCATCGACGAGCCGCTGGAATTCCGACGCGAGCTCGTCGTACGAACCGCGCAGCGTCCTGACGTGGCGGCCGTCGATGTACACCGGGCAGCTCGGCTCCTCGCCGGTGCCGGGGAGGCTGATGCCGATGCTCGCGGCCTTCGATTCGCCCGGTCCGTTGACGACGCATCCCATCACGGCGAGCGTCATCCCTTCGACGCCCTCGCGCGTCGCCTTCCACTCCGGCATCCTGTCGCGGATGTAGCCCTGGATGCGCTCGGCGAGCTCCTGAAACGTCGTGCTCGTCGTGCGGCCGCAGCCGGGGCACGCGGTGACGCTCGGCGAGAACGATCGGAGGCCGAGCGCCTGCAGCAGCTCGCAGGCCGCGTAGACCTCGTCGCGCCGATCGCCGCCCGGGCGCGGCGTGAGCGAGACGCGAATCGTGTCGCCGATGCCTTCGTTGAGCAGGACGCCCATCGCCGCCGACGACCACACGAGCCCCTTCGTCCCCATGCCGGCTTCGGTGAGCCCGAGGTGCAGCGGCTGATCGGTCTGCCGCGCGAGCGCGCGGTAGACGGCAATCAGATCGCGCGGCCGCGACGTCTTGCACGAGACGATGATCTGATCCTTGCGCAGCCCGCTCTCGAGCGCGAGCGCGGTCGACTCGATCGCGGAGAGCACCATGCACTCGTTGATGATTTCCTCGGACGATTTGCCGAGATCGCGGTCGGTGTTCTCCTGCATCCGCGCGACGACGAGATCCTGGTTGAGCGATCCCGCATTGACGCCGATGCGCACCGGCTTGCCGTTGTCGACCGCCACTTTGCAGATCGTCGCGAACTGCTCGTCGCGCCGCCGCCCCGTGCCGACGTTGCCGGGATTGATGCGGTACTTGTCGAGCGCGCGCGCGCAGCCGGGATGCTTCGTCAGCAGGATGTGGCCGTTGTAGTGGAAGTCGCCGATGAGCGGCGCGGCGCAGCCGGCGTCGAGCATCCGCTGCTTGATCTCGGGCACCGCCGCCGCCGCGTCCGGCAGGTTGACGGTGACCCGCACGAGCTCCGATCCGGCGCCGGCCAGCTCGATGCACTGCTCGGCCGTCGCGCGCGCGTCGGCGGTGTCGGTCATCGTCATCGACTGCACGACGACCGGCGCGCCTCCGCCCACCTGGACGTGTCCGACTTTCACGCCCACGGTCCTGTGCAGCTTCACCGATGGCATTGAAAGCCCAATGATAGCATTCGGCTTCGGGAGATCCGATGAAAGCGATTCGCGTACACGAGTTCGGCGCACCGGCGGTATTGAAGCTCGAGGACGTCCCGGATCCGAAGCCGGGCCCTGGCGAAGTCGTCGTGCGCGTGCGCGCAGCGGGCGTGAATCCGGTCGATGCGTACATGCATACGGGCACGTACGCACGGAAGCCGCCGCTGCCGTACACGCCTGGACAGGACGGCGCCGGCGAGGTGGAAGCGATCGGCGCCGACGTGAAAGAGTTCCGGCCCGGCGATCGCGTCTACATCGCCGGCGTCGGCCGCACCGTGGCGGGCGCCGGCACCTACGCCGAGCGCGCGCTGTGTGTGCCATCGCAGCTCCATCGTCTGCCCGCGCGGACGACGTTCGCGCAGGGCGCCGCGCTCGGCGTGCCGTATTGCACGGCGTACCGCGCGCTGTTCCACCGCGCGAACGCGCGGCCGGGCGAGACGGTTCTCGTCCACGGCGCGACCGGCGGCGTGGGCCTCGCGGCCGTCGAGCTCGCGCACGCGCGCGGGTTGACGGTGATTGGCAGCGGCGGCACCGACAAAGGGCTCGCCGCGGCGCGCGAGCACGGCGCCGACATGGTCGTCAACCACCGCGAGGCCGGCTACACCGACGCGATCGCGAACGCCACGAGCGGGCGCGGCGTGAACGTCATCGTCGAGATGGCGGCGCACGTCAACCTCGATCGCGATCTCGGGCTGCTCGCGAAGTTCGGCCGCGTGGTCGTCGTCGGCAACCGCGGCCGCGTCGAGATCGACGCGCGGCAGGCGATGGGACGCGACGCGGCGATTCTCGGCATGACGCTCTTCAACGTGCCGGACGCGGAGATGGTGGAGATCCACGCGGCGCTCATCGCCGGCCTCGAGAGCGGCACGCTGAACCCGGTGGTGGGCCGCGAGCTGAAGCTCGAGGACGCCGCGCGCGCGCACGAGGCGGTGATGGAGCCGGGCGCGCTCGGCAAGATCGTGCTCGTGCCGTAGAGCCGCCTCGCACCTGGGCGGGTGGTAAGCTCGCAAACAAGGAGATCGGGATGCGAAGGTTCGGGCTGATGTTGCTGATCGTCGCGGCGCTCGGCGCCGCCGCAGCGGCACAGGAGACCACGGGCACGATTACGGGCGTTGCGAGCGATCAGACCGGCGGCGCGCTGCCCGGCGTCGCCGTCACCATCAAGAACACGGACACCGGCATCGCGCGAACCGTTGTCACCAACGAGGCGGGGTTGTACACGGCGACGCTGCTGCCGATCGGGCAGTACGAGGTCACCTTCGAGCTCCAGGGATTTCAGAGCATCACGCTGCGGAACGTCGTGCTGCACGTCAACGATCGCCTGCAGCTCGACGCGCGCCTCGCCGTCGGCGGCGTCGCGGAAAGCGTCGACGTCACCGCCGGCCGAACGCTCGTGCAGCCGATCGCCGCGCTGCAGTCGACGATGACGGCGACGCAGGTGAAGGAGCTGCCGCTCAACAACCGGAATTTCGTGCAGCTCGCGACGCTTGCCCCCGGCGTCTCGAGCGATCTCACCGACGAAGTCGGCATCGGCCTGACCAGCACCGTCAGCGTCTCGATCAACGGCGCGCGGCGCAACGCCGTCAACTGGCTCGTCGACGGCGTCTCGGACGTCGACGTCGGCTCGAACATCACGCTCCTCTCGACGCCGAGCCTCGAGTCGATCGAGGAGTTCAAGATCATCACCAACGGCTATCAGGCCGAGTGGCCGCGCAGCGGCGGCGGCATCGTGAACGTCGTCACCAAATCGGGATCGTCGCGCTACACCGGCAGCGGCTACGAATTCCTGCGCAGCGACAAGCTCAACGCGAACTCGTTCTTCCGCAATCTCAACGCCGACCCGGCGATCAACAGCACGCCGGCGCCGCTCAAGTACAACAACTTCGGCGGCACCGTCGGCGGCCCGGTCGTCCCGACGAAGATGTTCTTCTTCTTCTCCGAGGAGCTGCGGCGGATCCAGCGGGTGTCGCCGTTGACCGCGAACACGTTCGACCCGGCGTGGCTGAGCGATCCGGCGAACGCGAACTACGTCGCGCCCGCGCTGCGCGATCCGAACGCCGTGAAGCTGCTCGGCCTCTACCCGACGCCGAACGTGACCGGGCGCACGCAGTTTCTGACCTCGTCGCCGGGCATTCAGAACACGCGGCAGGAAGTGGCGCGCGTCGACTACGATCTCAACAGCAACTACCGGCTCACCGGACGCTACTCGCACGACAACAGCTTCACCGAAGAGCCGGGCGGGCTGTTCCTCGCCTTCGCCGTGCCGAACGTCTCGACGACGCAGACCAACGTGCCCGGCCAGGTCGCGGCCGGCATCCTGCGATCGACCCACGGCAGCAGCAGGCTCAACGAGCTGCAGTTTCAGTTCTCGAGCAACACGATCTCCGACGCCAACCTCGCCGGCGATCGCAACCTCCGCTCGGCGATCGGGTTGACCATCCCGGAGGTGTTTCCCGGCAACGATCTCGGCGTGATGCCGCTTCTCGCGGTCACCGGGCAGCTGTCGAGCACCGGCGCGAACCAGCTGTTCAACATCGAGTACCGCAACTACACCGTCACCGACAGCTTCACCTGGCAGCGCGGCGCGCACGGCCTGAAGTTCGGCGGGCTGACGACGTTCGAGCGGAAGAACGAGAACGCCGCGAACCAGACGCAGGGCAATTTCGCGTTCGGCGCCGGCGGCGGCCACACGGCGTTCTACAACTTCCTCAGCGGCAACGCGGACGGGTCGTGCGGCAACGCCTGCACCTACACCGAGGCGCAGCGCGACGTCACCGTGCACCTGCGCTTCAACCGCTACGAGATGTTCGCGCAGGATACGTGGAAGCCGCGCGCGAACGTGACCGTGGACTACGGCGTGCGGTATTCGCTCTACCCACCGGTCACCGACGTGAACGACGCGCTGACCAACTTCCTGCCGTCGCGCTACGATCGGTCGAAGGCGCCGACCTGCGCCAACGCCGCCTGCACCACGATCGTCGCCGGCACCGGCGATCCGCTGAACGGCATCATCGTCGCCGGCCAGAATTCACCGTTCGGCGACGCGGTCTACGCCTTCGACAAGACCAACGTCCAACCGCGCATCGGCGTCACGTGGGATCCGGCCTCCTCCGGCCGGACCATCTACCGCGGCTCGTACGGCGTCTACTACGACCAGGCGCTGGTCGGCATCTTCGAGCAGAACTCGTTCACCAACCCGCCGATCGTGTCGACGACGACGATCCTCAACACGCGATTGTCGAACCCGGGCGCCGGCACGACCGCGACGACGATTGGCGTGCCGGCGCTGATTGGCAACGGCGACGACTTCAAGACGCCGCGCACGCAGCAGTGGAACGTCGGGCTGCAGCGGCAGCTCTACGCGCGCGGCGCGCTGGACGTCGGCTACGTCGGCGCGCACGGCGATCACCTGATCCGCCCGATCGACATCAACTACCCGGCGCCGGCCGACGTGCTGCGGCTCGGCAGCGTCAACCTCGCGCGGCCGTATCTCGGCTACGGCGCGATCACGCTGCGCGCGACCACCGCGCGCAGCAACTACTGGGGCGTTCTCGCCAGCTTCCGGCACGACGGCGGCGCCGCCGGCGCGCTCACCGTGAACTACACGCTGAGCCGCACGCAGACCGACGCAAGCAACGATCGCGACGCGATCGACATCCCGCAGAACCCGCTCGATCTCGCGGCGGAGTACGCCGACGCGCGGACGGACCGCCGCCACATCTTCACGGCGAACTACGTCTACAACATCCCGTTCCTGAAGGACTCGCCGAACGCGCTCGTGAAGGGCATCCTCGGCGGCTGGCAGATCGCCGGCATCACGGCGATCAACTCGGGGCAGCCGATCCCGCGCATCTCGGAGAGCACCAACGGCTTCCTGCGCGGCGGACGCCCGAACCTCGTCGCCGATCCGGCGGCGGGCGAGCAGACGGCGAATCTCTTCTGGTTCAACCCGAACGCGTACGCGCCGGCGGCGGACGGCACGTACGGCAACTCGGGCCGCGCCGAGTTCCGGCAGCCGGGCCGCAACCAGACCGATTTGTCGATCTCGAAGAACTGGACGTTCAACCGCACGCAGCGCATCCAATTCCGCGCCGACGCGATCAACGCGTTCAACCACACGCAGTGGCTCGCCGATCCGCAGGCGAACGGCCTCGACAACACGTGCACCGTCAGCCTGACGACGTGCAACACGCCGGCCGACACGTTCGGCCAGATCCTCGCGGCGCGCGCGCCGCGCGAGATTCAGCTCGGGCTGAAGTTCTACTGGTAACATGGCGGGATGATGAAGACCTTGATGCTCTCCGTCGCGGCGCTCGTGGCTGCGTCGCTGCCGCTCGTCGCCGGGCAGCACCAGCCCGATCACGACAAGACGATCGCCGGCGGCGGCACGCTGCCGGCGGGATGGAAGGGACGGCTCGACGGCGGCGGCGCGTCGATGGCCGGCGTGAAGATGACGCCGATGGGCGGCGGCGTCCACATCATGAGCGGACCGGCCGGCATCTACTACCGGCCGGCGGACCGGCAGACGGGCGAGTTCGCCGCGAGCGCCACGTTCACGCAGATGGAGCGCGCCGAGCATCCCGAGGCGTACGGGATCTTCGTCGGCGGCGCGAATCTCGAGGGCGCGAACCAGAAGTACACCTATTTCCTCGTGCGCCAGGACGGCAAGTTCCTCGTCAAGCGCCGCAGCGGCGCCGACACGCCGACGGTGACCGACTGGACCGACAGCACCGCGATCCGCAAGCCCGATGCGTCGGGCAAGATGAGCAACACGCTCGCGGTGGAAGTGGGGCGCGACAGGGTGCGCTTCCTCGTCAACGGCACCGAGGTGACCTCCGCCGAGACGTCGAAGGTGGACGCCGCCGGCATCGCCGGTCTCCGCGTCAACCACAACCTGAACGTGCACGTCGAGGGATTCACCGTCAGGGCGCGCTGATGCGGCCGCGTGCCTGTTCGGCCTGACGCTCGTGGCTGAAACGATCGACTGGCCGCGGCGCCGATCCCCGCGGCGGCGCGGCCGCCTGTTCCTGCTCGTCGTTCTCGGGCTCCTGCTCGTCAGCGGCGGCACGGCGCTCTCGTACTACGTCGACGCGCTGTGGTACGGCTCGCTCGGCTTCGCCGACGTGTTCTGGCGCACGCTGAACGTGCAGGCCGCCGTCTTCACCGGCTTCACGATCGTCACCTTCGCCGCGCTCTACGTCGCGTTCCTCGCACTCAAGCCGCCGCACCTCGGCGAGCTCGCCGGCCTGCCGATTCTGATCAACGGCCAGCCGGTGAAGCTGCCGGTGGAACCGGTGATCCGGCTGGTCGCGCTCGGCGGATCGCTCGTCATCGCGGTGATCACCGGTTCGGCGATGGCGGCCGACTGGATGACGCTCGCGCTCTACTGGTACGCGAGGCCGGCGCCGACGGCCGTCGATCCGATCTTCGGCCGCCCGCTGACGTTTTACCTGTTCACGCTGCCCGCCTGGCATCTCATCACCGGCTGGCTGCTGACGCTGGCGATCATCATCGGCGGCGTCGCGGTGTTCTTCGCGGCGATCACCGGCGGCACGCGGCTCCTCGGCGGGCGCCGCGACAGCGAAGCGGCGGCGTGGCGCGGCGTGTCGATCGCGTTCGCGTTCGTGCTGCTGGTGCTCGCGGCGCGCACCTACATCGGCCGCTTCGATCGGCTCTTCGAAGATCACACGATCTTCGCGGGCGTCGGCTACACCGACGCGCACGTCACGATCGCCGGCATGCTGGTGGTCGCCGTCGCGCTCGTCGTCGGCGCGGCGATGGCGCTCGTGAACGCCGTGGCGGCGCCGCGCATCGGCTGGCTCGCGGCGGCCGCCGCGCCGGCGGCGATCGTCTACGCGATCGCCGGCATCATCGGGTGGTACGTGACGAGCTTCGTCGTCAAGCCGAACGAGCTGGTGCGCGAGACGCCCTACATCGTGAACAACATCGAGATGACCCGGCAGGCCTACGGCTTGAACCGGATCTCGCAGAGCGCGTTCCCGGCGGAATTGGGCGTCGATGCCGTCGACGCCGCGAACAACCGGCCCACGCTCGACAACATCCGCCTCTGGGACTGGCGCGCGCTGCAGGACACGCTGCGCCAGATCCAGGAAATCCGCACCTACTACGATTTCCCCGACATCGACATCGACCGCTACGTCGTCGACGGCGCGCCGCGCCAGATGATGCTCGCCGCGCGCGAGCTGAACGTCGACAAGCTGCCCGAGAGCAGCCGGAACTGGATCAACGAGAAGCTGATCTACACCCACGGCTACGGCGTGACGATGAATCCGGTCAACGGCTTCACGCCGGAGGGGCTCCCGGCGCTGGTGCTCAGCGACATGCCGGTGCGCAGCGCGATCCCGGGGCTGACGCTGACGCGGCCCGAGATCTATTTCGGCGAGCTCACGAACACCGACGTCTACGTGCGCACGCGGCAGAAGGAGTTCAACTACCCGCAGGGCGAGACCAACAGCCTCACCTCCTACGAGGGGAAGGGCGGCATCGTGCTCGGCGGATTTCTGCGGCGGCTGATCATCGCGCTCGACAGAGGCGACCTCGCGAAGCTGCCGTTCAGCGACGACGTCTCCGCGGAGAGCCGGCTGCTGATGCGGCGCAACGTCCGCGAGCGCGTCGAGACGCTCGCGCCGTTCCTCACCTTCGACAGCGATCCGTACATCGTCATCGGCGCCGACGGCCGCCTCTCGTGGATCATCGACGGCTTCACGACGTCGGACAGCTATCCGTACGCGCGCCTGTACCGCCTCGGCCGCGACCGCATCAACTACCTGCGGAACAGCGTCAAGGCGGTCATCGACGCCTACGACGGCACGACGACCTTCTACGTCTTCGACACCGAGGATCCGATCATCGCGGGATACCGCACGATCTTTCCGTCGCTCTTCAGGGACGCCGCCGCGATGCCGCCCGATCTGCGCCGGCACGTGCGCTACCCGGAGCTGATGCTGAAGATGCAGGCGCTGGTCTACGGCGTGTATCACATGACGGATCCCGGCGCGTTCTACAACCGCGAGGATCTGTGGACCGTCGCCAGCGAAGTCGGGCTGACCTCGCAACGCGAGCAGGCCGTCCAGACGATGGAGCCGAACTTCGTGCTGATGACGCTGCCCGGCGAGAAGACGAGCGAGTTCATCGAAATCCTCCCGTTCACGCCGGCGAACCGCAACAACCTGATCGGGTGGATCGCCGGGCGCAGCGACGATCCGCACTACGGCACCGCGCTCGTCTACGACTTCCCGAAGACGCGGCTGGTCGACGGCCCGCTGCAGGTCGAGGCGCGCATCGATCAGAACTCGCAGCTCTCCGGCCAGCTGTCGCTCTGGAACCAGCAAGGATCGCACGTGCGGCGCGGCGGCATCATCGTGATTCCCGTGGGCCGCGCGCTGCTCTACGCCGAGCCAATTTATCTGCAGGCCGATCGAAGCCCGATGCCCGAGCTGCGGCTCGTCGTGCTCGCGCTGCAGGATCGCCTGGCGTACGGGCCGACGTTCGAGTCGGCGATGTCCGCGCTGTTCGGCAACGGCGTCTCGACGACGAGCGCGCCGGCGGGGATACAGACCGCCGCGGCGCCGCCGCCGTCGGCAGCGCCCGCGCCGCCATCGACGGCCGCCGCGCCAGCCGAGCGCGCGCCCGCGCCGTCCGACGTCGACGCGCTGATCAGGGACGCCGCTCAGGATCTCGCCGAGTATCAACGGCTGACGGCGCAAGGCCGGCTCGCCGACGCCGGGGCGAGGCTCGAGGCGCTGAAGCTGAAGCTTCAGCGCCTCTCGGAGTCGAGGACACAGAGGTAGACAGAGGGCGCAGAGGGGAACACAGAGGTTGGCAGGTAGAATCAACACATGCGTGTGTCTCCTCATCTGTTGACGCCGGTCATCGTCGCCGCCATCCTCGTCGCGCCTCGCGCGCAGGTCGCCGCGCCGCCCGACGTCGCCGCGCCGCCCGCCGACGCCGTGAAAACGCCGTCGGGTCTCGCGACGAAGGTCCTCGCGCGCGGCAGCGGCAAAGACCACCCGACGAAAGACGACGTCGTCGTCGTGCACTACACGGGGTGGAAGACCGACGGCTCGATGTTCGACAGCTCGGTGGGCCGCGGCAAGCCGTCCACGTTCGGCGTCAAAGGCGTCATCGCCGGCTTCGGCGAGGGGCTGCAGATGATGGTGAGCGGCGAGAAGCGGCGGCTGTGGATTCCCGAATCGCTCGCCTACCGCGGACAACGCGAGCCGAAAGGGATGCTCGTCTTCGACGTCGAGCTGATCGACATCCCGAGCCATCCGCCGCCCGACGTGAAAGCGCCGCCGCCCGACGCGAAGAAAACGGCGAGCGGGCTCGCCTACAAAGTGCTCAAGGAAGGCGTCGGCGGCCGCCATCCGCGCGCGAGCGGAGCGGTCGTCGTCAACTACACCGGCTGGACGACCGACGGAAAGATGTTCGACAGCTCCATCGTTCGCGGCGAGCCGATGACGACTCAAATCGATCAGGTGATCCCCGGCTGGACCGAGGGGCTGCAGCTGATGTACGAGGGCGAGAAGACGCGCTTCTGGATTCCGGAGAGCCTCGCCTACAAGGGCAAGAGCGCGCCGTACGGGATGCTCGTCTTCGACGTGGAGCTCCTGAAGATCCAGCAGTAGGTCGGATAGGTTCTATCGACCCGACCTCCCCGCTCCGCCCAATCCCACCGCCGCGGGACCGCGCGCGTGCGCGGCGGCGGCGTCGCTGATCCGCCTGAACGCGCGCTGCAGGCGATCGGCCAGCGCGCGTCGCGTCGGCTCGGGCACGGGCCCGATGCGCGACCAGCTCGCCTGCGCCTGCCGCACTTCCTCGTTCGCCGCGCGGAAACGGCTGTCGTCGTCCACGCGTCCGCCGATCGTGTTCGCGGCGAGCGCCTCCTTCAGCATCGCGGCGAGCCGCGTCGTCGGCGAGAGCGCGGCGTCGGCCGCCGCCGAGGCGGGACCGCCGAGCGATTTCGCGAGCTCCTCCATCCGCGTCACGATCGCTTCCATGCGCTTGCGGTTCGCGTCGGGATCGAGATCCGTTCCGGCGAACACCGCGGGGTAGCCGGAGACGACACGCGCGAAGGCGGCGGCGAAGCGCTCGTCGAGCGCGATCGCGCGGTCGCGATCGACGCCGCGCGCGGCGAGCTCCGCGTTCCAGCGGCCGCGGATGCCCCGCACTTTCGCGAGGACGTCGTCGGGCGGCGCGGCCGGCTGCGGCTCCGCCGGCGCGTCGGCGCTGGCTTCGGCCGGCGCGAGCGACTCGAGCTCGGCGACGATCGCCTCGCGGGCGGCGACGCGCTCGCCCTTCGCGATGTCGTGCCGCTGCGCGTAGCGCGCGAAGAAGTGATCGCACGCCGCGCGGAAGCGCTGCCACAGCGCCTCGGATCGGCTCTTCTTCACCGGCCCGATCGTCTTCCACTCGTTCTGCAGCCGCTTGATCTCGGCGGCGGCGGCGTCCCAGTCGGTCGAGTCCTGGAGCGCTTCGGCTTTCGCGATGAGCGCATCCTTCTTCGCGAGGTTCTCCGACCACACCTTCTTGCGCTCGGCGAGATCGGCGTGGCGCCGCGTGAAGAAGCGGTCGCACGCCGCGCGGAAGCGCTCCCACACGGCTTTCTCCTGGCCGCGCGTCACCGCCCCGATCGTCTTCCACTCGGCCTGCAGCTTCTTGATCTCGTCGGCGGTGCGAATCCAGTTGGTCGATTCGGCGAGCGACTCGGCCTGCGCGCAGAGGGCGATCTTCTTCGCCAGGTTGTCGGCGCGCGCTTCGGCCTGCGCGGCGAAGTGGCTTTCGCACTTCGCCCAGACCTCGTCGTGCGCCGTCTTGAAGCGCTTCCACAGCGCCTCGCCCTGCGCGCGCGGCACGTCGGCCGCCTGCCGCCACTGCTGCTGCAGATCGCGGACCTGCCGCGCGATCTCCTCCGGATCGTCGAGCGCCTTGAGCGCCTGCATCTTCTCGCAGAGCTGCTCCTGGATGCCGACGTTCGCCCAGCGCTGCCAGTCGGCGATGTCGCGCAGCTCCTGCACCTTCGGCATCAGCGCGGTCTGCGCCGCCTTCAGGCGCTTGACGATCTCCTCGAAGTCGCGCTTCGACGGCAGCGGCGGAATCTGGAAGAGCGCCGAGCGCAGCTCCTTCAGACCGCGCTCGCCGGCCTTGAGCGTGAGATCGGCGCGCGCGGCGAGCGCCTCGGTCCGCGCGGCGAGCTGCTGCAGCCGCGTGAGCGCGTCGCGCCGCGCGCGATCCTCGGCGGATCGCGCCGCGGCGTCGCGCGTCGAGAAGGCGCGCTCGGCCTCGGCGTAGCGCTCGACGATCGCGTGGTCGGCTTCGGGCGGCGCGCCGCCGGCGCCGGCGAGCGCGCTCCACTCCTTGCGCACGACGGCGAGCTGCCGCCGCGCGGCGGCGACGTCGTCGAGGGCTGCGGCCTGGACCGCCTGCTCGGCGAGCTCGGCGAGCCGCGCGCTGCGGCGCTCGGCGGCCTTGCGGGTCTCTTCCTCGGCGGCCTCGAGGCGCGCGCGCTCGGCGGCTTCGTGCTCCTCGCGCAGGCGCGCGGCCGCCTCTTCTTCGGCGCGCAGACGCGCGGCTTCTTCGCCCTCGCGCGCGCGCCGCGCGGCGGCGTCGGCCTCGGCGCGCGCCTGTTCCACGGCGCGCGTGGCGCGCGCGGCTTCTTCGGCAGCCGCGGCGTCGGCCGCCGCCGCGGCGGCGACTTCGGCGGAATGCTGCGCGTCGCGTTCGGCGGCGATCCGCTCGTCCATCTCGCGGAGGATCGCGCGTGCCCGCTTCGACGCGCTCTTGTTCTTCGCGCGCGCGGCGATCTGCTCGAGCTCCGCACGATCGGAGACGCGCTCGACCGCGGCCATCGTCGGATCGCGGAACTCGCTGTTGAGCGCGGTGCCGAGAATCTCGGCGTGATCGTCGAGCGCCTCGAACGCGCTGACGCGCACCGGCTCGTGCTCGGCGTGGCGCGCGATCGATCCGAGCGCGTGGACGTCGGTGACGCGCTGGCGCGCGCGCATCGCGGTGGACTCGCGCGACGCGTTCTTCGCGATGCCGGCCAGCGTCTTGGCGTCCGCGATCGCGTCGACCGCCGCGTGCGCGTCGGCCTCGCCGACGCCCTCGAACGCTTCGAGCGCGATGTCGCGCAGCATGGCGAGCGCCTGCGCGCGCACGTGCTCGTCGGCGTCGGAGGCGGCGAGGGCGGCGAGCGCGGCCGGATCCATCAGCTTCGCGACGGCGGCGCGCCGCACGCGCGGATCGGCGTCCTCGCGCGCGATCTCGGCGATCAGGTCCCGCTCGTCGAGCGGCAGCTCCTGCACGAACGCGAGGCGGACGGCGGCGTCGGGATGCTTGTGACGCGCCTGGGTGCGGAACCGATCGAGGATCGCCATACACGCTCCAGCCTGGCGAATACCAGCTTGTGTCACGCAGCGTTCAGCGTTCGGGCATCGCCCGAACGCGCGCCGCGACGTCGACGCCGTGCGTCGACGCTTTCACCGTTTTGTCGATGTCGAGAATCCGGCCGTCCGCCCCGATGACAAACGTCCAGCGTGACGGGTAACCACTAGGCGCAAGCACGCCGTATGCCCGCGCGACCTCCTTCGTCGGATCGCTCAAAATCGCGTACGGCAGCCCCAGAGACTCCGCAAACCGGCGATTAATGTCTGCGGAATCGACGCTCGCCGCGAAGTACGCGACGCCGGCCGCGCGCAGCTCCGCGTCGCTCGCCCCGAGCGACCGGCACTCAGCCGTTCAACCGCCCGTAAACGCTTTCGGAAACCACGCGAGCACCACGCGGCGGCCGCGCAGGTCGCGCAGCCGATACGTGCGGCCGTCCGATCCTGTGAGCGTGAAATCGGGCGCCTCGTCGCCCGGCTTCAACTCCGCCATCCGCTCGGCTGTATGCGTCGCCACGTGGTACACGCCCGCCACCGTCGCCCCCACCGTGGTGGCGATGCGTCGCAGCAGCAGCAGCGGGTGCAATGTGCCATTCTAGTAAAGGGAATTCTCCGAATGACGCGCTTCGATCGCGCCTTTTTGCACGACGCGACGGCTTCTCCAATTCTGCGGATCGCATGGGTCGCGGCGATCCTGTCGACATGGATCGGCTGCAGCCACGGCGGGAGCCCGACGTCGCCGAGCGGCCCGCCGGCGGCCGGTTCGACGATCGTCTGGGCGGCGATCGGCGCAAGCGACGTAACGGGCATAGGTTCCAGCGTGCCGTGCCTGCTGCAGGACTGCGCCAACGGGACCGGTTACATAGCTGTGGCCGCGCGCCAGCTGCGGTCGCGGGGGTTCACGCTGGATCTGTTGAACCTCGGGCTGCCGACGGCGGTCATCGGACGCGATTTCGAGACCCTCGGCCAGCAGTACAACCGCGTGATTGCCGGCAACTTCATCGAGCAGGAAATGCCGTTCGTCCAGCGCAACGCGACGCTCGTGACGATCTTCGCCGGGCTCAACGAGATCAACACCGTGACGGCCGCGCTCGGCGCCGGCGCGGGCGGCAGCGATCCCAACGGGTTCATCGACGCGCAGGTGCGCGCCTTCGGCGCAGATTTCACGACGTTGATGCGCGGCGTCGCCGATCGCGCCGGCAGCCCGCGCATCGTCGTGCTGAACCTGCCGAACCCGGCCGGGATGCCGTATCTCGCCGCGGCGCCGCTCGCGCAGCGGCAGGCGGCGCAGCGCGCGGCCGTCGCGATGACGCGCACCGTCGTCAACCCACTTGCTTCGGCGAGCACCGTGATCGTCGATCTGATGTGCGACGCGCGCAGCTACCAGGCGTCGACGTACTCGTCCGACGGCCTGCACCCCAACGACGGCGGCTACGCGTTCATCGCGGGCGAGGTCGCGCGCGCGATCACGTCGTCCTACCCGTCGCCGCAAGGCTCCTGCGCGTTCATGTCGATCGTCCCGTGACGTTTGCCGACGCGTCTCGGCGCCTCGAGGCGGCGTT
>Ga0075425_100000072_pt1 | contig 89855 bp, 80 predicted proteins | sample SoiMethybrSBSTD4_FD_75300 | JGI IMG/M metagenome (GOLD analysis project Ga0075425, IMG submission 75300) | Bulk soil microbial communities from a Populus tree surrounding site in Tennessee, USA - Soil MetaG P. TD hybrid SBSTD4 | ecosystem: Environmental > Terrestrial > Soil > Tree plantation...
CCCGCACGCTGCAATAGCGGATGGTTGGCGACGCGGTGTCGGCGTGGCCTGCGTCATCCAACGGGGCGGGTTCGGCCCATCCCGTCCCGCCGTCGAGGCCGGGATGCGCTTCGGGGGGTTCGAGACAGTGCAGATGCGAATGGACGCTACCGGCAAGGCAATCGTCTTTACTGGCCTTTCGACACAGGGTCAGGGCATCGATACAGCCATCGCCCAGATCTGCGCCTCCCAGCTCGGAATCGACCCCGAGCGTGACGTGACCGTCGTCTGCGGTGACACCGCCATAACTCCGTTCAGCCCGGTGGGGGCGATCGCAAGCCGCGGCGTGGCGGTGGGAGGCAGCGCGGCGTTCCAAGCAGCGGGCATCCTGCGCGAGAAGCTGCTCGCGGCCGCCGCCGAGCTCCTGGAGGCCGCGCCGGCTGACATAGAGCTCACGGATGGTGCGGCGCTTGTGCGAGGCAGTCCCGATCGGACCGTACCGATCCCCCGTCTGGCACAGGCACTGCAGACCGGCGAGATCACGCCCGACCGTGGTACGCCCGGGCTCGAGGCGATGGCGACCTATGAGCCGCCTGGCGAGACCACGTCCTACGGTGCCCACGTGGCCGTGGTTGACGTCCACGCCGCCACCGGTCGGGTATCGGTTGTGCACTACGTCGCCGTCACCGACTGCGGTGTACTGATCAACCCTCGCACGGTGGCCGGGCAGATCGTCGGTGGGGTGGTACAAGGTATCGGCGGCGCGCTGCTTGAGGAACTTGTCTATGACGATGACGGCGAGTTTCTTAGTCCTACCTTGGGCCAGTACCACCTGCCAACGACCGCCGACGTACCACCGATCACGCTCGGAATGATCGAGACGCCGACCCCGCTCACGCCCACAGGGGCCAGGGGCGTTGGGGAGATTGGCATCAACGGACCAGGCGCAGCCATCGCAGGCGCTGTGGCAGACGCGCTCGGTCCCGAGTGTCGTGCCCCCCGCCGGCTGCCCCTGACACCTCCGCGAGTCTGGGCCCTTGCCGGCCGATCGCGTCATGAGGCCTAAAGGACATCGCGCGTCGCCACCTCCGGGCAGTCCGGCGTTACGTTAGGCTCGCCGTATGCTCGCTGTGGCAGAAGAGCGTCCGGCCCGAGGGATTCGCGTTGGCTCGATCGTCATTCGCTGCACCCGCTTTGACGAGATGCGCGTTTTCTGGCAGGCGGCGCTGAGCTATGTGCCGCGGGAAGCGCCACGGGACGGCTGGGTCGTGCTTACGGATCCGACCGGGACCGGCCCGAACCTCTCGCTCGAGCGGGTGGACACGCCGATCGCTCCGGCCCCCGACGAGCTGAGCGCGATCCACCTCGACCTCTACAGCGACGACCAGACGGGCGATGTGCAGCGACTCGTTGCTCTCGGCGCGACTCGCTACCCGCACCAGGCACCGGACGACGCCGACTTCGTCGTCCTGGTCGACCCGGACGGGTACCGATTCTGCGTCGTGCAGAAGTAACCGACCGAGATCAACCGGTCACCCGGCAACGAAGCCGCTGGAAGACCCGGCGGCCGGCGGCCGTCCGGTATATGTAACCAATGTCGCTTGAGCTGCCCATCGGCGCGGTGCTGTCCGGCTACCGGATCGAGCGCGAGCTCGGCCGGGGCGCGACCGGGACGGTCTACCTCTCCCGCGACGAGCACCTCGACCGCCCGGTGGCACTCAAGGTGCTGCCGGCCGACCTGTCGCGCGACGAGCGCTTCCGCGCCCGGTTCCTGCGCGAGAGCCGCGTCGCCGCCACGCTCGAGCACCCCAGCATCGTCCCCATCTACGGCGCCGGCGAGGCCGACGGCCTCCTGTACCTGGCCATGCGGTACGTCGAGGGCGGTGACCTGCGCGGACTGCTCGAGCGGGAGGGGCGGCTCGACTTCGACCGGACGATCCGGCTGCTTGCCCCCGTCGCCGACGCACTGGACGCGGCGCACGACGGCGGGCTGATCCACCGTGATGTCAAACCGGGCAACATCCTGGTCGGGCGCGACGACCGCTCCTACCTCGCCGACTTCGGCCTTGCCAAGCACGCCGCCACGGTGAACAGCCTCAGCCGCGAGGGAATCTTCTCCGGCACCGTCGACTACGTCGCGCCCGAGCAGATCCAGGGTGAGGAGCTGGACGGCCGCGTCGACACCTACGCGCTCGCCTGCGTGATGTTCGAGGCACTGGCCGGCCGGCCACCATTCGAGCGTGACTCTGACCTGGCAGTCGTGTTCGCGCACCTGAAGCAGCCGCCCCCGTCGCTGTCGGCCTTGCGCCCAGACCTGCCGAAGGCGCTGGACGCTGTGATTGCGCGGGGGATGGCGAAGAACCCCGACGAGCGCCCGCGCACGGCGAGCCGGCTGATCGCCGCCGCCGCTGCGGTCGCCGGGGGCGAAGAGGTGGAGCATGAGACGGGCGTTGCGCAGCTGCGCACGTTCCTGATCGCGGACGTGCGCGGCTACACCCGCTACACGCAGCAGCATGGTGACGAGGCGGCTGCGCGACTGGCCGCGACCTTCGCCGATCGCGTCGGGACGGCCGTGCGCGCGCACGAGGGCCGCCTGATCGAGCTCCGCGGCGACGAGGCCCTCGTGGTGTTCGAGTCGGCGAGAAACGCGCTCCGGGCGGCGATGGCGCTGCAGGCGGCGCTGGCGGACGAGGAGATGGCGCGGGGCGTCGGGGTCGGGCTGGATGCCGGGGAGGCGGTGCCGGTGGGCAAGGGCTACCGCGGCGGGGCGCTCAACATGGCGGCGCGGCTCTGCTCTCTGGCGGGCCCCGGCGAGGTGCTCGCGAGCGAGGCGGTCGTCCACCTGGCGCGGAAGGTCGACGGGATCCGCTACCTGCAGGGGCGGGTGGAGCGGCTGAAAGGCATCGACCATCCGGTGCGTGTGGTCGAGGTCATGCCGCAGGAGCGCGCGGTCGCGCGGCTACGGCAGCTGCGCCGGCGCATGCACGGCCGCAGATGGCCGCTGGTCGCCGGGGCGGCGGTGATCGCGCTGGTCGCTGCGGCGGCCGCGCTCGCCACGCTGCGCGGTGGCGGGTCGGCGCAGCTCTCGAACCTGCGCACGGTTGCGGTGTTCGACACGGGCGGGCGGTACGTGGGGGGCGTCCCGACCGGGGTCGACAGCTTCGTCGAGCAGTACTACGACGGCGCCGTCTGGTCGCTCGACGCCGGCGGGTCGCTCGCGAAGATCAACCCCACGAATCGCCAGATCGAGCAGGCCGTGGCCGTCGGCAACGACGCCGGCTGGACGTTCGGCGGCGGCGCCGTCTGGGTGAACTCGGCCGACAAGCCGTACCTGACTCGCGTCGACGCGCAGTACGGATCGACGAGCCGGATCGTGCTGCCGCGGAACGGCCTGCAAGCTGGCGACGACCCCAACGGCACGGCGGTCGCGTACGGCGCGGGCTCGCTGTGGGTGGCACAGAACGGCGGCTCCACGATCGCGCGCATCGACCCGGCCACCGGGAAGCTCGAGCGCCGCTACGACGCGAACGGCGTCAGCCTGCTGCGCTTCGGCGACGGCGCGCTGTACGCGGTCGACCAGCATGGCGGCAACTTCGAGCGCATCGATCCGCGGTCGGGAAGCCCGTCGTGGTCGTCGCACATCCACCCCTGGATCGCGGACGTGCTGCCCGCCGCAGGGTTCCTCTGGCTGGTGGTCGACTCCGACGCCGGCGTGTACCGGTTCAGCGAGCAGGACGGCTCCCAGGTGGGGTACGTCCACACGGGCGCCGGTTCGGGGGGGCTGGCCTACGGCGCCCACAGCGTCTGGGTCAGCAACTGGCGCGCCGGCACGGTCACCCGTGTGAACACACTCGGATCCGGCGCTGACACCTTCGCCACCGGGAACGCGCCGACCGGGTTGACGGTGACCCCGGGCGGCGATGTCTTCGTCGGCATCACACCAAGGCCGCCGGACGTCGCGGCGACGCTCCACGGCACGGCCGCCCATGTCGTCTTGCGTGAGGACTGGCTCGACCAGAACGACGTGGGCAACGCCTTCAGCGTCCGCCCCTGGGAGCTCGAGTACGCGACGCAGGCGAAGCTCTACAACTATCCGGACTGGCCCGGCACAAACCCCTCGCAGCCGGTGCCAGAGATCGCCGCGGGCTACCCGACGGTCACACACCACGGCGGCATATGGAGGTACACGATCCCGGTCAGGACGGGGTATCGGTTCTCGCCACCGTCCAACGCGCCCGTGACCGCCGAGTCGATGCGCTACACCCTCGAGCGGTCGCTCTCGCCCAAGCTCGAGGGTGGGAACGCACCGGGCGAGGCGTTCCTCGGGGTCTGCGGCCCCAGCGACTTCGGTCAGTGCCCGTGGCAGATCGTCGGCCAGCAGGCATTCGTGACCGGGCACGCGGCGCATCTCCGCGGGCTGCAGGTGCGGGGCAACGCGCTCGTGATCGAGACCACCGCACCCGTGCCGGACATCGCCAGCCGCCTCGCCATGCCATTCTTCGGGGCGGTGCCGATCGGCACGCCGCTCTCGGGCTTCGACCCCCAGCAGCACCCGATTCCTTCTGCCGGCCCGTACTACGTCTCGTATCAGAACATCGGGTGGCAGACGGTACTGCGACGGAACCCCAACTACCACGGACCGCGACCGCACAGGCTCGACGCGATCGTCTACGACGTCGGAATCGACACCGGGCCGGCCGCAAACCGTGTCAAGGCTGGAACGCTCGACTACGAGTCCGAGACCTACCCCGACTTCGGCGTCCTGGCTCCCGGCGGCACCCTCGCGCACGAGTTCGCGAGTGCTCGTCAGCCGGCCGGCCGGCCCTGGTATGCGTCGATCCCGACCCCCGGCCTGGACTGGCTCGAGATGAACACGTCGCGGGGTTTGTTCGCACACCTGTGGGCGCGCAAGGCTGTCGACCTGACCGTCGACCGCCCCGCGATCGCCGCACTGAGCGGCGGCGTTGCCGCAAACCAGTACCTGCCGACCGCACTGCTCACATCGCCATCGCCACCGCCGACATCGCCCACAGCCGCGGATCTGGCCCGTGCGCGAGCGCTGCTCCGCGGCCGTCACGCGAACGTGACGCTGCTGTTCGGGTCATACAGCACCCTCGATAAGCAATACGCGAACATCATCCGCGATGACCTCGCCCGCATCGGGCTGCACGTCATCATCCGCCCGGTCCAGGACCCGTATGAGCCGAACATGCGGGGCGACATGCGCATCTTCGGCTGGCAGTTCGACTACTGGGATCCCGCGGATCTCCTCCCCGTCACGCTCTTCACGCGCGATCCGGCCACCAATCCCTACGGCTTCCATTCCGCTCGCTGGGAGCGTGCGGATGATCGCGCGTCGCAGCTGACCGGCGCCGCCCGGCTGCGCGCCTTCAGCGCTGTCGCGCGAGGCGTGCATGCACTCGTGCCGTGGGTTGTGCTCGACCAGCGCGGCACGCCGGCGTTCTTCTCGGCACGCTTGGGGTGCATCCACTTCCCGCCGGCCTACGCAGGCGTCGACCTGGCCGCACTCTGCGTCCGCGACTGACCGCTGCAGAGCTGAATAATCCTGTCAAGACGGCAGGACACCGGAGCCGCGCTACCAGAGGATCTACCGCCCCCGCTTACGTGCTCAGTGGCGATCAAACAATTCAGCGAGGGCGTCATCATTCTGTCGAACGGAGGCGTCCTCAGCGCCACGCTCTTGCCGATGACCGCAGTCGGCACAGAACCAGACGACCGTGCCAGCGGCCCTATCACTGTCGTCATCGACGCTACTGGTGACGCGACGGCCGTAGTGGCGCGTTGTTCGTTTGCATCCGTCACACGGCGAGTCCCGCTCCGGCGCGCCCCACGGTGGAGGTAGATGCAGATCCATGACTACCGGGTTTGTCGTCGGGATGAAGGATCCTGCATCGGCGCGGTGCGCGGCTCCGCCTATCGGTCGATTAAGGCCCTATCGGTCAACCCGATCCGTCATTGAGAGGTCGGACGGCGCTGATCACGTCGAACATCTGCAGCTTGCTCAGTTCGGGGGCGATCACCGCCACAGAGTTTCGCGGTAGATCGCGCTCGACCACGAGGTGCCGGCCGGCGACGTAGAAGCGAGCCGTGACGCCGTTGCTGGGGAACGTCTTGGCGGGGAGCGTACGGCTGTCAAGTAACGGGGGCGGGATCACGCGATTGAAGTTCCAGACGGTCAGCGGTCCGTAGTCGAACCGCAAAGCAGCGCCTGACCTCCAGCGAAGCGCGTCCACGCGGGTGAGACGCAGGCCGTGATACCGACGGCCAACCCACACGGCGTCTGGGAACTCCGCGCCCGCCCTGGCCAGCGTGAGCGTCGCAACGGCCGGCCGACCGAGATCGCCGCCGCTCTCGTTCACCTGCACGACGGGGGTACCGGGCGGCGCAGGCACGGTGAATGCCTGCTGCGGGTCCTCGGCCAACGGGACGATCGAGGTCACATCGAACACCGCGTCGACGTTCGAGCGTCCCGACCGTGACTCGCGCCAGACGATGCGCCGCGGCAGATAGCTTGCCGCGTCGAGGATGACGACCTGCTCGATCCGGGTCGTGCCGGCACCCAGGCTCTGCGCCGGCAAGATGAAGCGGAACGCCGGCCGCCCGCCGAACCGGGTCGTGGTCAGGCGCGACACGTGACCCGTAGCCAGCCGCTCGCGGTAGAAGCTGATCGGGTCGATCAGCTCCGAGCACACGCCGGCCAGGCTGAGGCACGACGGCGCGGCCACCACCCGGCGGCTGCTTGCCTGGTAGGAAACGACCCGGCCACCCGGCTCACGCAGAATGTCCTCGATCAGCGTGCCGTTCAGCCGCTCTCGTACCCGGGTGCGGCCGTCCGTGCCCGACCACTGCGTCCGGATCACCCGCCCGGTTGACCCCGGCCGCTGCACGCGCGTCACGATCTCGACGATCGACCCCGTGTTGCGGATGGCGGCCAGCGCCTGCGCTTCGACATCGACGCCGGGCGTGTGGCTCTCGGGCAACGTCACTACCAGGGCAGTGGCAATGGCGATGGCGACGGCCGCCGCGGCGATCACACCCAGCGGCCGCGATCGGCGAGCGCTCGTGCGAGGCAACCGCGCGAGCGCCCGCTCCGTCTCGTCCGGCGTCACGACGAACCGCGCCGGCAGCACGGCCTCACGAAGCAACCTGGCCAGGTGATCGGCCTCATCGAGCCCGGTCGGCTCCCCCGCGAGTGCGCGCGCAAGCTGCTCTGCGACCACCACGTCAGGCATGCACGCCGTCCTGCTTCAGCCTTTCGCGCAGGCTGCGCCCGGCTCGCAACACCAGCATCTGGCAGGCTGCAGGGCTGCGCCCCATCAGGCGTCCGACCTCGGCAAAGCTGTAGTCCTCAACCAGCCGCAGGTGCACCGCCAGCGCCTGTTCCGCCGGCAGCGATCGCATCGCGCGGGCCAGCGCATCACGCTCCGGCAGCATGTCCGGCTGCTCGGCTGCCGCCTGCGGAAGCACGGCGACCGGCAGCTCACGCCCGCGGCGGCTCACGTGGTCGGCCGCCATATTGGCCGCGACGCGATAGAGCCACGCAAGCACGGGCCTGCCACGCCAGCGCAACCGTGGCACGCTGCGCACCGCCTCCACGAACACGTCGCCGGCCAGGTCGGCAGCCTCGTCGCGCGACCCCAAGCGGGCGGCCAGGAAGCGGACGATCTCGGCATGGTGGGCCCGAAACAGCGCATCCAGATCCGCCTGGTCGCGGCGAAAGCCGATCTCGTCGTTAGAACCGGACGCCACCTACCCACGCTACCGTCAGCGGCCACCACCGCGCCGCCTCCGTCGCCCCACCAGCAGCACCCCAGCCGACGCCGCCACGACCGTGGCGCCACCCGCCCAAACCACCCCCGACCCGCTCGTACCGCGGCCGGCGATGCCCGTGTCCTGCTGAATCGCGTCGCGCACCGCAGCGGGCGGCACCCGCACAGCGCCGCCAATGTCGACGAGCCTGGCGCGCGGGTCATACAGCACAAACACGACCCGACCAAGCCCCCAGGGACTTGCCGTGGTCGTCGTCACGTAGATCCCGACGGATCCCGTGACGTTCGCATCGACGGTTCCAGGCGACACCGGCAGCGGGCGCAGGAGCGGCGCGTACGCCCGAGGGTCGGCGACCGGGTGGCCGTCGATTCTGACCGAGGAGAGTTCGGGCACGATCGGCCGCCGGCCCGCCACGGCGGCGTCAATGGCACGGCTCAGCCGCGGGCTCAGGACGACCCAGTTCTGGTCTCGCAGCACCACGCCGCCGCGCAGGTAATACAGCGTCAGAGCGCCGCCCTCGCCATACCCGATCCTCAGCCGATAAAACGGCGCCGGGGTTGGCGTTTCGCTGAGAGCACGTCCAGTCATCATCAACTGCTCGAGGCCGAGCGGCCCTTTCAGCTGCGACGGGACCGCGATCGAGGCGCACCCATCCGCCCCACAGACCTCGAGCGAGGTGACCGGCCCCTTCGCGAAGGCATCCGGCACGACCGCCAGCGCGGCTGCGAGTGTGACCAAAGCGACGAGCAGACGGCGCAGCATGAGATCCTCCCGATAGATACCTGACTATCCTCACCGCCCCCACAAACATCACGCGCCAGAGCAAAAAGGTGATCGGGCCTGGCGGTGAAGCCCTCAGACGGGCTCGAACCGTTGATCCCAACCTTTGACACGACCCACGATGATGCGGGCGAGGATGCCGAGCACGCCGACCAGGCTGAGCAGCACGCCGTAGCGGAACTGCGGAGGCTCGTATTCGAAGACCACCGTGTGATCCCCAGCGGGCACGGCGATGGCGCGCATTGCGACGTTCGCCGGCCTGATCGGCGTGGCGTGGCCGTCAACCGTGGCGGTCCATCCGGGGAACACGGTGTCGGACGTAATCAGCGTGGCGTTGCCTGTCGCATGCACGCGTAGCTTCAGGTCGTTCCACCCGAAGTGCTGGATGGTCGCAGCGCCGGCACCCTGTGCCGACCGCATGGCTGGCGTGGGGTCCTCCACGAAGGAGACGGCCCGCAGGTCGGCACCACTGGCACCCCCCACGGCGCGCAGCGCAGCGGCTTCGTCTGGCACGGCGACGATCGATCGGGGGATCCACGCCTTCGGGTAGGCGTGCGAGTTGCGCCAGACGTCCGGCGAGTGCGAACCGCGACGCGATCGATACACGAGCTGGAAGCCCGGGCGCGACGGCTGCGCGCCGTGCAGCAGCAACAGGTATCGCACCCCGGCGGCGTCGAGGAACGGCGAGTCGGCGTCGCGGGCGGGAATCTTGGTCTTGCGGCCGACGAGGGTCCGCATGTACGCCACCCACCGCGCGGGGTAAAGGGCGTCGTTGGCGCGCGCGTCGGCGATTCGCATGGCTCCGCTGATGTTCGGCGTGAGGATCCGACCGGAGCCGACCACCCGCTCCCCAGGCTGCAGGTGTTGCTGGAGGTACGCGGCGAACGGCCGCGGAGAGAACGGATCGTAGGGGTGCGTATAGCTCGTGGGCGCAAGGCTTCGGAACTGGGCGAACACCAGAACGACCAGCCCCAGCGCAAGCCATGGCCAGCGAAGAACCGCCCAGCAGGCGGCCGCGGTGAGGACCGCGAACACGAGCGCCGTGCGCGCGTCGCCCCGCCCGACGCCGCCGGCTGTCCAGATCGCCACGGGTACCAGGACGCCGACCGTGCACGCGATCGCGGCCGTCCGCGATCCGCGGATGAGGGCCTGGATACCACCCGCCGCCAGCACGGCTCCGGCCAGCGGTACGACCACCTCGCCATACCGCCGCAGGTTCGACTCATGCACGCCGGGGAAGTGGCCGAACGCGCCGCCGGGCAGGCCCGCGAACGACCGCAGCGACCAGACGATGACCGCGAACACCATGAACCACATCCCGGCGACGCCGGCGGTCGTTCGTGCCGCCAGACCGGCGATCGACAACGCCACTAGAACGATGCCGAGCGACACCATTCGTTGCTGCGAGAAGTCGCCGAGCGCGACCACCTTGGCCAACCCGAGCGGATACCGCGACATCCCCTCCGCGTGCGCGTGCTCCGTCACGCCGATCGAGACGTACTGCAGCCCCAGCCAGAGCAGCGGCGCAGCGACGAGCCCTCCCAGCAGCGCGGCGACGGTCGTTTCGGCAAGGGCGCGCCAACGGCGCCCCTCGCGTATCCACCAGTACAGACCCCAGGCGATGGCGAGGTACGTGACGCCGATCAGCACCTCCGGCTGGCCGCCGACGCACATCAGCGTCGTGAGGGCTGCCAGCGCGCAGAACCTGCCGGTCGTCTGGCGGCGAAACATGCCAAGTATGGCGAGCAGCAGCCACGGGGTGAGCGACTCCAGGTTCATCGACCCCTCGTGCATCCACAGCACGAACGTGGCGGAGAGCATGAACCCGACGGCGGGAGCGAACGCGGCAAGCGGCGATGCTCCCAGCGCCCGTAGCAACGCGTAGCAGCCCACCCCGCCAACGAGCAGGCGCAGCAGCGCCACCAGGTTCCAGACCCGTTGCGACGGGTGAAGGAAGAGCGGAAAGTAATACGGCTCGGCCGGCGCCGTCTGAATATCCGCCGCAAGCGGCGCCCCGAACGCGGTATACGGGTTCCAGAGCGGAAGCGCGCCGTCGCTGTAGGCGTTGTGGACGATCCGCACCCACGGCTCGAAGCTCCACGCGAAGCCACCGGCGTCGTTGATGGCAGCCCGCCCGGGCGTCTGGTAGTGGTAATCGACCCCGCTCGAACCCGACTGTGTCGCGAGGCGTCCATTCGGCGCGAACGTCGCGGAACCGGTCGCGAGCTTCGGGAACGCAACGACGACGATCAGCGCGAAGATCGCCGTGATGACCGCCAACTCGCGACTGCGGCGCTCGGGCCAGCGGACGGCGCGTACGCGCTCGAGTACCCGCCCACCGGCCACACGATCGCGCTCGTCCGCGGCGGCCATCAAACGCACCGCCGCTGATGCCGCCGTCGCCGTCGAGCCCAGTCGGGCGAGTTGGCCCACATCACCACTACCTGCCGGTGCGAAACCATCTCCCCTTCCGGGCCGAGATCAAGGGCAGACTCTAGGCTCTGAAGCGGATGAAAGCCACCGCGGCGTTGGAGGCATTCACGCCGTGGTAGTCACAGCGACGTTGCGACCAGCTCGTTGCACGACCGCTCGCAACGGCGGCATGTTTCGGCGCAAATACGGCAGTGCTCATGGTGATGGGCGTGCCGCTCGCACTCATCTCCACTGGCACGGCACGCTGCGGCGCAGGCCTCGACGGTCGCGCGGAGCACGCCGAGATCGGGCTCCGTCTGGCGCGTCACCATGCGGCCGGTGGCGTTGCAGAGATCGGCGCAGTCGAGACACAGGCGAATGCAGCGGACCATGTCTCGGACGTCCTCTTCGGCGAGACACGCGTCGGCGCAAGCAGTGCACGTGGCGGCACAGTCGACGCAGTCGTCAATGCAGCGAAGTAACGCTTCGCGATCGATGTTGGTTGGGTGTGGATGCGTCGCGATGACCTCTCGAACACTCACGTCGACCCCTTCCTCTCGATGTGCAGCGAAGGCCTCTAACGGACTCGAACCGTTGCCCCTTCCTTACCATGGAAACGAGACGGTACTACCAGCCTCGACCGAACGAGGTTTGTTCGCAACTTGGACGCAAAGCCAGCCTTCGGCCAGTTGATTCCATAGCCGCTTCCGGCTCCGCTAGCGCGGTGATCATCCAACGGTGGGCTGCCTTGACGGTGCGGCCGCCGTGAGGGCGGTCGTGATCCCGCGGCCGAGCTGTTCAGTCCTACTGCGGATGGCAGTGACGACGTCCTCTTCGGATCCGAGCGCCATGTCTGCTCCGTACGTGAGGCTTCTCGACGCGTTCACCACGGCACCGGCTCCACGCTCGTCGAAGCACGCGACGCAGCCGGGGAGCTTGCCCTCCTGTGCGCCGTAACCGACCACAACGATCGGTGAGCGAGGCATGGCCCGGCGTGCGATACCCGCCGCCTCCGGGAACGTGCAGCCAACGATCGCCCCCACCGACGAGAGATGCTGTCCGTCGAAGAATTCGTCTCCTAGGGCCGAGACCTGTCTCGCCACGCGGAGATAGATGGGCTCGTCGCCGGGAGCCGCCTCCTGGATCTCGACGGAGGACGGATTCGAGGTGTGAACGAGCACGAACAATCCTTTTCCGTGCTGGCGTGCGGCTTCGGCGAACGGCACGAGACTGTCCCATCCCAGGTACGGGTTGACGGTCAGCGCATCTGCGTCGAACGCAGGCCGGGCCTCGCCAAGCGCTGACGGACATCCCAGGAACGCGTCTGCGTATGCCTTCGCAGTGGACGCGATGTCATTGCGCTTTCCGTCGGCGATGACGAGTAGCCCCGCACGCCGGGCTGCCGCGATGGTGTCCAGCAGCGCCGTCATCCCCGGGATCCCGTACTGCTCGTAGAACGCCAGCTGCAGCTTCACCGCGGGGACGAGATCGGCAACCGCGGAGATCGCGACCTCGTGGTAACGGGCGATGCAACGCCTGATCGCATCGTCGCGACCGGTCGAGGCGGCTACCGCGCTGTCACGGATAGCCGCGGGGATCTCGTCGACCCGGGGATCGAGCCCCAGACACACCGGGTAGACGGCCGACTGGCACCGACCTTGGAAGCGTTCGCCGAATGTCATCACGCGACTTCGGACCGGAGCATACGTGGATGTCTCGGGTGTGGATGGGGAGGCGGGCCAGTGGAACGCTCAAGCGCCGGCGCGCGTAACGTGCGCCGGGGCCCGAGCGACTCCGGGCCCCCGGAAACACCATCAGCAATAGTGCCGCGAAGTCCCTTGCCGATCGCCGTTTCCAACCGCACGCGGTGGGCCACTTCAGAGTCCCACGCAGCGCTTCTTGCGAAGGAGTAGGATCGACCCCGACGGCAAACACCGCACCATCGGGGGCATGCCGTCCAAGGACTCGCGGCCTCGCCGGTCGCCACGGGCGCGTCCGGCGGGTCGCCCAAGGCGACAGGAGAGTGATCATGCACGCACGCCTCGTCCGGTTCTCGATCGCTGACCCCAGCAAGGGCACGCCGGAGAACGCTCAACAGACCATCCGTGAGCGTGTGATCCCGACGCTCAGCGAGTACGAAGGCTACGCCGGCTACCTGGCCTTCATGGATAAGGACCGCACCCGCGCCCGAGCCATCATCCTTTGGGACAGCGAGGAGCACGCTGAGGCCGCAGAACAAACCCTGGCAGAGCGACGCCGCGAGATGGCGGCCAGCACTGGTCTAAGTGTCGATTCCACGGAGCTCTACGAAGCGATCGCGGTCGAGGTGCCCGCAACGGCGCACGTCTAGGCGCGCCGGCAACGATCTCGGGTCTCGAGCCGCATCCCAGTGCTCGTCGAGTGACAACGCTGATGGCACCGCATACGCGTCGGTAGACTGGCGTCGCTCTAGTCCATTCGGCTGGCCCAGGAAAGGGCATGGTTGAGCCAAAAAGAGCCCTCTAACGGACTCGAACCGTTGACCCCTTCCTTACCATGGAAGTGCTCTACCAACTGAGCTAAGAGGGCGGGCCGGCCGTCGCCACCAGGCGCTCGGCCGTCCCGAAGCATATCGGCTTACCGCCCCGGTTAGTTCAGCCCGGCCGCGGCTCGCGCGAACGCGAGCGGGCTGGTGGCGGTGAGGTCGATGGCCGGCTCCACCGTCGACCACGACTGCACGTTGTCCCTGAACTTGGCGGCGTTGTTGAACTTCTTGAAGGGGTCGACGCGGTGCACCGGACAGTCGCGCATCCCGTCCACCTTGCCGCTCGACGTGACGACGTTCGGCCCCTCGACGGCCGCCCCGGCCAGCACCGGCGGCGCCCCGTTCAGCGAGCCCGCCAGGTTCGCGACCTGGTGCTGCATACAGCGCGGGAAGCGGGTGCCGTCGCCCACCACCAGCGAGACGCCCCAGGCGTTTCCGCCAAGCACGTTGCCCAGCCAGTGGCTGGCCTGCTTGCTGTAGCGCTTGGTGCCAGTCAGCTGGTCGTACTCGCTGGCCATCACCGACAGGCCGAAGCCGTGCGAGGTCGTGTCGAACGCGGCCCACGGGAACCCGAACCGGAACGGATCCTTGCGGCCCCGCGCGATCGCGCGGTCGAGCTGCCTTCGCAGATCGGCCAGCAGCGCCGGCTGCGTCACGGCCAGGCCGGCCGACCCGCCCGCCATCGAGATCGCCCGGTACAGGTCGTAGTGGGCGAGGCCGCTCACGTCATACAGGTTGAGCGTGTCGGCCGCGTCGTTCGGGCCGGTGATGTACGCGTGCGCCCAGTGCGCGGCCTGCCTCAGGTAGAAGCGCGGGCGCGCGTGCGGCAGCCCCCGCGGCAGGTGTCCGCCCTTGGTGGCCAGGTACAGCTCCGTAGCGCCCCACTCGAGGTCGTCGCGCCACTCCGACTCGGGATAGAAGTCGAACGGGATCACCGTCAGCAGGTGGCCGCGGGGGCTGGTGTCCGCCAGCGCGAAGATGTCCTCGGCCGAGCGCAGGCAGCGAGCCGCCAGCCCCGGGTCGGTGCTCTTGAACACCTGGTAGCACTCCGCGAAGGCCGCAGCGTCACGCCCTGCCAGGTTGGGGCTGATCGGCGAGCCCGGCCTGCCGGCCCGGAACACCGGCCGGTGGCGGATGTAGCGGTCGGCCTTGCTGTGCCCGCCCCAGGTGTCATCGGCCTGCGGCAGTCGCCAGATGTCGTGGTCGCCAGTGGTTTGGTCGTTGGCCTCGCCCACTCCCACCTGGTAGTAGAGCGTCTTCGTGCGGTCGTTCCACATCCGCAGCAGCCAGCGCACCCCGAACTTGGTCTCGGCGGTGAAGTCGGCCCCGCTGTGCGGCCCCATCTGCGCCGGGAAGTCGCGCAGGCCGCTCAGCAGCACGCCGGTCGTGTAGCTCTCGGTCTGAACGAACTTGAGGTAGTCGCCCGCGTCCCACCAGCCGCCGGCGGCGTTGATGCGCGTACCCAGCGGCGTCAGGCTGCCCTGGAAGATGCCGTCCGCGTCCACCTTCGGCGTCAGGTACGTCATCGCGTGCTCGTCGTTCAGGTGCGCCGGCGCCGTGCGAAGCGGCGACGGGATGTAGTCCGGCCCGTCCCGCTCGTCCTGATAGAAGTTGAGCGCGTTCCCGATCGCGCCGGCGTAGACCGCCGAGCCCGCACCGATCGCGAAGCCCGGCGACCTGGCCGCGACGGGGCCGCTGACCGTGATCGTGTAGGTGCCGGCCGCGGTGGTCGGGAAGTCGAGCGCGTAGACGTGCGGGAAGTTGGCGCTCCACGAGCCCAGCTGCGGCCCGATCGGGGCGCTGAAGACCGCCGTCGATCCGTCCAGCACGGAGAAGCTGGCGCCGGCCTCGCTCACGCTCGACATCAGGTAGGCGCGCTTGGCCGCGCTGGTCGAGTAGCCGACCTGGTTCACGCGCACGTAGGCGGAGCCGACGACCACGTGCGGCAGCGCGACGGGTTGCAGTACGCGCGCCGAGGCGGGGGCGGCGCTGAGCACGGCCACTGCCATCGTGATCCCCGCCAACCGTGCCATCGAACCGCGCATCCGCGCCTCCTGGAAACCGCCTTCCTCCTGCCCACGACTGTAGGCATGGTTGCCGGACGCTGCAAGGGAACGGCGCGAGGATTTGCGATTAGCGATATATCGTGATAGAACTTGACCTATCACATGAAGGAAAGGAATGAACCACATGAGTGAGTATGTGATCGTCCCCGTCAGGGGGCGTCGCGGCGAGTTCCGCGAGATGATCGACCGCTGCACCCGCCACGGGCGCAGAGGACACCATGGCCACGGCCGCGGCATGCGCGGCTATCAGGGCCGTGCCGGCCGCGGTGACATCCGCGCGGCCATCCTGGCACTGCTGGCCGAGCGGCCGATGCACGGGTATCAGATCATGCGCGAGCTGCGGGACCGCTCCGGCGGCGCCTGGCGCGTCAGCCCAGGGTCGGTGTACCCCACGCTCTCGCAGCTCGAGGACGAGGAGCTGATCCGGGCCGAGCAGCAGGGCGGCAAGCGCGTGTTCTCGCTGACCGAGTCCGGCACCACCGAGGCGGCGGCCGCGCCCAGCGAGCCCTGGGCCGAGGTCGCCTCCGACGTGCCGCCGGCCATCGTCGAGCTGCGCGACCTGATCTACCAGGTGCGCGCCGCGACCCGCCAGGTCGTGCACGCGGGATCCGAGCAGCAGCTGACCGCTGCCGCCGAGCTCCTGCGCGAGACGCGAAGGCGGCTGTACAAGCTGCTGGCCGAGGACGAGTCGCCCGCCGACGGCGAGTAGGCCACAGAGGCCCGGCCCACCGCCGGGCCTCTCGATGCGTCGCGCAGCGCCCGCCCTATGCTGTGCACCATGAACCAGCAGACCAAGGAAGCGCTCGAAGAGCTGCTCGACGTCCACCAGCAGCTGCTCCAGCTCAGCGCCCGCAGCGGTATGACGCCCCAGGAAGAGCTGAAGGCGCTGGCCGTGCGGGTGGCCCAGGTCGGGGCCGCGATCGAGGCCAGCGTCGGCCCGTTGGAAGCGACCGACTCGCCGCGGTAGCCGCGAATGGGTCACGAGCACAGCTACTGCACCACAGTCACCTGGGCCGGCTCGACCGGCGGCGGGTACGAGCACTACGACCGTCGCCACGAGATCGCGCTGCCGCCCTCGGCCGAGCCGCTGACCGTCTCCGCCGACCCCGCCTTCCGCGGCGACCCCGCGCTGACCAACCCCGAGCAGATGCTGCTGGCCGCCGCCAGCTCCTGCCAGCTGCTGTCGTTCCTGGCGGTCGCGGCCCGGGCGCGGGTGGACGTCCTGTCCTACTCCGACCAGGCCGAGGCGGTGATGCCCGAGGGCGACCTGCCGGTGCGCATCACCCGCATCACCCTACGCCCGCACATCGTGGTGGCCGAGGGCACCGACATCGCGAAGGTCACGCGCCTGGTCGACCTGGCTCACCGCGAGTGCTACATCGCGAACACCGTCAGCAGCGAGATGCTGCTGGAGCCGGTGATCGAGAGCGCGTAGCGACTGAGCAGCGATCCTAGGCGGGCTCTGCCCGCGGCAGCGGCAGCGTGGCCAGGGGCTCCAGCGCCGCGCCGGTGAACAGCGGCAGCGCCACCTCGCGGCCGATCCGCGCGGACACGGCTGCAAACGCCTCGTCCAGCCAGGGCGGCCGGTTGGCGCGATGCCCATCGGAGGCGACGATGTCGGCGCGACCGGTCTCGACCAGCGTCCAACCGGCGTCCTGCACGTCGCGTCCGTGGCGCCCCAGCAGGCTGGAGGCGTTCACCTGGGCCAGCCAGCCGCGCCCGCGCAGCTCGGTGACCTGCTCGAGGTCGCCGTAGACCAGATCGCAGCGCTCGGGATGGCCCATGATCGGCACCAGGCCGGCGGCCGCGATGTGCTCGCCGCAGGCCATGAAGGTATCGAGGTTGCGGGGGCCGGTGTGCGGCAGCGGCAGCTCCAGCAGGCAGGCGTCGAGTCCCTCCATCGACAACATGCGCGGATCGGCGTCCAGCAGCCACCGCTCCGGGCTGATCTCCCAGCCCACCCGGAAATCGACGCGCCCCTCGAGCCTCGCCCGGATCTGCTCCCGCGCCGCGGTCACGCGCCGGCGTCGCTCGTCGGTGAACGGATGGCGGTCCATCGCGTGTGGCGTGGCGTACTGCACGGCCGTGCCGCGCAACCCCGCTTCCAACACCAGCTCCACCGCCTCGTCCACTGACCGGACGCCGTCATCGCCTGACGGAACCATGTGGCTGTGGATGTCAACGAAGCCACGCATCACCCTCAGAGTAGGCGCTCCGCGGACGGCGCCGTGCCGGTCAAAAAAGCTGTTTACGGTCGCGCACGCCCTGGGCATTGCCGGTGTGGACATCATCACCAAGCTCCACGGAGGCGACCATGGCCACTGCGGCAGAACACTCGGGACCCGTCAAGACCGATATCCCAGCCCGGATGGACCGCCTCCCCTGGAGCAGGTGGCACTGGATGGTGGTGATCGGCCTGGGCATCACCTGGATCCTGGACGGCCTCGAGGTCACCATCGTGGGCCTGATCGCACCCGTCATCACCAAGGGCGGCGGTGGCGGGCTCGACCTCGGCACCGGCCAGATCGGCTTTGCCAACAGCATGTACCTGGCGGGCGCCGCCGGTGGCGCGCTGCTGCTGGGATACCTGACCGACCGCCTCGGCCGCAAGCGCCTGTTCATGTTCTCGCTGGGCTGGTACCTGGTGTGGACGATCGCAACGGCGTTCTCGTTCAACTTCGAGTCGTTCGTGTTCTTCCGGTTCATGACCGGCATCGGCATCGGCGGCGAGTACGCGGCCATCAACTCCGCGATCGACGAGCTGATCCCGGCCCGCCGCCGCGGCTGGACCGACCTCGCCATCAACGGCTCCTGGTGGGTGGGCACCGCGATCGGCTCGGCCGCGTCGCTGTACCTGCTCAACGACAGCTACGTGAACCCCGCCTACGGCTGGCGGATCTGCTTCGGCCTCGGCGCCGTGCTGGCGATCTCGGTGCTGTTCATCCGCAAGAACCTGCCGGAGAGCCCGCGCTACCTGATGACGCACGGGCGCTTCGACGAGGCCGACGAGGTCGTGAAGGGGATCGAGGCGGAGGTGTCGCGCACCAAGGGCGACCTGCCGGAACCTGACGGCGAGACGATCGAGATCGACCCGTCGCGTGAGATCGGCATCGTCGGAATCGTGCGGGCGATCCTGTTCACCTACCCCAAGCGCTCGTTCGTGGGGCTGATGCTGATGGGCTCGCAGGCGTTCTTCTACAACGCCATCTTCTTCACCTATGCGCTGGTGCTGACCACGTTCTTCAACGTCAGCGCAGGCAACGTCGCCTACTTCATCTTCCCGTTCGCGATCGGAAACGTGCTGGGGCCGATCTGCCTCGGCCACTTCTTCGACTCGGTGGGACGGCGGCCGATGATCACCGGCACCTACCTGGCCTCGGCGCTGGGGCTCTTGATCACCGGCTGGATGTTCCAGGCCGACATGCTCAGCGCCACCACCATGACCATCTGCTGGTCGATCACGTTCTTCTTCGCCTCGGCCGGCGCCAGCGCCGCGTACCTGACGGTGTCGGAGATCTTCCCGATCGAGAGCCGCGCGCTCGCGATCGCGGTCTTCTACTCGATCGGCACCCTGGCCGGCGGGTTCGCCGCTCCCTGGCTGTTCGGCACGCTGATCGGGAGCGGCGACAAGGGCCAGGTCTTCATCGGCTACGTGATCGGGGCATTCCTGATGGCGGTCGGCGGTCTCAGCGAGCTGATCTGGGGTGTCGAGGCTGCCCGCAAGTCGCTGGAGGCGGTGGCCAATCCGTTGTCGGCGGTGCGCAGCAAGCTGGGCGAGGCCAAGCCCGGCGGCGGCACCAAGGCCAGTACGGCGGCGCCCGTTCCGGGACGCTGACGCCTGGGAGCAGAGATCGCCATAGCCGCCCGGTAGAGTCCCGCGCATGCGGCTGTGCCTGATGATCGAGGGCCAGGAGGACGTGACCTGGCCCGACTGGGTGGCGCTTGCCGAGACCTGCGAGTCGGTCGGCATCGAAGCGCTGTTTCGGTCCGACCACTACCTCTCCGGCGACGGCCAGATCGGGCGCGGCTCGCACGACGCCTGGACGACGCTGGCCGCGATCGCCGCGCGCACCAGCCGGCTGCGGCTGGGCACGATGGTCTCGCCGGTCACGTTCCGCCATCCCTCGCTGGTGGCAAACGCCGTCACCACGGTCGATCACATCTCCGGCGGCCGCGTGGAGCTGGGGCTGGGAGCGGGCTGGTACCGGCTCGAGCATCGCAGCTTCGGCTTCCCGTTCCCGCCGATGCGCGAGCGCATGGACATGCTCGAGGAGCAGCTCGAGATCGTGACGCGCCAGTGGACCGAGCAGGAGTTCTCGTTCGACGGCGCGCACTACCAGCTGGAGGGATGCCAGGCGCTGCCCAAGCCGCTGCAGCGGCCGCATCCGCCCGTGATCGTGGGCGGCGCCGGCAAGCCCCGCACCGTCGACCTGGCCGCCCGGTTCGCACAGGAGTACAACGTGCTCTCGGCCGACCCGGACGAGTGCCGGACGGTGCGCCGCAGCCTGGACGAGGCGGCGGAGCGACACGGCCGCCCGCCGCTGCATTTCTCGTTCATGGAGACGACGCTGATCGGCCGCACCCGCGACGAGCTGCTGGAGCGGGCGGGGCGGCTGGGCGCGCTGCACTTCGACGGGATCGGCGGCGAGCAGCTGCTGGCCGAGCGGGTCGACGGCTGGATCTGCGGCACGCTGGATCAGGTGGCCGGGCAGTTCGAGGACCTGGCCGCCGCCGGACTCGAGCGGGCGATGCTGCAGCACCTCGATCACCGCGACCTGGACGCGGTGCGGATGATCGGCGAGCAGTTGGCGCCGCGCGTGGCCGGGCTCTGACGCTGGGGACACGCGGGTAGAGTGCGCCCGTGAGCGTCGATCCCCAGGCACTTGCGGCCGAGCTGCTGGCCGGCCTCAACTTCGGCCACCTCGGCACCGTCAACCGCGACGGCAGCGTGCAAGTGTCACCGGTGTGGGTGCACATCGAGGACGGGCGGCCGGTGTTCAACACGGCCGAGGGGCGGGTCAAGTGGCGCAACATCGAGCGCGATCCCCGTGTCACGCTCGAGGTGATCGACTCCGGCGGCTATCGGTCGGTCGAGATCCGTGGCCGCGCCGTGATGACGCGCGAAGGCGCCCGCGAGCACGCCGACGAGCTGGCGATGAAGTACACGGGCGAGCCGTTCGACGGCTTCAAGGAGGGCGTCGAGCGGGTGAAGGTCACGATCGAGCCCGAGCGCTACCTGTTCCACCACTGAGGCCGATCAGTCGGCGAAGCGCTCGCGCAGGCGCGGCAGCGCATCGGCCGCGAACAGCTCCAGGAACCGCGACTGGTCGGGCGCGGGGCTGTGGAACACGAGGTGGCGGAAGCCCACATCGACGTACGGAGCGACCCGGTCGCAGAGCTCATCGGGATCGCCGGTAAGGATGAAGCGGGACTCGGCGTGGACGTGCTCCTGCTCGGCCAGGCGCTCCAGCTCGAGCGGGTCGTCGATGCCCTGCTTGCTCTCGGCCGGCAGCGCCAGGGCACCCCAGAAGCGGCACTCGTCGGCGGCGCGAGCGGGGTCGCGCTCGTAGGAGACCTTCACCTCGAGCAGGCGCTCGGCGGCCGGGTCGCGGCCGGCGTCGCGGGCGCCCTGCTCCAGCGCGGGCAGCAGCGTCTCGGTGTAGAGCTCGCGCGGCTTGCCGCTGGTGGTGATGTACCCGTCGCCCTCCGCGCCGGCGAAGCGGGCAGCCTTCGCGCCGGCGGCCGCGATCAGGATCGGCACGGGCCGGTCGGGCTTGTCGTAGACCGTGGCGTTGGCGGTGCGGTAGTAGGTGCCGTCGTAGGTGACGCGATCCTGCGTCCAGAGCAGGCGCATCAGCTCGACCGCCTCGGCCAGCCGCTCCAGGCGCTCGGCGAAGCGCGGCCAGGCGATGCCCAGCGCGGGCACCTCGTTCATCGACTCGCCGGTGCCGACGCCCAGCCAGACGCGGCCGGGTGCGAGCGAGGCGATGGTCGCAAACGACTGGGCCATGATCGACGGATGGACGCGCAGTGTGGGCGTGGAGACACTGGTGCCGAAGCGGATGCGTTCGCTCTGCACCGCCAGCGCACCCAGCCACGGCAGCGCGGCCGGGGCATGCCCGCCGGTGTGGCGGAAGGGCTGGAAGTGGTCTGAGACGGCGACGCTGTCGAAGCCGCGCGCCTCCGCCTCGAGCGCGTAGGAGAGCAGCTGCCGGGGGCCGAACTGCTCCGCCGAGGCCTTGTAGCCGAGGGCGAGCATCGGGGCAGTCTAGTCTGCCCTTCGTGGACCTCCAGATCCTGATTCCGCTGAAGCGGCTGGCCGGTGCCAAGCAGCGGCTGCACCCGGCGCTGGGCGGCGACGAGCGGCGACGGCTGATGCTGGCGATGGTCGAGCACGTGGCGCGCGAGGCGGTGGCGGCGGACGTGGGCCCGGTGGCGCTGGCCAGCTGCGAGCCGCTGGCGCCGACGCTGGCGCGGACCTACCGGGTGGGGCTGGTGTCGGACGGCGAGCTGCCCTGGAACGAGGGGCTGGATCACGCGCGCGGGCTGATCTCGCCCGCGCCGGGGGCGGTGCTGTACCTGGCCGGCGACCTGCCGCTTCTGAGCGCGAGCGACGTGCGGGCGCTGGTGGCGGCGATGCCGGAGCGCGGGATCGCGATCGGCCGCGCCCACGACGGCGGCACAAACGCGCTCGGGGTGCGGCCGGCGGACGTGATCACGCCCGCGTTCGGCTCGCCCGCAAGCGCGCTCGTCCATGCCGAACTGGCGGCGACCGCCGGCATCGAGTCGGTCACCCTCGACCGCCCCGGACTGGCGCTCGACGTCGACACGCCCGACGACGTACTCCGCGCAAAGCTGTCACTGACAGCGTGACAACGACCTGCAACGCCCTGGTCACGCCGGCGTCACGCGTGTGACGACGTAGCCCGGCACCTCCGTTCCACGCTACCGCACCTTCTCGGCCGCGAACTGGCCTGCGTCCGCGAACGCACCCTCCGCGGGTGATACGCAGGTGCCGGGCACCGTCGTATCAGCCGTGACCTGGCCGTGACGGTCCCGTGACGGCGTGAAACGTCACGGGAACGCCACGGCGAGAACACGAGCGCCGTGTCGACCTCGTCGGCGTCCGAGGCCGCGGCGAAGATGGCGGCATGGAGGACGGCGGTACCGCACGCATGGAGACGTTCTCGGACGGCGTGTTCGCGATCGCCGCCACGTTGCTGGTGCTCGAGATCGGCGTGGGCACCGGCGCCGACCAGCACCTTGGCCGCGCCCTGATCGATCTCTGGCCCTCGTACCTGGCCTACGCCACCAGCTTCCTGATCATCGGCATCATCTGGGTCAACCACCACGAATGCGTCGCCTGCATGGCCCGCGTCGATCGCACCATGCTGTTCATCAACATCGTGTTCCTGATGGTGGTCGCCTTCATCCCCTTCCCCACCAAGCTCGTGGCCGACCACCTCCAGAACCCGGGTGAGCACGCCGCCGTCTACGCGTACGACCTGACCCTGCTGGCGATGGCCGTGCTCTACAACGTCTGGTGGCGCTACGCCCGCCACGGCCGCCGGCTGATCGCCGAGTCCGTGCCGCAGTCGAAGCTGGACGCGATCTCGCGCGCCTTTGCCCCCGGCATGGTGCTCTACCTCGTGGTGCTGATCGTCGCCTTCGTGAGCCCGCTGGCAAGCGTCATCCTGACCCTGCTCCTGGCCGCGTTCTACGTGCCCGCCGGCGCGCTCTTCTATCGCGCCACCGGCTAGATGAAGAGGTCGCGCTCGGACTCGCGGATCAGCTCGCGAGCGGTGCCTTCGCCGCCGGCCGCGTAGCCGCGCACCAGTGCGGCCGGCACCCGTTCCAGCTTGCCCAGCACCAGGTCGGCGGCCGCCGCCAGCTCGTCGGCCACCGCCACCTGCGTGGTTCGCAGCGTGTAGCCGGCGGAGTCCGCCTGGCCGTGGTAACCGCGCAGCGGCTCCAGACCGCTGACCCCGATGGCCGTGCCCACGATCCCGTTTCGCAGCGGCCGGCCCATCGTGTCGGCCACCACCACCGCCAGCGGCACCCCACTCCGCCGCTCAAGCTCCGCCCGCAGCACCCGCGCCGACGCGTCCGGGTCGACCGGGAGCAGCACCACCTGCTCAACGCCCGGCGCGTTCGAGCGGTCGATGCCGGCGCTGGCGCAGACGAACCCGTGGTGCGTCTCTGCGATCAGCAGCGACCCCCGCCGCCGCACGATCCGCCGGCTCTCGCGGAGCACCATCTCGGCCAGGCGCGGGTCGCCGTCCGGCGCGGCCAGCTCCATCGCCCGCGCCGACGGCGTCACCTCCCGCAGGTCGGCCACCCGTCCCTCCGACTTGCTCACCGCCTTGTGCGACACCACCACCACATCGCCCCGCTCCAGCGGCGGCGCAGCGGCCAGCAACAGCCCTGCCAGATCCGCGCCCGCCTCGATCTCGCCGGGCACGGCCAGCGGCAGGATCTCAAGCTTCACGCGGCGATCCCGGCCGCGTCCAGCGCCGCGCGCGCCAGCCGCTCCCGCGCTGCGGCGTCGCGCATGATCGTGTCCACCACCACCGCCCGCATGCCCAGCTGCTCGACACGCGCTGCCAGCTCCGCGTCCTGCGCGTCCACCACCAGCACGTCGGCCAGACCCTGGTAGATGGCGGCGACCCCGGCCGGCGAGGCCTCGTGCCCGAGCGACTCCATCATCGCCGCGGCCGGGCCGCGCAGCGCCCTGCCGGCCACGATCGGGCTGACCGCGACGCACGTCGCCGTCCGTGCCATCAGCTGCTCGCTAACGGCCGGGACCGCCAGGATCGGCGCGATCGAGATCAGCGGATTCGAGGGCGCGATCACGATCGCGCGCGCATCGCGCAGCGCCTCGATCACGCCGGGCGCCGGCCGCGCTGTCTCGGCGCCGTCGAAGCGGATTGACGTGACCACGTCGGCATGCCCACGGCGCACGTAGTACGTCTGGAAGTCGATCTCGCCTTCGGCCGTGCCGATGATCGTGCGCAGCCGGTCGTCGGTGGCCGGCAGCAGCGTCAGCTCCAGACCCAGTCGCTGCGCCAGCCTGGCGGTCACCGCGCTCAGCGGCTCGCCGCGTCGCAGCGCCTCGGTGCGGGCCAGGTGCAGGCCGATGTCGAGGTCGCCCAACCAGAACCACGCGTCCGCGCCCAGCGCCCGCGCCCGCTCCAGTGCCCGGTCGCTGTCGCCGCGAACGCCCCAGCCCTTGTCCTCGTCGATCCAGCCGGTCAGCGTGTACAGCACCGTGTCCAGATCGGGCGACACGTGCAGGCCGTGCGGCTCGACGTCGTCGCCCACGTTGCCCACCACGACGACGTCCGCCGCAGGCACCACCTCGACCACGCCCTGCAGGAAACGGGCCCCGCCGACGCCGCCGGCCAGCACGGTGATGGGAGAGTCGGGCATCGCCGCGTATCATGACCGCCGTGGAGGCGATCGGCAGCAGGAGAGATGCGGTCGTATGGCGAGCGCCGCTCGCCGGCGTGATGCTGATCGCGGCCGGCGCCTCGCTGTGGGGCATCGACGGCGTCCTGCGAAAGCCGCTCACGACCGAGTGGTCGGCCTGGACGATCGTGCTCTACGAGCACGCGATCCTGACGTGCGTGGTGGCACCGATCCTGTGGCGGCATCGCGAGCAGATCCGGCGCATGTCGCGCATGGGCTGGCTGTCGGCGGTCGCGATCGGCTGGGGCGGGTCGGCACTTGCCACGCTGCTCTTCACCGAGGCCTTCGCCGCCTCCTACTCGAACCCGGATGTGGTGATCCTGCTGCAGAAGACGCAGCCGCTGTGGGCGATCGGCGCCGCCGCGGTAATCCTGGGCGAGCGCCCCAAGGCCGAGTTCGGCGTGCTCGTGATCCCGGCCGTGATCGGCACCTACCTGCTCTCGTTCGGCTGGCTGTCGCCGGGCCAAGCGTTGACCGGCAGCCAGGCCAAGCCCGCGCTGTACGCGCTGGGAGCGGCCGCGCTGTGGGGCGCGGCCACCGCCTTTGGCCGGCGCGGCCTGCGCGAGGTCGAGCCGAACACCCTGATGGCGCTGCGCTTCTCGCTGGCGCTGCCGTTCCTGGCCGTGATCGCGATCCCGGAGCACGCGCTGCTGCCCGCGCACAGCGCCGGCGCGAGCGACTGGATGCGGCTGGTGCTGCTGGCGCTGGGCTCGGGCCTGCTGGCGATGATGCTCTACTACCGAGGCCTGCGCACCACGCCTGCGCCGATCGCGACCATCGCCGAGCTGGCATTCCCAGCGACCGCGCTGATCGTGAACTACATCTGGCTGGACGCGACCATCAACGGCTGGCAGATGGCCGGGTTCGTGCTGCTGTGGGCGACGATCGCGTTCATCTATCGCGCACCCGTGTCGGTGCCGCGCGGTCGCGAGGTGGCGGCGCCACCGCCGCTGCCCAGCAGCGCTTAGCCACGGTTGTGCTGGTCGCGGTAGGCGATCAGCTGGGAGAGCTGGCCGATGTCCCAGTCCGGGCCGCCCACGCCCATGATGAAGTGGGTCACGCCGGCCGCCAGGTAGTCGTCCAGCAGCTTGATCCGCTCGGCGTTGAACCCGCCGATGGAGCGCTCGATCTCGCCCGGGTCCCGCCCCAGCCGGCGGCAGTGCTCGTCCAGCACCTGGCCTTTGTGACGGGCCACATCGGGCAGGCCGAACCCGTTCCAGATGTCGGCGTACTGGGCGGTGATGCGCAGGGTCACCTTCTCGCCGCCGCCGCCGATCAGGATCGGGAGCCGGCCGTGCACGGGCGGCGGGTTGAGCCTGCCCCAGCGCTGCACGATCGTCGCCAGCGAGCGGTCGAGGTGCCGCAGCCGGTCGGGCGCCGTGCCGAACTCGTAGCCGTACTCGTCGTAGTCGCGGCGGAACCAGCCGGCGCCGATGCCGAAGATGAAGCGCCCGCCGGAGATGTGGTCGACGGTGCGCGCCATGTCGGCCTGCAGGTTCGCGTTGCGGTAGGAGTTGCAGGTGACCAGACAGCCGATCTGGATGCGGCTGGTCGACTCCGCCATCGCCGCCTGCACCGTCCAGGACTCGAAGTGCGGGCCGTCCGGATCGCCGTACAGCGGGTGGAAGTGATCCCAGTTGAACACGGTGTCCGCACCCATCTCCTCCACCCGCAGCCACGCCTCGCGCATCTTCGCGAGCGTGCCTTGCTGAGGCTGCAGCTGGACACCCACGCGGATCGGTCGATCGGACATGCCCGGGACTTTAACTACGCTCGCTAGGCTCCTCCGCCATGCCCTTCCGCTCCCTGATCTTCGACTTCAACGGCACCCTTTCGGACGACGAGCACGTGATGGAGGCGGCCACCGCGGAGGTGCTGGCCCGCCACGCGACGCCGCCCACCCACCGTGAGTACGTCGATCGCCTGGCGGGGCTCTCCGACGAGATGATGGTGCGCACCTGGCTGGGCGACCGCAAGGACGTCGATGCGATCGTGGGCGAGCGCATCGAGGCGTACCGCCGGCAGGTGCACGACGGCAGCACCGTCGACCAGCGGATGCGGGCGGTGGTGCGCGCTGCGGCGCGGCGCGCACCAATCGGGATCGTGTCCGGCGCTGCGCTGGCGGAGATCCAGCCGGTGATCGATGCGGCCGGCATCGCCGATCTGTTCAGCTGCGTTGTCACGTCCGACGACGTGCTGCAAGGAAAGCCCCACCCTGAGGGCTACCTGGTGGCGCTGGGCCTGCTGCGCGGGTCGACGGCGGGCCTGCTGGCCGAGCAGGTGGCGGTGATCGAGGACACCGAGGCAGGCGTGCTGGCCGCCAAGGCCGCCGGCATGTACTGCCTGGGTCTGCTCGGCACGATGACCGCCGACCGCCTGTCGGCTGCCGACAAGCTGGTCGAGACGATCGACCGGGCCCTGGTCGAGCGCCTGCTCGGCTAGCGGTCGACCGTCGCCTGGTCGAAGCGCAGGCTGGTCAGCGCGTTCGACCAGATGCCGTGCACCCAGGGCCGCTTCAGCAGCACCGACCGTGCGTAGGAGAGCGGCACCATCAGCGCCTCGGAGACGAGCCGGCGGTCGACCTCCGCGAACAGCGCCAGTCGCGCGTCGCGGTCGCGGCTGGCGCTGGCATCGGCCAGCAGCTGGGTCAGGGTAGGATCGTTCAGCACGCCCAGGTGCCGCTTCGACAGCAGTCCGCGGAAGAAGCCGTGCGGGTCGGGATAGTCGGCCACCCATCCGGAGATCCAGCTATCGGCGTCGACCGTGCTCACCATCGAGCCCTGATCCAACAGCTCCAGCTCGACCGTTACCCCGAGCCGCCCCATCAACTCCTCGAGCCCGGCCAGCATCGGCTCCATGGGGTGAATCGCGGCCAGCCGGACGGCGGGCAGTCCGTCGCCACCCGGATAGCCGGACTCGGCCAGCAGCTCGGCGGCGCGCTCCATGTCGACCGGCGCCTGCACGTTGTGCAGGTGCCCGGGCATCGCCGGCGGCAGCAGCCCGCCACCGCGGGCCGGCCGCACCATCATCCCCGCGTCCTCCAGGTTCTCCATCAGCTTGACCAGCGGCGCGGTCAGCGCCTGCCGGACGCGGATGTCGGCAAAAGCTCCCTCGGGCCGGAACCCGACCATGCTGGTGCCAAGCGCCGGGCTCACCTCCGCCAGCGTGTGCGCGCCGGTCAGCAGGTGCTCGACGTTGCTGAGCACGTCCAGCTCCTCGTCCTCCCAGAGCGCGGCGGTACCGCGGACGGCGGTCGGCTTGAACTGCATGCAGACGTGGTCGATGTTGCCGCGGGGCCCGTCGAACTGCGGGTTCGCGCGCAGCACCAGCTGCTCGTCGTCGCAGGTCTCGACCACGTAGGGGCCGTTCGACACCAGCGGCTCGTCGCGGTGCCAGTCGTCGCCGCGCTCGGCCACCAGGTGGGCCGGCCACGGGTAGGAGGGACACGCGGCCAGCACGTACAGGAAGTAGTTGCGCGGCTCGCGCAGCCGCAGCTCCAGCGTGTGATCGTCGAGCGCCTCGGCATGCTCGACGTCCTCCAGCAGGAACGCCGTCACGGTATCCAGTTCGCGTGTGCGGTTCCAGGTCTGGACGAAGTCGTGCGCGGTGACCGGGACGCCGTCGCTCCAGCGCGCGGAGCCGCGGATCTGGAACAGGTAGCTGAGGCCATCGGCGGAGACGCGGAAGTTGTCGGCCAGCGCCGGCATCACGTTCAGGTCGGCGTCGACCTGCAGCAGGCCGCTGAACACGTGCTCGGTGATCATGTAGGACTCGGCCACGTAGTCGAGGCCGGGAGCCAGCTCGGTCGGGCGCTTGGTGGCGGTGACCAGGCGCTCCGTGGCCTCGACCTGGACGATCGGCTCCACCTTGCACGCGAAGGCCTCGTCGTAGGCGTCCTCGGCGGCCGGATAGTCGAACGCCAGGTGGTGCACCAGCGCGATCTTGAACAGCGTCTCCCGCGACCGGCGGTCGTCGCCCAACTGCTGCAGGAAGCGGCGCGCCTCGCGGTAGTGGTGGATCGCCTCCTGGTCGGCGTAGAGCGCTCGCGCCTCGTCGCCGGCCCGGATCAGGTAGGTGGCGGCGCGGGCGGCGTCGTCAGCCTCCCGGAAGTGCCGGGCGAGATGCGCCAGCAGCCGCGGGCTGGGGCCGCCCTCGTCGTCGATCAGCCGCTCCAGCGCCAGGCCGACCTGGCCGTGCAGCACCTTGCGGCGGGCGTCGGTGATGGTGGCGTAGGCGGCCTCCTGCACCAGCCCGTGGCGGAACCGGTAGGAGGGAAACGGGCGGCGCTGCTCCTCGACGATCAGCTCCATGCGCTGCAGCTGCGAGAGCGCGGCGGGCAGCGTGCCCGGATCGACCAGCTGCTCGAGCAGCGGCGTGCCGAACCTGCGGCCGGCGACGGCGGCCACCGCCACCACCTCGCGGGCGGGCGGGTCGAGCCGGTCGAGCCGGGCCTGCAGCACGCCCTGCACGAGCACCGGCACCTCCAGCGGGTCGGCGTCGTCGGCCCACCAGCCGTTGTCGCTGCGCTGCAGCGCACCCCGCTCGATCAGGTCGCGCAGGGCCTCGCTCAGGAACAGCGGGTTGCCGCCGGCGCGCTGGGTCAGGAGCGCCGAGACGTTGTCGGACACGGGTGCTCCGGCCAGGTCGTCGAGCAGCTCGTTGCCGGCGGAGTCGCTGAGCGGCCGCAGCTCGACCTCGCGATAGCGGTGCGGGAAGCGCTGTCGGGCACGCTCGCCGACCCGCCATGAGCCCGCCTCGCGGTCGGTGCGGTAGAGCAGCACCATCCCGAACGGCTCCGACTCGGTCAGCTCCAGCAGAGAGTCGATCAGGTCGAGGGTCGGCTCGTCCGCCCAGTGTAGGTCCTCGAGCACCACCAGCAGCGGGCGATCGCGGGACAGACGGCAGAGCAGCTCGGCCATCACCTCCATGCTGCGGCGGTGCATCGCCTCACGGCTGAACTCGCGCAGCACCTGGTTGGTCTCGGGGTCGGGCGGCAGGCCGGCCAGTGCCGCCAGGAACGGGTAGGGCTCGGGGTCGTCGCCGAACACCCCGTGCAGGGCGGTCTTCAGATCGAGGCGGACGCGTGCCTCGGCGGCGGTGGCGCCGGCGCCCAGCCAGTCGCGCAGCAGCTCGCGCACCGGCCAGTAGGGGAAGCTCTCGGTGTAGGACAGCGCGCGGCCCTCGAGCACGGTCAGGCGATCGCGCAGCGGCTCGATGGCGTCGGCCACCAGGCGCGACTTACCAATGCCGGGCTCGCCGGTGACCGTGACGATCATGCCGATGCCCTGGGCCAGCCGCTCGAGACCGTCGCTGACATCGGCCAGCTCACGGTCGCGACCGACCAGCGGCTCGGCCGGACGGCGGCGCGCGTGCTCGAGCTCGCCGATCACGCGGAAGCGATCGATAGGAGCCTCGCGGCCACGCAGCGTGGTCTCGCCCAGCTGCTCCAGCTCGAAGCAGCCGCGCACCTGGGCGGCGGTCTGCGGCCCGAGGGTGACCGCGGCCTCGTCGGCCAGCGCCTGCAGCCGTGCGGTGACGTTGACGGTGTCGCCGAGCGCGTTGTAGCGACGGCTGTCATCGCCGGCACCGGGGGTGACGACCACCGGACCGGTGTTCACCGCGATGCGGGCGCGCAGCTCGACGCCGTATGCCTCGGCCACGCCCTCGGCGTACTCGGCCAGCGCACGCTGGATGGCGAGGCCGGCGCGCACGGCCCGCTCGCTGTCGTCCTCGTGCGCGATCGGGGCGCCGAACATGGCCAGCAGCCCGTCGCCGAGCAGCTGCGCGACGGTGCCGTCGTAGCGCTCGATCTCGGCCGTCATCAGGCGCATGACCTCGTCGAACAGGAACTTCGACCGCTCCGGGCCCAGCCGCTCGCCGATCGCCGTCGAGCCGGCCACATCGGCCATCAGCACCGAGACCACGCGCCGTTCTCCGTCGATTACCGCCATCTGTGAAGTCTAGGTGCCAGAGGCCGGGGTTTCACCCACGATCACTGAGGCCGGTCAACGGGTGCGTGGATCTCGTACAGGTCTGTCACCCGGCGGGCGACATCCCGCCACGAATACCTGTCGCGGGCGTGGCGGCAGGCGTTCCTACCGCGCCGAATCCGCTCCTCCGGGTTGTTGATTGCGGTCACCATCGCGTCGGCCAGCGCCCGCTCGTCGTCCGGAGTGACCAGCCAGCCATCGAGTTCACCAGGCGTGATGTTGATAAAGCTCGGCGGCCCGCCGCTGCGGGTGCCGATCACCGGCAGCCCGCACGCCATCGCCTCGAGGTACACCAGCCCGAACGGCTCGCCGGTCGAGGGCGCGACGAAGCAATCCGCGCAGCTCAGTCCCAGGGGCAGCTGGTCGTGATCGCGCCAGCCATCGAAGAACACGTCCTCGATGCCCTCGCGCTCGACCACGGTGTGGGGGTGTTCCCCCTCCCACTCGCCGGGAAACCCGCCCCAGATCACCAGCGGGGCGGGCACCGACATGCGCTCCCGCGCCCGCGCATAAGCGCGTACGAGCAGAGGCACGCGCTTGAACCCCAGGAACCGGCCGACGTACATGAGTACCGGAAAGGCCACGCCGGTCTCAGGGTCGTAGAAGCCTTCCATCACGTCCGCCTCGGTGTAGCGGATGCTGCCCGGTCTCCCGGTCGCCTCGTCCCAACCCTGCGGCTCATGCACGAACCAGCGCAGCCAGCTCGCCAGCCGCTCGTCCAGTCCCGGGTTCGTCGGCGAGAAGTGGTCGATATCGACGCCGTTCGGGATCGAGTAGACGGTGGCGGGGTCGAGGCCCAGCAACCGGACGGCCTCGGACCGGTCGTGAGGTGAGATCGTGATCGTTGCCTTCGCGCGCCGTGCCGAGTCTTGCATGCTGGACGTCCACCACTCCGCCTGGGGGCCGCTCATCTGCGGCGCGCCCCGGTCGATCGCGTCCAGCATCTTCAGCTCGGTGCCGTGCAGGTGCGTCAGCACCGGCACCTCGGGGAGCGCCATCGCAGCCGCATCGTGGACCGGGGTGAGGTGGTGCAGGTGAAGCAGCCGCACCCGCGAGAAGGCCGGGGATGCCGCGAGCAGTTCCGCCCAGACCTCGGCCATGCGCTCACCCTGCAGGTGTGAAACGAACGGAAAGGCGCGGTCAGGCACGTCCGGCCGCGACTCGAAGGACGGATGCATCGGGAACGGCGCGTCCATCGGATCGTCGCCACGCTGGAACCACGCCACCGCCTCGTCGTAGCGCGCCGGGACGATGTCGAGGCCGGAGAAGACCGTCGCTGCGTTGCCGATCGCCCCCACCTCGCCAAGCGAACCGCACGCCAGCGTCACCGGCCAGCCGCAGGCCACCAGCGCCCGCGACAGGTACGCGGCCACTCGAGCCGAGCCCCCACGCGGGTAGAAGAAGAGGCCCATGCCAACCGATTGCAACCCGGATCCGGGGGTGGAGTTGGTAATGAGGGACGGGCCGACGATGTCGATCAGTGGGGGGGACAGGATTCGAACCTGTGTAGGCAGAGCCAACGGGTTTACAGCCCGTCTCCTTTAGCCACTCGGACACCCCCCCGAGCAAGCTGATTGTATCGCTGCTTGCCTACTCCGCGTTCCGCAGTGCCTGCGCCTCTGGCAGGCTTTCCAGCTTCTTCAGCGTGTTGTTCTCGATCTGGCGGATGCGCTCGCGGGTGACGCCGAACGCGCGGCCCACCTCCTCGAGCGTGCAGGGGTGCTCGCCCTTGAGGCCGAAGCGCAGCTCGATCACCTTGCGCTCGCGCTCGGGCAGCGAGTCCAGCGCCCGCTCGATGTCCTCCTTGCGCAGCGTCATCGTGGCCGAGTCGAACGGCGACACCGCCTGCTCGTCCTGGACGAAATCGCCCAGCTCGGACTCCTCCTCCTCACCGATCGGCTTCTCGAGGCTGACCGGCAGCTGCGCCATGCGCAGGATGTCGCGCACCTCGTCAGCCGTCATCGACAGCTCGCGGGCGATCTCGTCGGGGCGCGGCTCGCGGCCCAGGCGCTGCACCAGCTGGCGCTCGATGTGCACGACGCGGTTCAGCTTCTCGACCATGTGCACCGGGATGCGGATGGTGCGGGCCTTGTCGGCGATGGCGCGCGTGACCGCCTGCCGAATCCACCAGGTGGCGTAGGTGGAGAACTTGTAGCCCTTGCGGTAGTCGAACTTCTCGACCGCGCGAATCAGGCCGAGGCTGCCCTCCTGGATCAGGTCCAGGAAGCTGAGCCCGCGGCCCAGGTAGCCCTTCGCGATCGAGACGACCAGGCGCAGGTTGGCCTCGATCATCTGCTGCTTGGCGCGCATGTCGCCGCGCTCGATGCGCTTCGCCAGGCTCACCTCCTGGTCGGCCGTGAGCAGCGGAACTTTGCCGATCTCGCGCAGGTAGAGGCGCAGGGAGTCGAGGCTTGGCTCGACGGTGAGGTCGAGCTCGGGCGGCTTCTCGCCGTGGATCAGCCGCTCCTGCTGGGCCTGCTGCTTGGACTCGCCGTCCAGCAGTTCGATGTTGTGGTCGAGCAGGTAGGTGTAGAAGTCCTCGAGCTGCTCCTTGGTGAGCTCGATCTCCTCCAGCGCCGCTGCTACCTCGTCAAAGGTGAGATACCCCTTTTCCTGTCCTTCGGTGACGAGCGCCTTCAGCTCATCGATATCGGGCAAGGAGATGTCGACCGTCAACATGGGCGCCCTCGTATACGACGTCGGAATGGAAAAAGACCCCGCCACAAGAAGGTGGTGGCAGTGGGAACGCAGACGGGCGGAGTATAACCGCGGAATTCCATTCCGAAAACCAAATTTTCACCTTGTGTTCACTATCGTCACAAGTGTTACGCCCAGATCAGGGGCACGTCCGCGCGCAGGAATCCGACAACGTCACCGGGCGAGTTGCGAAGGTCGGGTCGCTGGAATCTGGCAAGTGGCGGCGGCGGTTGCTCCCAGCCGAGCAGCTGGCCGAGCACGGCCATCAGCGCCGGGTCGACGGCGCGGTAGGTGCCGTCCTCGACCCGGACTGCCACGCCCAGGCCCTGCTCGCCCAGCGACACGCAGCCGAGGCCTTCGGCGCCGCCCTTGGCGACGGCTCCGGGGAGGGCCGGCGGTAGCTCGCTATCGAAGTCGCCGGGGCCGGCGATCATCCCCGGGTGGCTGCGCATGACCGCGCGCTGGCGCGGCAGCAGCTCCGGGAGTCGCGCGTACATGGAGGCGATGGTGGCGAGCGGCAGGACGAAGCAGACGACCCCGCATCCGTCGGTGCACGTGGCGATCTCGGCGCCGGGGACGCCGGAGGCGCGGGCCACCTCCTCAAGCGCCGCCTGCTGGGATGGATGCGCGGGGTCGCGGTAGCTGGGGATGTCCCAACCCCGGTGGACGGACAGCGCCAGGAAGGCGAGATGGTTCCCGGAGCAGTTGTGGCGCAGACGCTCCTCGGGGGTGCCATTCGAGTTCCGCAGCGCCTCCGGGCCGAGGCCACACGCCTCGAGGCCGCGTCGCACGGCGGCAACGTGCTCGTCGCGGCCCTCGTGCGAGGCGCAGCAGACGGCCAGCGTCTCCGAGTCCAGACCCAGCGCCTCGACCGCGCCCGATGCGACCAGCGGCTGTGCCTGGAACGGCTTCGCGCCGGAGCGCATCGTGGTCAGACGGTGCGGGTCGCCGTGCCAGGCAACCAGCCCCCCGTCGCGGTCGACGACGGCCACGTGCACGCTGTGGCGGCTCTCCTCCAGCTCCCCTCGCACCACGGTGACCGTCATCAGCGCCTACCGTACAGGGGATGCCAGAGCTGCCGGAACTGGAAGCCTTCGTTCGCGCCCAGCGCGAGCGGCTGCGCGCAGAGCCGGTGGCCGAGGTGCCGGTTGCGCACTTCGCGACGCTAAAGACGGTGGATCCGCCGCCGGCGGCGCTGGTCGGCCGGCGATTCTCGGAGGTGCGGCGGCGGGCCAAGCGGCTGCTGTTCGAGACCGAGGAGGCAGGGCCGGTGCTGATGATTCACCTGATGTCGGCGGGGCGGCTGGCGGTAGGCCCGGGGCATCCCAAGTCGTCGGTGCTGGCGGTGCGGTTCGAGGACGACACCGAGCTGGCCATGACCGAGGCCGGTCGCAAGCGGCGGGCGGGGGCGTGGCTGCTGACGCCGGAGGCGGTCGCCGAGCAGCTGGCGCACATCGGCCCGGAGCCGCTCGATCCGGCGTTTGACACGGCCGCACTGAAGGTGGCGCTGGAGCAGCACCCGCACCGGCTGCACGCGTTTCTGCGCGACCAGCGGGCGATCGCCGGGATCGGACGCGCCTACGCGAACGAGATCCTGCACGCGGCGCGGCTGTCTCCCTACGCGAACGGCGCCTCGCTCACCCCCGAGCAGCTGGAGCAGTTGCACGCGGCAATCGTGGGGCAGCTGGGCGAGGCCACGGAGCGGCTGGTTCCCCTGTCCCAGAAGGGGCTGGCGGCCAAGGCCGGGCACGATTACCGGGTGCACGACCGGCTGGGCAGACAGTGCCCGGTGTGCGGGAATGAAATCCGACAGGTCTCGTTTGACGAACACACCATCTACTACTGCCCGACATGCCAGACCGATGGACGGGTGCTTGCCGACCGGCGGCTATCGCGGCTGCTGCGAGATTGAGAGGACTACCATGGCATCCATGAGCCAGACCGAGACTGAGATCTTCGCGAACGACCTGCAGGCCGCCTCGCCCGAGGTGCACCTGGCACTGACGCGCGCCGGGGTGACGGGCGTCCACAAGGTGATCCGGATCGCGCACGCCGGCAGCGAGCTCGTCTACTACGCCGACATCGACGCCTACGTCGACCTCGATCCGAAGCAGAAGGGCGTGCACATGTCGCGCTTCCCGGAGACCGTTTCGGAGGCGATCGACCAGGTCGTGATCGGCGAGTCGCTGCACGTGGAGGATCTGGCCGAGCGGATCGCGTCGCAGATCGTGGAGCGCCAACAGGCGCTGCGCAGCGAGGTCATGATCCGCGCCAAGTTCCCGGTGACCCGGCACACGCCGGTGACCGATCTGCCGACGCAGGAGATCTACACGCTGATCGGCCATGCGCTGTCAAACACCGACCACTCGCGACGGATGGTGGGCGTCGAGGTGCGCGGGCTGAACGCATGCCCGTGCGCGCAGGGGCTGGTGCGCGAGCGAGCGGCGGTGCGGCTGCGTGAGGCCGGCTACGACGACGGCCAGATGCGCGAGATCTTCGAGCTGCTGCCGGCGGCCACGCACAACCAGCGGGCCGAGGCCACGCTGATGCTGGGCACCAGCCGCGAGGTGGATGCGCGTGACCTGATCGGGATCGCCGAGCGGTCGATGAGCGCGCCCATCTTCGAACTGCTGAAGCGGCCGGACGAGCTGCACGTCGTCGAGCAGGCGCATCTGCACCCGCGATTCGTGGAGGACTCGGTGCGGCTGATGGTGGCGGGCACGCTCGACCACTATGACGATCTCTCGGACGGCTGCTTCGTCCTGGCCCGCCAGGTCAACTTCGAGACGATCCACAACCACGACGTGGTGGCGGAACGGCACGGTGCCGTGCGCGAGCTGCGCGCGGAGCTGGCGGGCGAGCCGGGGGCGGCGCACCACCTCACCGCCGGCGAGTGGCTGCAGACGCGCTAGGCGCGACCAGAACACAGGCTCCGGCCGGCAAGAAGGCGTGACGAGGCGCGACGCGCGCCTCAGTGGATCAGGACGCGCCTGGCGCCGTCGCCGGCGCGCATCTGGTCGAACGCGCGGTTGACGTCCTCCAGGCCGATTCGCTCCGCGATCAGGCGGGCCACCGGCAGCTTGCCCTGCATCACCAGCTCCGCCAGCCGCGGGAAGTCGCGGTCGGGCACGCAGGAGCCGTACGTGCACCCCAGGATCGAGCGTCCGGCCGAGGTGAACGGCAGCGGATCGAACGAGACCTTCGTCCCCTCCGGCGTCATCCCCACCAGCGTGGCGGTGCCGCCGGGCGAGAGCAGCGAGATCGCCCACTCGATCGTCTCCCGCAGGCCGATCGCCTCGAACACGTGGTCCGGCCCGTTCGGCAGGATCGCCGCCACCTCGGCCCCGGCCGCGTCGCCGGCGTGCACCATGTGCGTCGCCCCCACGTCGCCGGCCAGCCGCAGCTTCGGCGGGCTGATGTCGACCGCGATCACCGGGTCGGCGCCCACCAGCACCGCCCCCATCACCACCGACAGCCCCACTCCGCCGCAGCCGACCACCACCACGCTCTGGCCTTGCTGCACCGCCGCGGTGTTCGTGACCGCGCCGACGCCCGTGGCAACGCCGCAGCCGATCAGCGCGCCCAGTTCCGCCGGCAGCCTGCCGTCGACCCGCACCGCGCCCGACGCCGGCACCACCGCGCGCTGGCCGAACGAGCCGACCGCCAGGTACGACCGCACCGGCTCACCGCTCGGCCGGCGCAGCCGCGTGCCGCCATCGGGCATCAGGCTCGAGTTGGCACGCGTGTTCAGGCACACCCACGGCCGCCCCGCCCGGCAGCGGGCGCACTCGCCGCAGGGCGCATACCAGCACAGCACCACCCGGTCGCCGGGCGCAAACTGGTGCACGTCCTCGCCGACTGACTCCACCACTCCACAGCCTTCGTGGCCGAGCACCATCGGCGGCCGCTCGCTCCACTCGCCCAGCATCACGTGCAGGTCGGAGTGGCACAGCCCCGAGGCCTCGATCCGCACCGCAACCTCCCCCGGCTCCGGCTCGTCCAGCTCCAGCGTCTCCAGCTGCAGCGGCCGATCGACGCCGATGTACACCGCCGCGCGCAGCGACGTCATGACCGCACCCCGCGCAGGTTCAGCCGCCGCTCGGTGCCGCTGCGAAGCGCCGCGATGTTGGTGCGATGCCGCCAGAACACGAGCCCGGCCCCGAACAACGTGAACACCACGATCGGCCACGGCTGGTCCGTGAAGATCGCCAGCAGCACGAACGCGACCGCCGACAGCATCGACGCCACCGATACGTAGCGCGTGATCAAACCCACCACGATCCACAGTATGACCACGATCAGCGAGATGCCGGGCGCCAGCCCCAGCATCGCGCCCGCACCCGTGGCCACGGCCTTGCCGCCGCGGAACCGCAGGAACACCGGGAACGTGTGCCCGACCACGGCCGCCGCGCCAGCCAGCGCCTCGGCGCCGACCCCGCCCAGCTGCGCCGCGATCAGCACCGCGGCCGTGCCCTTCAGCACGTCCAGCATGATCACCGGCACGCCCACCGCCGGGCCCAGCACGCGCACCGCGTTGGTGCCGCCGGTGTTGCCGCTGCCCTCCTTGCGCAGGTCGACGCCGCGCAGGCGACCCGCCCAGTACCCGAAGGGACAGGAGCCGAGCAGGTAGCCGATCACGATCGAGAGGACGACGCCGTTCACGCCGGCTCCCGCAGGATGTCGCGCCCGGCGATGAAGTACTCGATACCCGACCAGATCGTGACCGCGACGGCGCACGCCACCAGCACCGTCGTCACCGTGTGCGGAGGATCGTCCACGATCAGCGCGATGATCGCCGCCACCTGCACCGTCGTCTTGACCTTTCCCCAGACCGACGCGCTGATCACGACGTCCTGCGTCGCCGCGATCAGCCGCAGCCCGGTGACCGCGAACTCGCGCGCGATGATCACCATCGCCACCCACGCCGCCACCCGGTCGAGCTCGACCAGCGAGATCAGCGCGGCCGAGATCAGCAGCTTGTCGGCCAGCGGGTCGAGCAGCTTCCCGACCGTCGTGATCGACTGTCGCGAGCGGGCCAGATATCCGTCCAGCGAATCGGTCGCCGCGGCCACGCTGAAGACCACCACCGCGATCAAGTCACCATGACTGATGTTGCCGAGCAAGGCAACCATGAACACCGGGATCAGCATGATCCGGCCCAGCGAAAGCCAGTTTGGAAGCGACACCGCACAAGCCTAACGCCTGAGCCGCTCGACCTCGTGCCGCACGAAGCAGCCCGCCAGGTGGTCGTTGACGACGCCGCAGGCCTGCATCGTCGAGTACACCGTGGTCGGGCCGACGAAGGCGAAACCGCGCCGCTTCAACTCCCTGGCGAGCGCCTTCGACCCGTCGGTGGTGGCGGGCAGGTCGGCGGCCGTCGGCGGCGCGTCCGGCCGGTCGAGGCGGAACGACCACACCAGCTCGGCCAGGGACTCGCCGGCCGCCAGCATCGCCTGCGCCGCCCGCGCGTTGGTGATGGCGGCCGCCACCTTCAGCCGGTTGCGCACGATCCCCGCGTCGGCCATCAGCCGCGCGACGTCGGCGTCGTCGAACCGCGCGACGCGCTCGATCTCGAACCCCGCGAACGCCGCGCGGAAGTTCTCGCGCTTGCGCAGGATCGTGAGCCACGACAGCCCCGACTGAAACGCCTCCAGCGTCAGCTTCTCGTAGATGCCCCGATCGCCGGTCACCGGCCGGCCCCACTCTTCGTCGTGGTAGGCCATGTAGTCGGGCGTGGAAACACCCCACCAGCAGCGCTCACGGCCATCCGGCCCCTGTGCCAGCCCGCCCCGGGTCAGATTGGGTTCCTCCGCCACAGCTCCGCCCCAAGCAGCTCCGCGACGACCGTCTCGGCGATCGCCGCCACCACCCGCCGGTCGGCACCGTCGAACGTGATCGCCGCGTCCGTTCCGGCCAGATCGCGTCCCACCGACACCAGCCGGAAGTCCCGCTTGCGCCGCCAGCCGGCCACCTCCGCGTCGTAGCGTGAACCGCCCAGCAGCAGCAGCGCGTAGCCGGGCGGCTTGGTCAGGTAGACGTCCACGTGCAGCCAGTCGCCGGTCTCGCAGGCGTCGGCGATGATCCGCGGCCCCTCCCGCAGCATCAGCGCGGACTGCTGCGCCGACCCGAACCGCTCGGCGGGCCCGCACACCCAGACGCCGCGGCTCGACTCCGCAACCTCGACCAGCCCGGGCAGCCATCGTTCACGGCCCTCGATCAGCTGCGCGACCGCCGCGGCCGCAATCCGGATGTCGTCTGCCGGCGCGCCGCACATCAGCGCCAGCACCGCCTGGGTGCAGGCAAAGCTGCGGCACGCGACGCCGCCCGCCTCCGGGCCGGCGAGCACGTCCAGCGACTCGTCCGCCTCGGCGGCGAGCACACTCGAGGGCGTGTTCGTGATCGTCAGCACGCGGCTGGCACCGCTGTGGCGCCGCAGCGCCTCCAGCGTCTCGCCGGATCCGCCCGACGCCGAGATCATCACCGCCAGCGTATCCGCTGAGGCCGGCTGCGGTGTGCCGGTCGACGCCAGCTCCGCGTATGCGTCGAGGCCGCGGCCCCGGAGCGCCGCGACGGCGGTGCCGGCCGCATAGCCAGAGCTGCCCATGCCGATCAGGAGCAGGCGCGGGCGGTCCAGCATCCGCTCGAGGTGACGGTCGCCGTAGGCCTGGGCGACCCGTTCGAGCGCCTCCGGCTCCCCCAGGATGTCGACCAGGAACCCCTCGCTGTTCACTGCGCCCGCACCCCCATCAGCCATCGCATCCCGCCCATCGCCGCGTACGTCCATTCGGGCAGGAACGTGGCCGCGTAGACGAACTCGTAGGTCTCCTTCTCGGCCTCGAGCGCGCGCAGCAGCCGCGGATCGTGATCGCCGTAAGCCTCCAGGAAGGCCTCCCGTGCGTTTGAGATCCACGCCTCGATCTGCCGGGGACGGCCGCGCATGAGATCGCGGTCGACGTGGCGAGCGAGGTGGTCGAACGAGCGCAGCATCGCCGCGATGTCGCGCAGCGGCGTACCCAGGCCGTTGCGCTCGGCCAGCGGCTTGGTCGGCTCGCCCTCGAAGTCGACCACCCGCAGGCCGTCGCGGGAGCGCAAGATCTGCCCGATGTGGTAGTCGCCGTGCACCCGCGTGAGCAGCGGCGGCGGCCCCTGGTCGACGGCCGCAAACTCCTCGCGCAGCCGCGGCGCGTAGCCCTGCAGCTCGGAGCGCGTGTCCGCGTCCACCAGCTCCAGCACCCGGTCGAGCTGCGCATCCGCCGACCCTCGCCACTCGTGCTGCTCGGCGTCGGTGGCTGGGCGCGACTCCAGCTGCGCGAGCGCCCCGTGCAGGGTGCGGCTGTTCCCACCCAGCCGCGCGATATCGCCGACCTCGCCCGCCTGCACCGCCGCGGCTCCCCACTCCCATCCGTCCTCCGCGTTCGACACGTAGGCCTGCAGCATGGCGATGGCGTGCCCGCGCCAGCGCACGGCGCCGGCGTACGCGGGCACGAACGCGACGCTGGCCTGCTCGGTCAGGTACTGCCCGATCTCGATGTCGGGATGCCGCCCCGGCTCCAGCCGTCGGTACATCTTCAGCGCCAGCCGCTCGCCGACCACCACCGTCGTGTTCGACTGGTCGGCTCCGATCGGCCGCTGCGAGAGGTCGGCGGGCAGCAGTCCCGGCAGCACCATTCCCGGCCGAAACGACCAGTCGCCGTGGTCGCCTCCAGCCGCGATCGCCTGCACAAGCGGCTCTCCGATCCGCTCCTCGCCGGTCAGGTACAGGTAGCGCTCGTCGGCGCGATTCTGCGACCGCACCGCCAGCACGTGGAGCGCGGCCCCGCCCGGCAGCTCCAGCCGATCCTGCTCCGTGACGGTCTCGATCGCGGCTCCCTTGCCGCCATACCAGCGGGCCGCGGCGATCTGCTCGGCCAGCACCGAGCCGTCAGGCAGCGAGACGCTCAATCAGGTCCGCCGCAAGGACGGTGCCACGGTCTGCCTGCAGCCGCCGTGAGATGCCGGCCAGGCGATCGTGCAGCGCCCGGTCGGAGGCCAGCCGGTCGATCGCCGACGTGATCTGCTCGGGCTCGAAGGTGTAGGTCGGCAGCCGCACGCCAAACCCTGTCTCGTCGACACGCTGGGCGTTGTCGTACTGATCCCAGAACACCGGCATCGCGACCATCGGCTTGCCGTGGTGAAAGCACTCGGTGGTGGTGTTGTTGCCGCCGTGGGTGATGACGAGGTCGACGATCGGCAGGATCGCCGGCTGGGGCAGGAACTCCTCGCCCCACATGTTGCCGGCCAGCTGGTACTGGTCGTGCTGCGGACCGCGGGACACGATGTAGCGGTGCCCGGTCGCCCCCAGCACCTCCACCAGCCGCTCCATCAGCGCCACGTCGGCCGATGCCAGCGAGCCCAGGGACAGGTAGACGAGCGCGCCGTCACCGCCCCGCAGCTGCTCGGGCAGCTGGAACTCGCCGTCGCCGGTGCGCACGCACGACTCCAGCCGGTGCCACGACGGGTCGAGCGAGGTGCTACGCGGGTAGTCAGCCTCAGCCGGGTACAGGTAGAGGTTGAGGTCGGGGCTCTGATGGATGAACTCGAGGTCGTGCAGCGGCGGCGCGCCCTGCTCCTGCACCCACTCGTTGAAGTCCTGCCAGAGCGGGCGGTGCACGGTGTCGTACTCACGCACGAAGTCGGCCCAGCCGCTGCGGTCGGCCAGCGGGTAGCCCGAGAACACCGGCGGCAGATCGGCGTCCTTCAGCTCGAGCGGGTTGCAGGAGGCGATCCGCACCCACGGCGCCTCCGCCGTGACGACTGCCGGAAAGCCGCACACGTTGTCCTCGACGATCACGTCGGGGCGCAGCTCCTCGAAGATCTCGCGCAGCCGCGGCTCCACGTAGCGCGAGCCGTCCAGCAGCGCCGCCCAGGTGGGCTGGATGAACTCGGCCAGCTGCTCGATCGTGGGCTTGCGAAAGACCGGCGCCGTGTCGCGGATGAAGTCCTTCCAGAACTGCCCGGGCGCCTCCTCCACCTCGGGGGGAGGGCCCAGCCGCATCAGCCGCTCCTCGAACCCGCGGGCCTCGAGCGTGCCCGCGAACGACTCCTCGACGATGAACACCACGCGGTGGCCGCGAGCCCGCAGCTGCTCGCCGATGCCGACGCAGTTGTTGGTGGGGCCGAACGCGCCCTCCGGGAAGAACACGACCGTCTTTGCGCTCACATCGCTCCCTCGTCGAATACCGCGACGGCGGGGCGGGGCCGCCTTGGCCCCACCCCGCCGTCAGTTCACGGATGTCGCCGGATCAGACCGCGGCTGCAGCCGAGCGGGCCTGCGCGTAGCGCTCGCCCACCGCATTCCAGTCGACGACGTTCCAGATCGCGGCCAGGTAGTCGGGCCGGCGGTTCTGGTACTTCAGGTAGTAGGCGTGCTCCCACACGTCGATGCCCAGGATCGGCGTCTGGCCGTCTGAGATCGGGGAGTCCTGGTTGGCGGTGCTGGTCACCTTCAGATCGCCACCGTCGACCACGAGCCACGACCAGCCGGAGCCGAAGCGGTTCACGCCGGCGTCGGTCATCTGCTGCTTGAGCTGATCGAGGCCGCCGAACGCGGACGCGATCGCATCGCCCAGGTCGCCGGACGGCTCGCCGCCGCCCCCGGGGCCGAGCACCGTCCAGAACAGCGAGTGGTTGGCATGTCCGCCGGCGTTGTTGCGGACCGGGCCCTGCTTGTCGGCGGGCAGCGAGGAGAGGTTCTTGAGCACCTCTTCGACCGGCTTGTCGGCCCACTCAGTGCCTTCGAGCGCGGCGTTCGCCTTGTCGACGTATGCCTGGTGGTGCTTGTCGTGGTGGATCCGCATCGTCTGCTCGTCGATGTGGGGCTCCAGGGCGTTGTAGTCGTACGGAAGTGCGGGGACCTCATAGGCCATGCTGGCTCACTCCTTCTGTCCTTGTACGTGCCGACTAGCATACCCCGCCATGGCGCCCCCTCGAGTCGCATTCCTCGGCCTCCCGTGAGGCTGATGGGCACCAACGCGCTGGTGGCCGGCGGCGCCCACCGGGTGGGCCGCGAGATCGCACTCGACCTCGCCCGCGGCGGCGTCAACGTCGGCATCAGCTACCACACCTCCAGGGAGGCGGCGGCGCGCACCGTCGCCGAGATCGCTGAGCTGGGCGTGCACTGCTCCTCGTGGCCGGCCGATGCCTCGCGGCCGGCGCTGATGCGCAGGCTGGTCGAGCAGACGGCGGCCGAGCTGGGCGGCCTCGACGTCTACGTGCACTGCCCCTCGGCCGGGTTCGAGGCGCGGCCGGCGGAGCAGATCGACGAGCCACTGTGGGACGCGGCGATGGACTCGACCGCCAAGGGCTTCATGTTCGGCGCGCAGGCGGCGTACCGCCTGATGCGCGAGGCGGGAGGCGGCGTGATCGTGGCCATCACCGACGTAGCGGGGATCCAGCCCTGGCCGCGGTTCGCGGCGCACGGCGCGGCCAAGGCGGCCCAGATCCACCTGGTCAAGTGCCTGGCCGCCGACTGGGGCCGCGACAACGTGCGCGTCTGCGGCGTCGCACCCGGCCCGGTGCTGATGCCCGACGAGGTGCGCGGCAACAGCGAGGAGACGGTGCTGGGCCGGCTCGGCGATCCGGCTGATGTGGCACAGGCCGTCCGCTACTGCATCGAGGCCGACTTCTTCACCGGCCAGAACCTGATCGTGGACGGCGGCCGCATCCTGCGGCCGTGACCGATACCGACCGCGGCCCCGCCTATCCTTGAGATCATGGCCACCATGGAGCAGCCGGTGAACGCCGCCAGCGACCAGATCGAAGTGCTCGACCACGGCTTCGTCCGGCTCGACGCGAGCATGGCCGACGACCTGTCGGTGGTCAACTCCGCGCGCGTCTCCTTCGCGCAGCACTCGAGCGAGATGACGGGGCGCGAGGAGGGCCTCATACGGTTTCTGATCAGAGAACGGCACGGCAGCCCGACGGAGCACAACGCCTTCCGGTTCCACATCAAGTGTCCGATCTTCGTCTGCCGGGAGTGGCAGCGGCACCGGATCGGCTCGTTCAACGAGTGGTCGGCCCGCTACTCGCAGCTCGAGCCGGAGTTCTACGTGCCGGCCGCCGAGGACGTGCGCACGCAGGTCGGGAAGCCCGGCTCCTACAGCTTCGAGCCGGTCGCCGACGAGCTGGCCGAGCACACGCGGGAGGCGCAGCTGGCGGTCTACCGCGCCGCCTATGACACCTACCTGGAGCTGCTCGGGCAGGGCGTCGCCAAGGAGGTGGCGCGAAACGTGCTGCCGGTGGCGATCTACACCCAGTTCTACTGGACGGCGAACGCGCGCAGCCTGATGAACTTCGTGTCGCTGCGCAACTCCGAGACCGCCCAGCGCGAGATCCGCCGCTACGCCGAGGCGGTCGAGCACTTCTTCGCCGGGAAGATGCCGGTCACGCACGCCGCGTTCGTGGCCAACGACCGCCGCGCGCCCTAACAACGCGCCCGCGTCAACCCCGCCGACGGGGGATGCTGAATTGCGGCCCCGGGGGCGATGGTGTGACCATGACGCCCACCGTCTCCCCGCAGGCGGGTCGCCTCGCCGTGCGCGAACGCGACCGCACCTCCGCCCAGATCCGGCGCTTCGCGCTGCTATGGATGGCCGCGTCGATCGGCGTGCTGCTATCGGTGGCGATGGCCAGCCTGGTGGCCTCGCACTACCGCGACGACGCCGCGCGCCGGGCGCGTGCGAACGCCGACGCCGAGCTGGCCGTGGCACACCTGCAGGCCCAGATCCAGGGCCAGGCTGCGAACGTGCTCGGGTACCGGTCCTCGGGTGAGGCGATCTATCGCCAGCAGTTCTCGGCCGGCGGCCGCGAGATGCGGGCGGCGCTGGCTTCCCTCCGGCAGGCCGCGATCGCGGCCGGCAGCCACCACACCGACATGCAGCTGCTGGCCGGCGCCACCCACGACATCGCGGCCTGGGAGAACGCAGCCGCACTGGAACTGGCCCGGCCCCACGGCGGGCAGGGGGGTCTGTCTTCGGCCGGGAACCCGGCACCCAACGGCAAGGTGGCCGAGATCTCCAAGCAGCTGAACCTGCTGGCCTCGTCGCTGACGGGTGAGACGCAGGACGCGCGCGCCGCCTCGCGACGGCACGCGCACATCGCCGACCTGATCCGCCAGGGATCGATCCTGCTTGGCCTGATGATCCTGTTCGCCGGCGGCGTGAGGCTGCTGCGCCGCGCGTTCACCCTGGCTGCCGAGGCCGACGCGCGGCGCGCGCGCGAGGCCCGCTGGAGCAACCAGATCGAGTCGGTGATGGCCTGGAGCGTGCGCGCCAAGGGGGCGGTCACGCGCAGTCAGCTGATCGGCTTCGCCCACATGGCGCCGCGCGACGCGGTCGGCGCGCACTGCTTCATCGTCACCGAGGGCGCGGCGCCGACGCACCCGTCGCACGGCCTGCCCCGGTTCACGATCGAGGTGGACGACGCCGGCGAGGGCCTGCACGTCTCGGTCTGCTTCCAGCCCGAGCGCGGTGACGAGCACGACCACCAGGCGCTCGACCTGCTACTGGGCCACCTGGCCGCGCTGTGGCGGACGGTGCTGCGGCAGGAGAACCTGGAGCGCGCGGCCGGCCACGACGCGCTCACGGGACTGCCCAACCGTCGCGCGTTCGAGGCGGAGCTGCGGCGGCGAGTGGCGCTGTCCAAGCGACGCGGGCTGGGGTTCACGCTCGCGATCGCCGACCTCGACCACTTCAAGCAGGTGAACGATTCGTTCGGCCATCCGGAGGGCGACGCGGTGCTGCGACGGGCCGGCGAGGGCATCCGTGATTCGCTGCGGACGTCCGATCGCGTGTTCCGCTTCGGCGGAGAGGAGTTCGCCCTGATCCTGGAGACTGCTGACGAGGGCGGCGTGGCCGACCTGCTGGAGCGTGCCCGTCTGGCCGTGAAGGCGCTGGGCGTCGCGCCCACCCCCGCACGACGATTGTCGGCGTCGATCGGCTGGGCGGTGTTCCCGCACGACGCGGACGACCGTGCCGAACTGATCGCGCTCGCGGACGGCGCGCTCTACCAGGCCAAGGAGTCGGGCCGCGACCGCGTGATCCGGGCCGGGCGGTACGAACGCCTGGCCGGCTAGTCCAGGACGCTAGATCCCGATCGCCAGCCCGTCCCGCCGCGGCTCGGTGCCGCCGCGCAGGATCCCGTCGGCGTCCCGGTGGATGACGTGCCCGTTGCCGAAGTTGCCAACGTCCGCGACGACGCTGGCCGGCCGGCCGAAGCGGTCGACCATGTCCTGCAGCGGCGGCTCGAGCGACACCGTGCCGTCTTCCTCCAGCCGGTAGCGGGGCGCGTCCAGCGCGGCCTGCGGATCGAGCCCGTGCTCGAGCATGTTGACGAGCACCTGCACGTGGCCCTGCGGTTGGAACTGGCCGCCGGTGACGCCGAGCACCGCCGCCCAGCGGCCTTCGGCATCGAGCAGGGCGGCCGGGATGATGGTGTGGAAGGGACGCTTGCCGGGCGCGAACCCGTTGGGGTGGCCGGGCGGCTCGACGAACCCGGAGCCGCGGTTCTGCAGCATGAAGCCGTGGCCGGGCACAATCACCTGGGAGCCGAACCCGTAGAAGATGCTCTGGATCAGCGAGACGGCCATGCCATCCCCATCCGCCGCGCAGACGTAGGCGGTGCCGCCGATGGTGGCGTAGCCGCGCTGGTAGGCGGCGGCCAGCGCCTCCACCTGGTCGGGCAGCTCGGGTGAGCGCAGCGACTCGAGCGCCCAGCCCGCGATCGAGCCCTGGCCGTTCGGCGGCATCTCCAGCAGCTGGTGGCCGCGATAGCTGAACACCAGTGGCTCGACCCAGTCGTTGCGGTGCGCCTCGAGGTCGCCGGCGGAGAGCCAGCAGGCGCCGGCGACGGCGGCGGCGGTGTCGCCCTGGTAGAAGCCGCCGGCGACGACCGTCTCCAGCGTGTCGGCCAGCGCCGGGTTGGCGAAGTACGGGCGTGGCTGGAACACCTCGCGAGCCTCACCCGAAAGCTCTCCCCAGTCCTCCGTCCATCCGGCCGTGTTGCGCGGCTGCATCGGGAAGCCGTGCCGGGCGAGCGCGATCGCCGGCTGCAACGCCGCGGCCAGGCCCCGCGACGAGAACCGCTCGGCCAGGTCGGCCCAGCCGGACGGGCATCCGGGCACGGTCACGCTGCGCGGCCCGAACAGCTCGGGCAGCGCGTCGCCGGGATCGGCCGGCGATCGTCCGCTGGCGTTCAGCCCCACCGGCGGCTCGCCGTCGCGAACGACGATCGCAAACAGGTCGCCGCCGACGCCGCACTGGTTGGGCTCCGTCACCGCCAGCACACCGGCCGCGGCCAGCGCCGCGTCCATCGCGTTGCCGCCCTCTCGCAGCACGTCCGCGCCGGTCAGCGCGGCCAGCGGCTGGCTGGTCGAGACCATGCCGCCACGACCGATCGCGGGCGGCCGGCTCGGGGAGAGGGACCAGGTCACGCCCGGATCGTAGATGGCTGAGGGGCGATCCGCCGCTCAGTTCAGCGGGAACGGCAGCTGCCACCAGGGCGGCCGGCCGCTCGGCTCGATCGAGCTGACCCACTTCACCCACCAGAAGCCGCGGCGGCCTGGCACCACCAGCCGCGCCGGGCCGCCGTTCGCCGACGGCAGGTCGCGGCCGTCCAGCTCGGTGGCCAGCAGCAGCTGCGGCAGGTCGGCGACGTCGAAGCGGCGGCTGTAGCCGGTGTGGGAGCTGACCAACACGCTGCGCGTGCCAGGCGGCACCGGCCCCAGCAGGTCGGCCACGGCCACCCCGCTCCAGCGGTTGACGCTGTACCAGCCGCTGGTGCAGTCGAGCGCGCAGGTGACGGAGCGCGGCGCCAGGCCGGCGAGGCGATCGCGCCACTCACCGGCGTCCACCGTGGGTGTGGAGTCGTCCAGCCACGAGGTCGGGATGGGCTGGTCGCGGCGCAACGAGCCGGTGGCCGCGCGGGACGCGCCGAGCGTGCCCTCGAAGGCCGCCTTGACGGCGATCGCCAGCACGGTGAACCCGGCCAGCCGCAGGAACCCGGCCCGTGTCAGGTCGCCCCGCCGGGGCCGCTGCGGCCGGTTGAACACGTGCATGGCCACCAGCGGCAGCAGCGCCAACGCGAGCGCGATGTGGATGCCCAGCAGTGTCACCGGGCCCAGCGCCGATACCCCCAGCGAGTGCGCGATGCCGGTGGCCAGCATCGCCACCGCCACCGCCGCCGTGGCCACCGCCGCGCCCATGTCGGGCCGCGCGCGGCGCAGACCGCGCCGCACCACCGGCACCTTCCAGCGCACCAGCAGCAGCACCGCGAAACCGGCGGCGCCATGTGCCCACGTTACGATCCAGGCCCGCGACTCCCCCACCCAGAGCGCCAGCAGGCCGGTCACGAAGGCAGCCAGCAGCGCTGCCAGCAGAGTCAGGTTGGTGCGGCGCGCCACGAACTCAGGCTAGCTTGAGGCGGTGGCCGTGCCCCGTGGGGCCGGCCACCGCCCGTTGCGGTTGGCTACGCCTCGATCGGCACCGCATCCTGGGCCGGGTTCACGGCCGGCGCGTGCCGCAGCCCGAAGAAGGCCGTCATCGCCGCCGAGAAGGCCAGCACCGCGCCCACCAGCATCGCTCCCTGGACGCCGTGCACGAAGGCGTGCAGCGCCTGGTCTTCGAGCGCGTTTGCAACCGCCGGTGGCGCGCCGTGGCTGATCGCCAGCTGATTGATCTTGGCACCCTGGCCGCCGGTCACCAGCGGCACCAGCGCCTGGCCGTGCGTCCACACGTTGTCGACCCGGGTGGACACGACCGCTCCCAGCACGGCAACGCCGAGCGCGCCGCCGACCTGCCTGGAGGCGTTGATCACCCCGGAGGCAACGCCCGCCTTGGTCTGGTCGACCGCTCCCATGCCGGCCGCTGACACCGCGGGCATCGTCATGGCAATGCCGATGCCGGCGAGGACGTATGCGGGCCAGATCATGTTGTAGGAGCTGTCAACCTGCAGCCGCGACAGCTGCAGCAGGCCGGCCGTCATCATCAGCATGCCAACCGTCATCTGGTAGCGCGGCGGCACCCTGCCGCTCATGCGGCCCGCGATCGGCGCCACGAAGATCACCATCATGGTGAGCGGCAGCGACCGCACACCGGCCTGGAGGGCCGAGTACCCGAGCACGTTCTGGAAGTACAGCGTCACGAAGTAGAAGATGCCGAACATCGCGAAGCCGACCATCAGCACCACCGCGCTCGAGGCCGAGAACACCCGCGATTGGAAGAAGCTGAGCGGGAGCATCGGCTCGCGCGTTCGAGCCTCACGCCAGATGAAGGCGGCGAACAGCACGGCGGCTGCGCCCAGGAAGAACAGCGTGTAGGCCGACGTCCACGAGTGGCTGCCGGTCTTGATCAGCCCCCACGTCAGCGAGAACAGCGCGGCGGTCACCAGCACGGTGCCGATCACGTCGAGCGTCTTGGTGGTGGTGTCGCTTGACTCGACCACGGCCCACCAGGTGACGCCGGCGGCGATCACACCGATCGGCACGTTGATCCAGAACACGGCCGACCAGGACACGTTCTCGACCAGGAACCCACCCAGCAGCGGCCCGATCGCCAGGCCCAGGCCGGAGATGCCGGCCCAGACGCCGATCGCGGTCGGCAGCTGCTTGCGCGGGAAGGCCGATACCAGGATCGACAGCGACAGCGGGTTCAGGAGCGCGCCGCCGACGCCCTGCAGCGACCGAAACGCGATCAGCTGGGTGTCGGAGGTGGCCAGCGCACACGCGGCCGACGCGATCGTGAAGATCGCGAGGCCGACCAGGAAGATGCGTTTGCGGCCAAAGCGGTCACCGAGCTTGCCGCCGAGCAGGATCAGCGCGGCGAACGTGAGCACGTAGCCGTTGACCGTCCACTCGAGGTTCTCAGGGTTGGTGATGTGGAGCGAACGCTGGATCGTCGGCAGCGCGACGTTCACCACCGTGTTGTCCAGCATGATCATGAACAGGGCGAAACACATGGCGAACAACGTCCACCACTTGTGGTTTGGATGGTCCTTGGTCATCCATCCACCTCCTGGGGATTCGTCTGCAGTAGAGCGAGCAGCGTTTGCGGAATCTTGGGCAGCTGGTCTGCGACCTCCGGCCCCTCGAGGGCCATCCGGAAGCCGGCGGCGAGCACGAAGCCCAGCCACAGCCAGCCGATCTGATCGGCATCGATGTCGGAGCGGGCCGTGCCCATCTCCTGCATGTGGGTGACCGAGCTGACCACCCGGCGCCGCATCTCGGTCACGCTCTGGGCGAGCGCCCGCTTGATCACGGGATCGTCGGCCAGGGTGATCGCAAGCATCCGCAGGCGCGACACCTCGATCATGACCGGATCGTGCGAGAGGTCCCCGACCATCATCACCATCTGCTCGAGGCCGTTGTCGCAGCCGTCCAGCATCGTGTGGATGCGCTCCTTCAGCTGGGTGGTTGCGTCGACCAGCACGGCCGCGAACAGGGCCTGCTTGGAGGGGAAGTGCTTGTACAGCATCGGCTCCGAGCAGCCGGCCGCGCGGGCGATCTCGGCGGTGCCGGCCCGGTGGTAGCCATGCCGGGCAAAGACGGTGCGGGCAGCCGCGAGGATCGTCTCGTACCGCTCATCGCGGGTCAGTCGCTGTCTCGGTGCCACGGCCATGAGTGGAGATTAGTGAATATTCACTAACCATGCAACGTCTGACCGTTATGGAACGGTTAACCGGCCGCCGCCGCGCCCGCCGGGCGGGCCGCTACCGTAGGCGGGAATGGACGCCCCGGGTCAGCTCCCCGATGACCACTTGATCCTGGACGAGGTCACCCAGCAGCTGGCCACCACCTTCCAGCTGCTGAGCGGAGACCCCGATGAGGCCGCCGAGCGGGCGCTCGCGGAGATCGGCGTCGATACGCGCACGGAGGCCGCGCTGCTGGGCGAGATCGCGGCCGCCGGCCCGCTCGCGCACCCCGATCGGTTCGAGCAGAGCCACCGCCTGGTGATGCGGGCGCTGGAGGTGCTTGACCGCGACGGCTGGAAGCATCCGGTGCTGCGCCGGCTGGGCCCGTTCTCGGGAGCCGCCGCCGAGGCCGTGCAGTTCGTGGCGCGCACGATCGTGCGCGGCCACGTCTCCAACGTCGTGCACGCGCTTTCTCGCCTGTACGCGCGCCGGGAGAGCCAGTCGCAGACGGCCAGCGCCGAGCGCCGCATGCTGGCACGGGCGCGGATCCAGGCCGATCGCCTGACGCTCGGATACAAGGGCGGAAGCCTGCCGCTGCCGACCGTACTGATCGGCGGCGCCGCGGTGCCGGTGCTGGCGTCGATCGCGCGTCAGTTCGGCGCGGTCAAGGGCCAGGGGCCGTTGCTGATCGTGCCGTTGGGCGTGATCCTGGCGATCGTGTTCGCCCTGCTGGCGTGGGTGCTGCTGCAGGGCGCCGGTCTCGCCCACCGCCGCATCAAGGTGGCACTCGACCCGTCGCTGGCGGCGCTGTACGAAACGATCGGCCATTGCGGCAACCCGCCCCGGGACGACAGCGCCGCGATCGCGGCGGCCGCGATCGCGCTCACGGCGCTGGCCTGGTTCGTCGTGCCGATCGCGATCGCGATCATCGCGACGTTCCTGTAGCCGCCGACACTCCTCAAACGCTAAGGCATCGGCGCCGGATGGCCGATACCGGGGACCATGACACTCTCGCCAACCGATGCGATGTCGCTGCTGTTCACCAAACGCGACGTGGAGCTGGAGCTCCACGGCGGCGGCATCCTGCGCATCCATCTGATCTCGCTCGAGGGCGAGCGGGCGACGGTCACCGCGCCGCGCCTGTCCGTCGCCACCGGCATGACGCTGACCGGCCGGGTGGTCGGCCCGGACGCACGGCCGTGGGAGCTGCACCTGAACGTCGAAGACGCCAGCTACCACACCCAGGATCTTGCGATGGTGCAGCTCGTGCCCGGCGCCATCCAGGTGGACGAGAGCCGGCGGGCGGCCGAACGTGTGCCGATCGGCGGCGTCGCCTGGCTGGAGGCGGTCAACTGCCAGGAGGTGGTCGACCGCGATCGCGTGGACGGCACGCTCGACGACCTCTCGCGCACCGGCGTCGCCTTCACGACCGCCCGCGTGCTGCGGGTCGGCGACCGGCTCATGTTCCACGGGCGCTTCTTCGCCGACTCGATCAACGGCGAGGTGCGCGTGGCCTCTGTGCGACCCGCCCGCCAGCCGGGACACACCGTGGTCGGCTGCCGGTTCCTGCACGTCGACAACGACAGCATCGCCAAGATCGACCGCGTGCTGTCCGGCGGCCAGGAGCCAAGTGAGCAGCCGGGCCTGTCGATCGCGGCGCTGCGCGAGCTGGTCGTGGTCGAGGACGGCGTCGAGCCGGAAGAGGATCCCGGCAGCGGCTGGCTGAGCCGGATCCGCCGCGACCGCTAGATCGCGCGACTAGAGCAACTCGGACGCGTGCTCGCGGAAGATGGCCGCGAAGTCGCCGGCGCCGGGAGCGTGCAGGGCCTCGACCAGCGCCTTCAGCCGCGGCGGCATGACGAGCACGTAGCGGGCCGGACCGGCACCAGCGTTCCAGAACGAATGCGGCGTCCCCCGCGGCACGAACACCGCCGCGCCGGGGCCTGCCTCCACCTCGTCGTGGCCCACGCGGAACCCGAGCGTGCCCTCGAGCACGTACCAGGCCTCGTCGTCCGAGTGGTGAACGTGCATGCCCGCGATCGGCCGCTCGCGGCTGGTGAGGCCGCCCGGATCGGACCATTCGACCAGCACGAACTGCCCTTCCCGGCCGCCCACGGCTCCCGCGGCGAGCGGGTCGGCGCGCGTCGCCATCAGCTCGGTGAGTAGGGCTGGCCGGGCGTGCCGCCGACGCACAGCACCAGCGTTGAGTCCTCGAGCGCGACGGCATCGCGTACCACCTCGGAGCTGACGTGCATCATCTCGCCGGCCGCCAGCTCGACCGTCTCTCCGTCACAGGTGAAGCGGGCGCGGCCGCGGAGCAGCAGGTACAGCTCCTCCTGGCCGCCGTACTCGGTCTCGCTGTGCGGAACGATCAGCTCGCGACCGGCGTCGGCGACGTTGGCGTTGACGCCGAATCCGGCGATCCCGAAGTGATCGCCGATCGACTGCCAGCGGCTGCCGAAGTCGGGCTCCCGGGCCCACTCCTCCCAGAACCCCGGCTCGGCGTTGCTGCCCACCGCCTCGATCCGCGCCACCGCCCAGGCCATCAGCGCTCGACCTGCGACCCGCCCACGATCGCGTCGCGGCCGTCCGGGTAGCGCACCCACGCCTTGTTGGTGCCGTCGTAGTCGGGCGCCCACAGGATCAGGGTGGCGGGCTCGCCGCGCACCCTACAGGGGGCGTCGCCCTCCGGATCGACGCCGCGCCAGATCCGGATGAACGGGTTGTGCTCCCACTCGTCGCCGATGGTGGTGGGCAGCGTGTGGCCGGGGTGCACCCGCACCGCCGGGTCGAGCTGCATCAGCCGGTCGACCGACCTGCGCATGTCCGCGTAGCCGTTCGCGCCGCCGCCGGTGGTGCCGCCCAGGGTGCCCTTGAACAGCACGTCGGCGGTGAACACATCGCTCTGGTCGACGAGGAAGCTGAGGTGGTCGGTGCAGTGCCCGGGGGTGTAGATGGCCTCGATCCGCAGATCGCCGGACTGCACCTCCTGCCCGTCGGACAGCTCCGGCCAGCGCAACAGCGGCACGCCCAGCCGGGCGGCCGTCTCCTCTACTCCGACCACGTGGTCGGCGTGGCCGTGCGTGACCAGCACGTGGGTGATCGTGATGTCATCGGCCGCGGCCCGGGCCGCCAATGGCTCGGTGACGCCGTTGCCGTCGATGTAGACGCCGTGGCCGCTGTGGTGGTCGGCGACCAGGTAGGCGTTCGACGTCCAGGTCGGGTGCTCGACCCGCTCGACGATCACGCCGCGCCGAACCCGATAACGCTGCGGATGCCGTCCTGCGCCTCCATCAGCTCGAAGCCGTGGTTGACCTCGTCCAGCGTGATGTGGTGGGAGAGGAAGGGATCGACGTCGATCTTTCCGTCCAGCCACATGTCGACCAGGCGGGGCACGCCGTCGCGGCCCTTGACGCCACCGAACGAGCTGCCGGCGATCCGCCGGCCGGTGATCAGGAATCGCGGGATCACGTCCAGCGTCTCGCCGCGGCCGGCCACGCCGCACACGGTGCACAGGCCCCAGCCCATGCGCGCCGACTCGACGGCCTGGCGCATCACCTTGACGTTGCCGGTGGCCTCGAAGGTGTAGTCGGCGCCGAAGCCGCCGGTCATCTCGATGATCCGATCGACGGCGTCGTCGCCGCCGGTCATTGTCTCGGTGGCGCCCTGCCCGCGTGCGAGCTCGAGCCGGCCCTCCGACATGTCGACGCAGATGATGCGCTCCGCGCCCTGCAGACGGCAGCCGGCGACGGCGCCCAGCCCGACCATGCCGGCGCCAAACACGACGCAGGTCGATCCGGCCTCGACCTTGGCGGTGTTCATGGCGGCGCCGAGGCCGGTCGAGAGGCCGCAGGCGAACAGCGCGGCGCCCTCGAGCGGCGCCTCCGGCGAGACCTTCGCCAGCGCGATCTCGGGCATCACCGTGTACTCGGCGAAGGTGGACGTGCCCATGAAGTGGCGGATCGGCTCGCCGTCGCGGGACAAGCGCGCCGTGCCGTCGGGCAGGTAGCCCCTGCCCTGCATGTCGCGGATGGCCAGGCAGAGGTTGGTCTTGGGGCTGAGGCAGTGCACGCACTTGCCGCACTGGGGCGAGAACAGCGTGACCACGTGGTCGCCGACGGCCAGCGAGCCGACGTCCGGGCCGATCTTCTCGACCACCCCTGCGCCCTCGTGGCCGAGCACTGTCGGTGCGTAGCCGGAGGGGTCGGCGCCCGAGGCGGTGTAGAGGTCTGTGTGGCAGACGCCGCAGGCCACCAGGCGCACCAGCACCTCACCGGCACGAGGCTCGGCCAGGTCGATCTCCTGCACGACCAACGGTGCCCCGAACTCCTCAAGCACGGCTGCCCTGATCCTCATGACGCCGAGTCTACAGTTCCCGCCACATGCTCGACCACTCCCACGGACGGCCGCGGTGAACGTCGATGAGGCGATCCGCACGCGCCGCACGCACAAGGTGTACCGGCCCGATCCGGTGCCGCGTGAGCAGCTCGACCAGCTGTTCGAGCTGGCCCGCTGGGCGCCGAACCACCACCTCACCAACCCGTGGCGGTTCCGGGTGCTGGGACCACGGTCGCTGGAGGGGCTGAAGCAGGCGCACCCCGAGGGCGCGGCCAAGCTCGATCGCGCTCCCACGCTGGTCGTCTGCTCCGTTGTCCAGACTGGCGACGAGGCGCAGGACGAGGAGGACGTGGCGGCGGGAGCATGCGCGGTGTACGCGATCATGCTGGCCGCTCACGCGCGCGGGATCGCCAGCTACTGGCGCACCCCAGGGGTGCTGCGGAGTGCCGAGGGCCGGTCCGCCGTGGGGGTCGGAGACGACGAGCACGTGCTGGGTCTGCTGCATCTCGGCTACGCCGACCGCGACTGGCAGCCGCCGGCACGGCTGGAGCCGAGCGGCTTCGTCCAGTACCTGGACTGATGCAGCGCAGCGACTGGTCACGGATCGCGCACGGTGACCTGGAGTTCATGGGCCCGTACGACGAGACCAGCTTCGAGCGGCTGCTCGCCGGAGCCGAACTGCCCGCCGGGGCGCAGGTGCTCGACCTCGGCTGCGGCAACGGCGCGCTGCTTCGGTGGCTCGCGTCACGCGGGCCGATCGACGGCGCCGGTGTCGATCTGCACCCGGGAACGTCGCCGATCCCAGGCGTACGGCTGGTAGGCGGCGACGCGCGGTCGTTCCCGGCCGAGCCCGAGTCATTCGACCTGGTCTGCTCCGTGGCAGCGGTCAGCGACATCGGCCAGCTGGCCGCGCTAGCCCGCCCGGGCGGCCTGGTGCTGCTGGGCGACGGCTATTGGCGGCAAACGCCCAGCGACGTCTACCTCGCCGCACTGGGGGCGACGATCGACGACCTGCAGGACTGGCAGGCGACGCTGGCGATCGGCGCGCCACACGGCCTGACCCTGGTGAGGGCGCTGCCGAGCACCGTCGAGCAATGGGATCGCTACGAGGCGACCTGGGCCGCGAACGGCGAACGGTACGCGGCCCAGCATCCGGGCGAACCGGGCCTGGCGGAGTTCCTGGACTGGATCCGAAACGGCCGGCGCCGCTACACGGAACTGGGCGGCCGCAACACACTCGGATTCGCGCTGCTCTTGTTCCGGAAGGGCCCAGGCAGATCCGTGACCGGTGCGTGACACGCAATCCCGAGGCTCGTCTCAGTCGCGCCAGCCGACCGAGCGCGCCCAGCGCTCGGCCTCGTCCCGCCGCGCGGCCGGGTCGGCCGGCCGGTGGTCGCCCTCCCGCTCGGCCGCCGCCTGCGCGCTGGCGACCTGGTCGGCCAGCGGCGGCAGTCCCACTGCGGCGCGGCGCTCGTCGACGCCCTCGGCGTCCTCGATCGCCCACGGCACCAAACGGCCCGATTCGTCCCAGTCGAACATGCTCCCGTAGACCTGCGGCCGGCCCTCGTAGAAGCGGATGCCGTCGTGCAGCGTTGCCGGATGCCAGGCAGGGATCTCGCCCTGCTCGGCCGCCTGCTCGAGCAGCGGCAGGCAGCGGCGCTGCAGCGCCGGATCGCCGATCGCGTGGTGCAGCACCAGCCACGCCGCGTCGGCTCCGTCCGCGCCGACCATCGGCGCCCCGGGCCAGCCGTGCGCGTCCACGATCTCGCCCAGGCGGTCGCCGTTGCGCCGGTGGACGATCGCCATCAACGGGTTGTAGCCGTCGAACAGGCTGCCGTCCTCGACCAGCCGCTCCCGCATGGCGCCGTCATCGGCGGCCATGGAGATCAGCTCCTCTCGCAAAAACAGCTCGATCACGTCTGTAGGCTATCGGCCGTGAAGGTCTTCATCATCAGCGACATGGAGGGCGTCGCGGGCGTCACCAAGTGGGCCGAGACCGAGGGCGGCGAGGCGCTCCACGCCGATCGGTCGCGCCTCTACACCGAGGAGATCAACGCGGCCGTGCGTGGCGCGTTCACCGGCGGGGCAACGGAGGTCGTGGTGATGGACTGCCACGGCGCCGGCAAGGGCTGGACGTTCAACTCGCTGATCCCCGACCTGCTCGATCGCCGCTGCGACTTCGTCGTGCAGCAGGAGTGGAGCGAGTACACCGAGTTCCTGGAGCAGGGCTGCGATGCGGCCCTGCTCGTGGGTATGCACGCCAAGGCCGGCACGCCGGACGGCGTCATGAACCACACCGTGTCCGGCACCGGCTGGCGCAACCTGTCGTTCAACGGCACGCTGGTCGGAGAGACCGGCATCAACGCGGCCCTGTGCGGCACCTGGGGCTGCCCGGTGCTGATGGTGACGGGCGACGGTGCCACCTGCCGTGAGGCGCAGGAGCTGCTGGGCGGCGGCCTGACGACGGTCGCGGTGAAGCAGGGACTGGGGCGCTTCAGCGCCCGTCACATCTCGCCGCTGCGGGCACGCGAGCTGATCGAGCAAGCGGCCGCAAAGGCGCTGTCCGACCTCGGCGCAGTGCAGCCCTACGACCCCGGCAAGCCCTGTGAGATCACCGTCGAGCTGGCCACCAGCGAGGAGGTCGAGCGCTACCGCCACCACGCCGTGGTCGAGATCGTCGACGGGCGCACGCTGGTGTCACGCGCCGACGACTGGTGGACGGCCTGGCGGCAGTTCTACTTCACGTTCTTCCGGGACATCGACTAGAGCGCGACGCCGAACCGCTCCAGCAGACAGTCGCGCCACTCCTGCTCGCCGGCCAGCTGCCGCTCGCTGACCTCGTCGCCGTGGCGCTCGGTGAGCACGAGCTCACGCAGTCGCAGGCGACCGTCCGGCAGCGCGAGCCGAGCAACGTCACGCGGTAGCCCAGCTGCTCCAGCAGCCACGCGAACCATGTGAGCGCGCTGCAGCCTCGCCAGCACTGCATACGTGGGCTCGGCCCCGCGTAGCCGTAGGGTCGAGGTAGGCCTCGACCCTCACCCGTGCGTGGTGCGACCGGTGTTGTTCAGCTGCGCCTTGGCCGGGAACACCATACCCGGGTCACGGTCGAAGCTGAGCAGCGCGATCAGGCGCGTCGGCCCCTCGACCACGGGCGAGACCCGGTGCAGCGACCGCGTGCCGCGAAACAGGGCCAGTGTGCCCGGCTCGAGCGGCGCCACGCGGATGTCGTCGCCGACGCCCTGGAACACGTCGCGGATGCGGTCATTGGCCGGGTCCCGATCGCTGCGGATCATAGGCGCGTACTCGAACTCGCCCCCGACCACCGGCTTCTGCAGCAGCAGCGAGACCACGAACTCGTTGTCGTCGAAATGCCAGCCCTGCTCCCCGCCGGGAGGCATGGCCGAGATCATCAGCGCGATCAGCGGGTCGGCGCAGCGATACACCCGGTACCCGAGCACCTCCGACAGGAATTCCGTCATGCCCTCCCACTCGTACAGCGCCCGGATCGGGGAGGCCTCGTCGATCAGGTCGTAGGCGATCGTGCGCATGGAGTGGCGATGGGCCGTGCGGACGGGATCGTCCAGCGCTAGCGACGAGTCGATTTCGGACTCGTTCATCGCCACGATCGCGCGCTCCTTGCGAAAGGCACCCTCCACCCGCGGCTCGAGCTCCGCCACCGACCGCGCCACCGCGTCCGACGCCAGGAAGCCCGGCAGCAGGCAGAGGCCGGTGCGCTCCAGCTGCGAGCGGCAGTCGGCGATCAGCGCCCGCGCCCGCTCGCCGTCGAGGTCGTCGATCGGATAGCGCTCGAGGTCGAGAGGCAGGGCGGCCGGCATGCGGCCATGCTACCTGCCGGGAACGCGTACCTCGACCATGTGGAAGGCGGTCCTCGAGTGGCCCAGCGCCTTCAGCGAGATGTCACAGCCGTGGGCGAGCCGACTGCGCAGCAGCGAGCCGTCGATCGTCGTCGTGAAGTGCTTCCAGCGGCCGGTGCCGGTCTTGTGCACGACGTGCCGTTCCGAGGCCGACCTGCCCCACGACACCCGAAAGCTGCCGTGGCCGCCGTTCAGGTACCAGACCCCGATCACCACCTTGCGGCCGCTCACGCCGGCCACGAAGTCATTGTTCAGCCGGAAGCCCATCCACGACCGCGAGGTGTGCCCGGCGATCCGCCGCGCGTAGCGGCCGAAGCGCTGGCGGGCCGGCCCGATCATGTGCCTGCCCTGCCCGCTGCTGAGCGCCCTCGACGTGAGGCCGGGCGCGTACTGCGTCATGAACTGACCGAGGTTCCCGGCCGTGCGGCCGCGGCCCTTGCGCAGCGCGATGAACGCTCCCGGAGACGTCTGCGGCGTGGCCGCGCTGCCCGCGTAGCGGTTCGCGAAGTCGAAGGCGGCGCGGTACTGGGGGTTGCCGCCGTGCCGGATCTGCTCGCCGTAAACGGCGACGTACGACACGCCCTTGTAGAGCTCCAGCAGGATCCGCCAGTAGTTCCAGCTGACCAGGTTGTGCTTGCCCCGATACGAGATCGGCTCCCAGTAGCTGACCGTCCGCCCCGCCCGGTCCCACCTGCGGGCGTACACGTCGAATGCGTCGCGGCTGGGGTTGTAGTCGATGTCGGAGGCAGTGCCCATGATCCAGGCACCGTTCGGGCCCAGCCAGCTGAGCGGCGCCCCGTCCGAGATGAACGCCTCGGCGCGCAGCGCCACGTGGATGTCGGGCGTCATGGCGGCGTCATACAGGCCCATCACGTTTCGGAAGTAGGTGTGGGCGACGCTCGGCGACCACCCCCCGCCGACGGTCACAGCCGGCGCGGCGGCCGTGCACGAGGCACTGTGCGGCAGCATCGTCAGTTCGGTGCCGATCGCGTTCGGACTGGCCCGCACCAGCGCCACCGTCTCGGGATGCGGATAGGCGCGGATGGCGGCGGCCAGGCCGTTCACGAGCTCGCTCTGCAGCGTCAGGTACGCGGGGTTCCAGTACTGCGGAACCGCCTGGCCGTTGACCGACCCGCAGCGGGCAACGACGTTCCAGATCCACCCCGGCTTGCCGTTGGTCGAATTGACCTGAACGGTCGCCGTCTTGCCCATCGCCCGGTAGGCGTCGAGCTGGGTGTAGAGGCTCGACCAGTTGAAGTGGCCGCGCGAGGGCTCGACGTCGCTCCACTGCAGCACGATCTGGCCGCCCTGCACGTACGGGCGCGAGGCCACGTCCCGAGAGGCTCCCCAGACCTCGTAGATGCCGGGCTTGGCGGCGTGCGATGCGGCGCTGCCGGTCAGGAGCAGGGCGATCGCGACCAGTGGCGACCAGCGGATGAAGTGCAGACATCCCATGGCGATAGCTCCCTGGGGAACACCGCCGGTATCGGCAGAACGCGGGAATCGCTTTAGGCGCCGCGGCTATGCGACGGACGGCTCGGGCGCCGCCTCCAGCACCACCTCGGGCGCGTGCACCCGGGCCAGGCGGGCCGCCACGTAGATGCCGACCATGTCCAGGAAGCAGTAGCCGCCGGCGATGCCGCTGGGCGGGTTGCCGAGCGAGACCAGGCCCATCGGGGAGTGGTGCGCCCAGGCCCAGGTGCCGACGTTGGTGCCGACGATCTCGAGATACGCCGTGACCACGAACGCCGCGGCGTACACCAGCGGCGCGCGGCCCCGCAGGATGAACGCGGCCAGGAACAGGAAGAGCACGGCACCGCCGACGTCCGGCCGGGCGCTGATCGCCACTCCCCAAACGGCCCAGGCGCCGGCCACCAACAGCACGGCGCGCGGGAACCAGATGCCGGCGCGGGTGCCGTACATGGCGCCGCCGATCGTCAGCGCGGCCAGGTACACGAGGCCGTGTCCGGGCGGGACGAAGCTGGGCACGTTGTGCAGCCGGTAGGTGTAGAGGCCGAGCAGCGGCGAGGCCGTGTACTCGAGCATGGTCGCCGCCACGATCACGGCCCCCACCTGGTAGCGCACGGAGCGGCTCTCGCCGCGCAGCAGCGCCAGCAGTAGCAGCCAGGTGAAGGCGCCCAGCGTCCGCTGCGTCCAGATGCCGGCGCCGCGGTCCGCAAGCAGCACGGCGGCGATCCACAGCACCGAGATGGCGCAGATCAGCAGCAGGCGGCGTCGGGTGGGATGGAGCACGAGTCGAATACGTAGCGCATAGTCCGGCGGTTCACAACCGCCGTCGTGAGGATGCCACGCTACGATCGCCCCCGTGCCCGCCCCGCTGACGCCTGCGCCGTTTGACCACTGGCCCCGCTACCAGGAGCTGACCGAACTGCTCGAGGCGTGGACGGCGGAGCGTCCTCAGCTGCTGACCGTGGTCTCGATCGGGCGCTCCCACGAGGGCCGTGACATCTGGATGTGCGAGGTAACCGACGAGTCCACCGGGCCTGCGCGCGACAAGCCAGCCGTCTGGGTCGACGCCAACATCCACGCCACCGAGGTGACCGGAGGCGCGGCCGCACTGCACCTGGTGCACACCTTGCTGGCCGGCCACGCAGTGGACGAGCGGATCGGCCGCGCCCTGGCCGGCCGCAGCTTCTACGTGGTACCGCGCCTGAACCCCGACGGCGTCGAGCTGGCGCTGGCCGACGTGCCGCGCTACGTGCGGTCCGGCGTGCGGCCGTGGCCGCTTCCGAGCGAGCTGCCCGGCCTGCACTCATCCGACGTGGACGGCGACGGCCGCATCCTGTCGATGCGGATCGAGGACGAGACCGGCAGCTGGAAGACGCACCCCGAGCATCCGCGGCTGCTGGTGCCGCGCGGTGCCGACGAGGAGGGCGGCGGGCCATACTACCGGCTGCTTCCCGAGGGGCACCTGACCGACTACGACGGCGACGTCATCAAGCTGCCGCCGAGCCTGGCCGGCCTCGACTTCAACCGCAACTTCCCCTACGACTGGCGCCCCCACTCCGATCAGGACGGGGCCGGCGCCTACCCGACGTCGGAGCCCGAGATCCGGGCCGCGGTACAGGCCGTGGTCGACCGCCCGAACATCACCTGCGCCGTCAGCTACCACACCTTCGGCGGCGTGCTGCTGCGGCCCTACGGCGCCCGGCCGGACGACGACTTCCCGCCCGCCGACCTGCGCGCGTACGACCGCATGGCCGAGGAGGCGGTGCGGCTCACCGGGTACCCGCGGGCGTCCGTCTACCACCACTTCCAGTACGAGCCGAAGACGTGGATGCGGGGCGCCTTCGATGACTGGATCTACGAGCACCTGGGCGTGTTCGGGTGGACGACCGAGTTCTGGAGCCCGATGCGGGCGGCCGGCGTCGACGTCGGGATGCGCTTCATCGAGTGGTGGAAGGACCACCCGATCGAGGACGACCTGAAGATGCTTGCCTGGTCGGACAACGAGATGGGCGGACGCGGCTTCATCGACTGGTACCCGTTCCAGCATCCCCAGCTGGGGCCGGTCGAGCTGGGTGGCTGGGACGAGGTCAACGTGCTCAGCAACGCACCGTTCGACCGGCTCGAGGCCGAGGTCGCGCCCCACAGCGACTGGGCCGTCTACCTGGCGCTGGTGTCGCCGCGGCTGGCGGTGCGGTCGTTCACGGCGGAGCCGGTGGCCGGCGGCACCCACCGCGTGCGGCTGGTGGTGCAGAACACCGGCTGGCTGCCGACCAACGTGTCGAAGAAGGCGATCGAGCAGAAGGCGGTGCGCCCGCTCGAGGTGGATCTGGAGCTGGGCGACGGCGCGCAGCTGGTGTCGGGCCTTGCGCACACGGAGCTGGAGCAGCTGACCGGGCGCAGCGGCGCCATCAGCATGCTGGGCTGGGATGCGGGCCACGAGCCGAGCAGCGAGCGGGCACGTGTCGAGTGGGTGGTCGCGGCGCCCGCCGGCGCGGTGGTGCGTGCGACGGCGCGGCATCCGCGCGCCGGCGTCTGCCGTGCCGAGCTGACGCTGGCATAACGACAGCCGCCCGGCGGCACGGGGCCACCGAGCGGCTGTGGTGCGTTGCCTGTCTAGACGCGGACCGGGGCGGGTTCGAGGGCGATCGCCAGCACCTCGTCCACGGTCATCACGGGATGGAAGTTCATGCTCTCCCGCACGTCGTCGGGCACGTCCTCCAGATCGGCCCGGTTTCGCTCCGGGATGATCACGTCGGTGAGCCCGGCCGCGTGCGCGGCCAGCACCTTCTGCTTGAGCCCGCCGATCGGCAGCACCCGGCCCTGCAGCGTGACCTCGCCGGTCATACCGACGGTGTGCTTGACCTTCCGCTCCGTCAGCAGCGACGCCAGCGCGGTCACCATCGTGATGCCGGCACTGGGGCCGTCCTTGGGGATCGCCCCCGCCGGGACGTGGACGTGGAAGCCCTTGTCCTCGAACGCGTGTGGGTCGATGCCCAGCTCGGCCGTGTGGCCACGCACGTAGGAGAGCGCGATCCGCGCCGACTCCTTCATCACGTCGCCCAGCTGGCCGGTCAGCTCCAGTCCGGAGCCACCCGCCACCGATGTGGCCTCGACGAACAGCACGTCGCCGCCGGTGCCGGTCACTGCAAGGCCCGTTGCCACACCGGGCACCGCCGTGCGGATCGCAGCCTCCTGGTAGAAGCGCTGCTTGCCCAGCGCCGAGCGGGCCTCGTCGACCGTCACCTCGAGCGGGGCCGTGGCCTTCCCGGACGCGATCTGGGTGGCGGTCTTGCGCAGCACCGTCCCTAGCTCACGCTCGAGCTGGCGCACGCCCGCCTCGCGGGTGTACTCGGTCACGATCAGCTTCAGCACGTCGTCGGACACCTGCACCTCGTCCTCCAGCAGCCCGTTTCGCTCACGCTGGCGAGGCCACAGGTAGCCACGGGCGATCGCGACCTTCTCGTCGGTGGTGTACCCGTCGAAGCGGATCACCTCCATGCGGTCGAGCAGCGGCCCGGGGATCGAGTCGGCGACGTTGGCGGTGGCGATGAACAGCACCTCGGACAGGTCCAGCTCGACGTCCAGGTAGTGGTCCCGGAACGAGTGGTTCTGAGCCGGGTCGAGCACCTCCAGCAACGCGGACGACGGATCGCCGCGCCAGTCGGCGCCGACCTTGTCGACCTCGTCCAGCATGATCACGGGGTTCATGGTGCCGGCGTCTCGCAGCGCCCGCACCAGCCGCCCCGGCAGGGCGCCGATGTAGGTGCGGCGATGGCCGCGGATCTCGGCCTCGTCACGCACGCCGCCCAGCGACATGCGCACGAACTCACGGCCGGTGGCCCGTGCGATCGACTCGCCGATCGAGGTCTTGCCCGTGCCGGGAGGCCCGATCAGCGTCAGGATGGCACCCGAGCGCTTGTCGGCGGCGATGCCGCGATCCTGCCGCAGCTTGCGCACGGCCAGGTACTCGGTGATGCGGTCCTTGACGTCCTCGAGGCCGGCGTGATCGGCGTCCAGCACCTCGCGTGCGTGCACCGGGTCCAGCCGCTCCTCGCTGCGCTTGCTCCACGGCACGGCGATCAGCCAGTCCAGGTAGGACCGGATCATCGACGCCTCGCCGGACTGGTCGCCCATGCGCTCCATCCGCGACAGCTCGCGCTCGGCCTGCTCATGCACCTCTTCCGGCATGCCGGCCTCTTCGATCTTGGCGCGGTACTCGTCGATCACCGACGCGTCGTCCTCGCCCAGCTCCTTGCGGATCGAGTCCATCTGCTTGCGCAGGAAGTACTCGCGCTGTTGCTTCTGCGCACCGGTCTCGACGTCGTCGCGGATGCGCTGCCTGACCTGGGCCTGCGCCAGCGCCTCGCGCTGCGCCTCCAGGGCCAGCCGCAGGCGCTCGATCACGTCGAGCTCCTCCAGCAGCGACAGCTTCTGCTCGAACGACAGGTCGGGCGAGTAGCCCGCGCTGTCGGCCAGTGCTCCGGCGTCGGTGATCGAGCGCATGAACGCCGCCACCCGGCCGTCGTCACCGCGCAGCTCCAGCTTCTCCTCGACCACGGCCCGGAACTCCTGCTCCAGCTCGCGCGTCTTGACGGGAGCCGGCGTGTCGTCCACGTGGCGCTCGGCGGCGACCCGCAGACGGCCCGAGGAATCGGCCGCGGCCGCGCCCAGCACGCCGCGGTACAGGGCGTTCAGCGACACGGCGGTGACGCCGCGCGGCAGCCTCGCCCGCTCGGTCACCTCGGCCACGACGCCCACCTTCGCGTACTCGCCCTCGTGCGTGGGCACCAGCAGCACCTGCTGTTCGTCGCCGACGTCGATGGGGAGGGTGATGCTCATGTTCGGGAAGACGACTGCGTCTTCCAGTGGGATCAACAGATAGGTATCCATAGTCTGCAGTCTACCTCGATAGTTGAGGTTGTCAAATATGTCGGTTTGTGATTATTATAGGCGTATGAGCAATGACGCCAGCGAAGCCTGGACCCTGCTGTTCCGCCTGTTCGTCTCACAGCGAGGGCGGGTTCCGCAGGTGGCCGCCGAGTTCGATCTGTCCCCCATGCAGGCGCACGTGCTGCGCCTGCTCGAGCCTGACCAGCCGCTGCCGATGCGCACGCTGGCCCGCAAGCTCTGCTGCGACGCGTCCAACGTGACCGGCATCGTCGACCGGCTGGAGGAGCGCGGCCTGGTGCGCCGCGACGCCGCACCCGGCGACCGCCGCGTCAAGATGCTGGCGGTGACCAGCAACGGCCTCGAGGTGCGTCGCCGGATCGTGCGGCGCCTGTCGGAGGCGCCCGAGCCGATCGCACGGCTGTCCGCCACCGATCAGCGCGCGCTGCGCGAGATCCTGAACCGGGCGCTCGAGCCGGGCCTGTGAACGAGGCCGCCAAGCCCACCCAGACGCGCCGGATCCTGCGCCTGTTCTACCCGTACCGGATACGGCTGTCCGGCCTGCTGGCGATGATCGTGATCTCCGCCGGGATCAGCCTGATCTCGCCGTTCCTGCTCCGCGACCTGCTCGACAACGTGCTCTCACAGGGCAGCCACTTGAACACGCGCACGCTGACGCTGCTGGTGGGCGGGATGGTGGCGATCCCGATCGTGACCGGCGTGATCGGCGTCGCCCAGACCTGGCAGTCGAACCTGATCGGCCAGCAGGTGATGCACGACCTGCGGGCCTCGGTCTACACGCACCTGCAGCGCCTGTCGCTGGCGTTCTTCACGCGCACCCGCACCGGCGAGGTGCAGTCGCGGATCGCCAACGACATCGGCGGCGTGCAGACGGTCGTCACCACCACCGCCACCTCGATCGTCTCGAACGTGACGACGGTGCTGGCCACCACCGTCGCGATGGCGGTGCTCGACTGGCGACTGACGCTGGCCTCGTTCGCGATCCTGCCGCTGTTCGTCTGGATGACCCGGCGCGTGGGCCGCGTCCGCAAGGCGCTGGCCGCGACCATGCAGGGCTCGCTGGCCGACATCTCGACGCTGGTCGAGGAGTCGCTGTCGGTGTCGGGCGTGCTGCTGGCAAAGACGATGGGCCAGACCGGCGACCTCACCCGGCGCTTCTCCGACGAGAGCCGGCGACTGGCCGACCTGGAGCTGCGCCAGCGGATGGCCGGGCGCTGGATGATGGCGACGATCCAGGCCACCTTCGCGATCATGCCTGCGCTGATGTACGGCATCGCCGGCTACGGGATGGCGCGCGGCGGCAGCGTCGTCTCGATCGGCACGCTGGTGGCGTTCACGACGCTGCAGACGCGCCTGCTGTTCCCGATCGGCTCGCTGCTGAACGTGCAGGCCGACCTGCAGACCTCGACGGCGCTGTTCGACCGGGTGTTCGAGTACCTCGACCTGCCGGTCGAGATCGAGGAGCCGGCCGACCCGGTGCCGTTCGACCCGGCCCGTGCGGCCGGCGAGGTCGAGTTCCGCGACGTCGGGTTCCACTACGACGAGGCCGGCGGCCCCACCCTGCGCGACATCAACTTCGTCGCACCGGCGGGCAGCCGCGTGGCGATCGTGGGCGAGACCGGAGCCGGCAAGACGACGCTCGGCTACCTGACCGCCCGCCTCTACGATGTGACCGAGGGCGCCGTCCTGATCGACGGCGTCGACGTCCGCGATCTCTGCTTCGACGCGCTGCGCGGCACGGTCGGGGTGGTGTCACAGGAGACCTACCTGTTCCACGGCACCGTGCGCGACAACCTGCGGTTCGCGAAGCCGTCCGCGACCGACGAGGAGCTCGAGCAGGCGGCGCGCGCGGCCCAGATCCACGACCACCTGGCGTCGCTGCCGGAGGGATACGACACCGTGGTGGGCGAGCGCGGCTACCGCTTCTCGGGCGGGGAGAAGCAGCGCCTGGCGATCGCCCGCGCGGTGCTGCGCGACCCACCCGTGATGGTGCTGGACGAGGCCACGAGCGCGCTGGACGTGGAGACGGAACGGGCCGTGCAGGAGGCGCTGGAGCACCTGTCGCGGGGGCGCACCACGATCGCCATCGCACACCGGCTGTCGACGATCCGAGACTCGGACATGATCCTGATGCTGGACGAGGGCCGCGTGATCGAGCGCGGCACCCACGAGGAGCTGGTCGCGCTGGGCGGCCGCTACGCCGCGCTGGTCGAGCGCGACGCCGTGGTCGGCGTTTAGATGATTGATCGGTATCTCTCGCGAGCCTGGCCGCGGCGACCGGTTTAAACCCAGCGGCGGCTGTGGTGGCTACGGCTGCGAACCGTCGCCTCCGTCCGCGATCTGCGTAATCGCAGATCGCTTCCGATCGGTGCAAGGCCGTTGGCCTTGCACCTGGTCCTCGGTCGCGCCGATACGACCCGGTATCGACGCTCCCTGCGTCCGTGCGAGACTCGGTGCTCGCCGTCCAGGACATCACGGAGACACCGATCAATCATCTAGACTTTGGATCCAAACACTATGGCTGACCGCTCATACCGCACCGCCGACCCCTACCGCGACCTGGACGTGATCGACGCCCGCGCGCCGCGGGCCAACCAGACCGTCGTCGGCCTGGTCGCGCTGGCCGGCGTGGTCACCAGTGAGTGGTGGCTGCTTGCGCTGGTGGCGGCCCAGCTGGCGCTGGGGCTGACCCTGGGGCGGCGCTGGTGCCTGGCCTGTGTCGCCTACTTCGAGCTGCTGCAGCCGCGGATCGGCGAGGGCCCGCTGGAGGACTCACGGCCGCCCAGGTTCGCGAACCTGATGGGCGTGGCCGTGCTGACGCCGGCCGCGGTCGCCTACACGGCCGGGCTGCCGGTGCTCGGCGCCGTGCTGGGCCTGCTGGTGGCGGCGCTGGCGCTGCTGTCGGCGGCGACCGGGTTCTGCACCGGCTGCCAGATCTACAAGCTCGCCGCGCGCGTGCGCGGCCTCGGGCGCGGTCACGGCCACATCGAGCGGATCGAGCTGTCGGATTTCGGCGACGCGCTCGCCCCCAACACGGTCGTGCAGTTCACCCACCCGCTCTGCTCGGACTGCCACCGGCTGGAGCGCGAGCTGCGCGACGAGGGCCGCACCGTGATCACAGTGGACGTGCGCAACCAGCCCCAGCTGGCCCGCAAGTACGGCGTCGGCGTGGTGCCCACGGCCGTGACCGTGGACGGCTCCGGCGCCGTCCTGGCCCGGCTCGCCTGAGTGGCTAGCGCGGCCCCTGCCGCGGCGCCCAGTGCGGCGCGCCGAACGACCAGTCCAGGTGCGGGTGGAAGTCGTTGATGGCCAGCACCCAGATGTACCAGCCGATGATCGACGCGTAGCCGAAGAAGGCGCTGGTGCGGTAGACGGTCAGCATCACCGTCTCACCGGTGAAGCGGTGCATCCACGACCAGAACGGATCGCTGGGGTACAGCTCGTCGCGGAAGTAGGTGATCGTGAACATGCGCCAGTAGCGCAGCAGCCAGAGCGCCCAGAACGCGTCCCAGACGCCGCCCAGCGAGGTGTAGTAGGCAACCGCGTCCTTGGCGCGGCCGGCCTCGCCGACGTACTCCCAGAGTCCGAAGTGCATGTGCCAGGTCGAGAACGGAAACAGCATCATCACGCCCACGGAGTCCAGCGAGTCGGACAGGACGTGGGCGATCGCCCCGAGCAGGTAGGAGAACGCCCAGGTGCGGTTCTTGGTCAGCAGCAGGATCGCCCCCGTCACCGCGAACCCCCAGAACGGCGTGTGCGTGAACCCCGCACCCGGCCAGCCGCGGTGGAACTGCACGGGATCGGACAGGATCGCGTCGTGGTGGGAGAACCCGAAGCCGTACACCGCCCACTTGGTCAGCACGTCCGGCGAGTAGGAGCCGATCAGGCACCAGACGATGCTGATGCGCGCGCCGAGCTTGGCGCGGAACAGGTATGGCTCGAGGTCGTGAGCCGCCCAGCTCACAGATGGCCGCGGGTCAGCTTGGGCGCGAGCCAGGTCGCGAACAGCACCAGCGGCGCCATCTCCCAGAAGCCGAGCAGGAAGAAGGCTGGCGCGGACACGCCCAGGCTGACCGCGATCGCGAGCACGATCAACCAGTAGACGACCGGATGCAGACGGCGGTCGGGAGCTTCCTCGGCGTCGTTCATCCGCGGCAGCCTACTGCCCGTGGCCGACACCGACCAGCCCGATCCGATTACAGTCCCGCCGATGCCGCGCAGCTATCCCACCGTGCTCGACCTGGTCGGTAACACCCCGCTTGTGCGCCTGCAGCGGATCACCGAGGGGTTGGCGCCGACCGTGCTGGCCAAGCTCGAGTACCTGAACCCGGGCGGGTCGGTCAAGGACCGGATCGGGCTGCGCATGATCGAGGCCGCAGAGCGCGAGGGCAAGCTGCGTCCCGGCGGCACCATCGTCGAACCGACCTCCGGCAACACCGGCGTCGGCCTCGCCATCGCCGCCGCCATCCGCGGATACCGCTGCATCTTCGTGATGCCCGACAAGATGAGCCAGGAGAAGATCTCGCTGCTGCGCGCCTACGGAGCAGAGGTGGTGATCTGCCCGACCGCGGTCGAGCCGGAGTCACCGGAGAGCTACTACTCGGTCTCAGACCGGCTGGCCGAGGAGATCCCCGGCGGCTTCAAGCCCGATCAGTACTCGAACGCCGCCAACCCCCAGGCCCACTACGAGACCACCGGGCCGGAGATCTGGGAGCAGACCGGCGGCGAGCTGGATGCGGTCGTGATCGCGCTGGGCACCGGCGGCACCGTGTCGGGCGTGGCCCGCTACCTGAAGGAGCAGAACCCGGACCTGCGCGTTGTCGGGGCCGACCCGGAGGGCTCGATCTACTCGCAGCCGAACGACGTCCATCCCTACATGGTGGAGGGCATCGGCGAGGACTTCTTCCCGCAGACCATGGACCTGACGCTGATCGACGACTTCGTGACCGTCAGCGACCGCGACTCGTTCCTGACCGCCCGGCGGATGGCCCGCAAGGAGGGGTTGCTGGTGGGCGGCTCCGGCGGCACCGCCGTGTGGGCGGCGCTGGAGACGGCCCGGCACCACGGCCCCGAGGCCACCATCCTCACGATCATCCCCGACGGCGGCCGCTCCTACCTGTCGAAGTTCTACGACGACAACTACATGCTCCAGTACGGCTTCCTCGAGCGCGAGGCGCCGTCGCCCACCGTCGCGGAGGTGCTGCGCCACACCCGTCGCGAGCACGCCGAGCTGCCGGCGCTGGTCACCATCGAGGCCGACCACAAGGTCGGCGAAGCGATCGAGCTGATGCAGCGCTACTCGATCTCGCAGCTGCCGGTGGTGCGCGCCGACCCGGTCGCATCGCTTGCCGACGTGGTCGGATCGCTGCAGGAGCGGGGGCTGCTCGACCGCGTGTTCAAGAACCCGGACGCCCTCAACGAGGGCGTCGCTCAGGCCATGCAGCCGCCGTTGCACGTGGTCGACGCGACCGAGTCGGTCGATCGCGTGTTCGCCGACCTGACCGCCGGCAGCCCGGCCGTGGTGGTCGTCGAGGACGGCCGGCCCGCCGGCATGCTGACCCGTTCCGACCTGCTCGAGTACCTCGCCGACCGACGAAACGGCGTGTGAGCCGCACGGTCTCAACGGCCGAGCTGCGACGGCGCGCGGTCGCAGCCCAGGGATACGCATCACGCACCCGCCGAGGCCGGCCGGCCGAGGTGGCAGCGGCCGTCGACCGGCTGGGCTGTGTCCAGCTGGACTCGATCTCGGCGGTCGAGCGCAGCCACCGGATCACCCTGGCCGGCCGCGTCGGCAGCTATCCGCGTGGCACCGTCTCGAAGCTGCTCGGACAGGGCCGCATCTTCGAGTACTGGGCGCATGAGGCCTGCCTGGTGCCGATCGGCGACTGGCCGGTATGGCGGCGGCGGATGCACGAGCGGCGTTCTCACCACTGGTTCGGCCCGGTGATCGACCGTGACCCGGAGCTGGCCGACCGCGTACTGTCGGAGATACGGGAACGGGGCCCGCTCGGCTCCCGGGACTTCGAGGGGGCGCGCAGCGGCGGCATGTGGGGCTGGAAGCCGGCCAGACGGATGCTGGACGCGCTGTGGACGGCGGGTGACCTGGTGGTATCCGGCCGAAACGGCTTCCAGCGCCTGTACGACCTGCCCGAGCGGGTGATCCCCGACGAGATCCTGGGCGCGCCGACTCCCGGCGAGGATGAGTTCCTGCGCGCGCTCGTTCTGCGCGCGGTGCGCGCCCGCGGCGTGCTCACCGAATACGGGGTCGTCGAGCACAACCGCCTTCGCGGCGGGACGGCCCGGATCCGGCCGCACGTCGATGCGCTGATGGCGGACGGCGCGCTGGAGCGCCTCGAGGTCGCCGACGGCGGTCCGCCGGTGCTGGTCGCGAGCGGACCGCAGCCGGCCGGCTCGGCGGCCGCCGCGGTGCTGCTGTCGCCCTTCGACAACCTGCTGTGGGACCGGCCGTTCGCGGCCCGCGTGCTCGGCTTCGAGCACCTGATCGAGGTCTACAAGCCGCCGCCGGAGCGGCGCTACGGCTACTACGTACTGCCGTTCCTGCTGGGCGACCGTATCGTCGCGCGGCTGGACATCCGCAGTGACCGCCGCGCGGGCGTGCTGCGCGTCCTGGCCCACTATCCCGAGCCTCGGGTGCGGTGGGGAGCCCGCCACGAGGCCGGACTCGAACGCGCCCTGGAACGCCTGGCCGCAACCGTCGGGCTCGAGCAGGTGCAACGTGCCGACCTGGAGGCCAAGGCGGCGTCCCCGGTGGCTCCGCGTAGCTGAGCCGATATCCTTGGCGGCGAATGCAGTTCGACACCCGCGCCATCCACGACGGCCAGCCTCCGGATCCCTCCACCGGCGCGGTGACGGTGCCGATCTACCAGACCTCGACCTACGTGCAGGAGGCGGTCGGGCAGCTGAAGGACGGCTACGACTACTCGCGCACGGCAAACCCGACCCGCCGCGCGCTCGAGACCTGCCTGGCCTCGCTGGAGAGCGCGGAGCACGGCTTCGCCTTCGCCAGCGGCATGGCCGCGACCACCACCGTGATGCACCTGGTCTCGCCGGGCGACCTGGTGGTGTCGGTGAACGACGTCTACGGCGGCACCTACCGGCTGTTCTCGAAGGTCTACGAGCCGCGCGGCGTGCGGTTCGCCTACCTCTCCGCAGACCAGTGCAACACCGAACTGGAGCGGCACCTGGAAGGCGCGAAGATGCTATGGCTGGAGTCGCCCACCAACCCGCTCCTGAACGTGGTGGACATCGCGTCGGCGGCCGCGACGGCGCATGCGGCCGGCGCGCTCCTGGTGGTGGACAACACCTTCGCCACGCCCTACCTGCAGCGGCCGATCGAGCTGGGCGCCGACATCGTCGTGCACTCGGCGACCAAGTACCTGGGCGGACACTCCGACCTCGTATCCGGCTTCGCGGCCACGTCCGATGCCGCGCTGGGCCAGCGGCTGGCGTTCCTCCAGAACTCGCTGGGCGCCGTGGCCGGGCCGTTCGACTCATGGCTGGTGCTGCGCGGGCTGAAGACGCTGCCCGTGCGCATGCGCCAGCACTGCGAGAACGCGCGTGCCGTGGTCGGATTCCTGGGCGGCCACCCGGCCGTCACCCGGGTGCTCTACCCCGGCCTCGAGGATCACCCGGGCCACGAGATCGCCGCGCGCCAGATGCGCGACTATGGCGGCATGATCTCGTTCCTGGTCGACGACGAGCGGCAGGCCCGTGACGCGGTTGCGCGCACCCGCGTGTGGTCGCTGGCCGAGAGCCTGGGCGGCGTCGAGAGCCTGATCGAGACGCCGGCCCAGATGACCCACGCGTCGACCGCCGACGCGCCGTTCGCGACGCCGCCCAACCTGGTGCGGCTTTCGGTGGGCATCGAGTCGGCGGACGACCTGATCGAGGACCTGGAGCAGGCGCTGACCTGATCAGCGCAGGTGCCGGCCCCGGGCCGCGATCACCGACAGCCAGGCCAGCCCCAGGCCGGCCGCGCCGAACAGCGCCGGCGGCGCCAACGACGAGCCGTATGACCCGAGCGTCCTGACCTCGAGACCGCCCAGCACCAGCAACCCGAAGCCCATGCCGAGGGTCAGCTCCCGGCGCACCGCCACGGCCATCGCCACCAGCAGCGCCGCGCCGACGACGGCGCGCACCCCGTCCTGGCCGGTTGCGGCCGGGATCGCCGAGTACGCCAGCGGCATCAGCAGGGCCGCCGCCACCAGCAGGTTTCGCTCCTCCTCGCCGCGCAGGAGCCGGCCGGCCGCCACCAGCAGCGCGACGGCAGCCAGTGTCACCAGGAACCGCGTCCAGTCGCCGCCGCCGCGGGAGGCCAGCGTCACCTGGAACCCTGCCGACAGGTGCAGCTCGATCCCGAGCACCAGCGCCAGGGCGGCCGCCAGCAGCCAGCGCGGCTGGCGAGCAAGCAGGAACGCGGCGGCGTAGACGCCGGCCCCGATCAGCAGCGCGTTCGCCACAACATCGTTGGAGAAGCTGTACAGGAACACGACGCTGGCCCCGGCACCGGCGTGGTGCCACAGCAGCAGCGCCAGGCCCGGCACCAGCGGCGCCGCGCCCAGCAGCGCCGCCAGATCGACCTCGGCCGACGGGTCGTCCCGCGCCGCTGCCCGCGATCCGGCCACGTGGACCGCGATCATCAGCAGGCAGAAGGCGACCGTGACCAGGCCGGTCGTGCGCGCCCCGATGTCATCGCCGCGGGCCTCCAGGTAGCTGCCCCAGCACACGAACAGCGCGACCAGCGCGCACAGCCGAAGCACGCCAGGGGTGAGCTGGTGCCGCACAGGAGGGGACTTCCACGACGGATGGTGGGCTCCTGCGCACCCGCAAACTTCGGCGCGCGCCAGAAATTCGGCCGCGCGGCGTCGTATACTCGTCGGCCTCGTGGTATAGGCCACAACCAAATCAGGAGGAATCCGCATGAGCGACCCGTCGCCGGGCGCCCCCCAGCTGAGCGAGGACGAACGGCTCCTCGCCGAGCTCGGCTACAAGCAGGAGCTGGAACGCTCCTGGGGCGGCTTCACGAACTTCGCGATCTCTTTCTCGATCATCTCGATCCTGGCAGGCTGCTTCACGAACTTCTTCGCGGCCTGGAACAACGGCGGCCCGGTGATGGTCTCGATCGGGTGGCCGGTGGTGGCCGCGCTGATCCTGATCGTGTCGCTGTGCATGGCCGAAATCGTCTCGGCGATGCCCACGGCGGGCGGCATCTACTACTGGTCGGCCAAGCTGGGTGGCCCCAGCGCTAGCTGGTTCACCGGCTGGTTCAACCTGATCGGCCTGGTCGCCGTGGTCGCCTCGGTCGATTACGCCTGTGCGTCGTTCCTGTCGTACACGATCGGCCTGTTCGACACCAGCTATGACGCGTTCAACCTCAAGTACATCTTCCTGATCTTCCTCGCCATCCTCTGCATCCACGTGCTGCTGAACCTGTTCCCGGCACACATCCTGTCGTACTGGAACAACACCTCCGCGTACTGGCACATCGTGGGCGCAGCGATCATCGTGCTGGTCCTGATCTTCGGGCCCACGTCCCACCAGAGCGCCTCGTTCGTATTCACGCACTGGGTCAACAACTCCGGCTTCTCAGGCGGAACCAGCGGGCTCAAGTTCTTCCTCTATGTGGTGCCGCTGGGCGTGATCCTGACCCAGTACACGATCACCGGCTTCGACGCCTCCGCACACCTCTCCGAGGAGACCACCGGCGCCGCCAAGGCCGCTGCCCAGGGCATGTGGCGGTCGGTGTTCTACTCGGCGATCGGCGGCTGGATCCTGCTGCTGTGTTTCCTGTTCGCCGTCAAGAACGCCGACGTGATCTCTACCAGCAACCCCTACGGCGCCGGCTCGTCGATCGGCATCTTCGCGACCGCGCTGGGCCTGGCCGGGTTCAAGACGGTGATGGTGATCTCGACCGTCGGCCAGTTCTTCTGCGGCGGCTCCGGCCTCACCAGCGCCTCGCGGATGATGTACGCGTTCAGCCGCGATCGCGCCGTACCCGGCCACCAGCTGTGGTCGAAGGTGGCCTCCAACCGGGCGCCGCGGAACGCCACGCTGGCGATGGCGACGCTGGCCGCCATCGTCACGCTGCCGGCGCTGTACGGCAACGCGGCACGCGTCCCCGTGGCCTTCTACGCGCTGGCCTCGGTGACGGTGGTCGGCCTCTACATCGCCTACATCATCCCGGTGTTCCTGCGCTGGCGGATGGGCGACAGCTTCATCCCGGGGCCATGGACGCTGGGCAGCAAGTACAAGTGGATGTGCCCGGTGGCGGTGATCGAGGTGGTTGTCGTCTGCATCATCGCCTTCCTGCCGACGGCGCCGGGAGGCATCCCCGGAAACGCCGACTTCGCCTGGAACAACGGGCTGATCAACTACTGCCCACTGATCGTGGGCGCGGTGGCGCTCTACGCCTTCCTGTCATGGCAGCTGTGGGCCAAGAACTGGTTCACGGGCCCGATCCGGACGGTCGACCTGCCCGACGCGGCGGTGGGCGACTAGACGCAACTGCGAAGACGGCCCTCGTCGCAGCTTCGGCTGCGGCGGGGGCCGTTGGTCGTTTGGGACCAAAGATTCGCCGCTCCGGCTGGCCTTTCGTCCCCCAGTCGAACGAACTTTCGAGTCGCCTCTACGGCCCGTCCGCCTGGCTTCAACCTACTCGGCTGCCCTCAGCGGCGCAGAAGGAAACCTACGGCACGGGGTGCGGGTCTGCAACCGCATAAATCGCGCTCTTTGCGAGTATTCAGAATAGAAAACGCGTAGACTTCGCGGCCATGACCGACCTCGCGCGACGGCTGGCGGTGGCACGCGGCGACGAGCCGGCCGACCTGGTCGTGCGCGGCGGCCGGGTGTTGTCGGTGCACACCCGCGAGTGGCTCGAGGCCGACGTGGCCGTGTGCGACGGCTGGATCGCCGGCGTCGGGGAGTACCGCGGCCGCGACACGCTGGACGCCGGCGGGCGATACGTCGTCCCCGGCCTGATCGATGCGCACCTGCACCTCGAGTCGTCGATGCTGCTGGTGGACGAGTTCGCCAAGCTGGTGCTGCCGTTCGGCACCACGTCGGTGGTCGCCGACCCCCACGAGATCGCAAACGTGCTCGGCACCGACGGCGTGCACTGGCTGGCCGACGCCTGCGCCGACCTGCCGCTGGACGTGTTCTTCATGGCCCCGTCGTGCGTGCCGGCGTCGCGATTCGAGTCGCCGCGAAGAGCGCTCACCACGGGAGACCTGGAGGGCCTGCTGCGCCGCCGAAGCGTGCTGGGCCTGGCCGAGATGATGAACTTCCCAGGCGTGATCGCCGGTGATCCGGACGAGCTCGCGAAGCTGGGCCTGGAGGGAGCGAAGCACGTCGACGGCCACGCCCCGGGCGTGCTCGGCCGTCGGCTGCAGGCGTACGCCGCCGCCGGGATCGGATCGGACCACGAGGCGACGACGCAGCAGGAGGGCCGCGAGCGGCTGCGGGCGGGCATGTGGCTGCTGATCCGCGAGGCGTCGGGCGCCCGGAACCTGGACGCGCTGCTGCCGCTGGTGCACGAGTTCGGCCCCGGGCGGATCGCGTTCTGCACCGATGATCGCGAGCCCGGGCACATCGCCCGCGAGGGACATGTCAACTCGATGGTGCGGCGGGCGGTGGAATCGGGGGTCGATGCCCGCGACGCGCTGGCGATGGCCTCCTGCAACGCCGCCGCCTGGCACGGGCTGGGCGACCGCGGCGCGATCGCGCCGGGGCGGCGAGCCGACCTGCTGGTGCTGCCCGACCTCGCGCGGTTCCTGCCCGACGTGGTGCTCAAGGACGGGGTGGTACCGGCGCCGCCGGTCGCGCCGCCGGTGCCGGAGTGGGCGCGGCGCACCGTGCGGATCCAGCCGATCTCGCCCAACGATCTGCACACGCCGGACGGCGGCGGCGCGATCCGCGTGATCGGCCTGGTGCCGGGCCAGATCGTGACCGAAGCGCTGGCGCTGCCGGCCACCGTCCGGGATGGGCTGGCCGTGGCCGACCCGGCCCGGAACCTGGCCAAGATCGCGGTCGCGGAGCGGCACCTGGGCACCGGCCGGGTCGGGCTCGGATTCGTTCAGGGCTTCGGGCTGCAGCGCGGGGCGATCGCGAGCACCGTCGCCCACGACGCGCACAACATCGTCTGCGTAGGCGTCGACGACGGCGACATGGCGCGCGCGATCGGGCGCCTGGCTGAGCTGGGCGGAGGCATGGTGGCCGTCGAGGGCCGCGGCGTGCGGGCGGAACTGCCGCTGCCCGTGGCAGGTCTGCTCAGCGATCAGCCGCTGGACGTGGTGCTGGCGCAGAGCGAGGCGCTGTCAGATGCGGCCGCGGCGCTCGGCTGCACCGTCGAGGCGCCGTTCCACGCCATGAGCTTCCTGGCGCTGTCGGTGATCCCGTCGCTCAAGATCACCGACCAGGGCCTGGTGGACGTCGATCAGTTCAGGCTGGTGAGCCTGGCCGCGGGAGACTGAACGGGACCAAAGATTCGCCGCCCCGGCTTGCCTTTCGTCCACCGACCGAACGAACTTTCGAGTCGCCTCTACGATCCGTCCGACCGGGTTCAACCTACTCGGCTGCCCTGAGCGGCGCAGAAGGAAACCTACGGCACCGCCGGGTGGTGTGCAAGCGGATAATTCGCGCATTTTGCGAGTATTCGGCTGTGGCAACGGGGCCTTGCCCCGGTGGCTAGCCGTGCACGGTGGGTTCGTAGTACGGGTTCGTGCCCGATGCGTGGTCGGTCACGTCCACCACGCGCGTGATCTCGGGCACCCCGGCCCTGATCGCCGACTCGACGCCCTGCTTCAGCGTCACCGCCACCATGCCGCAGCCGACGCAACCGCCGCCCAGCCGCAGAAAGGCACTGTCACCCTCAACCGCCACCAGCTCGGCGTGGCCGCCGTGCGACGCAATCGCCGGGTTCACCTGCAGCTCCAGCACCTGGCGCACGCGGGCCGCCGCATCGCCGTGCAGCTCGGGCAGCTCCGGCAGCCGCAGGGCCGGGCTGGTCTGTGCCGGCAGCTTGGGGTTCTCGATCACAAGCCCTCCGCCCAGCCGCTCATCGATCGCGATGGTGGCCTCGTCGAGGGCGGGCGCATCCAGCCGCGGCACCACGACCTGCAGCCTGCCGCTGGTCACCACCACGTCGGTCTCGTCGATCTCGTCGTGGCGCAGGAACGACATGTCGTACTGGTAGGCGGCACCCGCCACGCCCACGATCTCGACCCACAGCGCCAGCCCCTCGGGCTCGTGCTCGCGGGCGCGCACCTCGAGCACCCGCTCGAGCGCAGCATCGGTGATCGTGATCGGCATACCCGAAGGATAGTCAGGCGGCGTCGCGCATGGCGTTGTGCAGCGCCACGATCTCGTCTGCAGGCACGGCCTTGGAAAAGAGGAAGCCCTGGCCCAGCTGGCAGCCGTTCTCGACCAGGAACGTGCGCTGCTCCTCGGTCTCGATGCCCTCCGCCAGCGGATGCAGGCCGAGGTTGTGGGCGAGCTGGATGATGGTCGCCACGAGCACGGCTGCGCTGGGATCGCCCGGCAGGTCGGCGATGAACGACCGGTCGATCTTGAGGGTGGTCACCAGCATCTGGTTCAGCCGCGCCAGCGAGGAGTGGCCGGTACCGAAGTCGTCGATCGCCAGCCGCAGGCCGCGCTCGTGCAGCTCGGCGATGATCGGCTCCGAGCGCAGCGCGTCGGCCATCACGGTCGACTCCGTGATCTCGACCATCATGCGGTCGGCGGACAGGCCGAACCGCTCGATCGTGGCCAGCACCTGCCGCATGGCGGTCGGCTGCCAGAACACCGCCGGCAGGTTCACCGACACGTACAGGTCGAGCCCCATCGAGCGCCACTCGGCACTCTGGCGGCAGGCCTCCTCGATCACCCACTCCGAGATCGGGCCGATCAGCCCGGTGCGCTCGGCCAGCGGGATGAAGTCGCCCGGCATCACCAGGCCGTTCTGGTCGTCCTGCCAGCGCAGCAGCGCCTCCGCTCCGACGTACTCTCCGGTCGCCAGCGACACCAGCGGCTGGTAGTGCAGCAACAGCTGGCCACGCTCGACCGCGCGACGCAGGCGGCCGGCCATCGACAGCTGGGCGCGTGGATCGTGGCCGGTTGACGAGAACAGCTGGTAGCCGTCGCGGCCGGACTCCTTGGCCTTGTACATCGCGATGTCGGCGTGCTTGAGCAGGCTCTCCGCGTCGGGGGCGTCGGCCGGGTAGAGGCTGATGCCGAGGCTGGCGCTGGTGTAGATCTCGGTGTCGGCCAGCATCAGCGGCCGCTGCAGCGCGGCGCGCACCTGCTCGGCGACCCGGCGCGCGACGTCCCCCACGTCGACGACGTCACCGCTCTCGTTGGTCTCGACGTCGGCGATCAGGATCAGGAACTCGTCGCCGCCCTGGCGCGCGACCACGTCGGAGGCGCGGGTCGATCCGGTCAGTCGCGCCGCCACCTCGCACAGCAGCTCGTCACCGGCGTTGTGGCCAAAGCTGTCATTCACCAACTTGAAGTCGTCCAGGTCGACGTACAGCACCGCGACGCCGCAGCCCGCCCGCCGTGCCCGCGCCAGCGCCACGTCGAGGTGCTCGTGGAACAGGATCCGGTTCGGCAGGCCGGTCAGCGGGTCGTGGAAGGCGAGCCGCTCCAGCTCGTGCTCCGCGCGCCGGCGATCGGTGATGTCCTCGCCCACCGAGGCCTGGCCGACCACGTCGCCGTTGGCGTCGCGGAGCAGGGTGTTGTTCCAGGAGAACAGCCGCCGCTCGCCGGAGCGGGTCAGGATCGAGCTCTCGTAGTGGGCGATCACGCTCCCGCGCTCGATCCCGCGCTGGGCACGCTGCTCCATCTCCAGCTCGTCCGGTGGGGTAAAGGTCTCCGACCAGATGCGGCCCAGCAGCTCGTCCTCCCACCAGCCGGAAAGCTCGGCGAGGTACTCGTTGCAGAACGTGATGCGGCCTTCGAGGTCGGTGACGACCGCGGCCAGGCGCACGTTCTCGAGCATCTCGCGGAAGCGGGCCTCGGAGGCCTGGAGCGCGCCCTCGGCCTCCTTCTGCTTGGTCACGTCGAAGATCACGCCCTGGATGAAGCGTGGGGTGCCGGTCTCGTCGCGCACGGCGGCGGCGTCGTCGCGGAACCAGCGCATGCGGCCGTCCAGTCCCAGCATCCGATACGAGGCGGAGTAGGGCTCGCCGGTCTCGACGGTGTGCCGGTACTCCGCGATGGTGTGGCGGTCGTCGGGGTGCATCCTCCGCTCCCAGCCGTTGAATCCGTCCAGCCACTCGACGGCGGGGATGCCCATCAGCTCTTCGATCTGAGGGCTGACGTAGAGGGGATCGCCGCTGCCGGCCAGGTCGACGTAGGTGATCGCGGGCAGGTTCTCGACCAGCACCCGGTAGCGCTCCTGGGCCTCGCGGAACTCATCGTGCAGCACCGCGTTGTGCACCGCCGCCGCGACAACGTCGGTGAGCGCGCCGAAGAACTCCATCTCCGCGTCCCAGGAGCGATCGGTGACGTCGGCGAACTCCATCAGCCCGATCGTCTCGCCTCGCGACACCAGCGGGAGCATCAGCATCGTCTCGTAGCCCTCTTTGAGCAGGACTCGGCGCTCGTGGGGGTCGCACTCGGGGTCGGAAGCGCGAACCACGACCGCGACCCGCTCCTCCATCACCTGGCGCGAGAGTGGGAAGTCGCCCAGGGCGTACTCGACATTGGCCTCGGCGATCTGGCCGACGATGTGGTTCTCGTAATCGGTGAGGGTGATCAGCACATCCCGATCCCGCTCCCACAGCGAGACCGCGGTCGCCGCCGCGCCGTTCACGGCCGTCGCGTGTGCCGTGAAACACCGCAGCACGTCCTCCAGATCCAGGCTGGAGGAGAGCGCCCGGGACAGGTCGACAAGCGCGCGGAGACGATCGGCAGAAGCCATCGCTAGGACATCGGCCGGGCATGCCCCGTGCTTGAGCCGTTCCCGCCAGCGCCGGCGCGATTATCGGGGTGCGGTTACACCCCGCACATGGCGCCGGTGCTCGGCCAGGGGCTGTAGCCGATGTGTGCGACCGCTCGGCTTGCGACGGCGAGCTGGTCGGCGGCCGACCAGTACCGGGCATCGCGGCCGTGGTACTTGTGCAGCTTGTCCGCGCCCCAGTGCTGCATGAACGAGGCGTCCATCTGGAAGCCGCCGTAGTAGCCGGCCGGGTTGTAGGCGGACCAGCTGCCCTCGTAGTGGTGGATGCACATCAGGTGGGGAAACCGCTGGCGGATGATCCTTCGGAAATGGTTGCCGCGGAGGCGGTAGTGGCGCGTCAGGCGCTGCAGGCGGACGATCCGGTTCATGTGGATCTCGGCCCGGCGAGGGCGGTAGTGAACGCCCAGGCGGCGGGCCAGGTGGCGGGCCTGGTTGCGGCGGAAGCGGGCCTTGTGGCGCCAGGTCTGAACGGCCTCCTGGTGGGCGGCGCTGGCCGTCACGGCCGCGCTGGCACGGTGTGCGGATGCTGTCAGGGTGATGGCCGCCAGCATCAAAACGGCAACAAACAGCGGTTTCCTCAGGGTCGGGACCTCCTACTCGGGGACAGAGCTGCGCCCACGCGAAGCTGTCACCTACGCGAGCAGATCGAGCGCATTCGGGGTACGGACCCACCGACCCCGGTGTTGGAGCACGCCGGGCATGGTAGCGACCCTGTTGCCCCCGCGCGCAATACCTCGTGCCGTTGATTGCTATGGTATTGGAGTCGCTGCAATGCAATCGGCAGGGAGGTGCGGACCATGAGGGTGAAATCGGTAATTCAAAGTGCACGTCCCCGCCTGCCCCGACAGCGCTGAATCGACCGCGCTTCGCGGCCTCCGGGGAACCCATCAACCCTGGAGAGATATCCACGTGAGTGACATTTACTGGTGGCCCGAGGACGGGCCGCCCGAATCTGAGCGTTTGCAGCAACTGGGCTGGGATCAGGCCCGGGACGAGGAGTTCGCGCAGCTGGGCGAGCAGGAGACCGTGCCAGGGCGCATCGCACGCGTCGACCGCGGCATCTGCACGGTGTTCGCCGCGCAGGCCGTACACCGGGCGGTGGTGCCGCCACGGTTCGAGACGCCGGCCGTGGGCGACTGGGCGGCGGTGAGTCCGGCCGTCCCGGGCGGCGACGACGCCGTCTTGCGGGCGCTGATGGAGCGGCGCACCGCCTTTACGCGGCAGGCCTCCGGCGAGGAGACGATCGGGCAGGTCGTGGCGGCCAACATCGACGTCGTGTTCCTGGTCAACTCGCTCGACCAGCGATTCAGCCTGCGCCGGCTGGAGCGATACCTGACGCTGGGCTGGCAGAGCGGCGCGCAGCCGGTGATCCTGCTGACCAAGACCGACCTTTGCGAGGACACCGCGCGGTTCGTGCTCGAGGCCGAGTCGATCGCATTCGGCACCGATGTGCTCGCGATCAGCGCCGCTACCGGCGATGGCCTCGAGGCGCTCGACGCGCACATCAGGGGCAACCGCACGGTGGCGCTGCTGGGGCTGTCGGGTGCTGGCAAGTCCACGCTGATCAACCGGCTGGTGGGGGAGGAGCGCCTGCGCACGCAGGACGTGCGGCCGGACGGGCGCGGCCGGCACACGACGTCGCACCGCGAGCTGATCCCGCTGCCGTCGGGCGGGGTGCTGATCGACACGCCGGGCATGCGGTCGGTGAGCATGTGGGACGGCGACGGGGACGGCCTCGAGCAGACCTTCGCGGACGTGCACGAGCTGGCGGCAGGCTGCCGGTTCAGCGACTGCAAGCACGAGGGCGAGCCGGGGTGTGCCGTGACCGCGGCGATCGCGGCCGGGACGCTCGCTCCCGACCGCCTGGAGAGCTACAACAAGCTGCTGCGGGAGTTGCGCTTCCAGGAGCTGAAGCAGGACAAGCGCGCGCGCTCGGAGCAGCGGCAGCAGTGGAAGACGATGAGCAAGCAGATGCGTAACGCCTCGCGGCCCTCGCGGGACTGATGGTGCCGGCGGCCGGCCACAGCGGCGTGGCCAGTGCGGCCGTGATCGGAGCCGGGTTCGCGGGCCTGGCGGCGGCCTCCGCGCTTCAAGCGGCGGGCGTCGCGGTGACGGTGCTGGAGCGCGAACGACGGGCGGGCGGCCGGGTCTGGTCGCAGACGCTGCCGGACGGCGCGATCGTCGAGATGGGCGCGGAGTTCGTGACGGAGGGCTACACGGTGCTCCCGGCGCTGGTCAGCCGGCTGGGTCTCGAGCTGTCGCCGATGGGGATGAGCTTCACGCGGCGCGACCCGCGCGGCGGCATCGGCGTTGATGCGGCCGTGCTGGACGCGGCGCTGGCGGCGCTGGTCGGGGCCGTGGAGGCCGGCGCCGGCGAGGGGCTGACGGTCGCGGAGCTGCTGGAGCGGGTGCCGATGAACGCGGGTGCGCGCGAGCTGATCGCGTGCAGGATCCAGGTCTCCTACGCCCATCCGGTATCGCTGCTGGCGGCGGGCGCCGTGCGCCACGTCGGTGAGCTGTTCGACGACGTGGAGGCACGGCGGGTGGCGGGCGGAAACCAGCAGGTGGCGGAACGGCTGGCGGCCGGGTTGCAGGTCGAGTTGGGGACGCCGGCGGTGCGGGTGGTGCAGGTCGAGGACGGCTTTCGGGTCAACGGCGACCTCGACGTGGACGCGGTGGTGGTCTCGGTTCCGGCGCCGGCCACGAACGGGATCGCCTTCGACCCGCCGCTGCCCGCCTGGAAGGCCGACGCGCTGGCGCGGGTCGTCTACGGGCAGGCGGCCAAGCTGGCGGTGCCGCTGGTGGCACAGGCGCCGGCCAGCTCGGTACTGTCGGTGCCGGAGCACTTCTGGACGTGGACGGCGAAGGACGGCGACGGCGCCGTGGCACGGCTGGTCACGGCGTTTGCGGGGTCGGGGCCGGCCGTGGACGCGCTGCGGGTGGGCGCGGGACCGGAGCGGTACCTCGAGCGGGTCGCAGCGCTGCGACCCGACCTCGAGCTCGACGGCGCGGCGGCGGTGCTGTCGACCTGGCCGGACGGGGCCTACAGCGCGCGCCAGCCGGACCGGCCGGCGGATCTCGACGATCGGCTGGAGGCCAGGGTCGGGCGAATCGCCTTCGCCGGCGAGCACACCGAGCGACACTGGTACTCGACCATGGAGGGCGCACTGCGAAGCGGCGAGCGCGCCGCCCGCCAGCTGCTCGCAAGCGCCTGAACGTCATTTGCAGGGCGCAATCCGGTGTCAAACACCGACACGGCGACCGTGGCATTCCGACACGCACTCCTGACAGAGGTCACGTCGGCTGTGACACCCGCTTGGCGTGGTTGAGCCAAAACACCAATTATTGGAGTCAAACACCGCGTCGGCCCTCGCCATGGGTCGGTGCGAGCACCGTGACGATTCGTTGCGAAATCGGCACCTGGCTACATGGGCAGGTCGCGCACCGCGAACTGCACCGCTTCGCTGAACGTCGGGTAGGGCTGGATCGTCTCTCGCAGCAGCTCCACCGGCACCTGCGCGCGTACCGCCAGCGTCAGCTGGCCCAGCCACTCGCCGGCCTCGGGACCTACGGCCACCGCACCCACCAGCACGCCTCGCTCCGGGTCGGCCATCACCTTCAGGAACCCCGGCCGCTTCGGCCGCTCGTAGGTCGAGGTGCGCGACACGCTGTCGATCTTGCGCTCGCCTGTCACCAGCCCATCGCCGCTCGTCCGCCCCACCGACGCCACCTGCGGGTCGGTGAACGTCACCGCCGGCACAGCGCTGTGGTCGGCCTTCGCCGGCCTGCCGGCCATGTCCGCCGCCGCCACCCGAGCCTGGTACTTGCCGACGTGGGTGAACATCGCGATCGCGTTCACGTCGCCGATAGCCCACACTCCGTCTGCCGCGCGCATGCGCTCGTCCACCTCCACCGCTCCGCCCTTTCCGATCGTCACCCCCAGCTGCTCGAGCCCGAAGTCATCCGAGTTCGGACGCCGCCCGGTTGCGACCAGCAACCGCTCAGCCTCGACCACCGTGCCGTCCTTCAGCGCCAGCTTTACCCCCGGATCGATCCGATCCACCCCCTCGCCCAGGTGCAGGGTGATGCCCTCACCCGTGAGGAACTCGCCCAGCAGCTCACCCGCCTCGGGGTGATCACGTGGCAACAGACGGTCGGCCGCGTCCACGATCGCGACCCGCGCCCCCATGCGGCTGAAGAACTGGGCCAGCTCGCATCCCACCGGCCCCGCGCCCAGCACGATCATGCTCGGCGGGACCTCGCGCCGGCTGGTGGCCTCCCGGTTCGTCCAGTACTCGACGCCGTCCAGGCCCGGAATCGGCGGGATCAGGGGACGCGACCCGGTTGCGATCACCAGCCGCCCGTACCCGACCTCCCGCTCGCCCACCGCGATCACCCCGGGACGCAGCACGCGGGCCTCGCCCCGAACCAGCTCCGCATCCTTGGAAGCAAGCCATTTCGCCTGCGAGGAGTCGTCCCAGCCGTTGGTGATCGCCTCGCGGTGCCCGAACACGCCGTCGGCGCTGACCGGGCCCGTCACCGCCTCCCTCGAACCGGGCACGTTGCAGGCCGCCGCGACGGCCTCCAGCGGCCGCAGCATCCCCTTGGTCGGCATGCAGGCGAAGTACGAGCACTCGCCGCCGACCAGCTCCCGCTCCACCAGCGTGATCCGCGCGTCGGGCTCGAGCTCGCGGAGGGCGGAGACACAGGCCTCGCCCGTGCTCCCGCCTCCCAGAATCACCACATCGCCGCCGGCCATTTCCGCTCCTCCTGTTGTCAGTAGGGCGGAGAAGCGGGCCGAGGCCCCCGGGGGCTCCAACCCGAGGACCTCGGCAACAGTCACGCGAAGCGCTGCAACAAAGCCAGGAGTAGACCCCAGTTTCGCCCGCGCAACGTGGCTGCCGCGCACCCGTACGGTGCGCCACCCCAGATTTCAGCGCACCATCGAGTCTAGTGCGTCACCCTAAAGGGGGCCCGTCGCACATCCGTCGGGCGACCTGTTCGGCGTCCACGAGCGCGCCGTAATCGGCGTAATCGAAGATCCGAGCCGATCTGTCGGTGTTGACCGCAACTACTGTGGCGCTCTCGGCCATCCCCACCAGATGCGGGATTGCACCCGAGATGCCGAAGGCCAGGTACACGTCCGGGGCGACCACCTGGGAGCTCGCCCCTACCAGGTCGGCCCGCGTTGCCCGCGCCGCCTCCACCTGCGGCCGGGACACGGCGAACCGCCCGCCGTAGCGCGCGGCCAGCCGCCGGTAGGGCTCCAGATCATCGCCGGCACCACGCCCCGCCGCCACCACCACCTCGCCGCGCCCCCGCACCAGCTCGTCGATGCGCGCCGCCACCTCGCCCGCCGCTCCCTCGAGCAGCTCCACCCGACGCGGCCGCGGCTGCGCCCGCTCGGCCAGCGCCAGCGTCGGAGGCGGCTGAGCCGGGGCCGGCGGCGGATCCTGCATCGGCCGCTCCCGCAGGTAGGGCAGCGCCACGTCCGGATCCGGCTGGTCGATCTCCCGCGCCAGCCGGTGGCCGTCGAACACGACCTCGGCCAGGATCCGCGGGGCGACGCAGTCTCCGATCCGGTGCACCCGCGCCAGCGTGCCCTCCAGCTCGTGGTAGAGCCGGTCGCGGGAGACCCGCTGGGTGACGAGCACCACGGCGTCGGCTGCGATCGTGAACGGCTCGCCGAACTCGTTCTCGGCGTCCACGCGCCCCGGTCGGATCGCGGCCAGCGTGGTGGCGGGGCGCATCGCCACACCCGCCTCGTGCAGCCGGCCGCGGGTGAGCACATCCTCCAGCGTCTCGGCCGCGTACGGCGCGACGGTGTCATAGCCGGTCACAAGCTCCACCTCGTGGCCCTCCCCGGCCAGCAGCTCGGCCAGCCCGGCCGCCGCGAAGTACCCGTCGCCGTCGTACACCACGGCCCGCCGGCCCGGCGGCCGCTTGCCTTCCAGCAGCACCTGCTCCGGTGTCAGCACGTGCGGCAGGGCGTCGTCGGCGCCCGCGATCGGCTCACGCGTGAAGCCGTTGAGCCCGTCGCCGGCCCAACTCGAGCCGGTGGCGAGTACCACCACATCGGCGCCCCAGCCGCGGATCTCGTCTGCGTCCAACTCGCGGCCGGTGGTCAGCTCGATCCCCGGCAGCCGCTTCAGCTGCACCGCCCGGTACGCGACCAGCCGGCCCCACTCCCCCATCCCCGGCAGGCGCGTGATCCAGCCCATCGAGCCGCCCACCATCGCGCCCCGGTCGACCAGGTCGACCCGCGCCCCGCGGCGCGCGAGCGTGATCGCGCACTCCAGGCCGCTCGGCCCGGCCCCGACCACCAGCGCGTGCAGAGGCTCGGCCAGCGGCGGCACGTGCTCGGGATGCCATCCCCGCCGGTGCTCCTCACCGGCGGTCGGGTTCTGGGTGCAGCCGATGTGGCGGCGGCTGTCGGCCTTGGAAATGCAGACGTTGCAGCCGATGCACTCGCGGATCTCGTCCACCCGGCCCTGGCGGATCTTCTCGGGCAGATACGGGTCGGCGATCGAGGGGCGGGCGGCGCCGATCAGATCCCAGACGCCGCTTCGGATCACGCTCGCCATCAGGTCGGGATCCGTCATCCGGGCCACCCCGACGATCGGCTTTCGCGTCGCCTCGCGCACGCGGGCGGTGCTCTCCAGCTGCCAGCCCTCGCGGTAGAAGCGGGACGGCCCGGAGTCCAGCGACCACTCGCCGATCGATCCGACCGTCACGTCCCAGAGGTCGACCAGGTGATCCGCCAGCGACACGAACTCGAGGCCCTCGTCGAGATCGACGCCCAGCGCGCCGCGGCGGTCGACCGCCACCCGGCAGGCCACCGCACAGTCGTCGCCGACCTCCTCGCGCACCATCTCCAGCGTCTCCAGCCAGAAGCGGGCCCGGTTGGCCAGCGATCCGCCGTACTCGTCGGTGCGGCGGTTGTAGTGGGGCGACAGGAACTGGCCGGGCAGGTAGGTGTGCGCGCCGTATACGTAGACGATGTCAAAGCCGGCGGTGCGCGAGCGCCGCGCGGCCGCCACCCAGTCGTCCTGCACGCGGCGGATGTCGCGCCTGGTCATGGCCCGCGGCACCAGCCCGACCGCGAAGTCGCCGGCGATCTGTGACGGCGCCGCCGCCGGCAGCCGCGACTCGCTGTTCTCGCCGTGCGCCCCCGTGTGCGACAGCTCGATCCCGGCCAGTGCGCCCAGCTCGTGGGCCTGCTCGGCGGTCACCGCCAGCATCCGCAGGTCGTGGTCGTCCCACATCCGCGCGGCCACGTAAGGGGTCTCGTCGGACTCGGCGCTGATGGTGCAGTACTCGGTGCAGACGGCGGCCCAGCCGCCCTGCGCCTTGACCGCCCGGTGCCGGGCCTGCGACCACGGCTTCTCGACGCCGAACCCGGTGCAGTGGGGCACCTGGTAGAAGCGGTTGCGCAGCGTCTTGGGCCCGATCCGGACCGGCTCGAAGAGGATGTCGTGACGCGGATCGCGGGCCATCGCGGGGCGGTGACTCTACCGCGCCCGGGCGGCGCCGCGGTGAGGGAGACGACGCCCGCCCTCTAAGCTTCCGGTGTGGCGACGATCGAGCTGTTGTGGTGGGAGGGTTGCCCCTCCACGCCCCAGGCGCTCGACGACCTGCGCGCCGCGGTCGCCGAGCAGGGCCTCGACCCCAGCGTCGTGGTCGTCCGCGAGGTCGCGACCGACGGCGACGCCGCCCGCGAGTCATTCGTCGGCTCCCCCACCGTGCGCGTCGACGGCGAGGATCTGTTCCCGCCGGGCCACGACCAGCCGGTCGGCCTGACCTGCCGCATCTACCGGCTGGCCGACGGCCGCATCTCACCGACACCCGACCCCGCGCTGCTGCGCGAGGAGCTCTCCAGGAGGCTGACCACGTGACCACCGGAACCGCCGCACCGACCTT
>Ga0075425_100000073_pt1 | contig 89840 bp, 67 predicted proteins | sample SoiMethybrSBSTD4_FD_75300 | JGI IMG/M metagenome (GOLD analysis project Ga0075425, IMG submission 75300) | Bulk soil microbial communities from a Populus tree surrounding site in Tennessee, USA - Soil MetaG P. TD hybrid SBSTD4 | ecosystem: Environmental > Terrestrial > Soil > Tree plantation...
CGGAATTTCTACGAGCAGGCGGGCTGCAAGGTGATCGCGGTGAGCGATCTGCGGCAGAACCAGCTCGACAAGGTACGGGCGCGGTACCCGACGATCGAAACGACCACCGACTACCGCGACCTGCTGCGCAACCCGCAGATCGACGCGGTGGCGATCGCGACGCCCGTGTCGACGCACTTCGCGCTCGGCATGGAGGCGCTGCGCGCCGGCAAGCACGTCCTGGTCGAGAAGCCGATGACGATGGACGTCGATCAGGCGACGCGCCTGGTGGACGAGGCCGATCTGCGGCGCCGCATCCTCGCCGTCGACCACACGTTCGTCTACACGGCCGCCGTGCGCAAGATGCGCGAGCTCACCGTGCAGGGCGATCTCGGCGACGTCTACTACTACGACTCGGTGCGCGTGAACCTCGGGCTCTTCCAGCACGACGTCAACGTCGTGTGGGACCTCGCCGTCCACGATCTCTCGATCATGGACCACATCCTGCCGGCGCAGCCGGTGGCGGTGACGGCGAGCGGCATCGGCCACGTGCCGGGCGAGCCGGAGAACATGGCCTACGTCACGCTCCACTTCGAGTCGCGGCTGATGGCGCACGTGCACGTGAACTGGCTCGCGCCGGTGAAGGTGCGCCGCACGCTGCTCGGCGGCAGCCGCAAGATGATCGTCTACGACGATCTCGAGCCGAGCGAGAAGATCAAGGTCTACGACAAGGGCATCACGGTCAACGGCAACGGCCACGCGAACGGCACCAGCAACGGCGAGGGCCGCCGCTACGAGATGCTCGTCGGCTACCGGGCAGGCGACGTCTGGTCGCCGCAGCTCGAGATGAGCGAAGCGCTGGGCGTCGAGCTCAAGCACTTCATCGGCTGCATCGAGAACAACACGACGCCAACCGTCGACGGCCAGGCCGGCCTCCGCATCGTGCGCCTGCTCGAAGCAGCGACGCAGTCGATGCGCGACGCGGGCCGTCCCGTCGAACTTTCAACCAACAGGTGCTCAGTATGATTCCTCTCGTCGACCTGCGGGCGCAGTATCTCGGCATCAAGCGTGACGTCGACGCGGCGATGGCCCGCGTCATGGAAACGGGCCAGTTCGTGCTCGGCGAAGAGGTCGACCTTTTCGAGCGCGAGTTCGCCGCGTACTCCGGCGCCGCGCACGGCATCGCGCTCAACTCCGGCACCAGCGCGCTCCATCTCGCGCTGATGGCGGCCGGCGTCACCCGCGACGACGAGGTGATCACGGTGCCGTTCACCTTCGTCGCCACCGTCGCGGCGATCGGCTACATCGGCGCGCGCGCGGTCTTCGTCGACATCGATCCGAAGACCTTCACGATGGATCCCGCGCAGGTCGAGCGCGCGATCACGAGCCGCACGAAGGCGATCGTCCCGGTGCACCTCTACGGCCAGCCGGCCGACATGGATCCGATACTCGACATCGCGAAGCGCCACGGCGTGAAGGTGATCGAGGACGCGTGCCAGGCGCACGGCGCGGCCTACCGCGGCCGCCCGGTCGGCTCGCTCGGCGACGCGGCCTGCTACAGCTTCTATCCGGGCAAGAACCTCGGCGCGTACGGCGAGGGCGGCATGGTCGTCACGAGCGATCCGGAGATCGCGCGCACGGTCCGCATGCTGCGCGACTGGGGCCAGGAGAAGAAGTACCACCACGTGCTCAAGGGCTTCAACTACCGGATGGAAGGGCTGCAGGGCAGCATCCTCCGCGTCAAGCTGCGGCAGCTCGAGCGCTGGACCGAGGCGCGCCGCGAGCACGCGAAGCAGTACGCCGGCCACCTGCGCGACAGCGGCGTCGAGATGCCGTTCGAGGCGCCCTACGCGCGCCACGTCTATCACGTGTACGCCGTGCGCACCGACGATCGCGCATCGCTGCAGCGCGTGCTGCAGTCGAACGGGATTTCCACGGGCATTCACTATCCGGTGCCGGTGCACCTGCAGCCGGCGTACGCGGATCTCGGCTACACGCGGGGCGACTTCCCCGAGTCCGAGCGCGCCGCGAACGAAGTGCTCTCGCTGCCGATGTATCCGGAGCTCTCGCAGACCGACGTCGAGCTCATTGCCGCGGCGGTCAAGCAGGACGCGTATGTCATCTGAAGGCGCGCGCGTGGTCGCATCGGTGCACGGGCTCCGCCGCCCGTCGGCGGATCCCGCGTTCGTCGAGCCGCTCGCCGAGTGGCTGCGCGCGACGCTGACGCGCGACGCTCTCGTCGACCAGTACACGCGCTACGCGAACGGCGCCGATCCGGTGAGCGTCGCGATGCGCGCGGTGATCTGGCGCGCGGTGGCGCGCCGCGTCGGCCGCCGGCTGCAGCTCGGCGACGCCGTCGGCTTCAAGCACCTCGAGACGTTCGAGATCGGTGACGGCGTCTTCATCGGCTCGCAGGCGTACCTGCAGGGGCGCTTCGACGGCACCTGCGTGATCGGCAACCACGTGTGGATCGGGCCGCAGGCGTACTTCGACGCGCGCGATCTCGTCCTCGAGGACTACGTCGGCTGGGGCCCGGGCGCGAAGGTGCTCGGATCGGCGCACAGCGGGGTGCCGATCGACGTGCCGATCATCCAGACCGATCTGGCGATCAAGCCGGTGCGGATCGAGGCGTGGGCCGACATCGGCACCAACGCCGTCGTGCTGCCCGGCGTCACGGTCGGACGCGGCAGCATCGTCGGCGCCGGCGCGGTGGTGACGCACGATGTGCCGCCGTTCGCGATCGTCGCGGGCGTGCCGGCGCGGTTCATCCGGTGGCGCGACCCCGCGTCGGCGCAGGACCCGGCGAAGAAGAGAGAGGCGGTGTTGGGATGGACGCGTTGAATTTCCGGAACGCGCGCGTGCTGGTGACCGGCGGCGCCGGCCTGATCGGGTCGCACATCGTCGATCGCCTGGTCGCCGAGTCGGCGCTCGAGATCGTCGTGCTCGACAACTTCGTCCGCGGCCGCCGCGAGAACCTCGCCGGCGCGCTGCCGAGCGGACGCGTGACGATCGTCGAAGGCGACATCCGCGACCGCTCGCTGCTCGACACCGTGATGCACCGCATCGACGTCGTCTTCCACCAGGCGGCGATCCGCATCACGCAGTGCGCCGAGGAGCCCGATCTCGCGATGGATGTGCTCGTCTCCGGCACGTTCAACGTGCTGCAGGCCGCCGTGAAAGCGCACGTCAAGAAAGTCGTCGCGGCGTCGTCCGCGTCGATCTACGGGATGGCGGACAAGTTCCCGACCGACGAGCTGCACCACCCGTACAACAACCGCACGCTCTACGGCGCGGCGAAGGCGTTCAACGAAGGGCTGCTGCGCAGCTTCAACGACATGCACGGCCTCGACTACGTCGCGCTGCGCTACTTCAACGTCTACGGCCCGCGCATGGACACACACGGCGCCTACACGGAAGTCTTCATCCGCTGGATGGAGAACATCACGGCCGGCAAGCCGCCGGTCATCTTCGGCGACGGCACGCAGACGATGGACTTCATCCACGTCGAGGACATCGCGCGCGCGAACATCCTCGCGGCGCGCGCGCCGGTCACCGACGAAGTCTTCAACGTCGCCACCGGCGAAGAGGTGTCGCTCAAGGAGTGCGCCGACATGCTCCTGAGCGTGATGGGCTCGTCGCTCAAGGTGGAGTTCGCGCCGGCGCGCAAGGTGAACCCGGTGCCGCGGCGGCTCGCGAGCACGCGCCGCGCGCAGCAGGAGCTCGGCTTCGAGGCGATCGTTCCGTTCGACAAGGGGCTGCGATCGCTCGTCGCCTGGTGGCGGCAGCAGCGCGAGAGCGAGGTCCTGGCGTGAGCGCCAACACGATCGAGCGCACGATGATTCCGGTCGCGAAGCCGGTCGTCGGCGACGCCGAGCTCGACGCCGTCCGCCGTCCCCTGTCCACCGGCTGGCTCACGCAGGGCCCCGAGGTGGCGGCGTTCGAGCGCGAGTTCGCCGCGTTCGTCGGCGCGCCGCACGCCTGCGCCGTCTCGAACTGCACGACGGCGCTCCACCTGGCGCTGCGCGCCGCCGGCGTGCGCGCCGGCGACGAAGTGATCACGGTCAGCCACTCGTTCATCGCGACCGCGAACGCGATCCGCTACTGCGGCGCGGTGCCCGTGTTCGTGGACGTGCAGCCGGACACCTACAACATCGATCCGTCTCGAATCGCGGCGGCGCTCTCCCCGCGCACGCGCGCGCTGCTCGTCGTCCATCAGCTCGGGATGCCGTGCGATCTCGCCGCGCTCGTCGAACAAGGGCGCCGGCACGGCGTCGCCGTCATCGAGGACGCGGCGTGCGCCGCCGGCAGCGAGATCTTCTGGAACGGCCGCTGGGAGCGGATCGGCCGGCCGCACGGCGACATCGCCTGCTTCTCGTTCCACCCGCGCAAGGTGATGACCACCGGCGACGGCGGGATGCTGACGACGGCGAATCCGGAATTCGATCGGCGGTTCCGCCTCTGGCGCCAGCACTCGATGAGCGTCAGCGACGCGGCGCGCCACGCGTCGCAGAAGGTCGTCGTCGAGGAGTACAGCGAGCTCGGCTTCAACTACCGGATGACGGACCTGCAGGCGGCCATCGGCCGCGTGCAGCTCGAACGGCTGCCGGCGATGGTCGAGCGCCGGCGCGCGCTCGCGCAGAACTACCTCACGCGGCTCGCCGCGATTCCCGGCCTGCGTCTGCCGGCGGAGCCCGACTGGGCGCGCAGCAACTGGCAGAGCTTCTGCGTCCGCGTGCCTGCGGCGTGCGATCGCGGCGCCGTCATGCAGGCGATGCTCGACGACGGCATCTCGACGCGCCGCGGCGTGATGTGCGCGCATGCCGAGCCGGCGTATCGCCTGGAAGCGTGGCGCACCCCGCGGCGGGACGGCGGGCTGGGCACCGGCGAATCGATCAGCGCGGACGGGTTGATCCTGCCGCTCTACGACGCGATGACCGACGACGATCAGTCGCGTGTGGTGGAATCGCTCGCGCGCGCGATCGGGTGATCACCGGATACGTGTATGGCCAGCGTCGACGTCATCATCCCCTGTTACAACTACGGCCACTTCCTCGACGAGTGCGTCGCGAGCGTGCTCTCGCAGGACGACGTCGACGTGCGCGTCGTCATCATGGACGACGCGTCGCCCGATGACACCGAAGCGATCGGCCGCCGTCTGGCGCGGGATCGACGCGTCGAGTACCGGCGCCACGCGGTCAATCGTGGGCACATCGCCACGTACAACGAAGCGCTCGCCGACGTCACGGCCGACTACTGCATGATCCTGTCAGCCGACGATCTGCTCACGCCTCGCGCGCTGTCGCGCGCGACGCGCGCCATGGACGCGCATCCCGGCGTCGGCCTCGCCTACGGCCGCGACATCACGTTCAGGCATACGCCGCCCCTCGAGCAGGCGCAGGGCGGCCGCCATTGTCCGCACAGGATCATGGGCTACGGCGAGTTCCTCGCCGGCGCGTGCCGCACCGGACACACGTCGATTCAGGCGCCGACCGCCATCGTCAGGACGACGCTGCACCACCGGATCGGCGGATACCTGCCGGAGCTGCCGCACAGCGGCGACACGGAGATCTGGCTACGGATGGCGGCGCACTCCGACGTCTGCGCGCTCGATGCCGATCAGGCGTTCCGGCGGCTGCACGCCATCAACATGAGCCTCGACTACTCGCCGGTGCGGCGCATCGAGGCGCAGAAGCGGGCGTTCGACATCCATTTTGCGGAGTACCGCGCGACGCGGCCGGAGATCGCGGCCGCGGAACCCGTGCTGAACCGCACGATCGCGGAATCGGCCTTCTGGGCCGGTGCGGTCGCCTTCGACGCGGGCGATCTGCGGACGTGCGAAGAGTTCCTCGCGCTGGCGGCGGCGACGTGCCCGGAGATCGAGTCGTGGGCTCCGTGGCGCCGGATGCGGTGGAAGCGCCGAGTCGGCCGCACGGCGTTTCGCCTGATCGAGCCGCTTGCGGCGCGAATCCGGCAGGCGATGGGAGCGGAAGGCGGCGATCAACGCGCAGCGGCCGCGCCGATGGCCGCCAAGTCACGCGCATGACCGTCGCGTCTCCCCCGCTCGACGTGCTCATCGAGGTCAACAGCGCCGATCTCCGCATCGGCGCCGTCAACGACGCGCTCGATCTCGCGGAGCTTGCCGGGCCCGCCGGCGTGCGGTTCACGATCTGCGGCACGCTGACCGACGAGCTGCGCCGCGAGGCCGCGCGCCGCGGCGCGCGCACGCTCGCGCGGCGCAGCCGCCCGTTCTCGCGCAGCGGCCTGCCGCTCTATGCGATCGACGTGCTTCGCTGGACGGCGACGCTCCTGCGCGAGCGGCCCGACGTCGTGCACCTGAATTACGCAGGCTGGGGGCCGTCGCTCGCCTGCGCCGCCCGTCTGTGCGGCATTCCGGTCGTCGCGCGCGCAGGCCCGTATCTCGCCCGGAATCCATCGAATCGATGGATCGATGCGCACATCGGCAACTGCCAGGCGCACGTCGCGTCGCTCTGCGAGTCGCCGCTCGCCAGCCGCGCCGTCGTCGCCGGCGATCTGTTCAGGCCGGATCGCGTGCGCGCGACGAGCGTGCTCGAGCGGCCGCTGCCGCCGAAGCGCGGCGTCCGCGCGGTGTTCCTCGGCCAGGTCGTCGAGCGGAAAGGGCTGCATGTGCTCGTCGAGGCGCTCGCGCGGATGGAGACGCCGTGTGAGCTGCTGGCGGTGGGAGGCGACTGGAACGCGGCCGGCTACGCCGCGCACGTGCGCGAGCTCGCGCGCGAGGCCGGCGTGCTCGCGCACGTGCATTTCGAGAACCACCGGCAGGACATCGGCGCCGTGCTGGCCACGGCGGATATCTTCGTCCTGCCGTCGCTCGGCGACGCGCGTCCGCGCAGCATCATCGAGGCGATGTCGCTCGGCATTCCCGTCGTCGCGAGCGAGGTCGGCGGAATCCCGTCGCTCGTCGTCCACGAGGAGACCGGTCTGCTCGTGCCGCCCGGCGACCCCGTTCGACTGGCGAGCGCGCTGCAGCGGCTCAGCGATTCGGCGGCGCTGCGGCGGCGGATGGCGGCCGCCGGACGCGCCCGCGCGGAAGCGGAGTGCCGTCCCGACCGGACGGCGCTCGCGTACGCGGCGGTATACCGGCGTCTCAGCGCGCCCGCCGGCCATGCGCCGCAGCGCGATCGCGCCGTCGCGCGCGTCCGGAGCTGATTCATGTCTGCGAGTCCTCTCGAGACATTCCTGCTCGGCACGCCGACCGGCGGCGCCCGGCGGCAGTGTCATCTGATCGTCGATGCAAAGCCGGTGCGCGCCGACCTCCGGCCGCTGAGCGACGCGATCCATCAGTCGGAGGCCGGCGACGTCGTCGCATACGCGGTGCCGTTCGAAGGGTCGCTGCCCGCGCGGCTGCTCACCGTCGCCACGCTCGCCATCCGGCTGCGCCGGGCGAGGCGGGCGTTCGCGCGGAACGGCGCGGTGGAGATCGCCACCTACGGCGTCGAGCCGCGCCTCGACGCGCCGATGTTCGCCTACCAGCTGGACAGCGCCGCGTCGCGCTACGCCGATCGGTTTCTGCGCCACGGCGGATCGGGCGCGGCGATCCGGCAACTGATCGCGCGCTGCTTCGGGTACGACCCGGCGCTCGGCGCCGTGGTCGTCGTGGGACGGAAGGGATGATGTTCGACATCGTGCCGCTCGTCGAACGCGTCGTGCCGGGACTGCTGAAGAGCGGCCGGCCGAGCGTCGCGTGCGTGTGCACCACGCGGCCGAAATACCTTGTCTTCGACGGCGACGCGACGCGGCCCGCGTGCGTCGTCGAATTCGGCGACGAGACGCGTTTGCGAACCACCGATCGCGTGCTCTCGGCGGTGGCCGCGGCGATGCCGCGCGGCACGATGGCGCGCTCGCTGTGCTGCGCGCCGTGGCGCGACGGGCTGTGGGTCCACGTGCAGGAGGGTCTCGGCGGCACGCCGTGGTTCAGGCTCGCCGACGAGATGCCCACTCGCGACGCGTGGCAGGCGTTCATCGTCCGCGCCGCCGGCGTGATGCAGCAGCTTCATGCCGCGGTCCGGACAGAGCGCGCATGGACCGGCTCGCTGCTGATGGGGACAGAGCTCAATCGGCAGGCCGCGGAGTGCCTGCTGAACGCGACGCCGCTCGACACCCGTGTGTACCGGTTTGCCGCCGAATGGAGCGAAGCCCTCGACGCCATCGGGCCGATCCGGACGTGGTGGCAACATGGCGACTTCTCGGTGAACAACCTGCTCGTGTCGCCGCGCTCGATCGCGATCATCGACTTCGAGGAATTCGGGCTGACGCGTGCGCCGCTGCACGATGCCTTCGGCCTCGCGCTGTCGGTCACGCTGTCTCAAGAGGAGCGCTGCCCTCTGTCGCTCGCCGAGTGCATCAAGCTGAGCGTCGAGCCGTGCCTGGCGGGCGCCGGCATCGCGGCGGAGCATCTCCCCGCGCTGCTGATGCAGCACCTGCTCTGGCGCATCAACCAGTGCCACGGCGTGGAGCGCCGCGCACGGCTCCGCGGCATCCTGATCCGGTGGGCCGGCGAGCTTGCGGCATCGACGGACGCTTTCTTCCCGGGCCTCGACACGCCATTCAGCCGCGAGCCTCGGACGACGGCGCTGCAGTAAGAGCGCGGCGTGCCGACATCGCCGCGAACCTCCGCCCAGACGACACGGCTATTCCTCACGCAGCGCTTCGACGGGCGCTACTCTCGACGCGCGCAGCGCCGGAAGCAATGACGCGGCGAGCGCCGTCGCAAGAGACATGGCTGCGGCGATCAGCAGCGTTCGGGGATCGCTGGGGCCGATGCCGTAGAGTTGTGCCCGCACGAGCCGCGCGGCCGCCCACGCGCACGGAGCGCCGATGAGTACACCGGGCACCGCAATCGCCAGACCGTCCCGCACGATCATCCAGACGACTGTCCCGCGCGCGGCGCCAAGCGCCAGGCGCACACCGACTTCTCGAACCCGCGCCGCCACGGAGTACGCGAGCAGCCCGTACACGCCCATGCATGCCAGCAGGATCGTCATGGCCGCTGCAAATGTGGCCAACCCCGCCGTGAAACGCTCCTGCAGCAGCGCAAGGTCGACCCATTCTGATGACGTGACGAAGAAAGGGCGCAGAGACCGATGACCCAGCGCCTTCACGACGCGCGTGTATCCCTCGCGCACCGTCGCGAGGTCGCCGCTCGCACGGACGTACGCCATCGGAAACTGCGCCCTCGCGACTTCCTGCATGATCGGTCGGAAGACGACGAGCGGCCGCGGATCGTCCAGCTTGCCGTACGGGGCATCAGCGACGACGCCAATTATTTCCACGTCACGACGCTGCGGTCCGGCGATCCGAATCCGCTGGCCGACGGCGTCGCCCGACGGGAACAGCGCGCGAGCCAGGGACGCGGAGACCAGGGCAACGGCGGGCTTCTCCAGGCCGTCATCCCATGAGATGTCACGGCCGCTGAGACGAGGGAGCCGGAACAGATCGAAGAAGCCTGGCGACACGAACTCCGTCAGCACCGTTGCATCAAGCGGTGTGATGCCGTCGGCCCGCGTGTACTGATAATCGGTCGGGACCGGCCCCGTGACCCCGAAGTACGTCGGGTAATACACCGAGAGCGCGGCCCCATCCACGCCCGGCATGTGGCCAAGGCCGTCGACGAGCGCCTGATAGTACTCAGGCGGTAACACCTGACGATCTCCGGGCTCGCGATACGCGCGGGTGAAGACGATGCGTTGCGACTGCAGCGACCTGTCGTTCGCGCGCAAGCGAGCCAGCGTGGTTGTGAAGAGTCCGGCCCCGACGAGCAGCGTCATCGACAACGCGACCTGCGCGATGAGGAGGCCGCACCCGAAGCGCCCCAACGAGCCGATGGTCCCCCGACCGGGACGCAGGCCCTCGTCGATGCGAGCCGCGACCGACCGCCACGCCGATACGACGCTCGTAGCGAGGCCAATCAATACGGTCAGCAGCGCCGTCGCGGCGAGCACGCCGGCATCAGGCATCACGTCCGGAAACTTCCCGGCCGCGCGGCCGACCATGAGGGATGCCGTCACGGCTCGGATGATCCCCCACGCCAGCGGGACCGCACCAGCGAACGCCACGGCCGACAGCAGGATCCCGTCGAGCAGCAGCTGCCAGAACACGCGAGGCGTGCTTCCACCCAATGCGAGACGAATCGCGACCTGGTGCCGCCGGGTCAGTGAGCGCGCCAGGGTGAGGCCCGCAAGGTTGGCGCACGCGACGGCCAGGAGAATCCCCATCAGGCCCAGGAGCACAACGAGCGTGGTGCCGTATCGCGCGCGGAGACCCGAAAAGCCTGACGCGAGCGGTGCCACGTCCAGCCGCTGACGGAGCAGCGCCTCCCGATCGGGTTCAGGCAACACGGCCGGCAGCGTCGCCGACTGAATCGCCGGCCAACGCGCGAGCAGTTCCGCCCGCGCCGCGTCGATCGACACGCCGCGCGCGAGACGTCCCACCACGTTTCTCGATCGAAACAGCCCCATTGGACCCGGGTCAGCGTTGGCCCGTCGCGTCAGCGCGAACGGGAGAATGACGTCGGTGGCCGCGTCGAGTTGAAGACCGGTGAAACCGTCCGCCGCGATGCCGATCACCGTCGCCGGCACGCCGTTGACCTTGATCGCCTCGCCGATGCCGGGAGCATCGCCGAAGACGCGTCGGCGGAAACCCTCGCTGAACACGGCGACCGCCTCGTCTGCTTCGCTGAAGAAGCGTCCCGCCGACGGTCGCGCCCCGACGATGTCGAAGTAGTTCGGCGAGACGGCTTCCGTCGACGCGTCGAACACCCCGGAGCGCGCCTCGATTCGCACCAGTCCTCCGCCCGAGTACATCGACATCTGCGCGAAGGATCGCTGGGCGCTCCGGTACGCCTTGAACGTGTCGTCGTAGAAGTAGCCCGACACGTTCGCCCGCGGCTCGAGGGCCGACAGGGCGACGAGCTGCTCGGGACTGGGAACCGCGAGCGTTCGCAAGACGAGCGCGTTGAGCAGGCTGGCTACTGCCGTGGTCGCGCCAACAGCCAGCGCCAGCGTGACGACGACGATCGCGGAGAAAGTCGGAGCTCGTCGCAGACTGCGGAAAGAATGCCGGACGTCAAGGCGTAGTACGTCCCACATGCGCGAAGTCTAGCGTAACGGAGTAGCTCAGCCCGTCACTTGATAGGCTTCTCGAGCACGAGGACGACCTGCCACGCGTAGCGTCGGGCGAACGGCGCGACGCGGAACAGAGCCGCATCGGCCGTCTGGAGCGTTCTCAGCACCGTGGGAAAGCAGCTGAGACCCGTGAAGGGCGTCGCCATCAACGACTGCAGGCCGAAGTACTGCGGCTTGAGCGACGAGAAGTAGGACCGCGCAAGCACGAGATCGCTCATGCGCAGCGGATGCTCGTCGATGGTTCTGAGGCCGGGAGTCAGCCGTCGATACAGATTGATCAGCGGGTTGTGGCCGAGCGGCTCGAGGAACGCGGCCGTGCCTCCCGGCCGCAGCACGCGCGCGAGCTCGCCGAACGCGCGGTGCAGATCCAGGTGGTGCAGGATCGCCGTGCCGCAGATCAGATCGAACGACGAGTCGGGGAAATCCAGCGTCTCCGCATTCATTCTGAAGTACTCGGCCTGCCGGACGCCCGCGGCCCTGGCTGCCTCGCGGGCTTTCATGATCGCGACGTCCGACAGATCGATGCCGACCACGCGCGCCGCGCCGTTGCGCGCGAGGAAGACCGAATGGCTCCCGGTGCCGCACCCGTACTCGAGCGCCGCGCCGTTCGTGCAGCGCGACACGAGCACGCGCTCGTACGCAGCCTGCGTCTGCTGTGTGGTGGCGTAGTACTTGTCGAGCGCCTTCCGTGTGCCCTCGCTGAAGTACTTGTTGTGCGCCTCGCGCTCGCGCGAGTAGCGCTCGATCTCGGTCGCCGACAACCCCGCGTCGGCGCTGCCGGCGGGTGTGATCCGAGGGCTCGCAATACTCATGACTGTCGCTCCACGTCTGTCGTTCATCTACCAGCCGCAAAAACCGTGACGCCGCTCAGGGCGCGCCGACCGGCTCGAGCCCGCGGTCCACGGCCCGCTTGCCCGCCGGAACCCCTGCTGCCCCCTCGGCCGCCGCGCGCAGCGACGGCGGCGCCGCCGACGTGTCGCACCACCGCGCGAGCATCCACACGGACCACAGCGTCTGGCCGTGGTCGGAGCGTCGCGCGCGATGCTCCTCGAACAGCTGCCGCACGCGCGACACGTCGAGCAGGTCCTGCACACGCGCGCCGCGCTGCAGGACGTCGTCGGCGAACACGTTCGCCCAGGGACCGCGCATCCATTCCGCGATGGGCGCCGAGAATCCGTGCTTCGGCAGCGACGCGAGCTCGGGGGGCAGCCGCCGGCCCGCGAGCTGGCGCAGGAGGTGCTTCGGCCTCAACTGCGGCATCTTGCGCCGCCGCGGAATCCGGAACGCGAGCTCGAAGATCCGGTGATCGAGCAGCGGGCAGCGGACCTCGAGCCCGTGCTGCATGCTCATCCGATCGACTTTCACGAGTCCGTCGTTCGCCAGCCAGATGTGCATGTCGGTGTACTGCGCCCGCTGGACGGCGCTGGTCGATGCGCAGCGGCGGTACGGCGCGGTCACGACATCGCACACGGCGCTCGCCGAGAGATCGGCGGCGGGCGCGAGGCCGAGCAGCCGCCGTACTTCCGCGGGCTTGACGATGCACGAATCGAAGTAGTACGCCTCTGCCGGATCGCGCGCGACGTTCTCGAGCAGCGCGCCCCATCGCAGCGCGCGGGGCACGCGCGTGGTGCGCGGCCAGTGCGAGCCGAGCCACGACGCGGCGGCGCGTCCGGCCGCGCCCGGGACGGCGGGCCGCGCGACCGCCTCGATCGCGTGCGGGATGTAGCGCCGGCTGTACCCCGCGAACGCTTCGTCGCCGCCGTCGCCGCTCAGCGCGACCGTCACGTGGCGCCGCGCCATCCCGGACAGATGGAGCGTCGGCACCGCGGACGCGTCGGCGAACGGCTCGTCGAATGCTGCGGCAATCTGGCCGATCACCTGATCGAGACGCGGGTCGATCACCTCCACGTGATGGTCGGTCTGGAACCTCGCGGCGCTCAACGCGGCCGCCGCCAGCTCGTTGTGCGCCGCCTCTCCGAACCCAACCGACGTCGTCGTCACGCCCGGGCCGAGCGCCTCCGCCATGTACGACAGGATCAGACCCGAATCGATCCCGCCGGAGAGGAACGTGCCGAGCGGCACCTCGCTCTCGAGCCGATCGCGCACGGCGATCCGCAACGCCTCGTCCACTTCGTCCTCGAGCGCGCGGCCCGCCGCGGGGTGATCGTCGAACCGCTCGACGTCCCAGTAGCGCCGGGTCTCGACCGATCCGTTACGCATGCGCAGCCAGTGCGCCGGCGGCAGGCTGCGGACGTGCGTGTACGCGGTCGCCGGCGCGACGTAGTAGCCGAGCGAGAGGTACTGCTCGAGCTGCGCGACGTCGACCGCGCCGTCCCACACCGGACTCGCCTTGAGGGCTTTGATCTCGCTCGCGAAGTGCAGCGCGCCGCGAAGCTCGGCGTAATAGAGCGGCTTCTTCCCGAGACGGTCGCGCGCCAGCAGCAGCTCGCGCCTGCGCGTGTCGTAGATTGCGAGCGCGAACATCCCTTCGAGCATCGCCACGCAGTCGGCGCCGTATTCCTCGTACGCGTGGAGGATCGCTTCGGTGTCGGACGCGGTGCGGAACACGTGTCCGCGCGCGGCCAGGCGCGCGCGCAGCGCACGATGGTTGTAGACCTCGCCGTTGAAGACGATCCAGCACGACTCGTCCTCGTTGGTCATCGGCTGCGTGCCGCCGGCACGATCGATGATCGCCAGGCGCCGGTGGCCGAGCGCCGCCGCGGCGTGCGTGAACACACCTTGTCCGTCGGGGCCGCGATGCTGCAAGGTCGCGGTCATCGCGCCGATCGACGCGCGCACAGCCGGGTCGAGCACGCCTTCACGGGCGACAACGCCACACAGTCCACACATGGGTCAGTCCAGCAGCCGGCGGTACGCGCGCGCGTACTCGTCGACCATCCGCTCGATCGTGAACGCCGTCTCGACGCGGCGGCGCGCCGCCGCTGCCAGCGCCGCGCGCCGTGCGGGATCGGCGGCGAGCGCGACCATCGCCGCCGCGAGACGATCCGGGTTGCGCGTCGGCACGAGAATGCCGGTCGTCCCGTCCGACAGAATCTCCGGCGTGCCGCCGACCGCGGTCGCCACGACCGGCACGCCCGACGCCATCGCCTCGAGGATCGTGAGCGAGATCCCTTCGGTGACCGAGCTGCTCACATAGAGATCGGCCGCCGGCAGGAGCGATCGCACGTCCGATCGATAACCGGTCAGGTGCACGGCGCCGGCCACGTCGCTTCGGGCTGCGCGCTCGGCGATCGCGTGGCGCTCGGGTCCGTCGCCGACGATCACGAGCTGCGCGCTCGGCCTCCATCGCCGCAGGACGGCAAACGCGTCGACGAGCGTGCCGAGATCCTTCACCGGATCGAGCCGCGCGACCGTCGCGACCACGAACGCGTCGGCGTCGAGGTGGAGCGCACTGCGCGCGCGGCGGCGGCCCTCCGCCGTCGCCGCCGGCGCCGTGTCGATGCCGTTGTAGATCACGCCGACCCGGTCGCGCGGGAACAGCGCGTCGACCATGTAGCGGCGCAGCTCGTCGGAGACGGCGACGATCGTCCCGTCGAAGCGTCCCAGCGCGAGATTCGCGACGCGCCGCTTCCACGGCGGCGGGCCGTCGGAGGTGCGGCCGTGCTCCGTGTACAAGAGTCCCAGCCTCGGGCTGCAGTACTTGGCGATCCGCCCGTACACGAACGGCGAGTACTGATGGCAGTGCAGCAGACGAATTCGGCGCTCGCGCGCGATGTTGGCGATGCGCCATCCAAGCTCCGGGCGGAAGCCCGGGCGGCGGCGCAGCGCGATCACTTCGATCCCGCGCGCCTGCAGATCCGCCGCCCATTCGCCCTCGTCGTCGAGGCAGCACACCGTCGGCGCGAACCGATCCTGCAGTCGACGGCAGATCTCGACGACGAGATGCTCGGTGCCGCCTGGAGTCAGACGGCCGACGATCTGCAGCACGCCGGGCCTGCACGCGGGCGCGCGCCTGAGGGCCGGCGTCGCCGCGATCGGGCGGCCGCAAACGATGCCGGCTTCGCGGTCCGCCGCCGCGCGACTCGGGGTCGCGCCGGTCACGACTGTCCTCCCGGCTCGATCGATGCGTACGACGCGACCGCACGAAACGCGACCGGCACGCGATCGGCCGGCATGCTCGCGACAGGCGCGCTCACGACCGGCGCGCTCACGACTGGGACGCCCGCCGCGCGCACGCTCACCGCGTGATCGGGGACAATCGCGGCGGCCGGCACCTCCGCGAGGCGCGCCGACAGCCGATCCAGGCCCGCGACCATGCCGAACGTCAGCCACGTGAGATCGTTGTACGCCAGGCTGAGAAACGAGCCGCCGACGATGAAGCCCGTCATCGAGGTCAGGAGTCCGTTCGCCATCGTATAGAGCAGCCGTTGATGCTCCGGCGCGAGATGCGCGGCGCGCGATCGCCACCGGATCCGCATGCACGCGAAGTAGGCGTACGCCCACAACCCGATCCACACGACCAGGGCGAAGTATCCGAGCTCGGCGAGCACCTGGACGTGGCTGTTGTGGACGGCGCGGTGATGGCCGTAACGCCCGAAGGAGAAGTCGAAGAGATCGTAGGCCGCTTCGTACTGCTTCAGGCCGACGCCGAGCGGGTGGGCCGCGACCATCAGCAGGCCGACGCGCCAGAAATGCGGCCGGCTCTGCGCCGATTCGCGCGCGCCCTCGATGTCTTCCCCCTTGTTGCTGTCGTACGACTTGATGGTCGACAGCCGCTCGTAGTAGCGCTCGGGAATCGGCACGACCGCGAGGAGAATCATGATCGCCGCGGCGCAGCCGGCGAGCGCCGTGAAGCGCCGCTTCTGCAGGAGGATGTACACGAGCCCTGCCGCGGACAACGCGAGGAAACCGCCGCGCGAGTACGTGCCGATGACCGTGAACGCGCAGAGCGCCGTCGCGCCGTACAACCCGCGACGGATCCACTTGAGGAGCTTTCCCTGATACACGAGATCGACGTTCTGCGCGCTCACCAGGAGCAGCGGCATGATCATCACCGTGCCGAGCGCGTAGCCGTTGTTGTCGACGAACGACCCCGACAGGCCCTGATCGAAGCGCGCGCGTCCGGCCGTCAGGATGAACGCGAGACCTGCCTTCGCCGCGTGAAAGCCCATCGACACGCAGATGACCGTCAGGATGCCGTAGAGCCGCCTGCCCTCGGTCGCGAGCGCGGCGACCATCAGCGACGACAGCGCGAGGCGGAACAGGTAGTCGATCCAGATCCATCCGATGTCCGGACGCACGGCCCACGAGTTCGTGACGATGCTCGAGACGACGAGGACCGCCATGCCGAGCGTCAGCGGATTGGTGAGGTTCGGCAACACTCCCGACGTCACCGACCGCACCATCATCACGACGCCGATCACGAGCGAGAGCCGAAGGCTGTTGATGTCGATCCACAGCCAGTCCTGCGGCCGGAACAGCGCGTACCACAGGTACATCATCAGTGCCCAGTAGCTGCTGGCGACGGCCGCGATCAGGCCGGGTACAAGAACTGAAAGTACGAGCAGGCTGCGGAGCATAGGAGTCCCCGCGAGACGCGGGGTCTGGTGCCGTAGAGGCAAAGACACCGCCAGGTTGGCGGGCGTTCGAACGGCCGAAATGGGCGAAAAAGCGGGGCACGGCGCCGGCCGCCGCGCCGCCACGCGCGAGAAAGTCCTCCCGGGCGGAGACTTTGTTCTGACTGCCGCCGGATGTCTGCCGGCCCGCGGACGCCGTGGCCGGCGCGCGGCCGCCGCAAAGTGGCCTGCTGCCGTGCGTCAGCGCGGCGCTCGCCAGCGCTTGCCCATCGCTGCGCATCGGCGCGCTTCTTGCGCTTGAACCTCGGACGGACCGGCGCCTCCCGCCGGCCTTTCTATCCGCGATGATGACGTCGAAACCACGCGCACGAACCAGAGGTGTGCCCGCCGTGTGGGCGCTGCGGACCGTTTTTGCGATCGCGATTGCGGGCATCGCGGCCGCCGCCGGCGCGGCAGACACGCTGGCGACCTATCGGCTCGAGCCGGGATGGGCCACCTTCGGCCTCGCCCTGCCGGCATCGGCCGGCGCCAGCGCAGTACAGATCGGGACGCTCGAGACGCAGACCGACGCCAAGGTCCGGTGGCCGAACGGCTCGATCCGATTTGCCGTCGTCACCGCGTTCGTGCCGAGGAGCGGCGCGTACGCGATCACGGCTGCGCCGAAAGCGTCCACCGCGTTCGTCCCGATCCTGCCGCAGGCCTCGGTGACGCTGACGATTGGCGGCAAGCCCTACGTCGCGACGCTGCCGACGACGCTCGCCGACGCGTGGTTGACCGGACCGCTCGTGTCGGAGCGCCGCGCCGTCGTGGCCCCCGGTGGACACCCGTTCCTGCGCGTGATTTTCGACGTCCGCTCGTACAAAAGCGGCGGCCACCGCGTCGACGTGACGGTCGAGAACTGCCTCGACGTGCCGACCTCCGACGAGGTCGTCTACGACGTCGCGGTCACGATCGGCGGCGCGAAGGTGTTCGCGCAGTCGGGAGTCGCGCACAAATTTCTTGCGCGCTGGCGCAAGACGTTCGCGGTCGACGGCCTCAAGGAATCGACGGTGAAGGCCGACCTCGCGCCGTTCGTCGCGGCGCGCGCGCTGCCCGCGTTTCTCCCGACGATCGTCAACGTGAAGCGCGCGCTCACGGGGCCGGGCGTGAGCGGCGCCGGCTTCGACATTCTCGGATTCGGCGATCTGACGCTGCCGATGGACGCGCACGGCGGACGCCCGGAGCTCGCGCCGTATCCCGACTGGACCGCGCAGTACCTCGTGCATCAGACGGCCTCGCAGCGCGCCTATGTGCTGCGCCACGGCGAGCTCGCCGGCAGCTGGGGCATGCACATCCGCGAGCAGGACGGACGCGTGCCCCACATCGACGCCTACGCGTACTACTGGCTCGATGCGCGATGGAGGGACAATCCCGGCTTTCAGGGTCCGCAGAACGTCCGGAAGGATCGCAGCGGCAACTATGTGATCCCCGGCCGCGCGCAGCCGGCCGACATCGCGCACCAGCCGTCGCTCGCCTTCGTGCCGTATCTGATGACGGGCGATCGCTTCTTCGCGGACGAAGTGGCGTTCTGGGCGAACTTCTGCCTCATCGGATCCTTCGCGTCGGACTACAACCGCAAGGGCGCGCAGGGGCTGCTCGTCGGCAACGAGGTGCGCGGGATCGGGTGGGCGCTGCGCAACCTGGGCGACGCCGCCGCGTACCTGCCCGACGGCAGCAGCGAGAAGGCGTACTTCGCCAGCAAGGTGTGGAACAACCTGACGGATCTCGATCGCTACGCCGCCGCGTTTCAATCGGGTCCGCTGCAGACCGTCTTTCCGAACCGCCGGCCCGAGGACACGGAAGGGCGCTATCAGCCGTACATGTGGATCTCGCTGTGGGAGCAGACCTACGTGGCGTGGGCGATCGATCGCGTGATGCAGCACGGCCAGGTCACGCCGGGCTACAACTTCGCGAACGCCGGCGCGGCGCTGCGCGATCGCATCGCGCGGCTGCAGCTGAATCTGTTCGTCAACCCTCAGTGGCCGCGCGATCACGAGCGCCAGGCGCCGTATCTCCTCGCGGCCGGCAAATACGTCGCGTCGCCGGGCGGATCCGGCCGCAGCGTCGCCTATTTCCAGACGTTCGGCGAGATGGCGGCGGCCACCTTCGCGGCCGCCGATTCCGGACATGCGCCCGACTTCGTGCGGCCGTTCGAGGGCTTCTACGGGCCGGAAGCGCGGCTGCTGCTGCTGATCTGCGAAGAGCTCGGCGAACGCGCCGCCACATCGAGCCTCGCCGCGCTGATGGCCGACGTCAACAACAACGCGACGATGGCCGCGGATCTGAATACCCGCTCGGGCTGGGCGATCGCCTCGGCGCTGCCGGGCGCCGCAGACGCACGGCGCGCATCGCCGAAGAAAACCGTGGCAGCGAAGAGATCCTGACGTGGGCTACCGCATTCTCTATCACCATCGCACGCAGGCGCTCGACGGGCAGCGCGTGCACATCAACGCGATTCAGCAGGCGCTGCGCGAGCAGGGGCACGAGGTGCTCGAGGTGTCTCCGCTGCCGGCGGTGGAATCGGCCGGCGGCCGCGCCGTTCCCACATGGCGGCGCCGCGTCCTCGAGTCGGTTGCCGGCCTGACGCCGAAGGGCGCGTACGAGGCGCTCGAGCTTTCGTACAACGTCGTCGGCTATCGCGCGCTGATGTCGGCGATCCGCAGCTTCGAGCCGTCGTTCATCTACGAGCGGTACGCGCTGAACACGGTCGCCGGCGTGTGGGCGTCCGCGCGCTCGGGCGTCCCGCTGCTGCTCGAGGTGAACTCGCCGCTCGCCGAGGAGAAGTCACGCCTCAACCAGCTGCTGTTTCACGGCGTGGCGCTGCGGCTCGAGCGCTACGCGCTCCGCCGGGCGACCGGCGTGCTCGCCGTCACCGACGTCCTCGCCGACATGCTGCGGGCATCGGCCGGCCTGCGCAACGGGCGCGTCGTCACGGTCCACAACGGCGTCGATCCCGGCGAGATCGCGCGGCGCGAAGGCGAGCGCGCCGCCGCGCGCGCCGAGCTCGGGTGCGCCGAGGATGCCCTCGTCTTTGGCGCCGTCGGGTTCTTTCGCGAGTGGCACGGCATCGACATCGCGCTGAGGGCGTTCGCCGACCTGCGGAGCGACGCGCCGCGCGCGGCGATCGTGCTCGTCGGCGACGGCCCCGCGGTGCCCGGCCTGCAGCGCCTCACGAGCGATCTCGGCCTCGCGGAGTGCGTGACGTTCACCGGCGCCGTGCCGCACGGACGCGTGGCGCGTTTTCTGTCGGCGATGGACGCGGTGATCATCCCGCGCGCCGTCGAGTACGCCTCGCCGCTGAAGCTGTTCGAGTACATGGCGGCCGGCAAGGCGATCATCGCGCCGCGTCAGCCGAACCTGCTCGAGGTCGTCACCGACGGCCACGACGCGCTCTGCTTCGATCCCGACGACGCGGACGGCTTCCGCGCCGTGCTCGCGCGCATGCTGCGCGACGGCGATCTGCGCGCACGGCTGGGCGCCGCGGCGCGCGCGACCATCGCCGCCAGACGCCTCACGTGGAGCGGGAACGCGGCGCGAATCACGCAGACGTTCGAGCGGCTGACGCGCGCCCGGAAAGGCCGGGAAGCGTCGTGAAGGTCCTTGTGCTGTCGACGGTGTTTCCGAATCCGGCGCAGCCGCTGCACGGTCTGTTCGTCTTCGAGCGGGCGCGGCACATGCCGGCGCATGCCGAGGTGGTGGTGGTCGCGCCGGTGAGCTGGATGCTGAGGCTGCGCCAGCGCGTGCCGCACCGCGAAGTCCACGGCAACCTGACGGTCGTTCATCCGACGTACTTCTACGTGCCCGGGATCATGAAGGCGCTCGACGGACTGTGTCTGTTCCTGTCGACGCTGTGGACGGTCCGGATGCTGCGGCGCGAGTTCGCATTCGACCTGATCGACTCGCACTTCTCGTTTCCCGAAGGCTTTGCCGCCGTCATGCTCGGGCGCTGGTTCGGCTGCCCCGTGACGATCACGCTGCGCGGCACGATCGGCCACCTCTCGGCGCAGCGGCTGCGACGCCTGGCGATCTCGTGGGCGCTGCGGAACGCGACGCGGCTGATCGCCGTCGGCCATCCGCTCAAGGATTCCGCCGTCTCGCTCGGCGCCGACCCGTCGCGCGTGGACGTGATCCCCAACGGCGTCGACACGCGCCGCTTCGCGCCGATCGATCGTGCCGACGCGCGCGCGGCGCTCGGTCTGCCGGCGGAGGGCCGCCTCATCGTCTCGGCCGGGCATCTCAGCCCGCGAAAAGGGTTCGATCGGGTGCTTCGCGTGCTGCCGGACCTGCTGGCCGACATGCCGGATCTGTCGTTCGCGATCGTCGGCGGCGCGGGCGTCGAGCGCGACAACGTCGCCGCGCTCGAGCGTCTGGTGCGCGAGTCATCGCTCGAGCCGCACGTGATCTTCACCGGCGCGCAGCCGCCCGAGCGGGTGGCGCTGTGGATGAACGCGGCCGACGTCTTCGTGCTGGCGAGCGACAACGAAGGGTGCCCGAACGTCGTGTGGGAGGCGCTGGCATGCGGCCGCGCCGTCGTCGCCTCGAAGGTCGGCGAGACCGATCGGATGGTGCCGTCCTGGGCCGGCGTGCTGTTCGACGACGCGCACGATCTGCCGGCGCTGCGGGAGTCGCTGCGGCGCGCGCTGCAGACCGATTGGGATCGTACCGCGATTCGCGAGCACGCCGCGGCGCACACGTGGCCGCGCGTCGCCGAGCGCGTCTTCGCGCAGTGGCGCAGGGCGTGCGAGGCGCGGGACGTCGACGGCGCGGCGCCGCGCGCGGCGGCCGCGGACCGTATCAGCGCGGCGCCGGTGTCACGGATCGGAGTGAAAGCCAAATGACGGGCGCGATCAATCGCGGACGCGGGAAGGCGTCGGTATAGGACCATGTGCGGCATCTGCGGCGTCGTCAACCTCGATCGTCACGAACCGGTCGACCGGGCGCTTCTCCGGCGCATGCGCGACACGATGGAGCACCGCGGGCCGGACGGCGCGGGTCTCTTCGTCGACGGCGCCGTGGGCCTCGCGCACCGCCGGCTCTCGATCATCGACGCCGCCGGCGGGCACCAGCCGATGACCAACGAGGACGGCTCGGTCTGCATCGTCTTCAACGGCGAGGTCTACAACTACATCGAGCTGCGACAGGCGTACCTCGAAGGGCGCCACCGCTTCGCGTCCGCCTCGGACACCGAAGTGATGGTGCACCTGTACGAGGACTTCGGCGTCGACTGCGTGAAGCTGTTCAACGGCATGTTCGCGTTCGCGCTCTGGGATCGCCGCGCGCGAACGCTGATGCTCGCGCGGGACCGCGTCGGCGTGAAGCCGCTCTACTACACGGTGCAGGACGGGACGCTCGTGTTCGCGTCGGAGATCAAGGCGATCCTCACGCACCCCAAGGTGCGAGCACGCGTCGACCCGAGCGCCGTCGACGAGTTCATCACCTACGGCTACGTCCAGTCGCCGCGTACCGCGTTCGAGGGCATCCTGCGCGTCCCCGAAGGGCACGTCCTCATCTGGCGCGACGGCGTGATCGACATCAGGAAGTACTGGGACGTGACGTTCACGCCGGACGAGAGCCGGAGCGAGCAGGATCACGTCGACCGCGTCCGCGAGCTGCTGACCGACTCGTTGAAGCTGCGGCTGCGCAGCGACGTGCCGCTCGGCGTCCTCCTCAGCGGCGGCGTCGACTCGAGCGCCGTCGTCGCGATGCTGAGCCGCGCGGTCGGCAAGGTCAAGACGTTCTCGATCGGCTTCGACGCCGGCGACAACTTCAACGAGCTGCGGCACGCGCGCCGGCTCGCCGACCACTTCGACACCGATCATCACGAGATGATCCTGCGGCCGCACGAGTTCCGCGATTTCATCCCGCGGTTCGCGCACTACATGGACGAGCCGGTCACCGAGGCGGCGGCGATCCCGCTCTACTTCGTCTGCCAGCTGACGGCGAAGCACGTGAAGGTCGTCCTGTCGGGCGAAGGATCCGACGAGCTGTTCGCCGGCTATCCGGCGTACCGCCGCATGGAGATCCTCGAGCGCTACCGGCGTCTGCCGGCAGCGGCCCGCCGCGTCGTCGAGCCAATCCTGCACCGCGCGCTGGGGGACTCGAAGTTCGGACGCTATCTGGCTCTCGCCGGCTCTCCGCTCGAGCGCCGCTACTCGGGCGGCCACCTGTACGACGTACGGCTGCGCGACGCGCTGTATCGACCGGACTTCAGCGCCGAGGTGGGCGACCCGTTCGCGGCCATCGCGCCGGTATACGAGGCGTCGCAGCAGTGGGACACGCTCGGCCGGCTCCTCTATCTCGATACGAAGACGTGGCTGCCCAACGACATCCTGATCAAGGCCGATCGGATGAGCATGGCGAATTCGATCGAGTTGCGCGTGCCGTTCCTGGACTACCGGCTGATCGAGTACGCCGCGTCGATTCCGTCGCGCTACAAGATGCGCGGGCCGACGTCGAAGTACATCCTGAAGCGCGCGCTGAAGGGGCTCGTGCCCCGGTGGATTCTCGACCGGAAGAAGATGGGGTTCCCGACGCCGCTGGCGCTGATGTTTCGCGGCGAGCTGCACAAGTACGTGAAGGCGGTGCTGCTGGATTCGCGCACCGACCGCGGGTACTTCGACACGCGTGAAGTGGCGCGGCTCGTCGACGAGCACGTCGCCGGCCGCGCCGATCATCACACGGCGCTGTGGCGTCTGCTGGTGCTCGAGGAGTGGCACCGGCAGTTCATCGATCAGTCCCGAACGCACGATCTGGTCGCCGTCGAGTGATCCGCGCGGCGATGTTTCTGGATGAACCGGACATGAGACTGCCAAACCTCAGCAACATGGTGACGGTCGGCCAGATCCGGTACATCCAATCGGTTTTCGAGAAGCCAGAGCACCGCAACCCGGACGTCGTCGTGCGCGAGTTCCTGCCGCGGCTGCAGCTCTGGGAATCGCGGCTCCGCGGGCGGCTCACGCTCGGACGAATGCGTTCGGATCCGTTCTACTACTACGTCCTCGCGCGGACGAAGTACTACGACGCGGTGTTCATCGACGCCGTCGCCGACCGCGTCGACTTCATCGTCCACATCGGCTGCGGGTGCGACACGCGGGCCTACCGCTTCGCCCACGTGCTGCAGCAGAGGGGCATCGTCGCCGTGGAGTGCGATCAGCCGGAGGCGATCGTCGAGAAGCAGCGGCTCGCCGCCGAACGGTGGCCGGTCGATCATGTCGAGTACCTGCCGATCGATCTCAATGCCGACGGCTACCCGGAGCTCGGCGAATGGCTGCGGCGCAACGCGAGCGCGCGAACGCTCGTCCTGATGGAGGGGGTCACGCCCTACGTGGACGCCGTCGCGTTCGGACGCTTCCTCGATCTGCTCGGGACCGGGCTGCAGGCAGGCAACCGTTTCGCGTACGACTTCAAGGTGCGCGGCGTCGCCGATGACTTCGGCCGATCGGCGCGGACGCGCACGCCGTTCCGTCTGCCTGCCGACCGCGCGGCCGTGACCGAGTACCATCTGGCGCATCGCTTCGAGCTCGAGCACCTTGAGCTCAGCGCCGATCTCTCGCGGCGGCTGGCGCCGAGTCTCTCGGCCGGCACCCCTTTGTTCCACGAGGACGCTCTCGTGCGGCTCATCAAATGCTGATACACACCACGACGCACCGCGCCGCGAGCCGGATGAAGGTTCTCGTCCTGACGCATCGGCTCCCGTTCGCGCCGAACCGAGGCGACCGCGTCCGCGCGTTCCACATCGTGAAGCTGCTCGCGGCGCGCGCCGACGTGCACGTCGTCTCGCTCGTGCACGACCGCGCGGAAGCGGCGGAGGCGGACACGCTGCGGCGGATGGGCGTGCGCGTCTCCATCGCGCCGGTCCCGCGCATCGCGAATCTCGCGCGCGCGGCGATCGACCTCGGCACGAATCGGCCGCTGACGCACCTCCTGCTGCATTCCCCCCGTATGCAGGAGGCGGTCCGGCGCGCCACCGACGGCTGGCGCCCCGACGTCGTGCTCGCCTACTGTTCGGGCGTCGCTCCGGCGGCGCTTGCGCCGCCGCTCGCCGACGTGCCGCTCGTGCTCGATCTGGTGGACGTCGATTCGGCGAAGTGGGCCGCCTTCGGCGAGGCCGCGTCGTTCCCGCGATCGTGGGTCTTCCGGCGCGAGGCGCGCTGCCTCGCCGCCTTCGAGCAGCAGGCCGTCGCCGCCGCGCACCGCGTCGTCGTCGTCAACGAGCGCGAGCGGGAGGCGCTGCTTCATCTGGCGCCTGATGCCCGCGTGGTCGTCGCGCCCAACGGCGTGGACGTCGAGCGGCTGTCGCCGCCGGATCTGCCGATGACCGGCGACCGCGTCATCTTCGCGGCGGTGTTCAACTACGCGCCGAACGCGGACGGCGCACTCTGGTTCGCGCGAGAGGTCTGGCCGCGCATCCGCGCGGCGCGGCGTTCCGCGCGGTTGACGCTGGCCGGCGCCTCGCCGACCCGCGCCGTGCGTCGGCTCGCCGACGCCGACGCCTCGATCGAGGTGACCGGCAGCGTGAAGGACATTCGTCCGTTCCTGTGGGGATCTGCCGTGAGCGTCGCGCCGATCTTCCAGGCGCGCGGCGTGCAGAACAAGGTGCTCGAGGCGGCGGCCGCGGGTCTGCCGGCGGTCGTGACGAGAGCGGTGTGGGACGGCCTCCCGCAGGAAGTGCTGCCGGCATGCCAAATCGGCGAGACCGCCGAGCGCTTTGCGGCCGAAGTCGTGCGCCTGCTCGCGCTGTCGCCGACCGACAGACGCCGCCGGGCGGCGCGCGCGAAGCTGTCGGGGCTGGCGTGGCCGACGCGGCTCGCTCCGCTCGTTGACGTGATCGAAAGCGCCGCCGCCGACGACGCGCCTGCCGTCGTCGCGTACGCGCGATGAGGCGTGAATTTCGCTAGGTGCTCTTGAGGAAGAACGCGAAGAAGATGATCGCGACCAGCAGCGTGGTTGCCACGCCGGCCGCGGCCAGGATCAGGAGCCGCTTCTTCGCAATCGTCTTCTGAGGGACGAACCGGATCGGATCGCCGAATTGCGCCGCCGGAACCGGCGGGCCCGGCCCGCGCTCGACCGCCGCGCGGCCGCCAGCGTACATGAAGCCGTTCGACAGCAGCAGGACCATCGGCCGCGCGAGCGTTCGCGTCGGCGAGGCGCGCAGCGCCGACACCGAGTAGTCGTAGAAGAATGTCGCGCGCTCGAGGAATCTGGAGCGCTCGGGTCCGGCCGCGTGCTGCGAGGCGAAGAGGAACACCTCGCACTTCCGCATGTCCTGCGCCGCCCACGTCTCGGTCGGGTACTCGAGAATCTCCGGCTTCTCGAGATACGGATACTCGTGCTCCGCCATCCAGCGCGCGTAGCGCAGCAGCGCTTCCAGCGCGTATGCGTACGGCACGTCGAGCTCGCCGAGCTCCGCCTTGTGATCGAGATATTTCCCGAGCACCTGCAGAAACACCGTGTACGACCACTTCTCCTCGGCGTTCAGCAGATCGAGCGACGCGATGTCGTCCGACGGGTTGATGCAGCGCCGGATCAGCTGCTCCGCCTTGGCGAGGAACCTCCGCTCCCCGGTGAGCCGATGGCCGTCGAGCAGCGCGAGGATCGAGTGGCCGGCGCCGCGGCCCGGGCCGTGGAAGGCCGGCGTCCGCGTCGCGCTGGCGAGCCCCGTCGCGCTGCGGCTCAGCCACCGCAGCACGTTCTTGCGGCCGTCGTCCATTTCGATGACCCAGTCGGCCAGACCGATCATGGTCTCCTTCGACTGGCGATCGCCGGTGAGCAGCCAATGGAGCCGCAGCCCCGCGGCGTAGTTGTGTTCGTTCGAGGGCCCGCCGCCGTGTGTCCTCGGGTCGCGCGGGTACGCGCGATGCGTCGAAATGCCGGCGGCCACGTAGTGGACCGTGTGCCAGAAGAGGCCGCCGTTGAACGCCGTCTTGTCGCGGTCGGTGTGATAGACGTCGATGTCCGCGACGTGCGTGGCGAGCTCGCGCATCTGCTGCCGCCACCGCTCGTCGCCGGTTCGCATGTACTGACACGCAAACCCGTGAATCGCGTCGTACTGGTTGTTGTAGTGCGACACGATCGGCTCCGCCGATCCGCTGAAGGGGTTCTCGTGATCGGCGTAGAGGTCGCCGAAGCTGCGCCATCCGTACTCGTCGATGCGTTCGCGCTTCGCCGCGAAGGAGTCCGGGCCCTCGACCGCCTCGGCAACCAGCTGCCGGTAGCGATCGTCGACATCGTTCGAGGCGGGCGCGATGTAGTCGACGGCCGCCGCGGTCGAATACCACTCTGGCGGCACGCCGGCCGCCGACGGCGATCGGCCCCAGCACAGGGCGTCGTGCGCCATCGGGTCGTCGCCGAACGCGAGCGTGAAGCGATGCGTCTTCTGCTCTCCGCCCTGCAGCTCGTGCAGATCGGCGAACTGGCGCGGCCACATCCGGAACGTCAGGTACTGGCCGTCCACCTCGATCGCCCGCGGGAAGTTCTGCCAGAAATGCTCGACGACGATCGCGGCCGAATGCCGGCCGCCGCTCGTGCGGACGGCGGGCGTCGCGCGCAGCCCGTCGCCCTCGCCTGCGAGCGATCTGAGCCGGTAGCCGCGGAACGCCGTCGGCACTTCGCGGCGGCGATTCGCGTGCGTGATGTGCCGCCACTCGTCGCCGCCGCTCGAATCCTGATACAGCACGAAGGGAGCGTCGAAGCTCCGGAAGGCGGCGCCGGGCTCCGGCGCGCACTCGACTCCCCGCACCGGCTGCGGCAGCGCGATGCGCACCGACGCGTCGCGCAGATAGATCGACCCGGCGTCGCCGAGCTCCCAGAATCCGCCCGCGTGCACGGCGCGCCGCGGGTTTCGAAGCGTGACGGCAACGCCGATGGCCGCCGATCCCGCGAAGAAGTGCGCTCGCGCGATCAGGTGCAGCATCGCGTCGGCGGCGCGTCCGACGCGGCCCTCGATGCGGACGCTCGATCGCAGCGCGCCCCGCTCTTCGACGTGCACGCTCGTAATCGCCGCCGCGACGGCGTGGCCCGATCCGTCGGTGACCGTCAGCGCGCAGCCGGACGCGTCGATCGCCGAAGCGCCGCCCACGCTGATCGCCGCGAACGGGAACGCGGCGCCGGTTCGCACCTCGAATCGCGCGGCGCCGGTGTCGACGATCACGCCGTCGGGCGCGTCGGCAATCTCGATTCGCGTTTGCGGCGGCGGCGCCGCCGCGCCGTCGAGCCGCAGGCGGAAGACGCGCCGGGGCTGAAAGGCGCCGGCGATCTGAAAGTCGACGAGCGCCCACCGGACGCTGCCGTCCGACCACGACTCGGTCGCCGCGGCCTGGATCGCAATCGGCTGTCCGTCGGCGCCGGTCAGCGCGAGCCGATCGACGCTGCGAACGGCGCCGCGCGGCAGCGGCACCCCCGTCGTGATCGGCTCGGACTGCGTGGTTCGCCCCGGACACGCCTCCGAGGTGACCGTGAGCTCGATATCGCCCGGAAACGGCGTCGCCACGTCACCCCACCTGACGCCGGAGAAACAGCGGCGCGCTCGAGGCGCGGCCGGCGAGCAGGCTGAAGGCGAACGTCGCGCTCTGGATCGCAACCGTCACGAGCGTCGGTTGCTTTCCGTCGAGCAGCAGGCGACCGCTCTCGAGGACGAGAAACACGCACGCGGCGACGCCGAGGATCAGCAGCGCGTGAAGACGCGTGAAACGCGGCGACAGGCGCGGGCCCAGCGCGAATCCCGCCGCAGCAGCCAGGAGCGCCCCCGGCAGGACATCGACAACGCTCGTTGGCAGCCGGAACGGCGCGTGCGACCACAGCAGCGTCTGCAGCGCGGCACGCTGCGGATCCAGGACGACGTCGAACGGCCACCACGCACACAGGGCCATGACGGCGAGCCACGCTGCAATGGACGCCGCAGCGACGAGCGTCGGCGGGCCGATCACGACGACGCGCGGCCGCCTCCGAGCGGCGGCCGCCGAGACGCCGCATGCCGCGCCGGCGAGCGCCGCGAGCAACGCCGTCCCGTCCGTCGTCCGCGAGAACACGATCGTCTGCACCAGCTCGAGCGCCGCAAGGAATCCGGCGGCCATCGTCCATGCTTTCGCGGCCGACCTGCGAGCCTGAAAACCGCAGCCGCACAGGACAGCGGCGGCACCGAGCGGGACGGCGGCAGACGCGATGAAGGCGAGACCGGCGGGCTTCACCGCGTCGGGCGACGGCATGAACGGCAGGAGCAGCCGCTTGTGCTCGAACTTATCGCCGATCTCGCCGGGGCGCAGCGTGACGTCGCCCGGCAGCACCCACGCGATCGCGAACGCGCAGCAGTAGGCGAGGAGCACCTGCTCGGCAACTGTCATACGCATCACCCGGCGCGCGATCAGGCGCAGTAGCGCGTCGAGCTCTTCGCGCACGATGCGCCAGAGAAAGAAGCCTGCCCCGCTGCCGCCGGCTTCGGCAAAGACGTCCACGATCGACGGTGTCCTCGCGGACACGAACGCCTGGCCGAGCTCGATGGCGATGCTCAAGCCGGCCGTGCAGCCGAACGCCGCCGCGAGCACGCCGACCTTCGACGCTCGCTGCCGCCAGCCGGCCTCGACGAAGCCGGCGGCGCACAGACCAATCGGCAGGAACAGAAGGACGTTCGACAGAAGATCGGTGAGCGACCAGGCCGCGGCCGGCCGCGCCGACGCCGTCCACGCGCGCGCGAGATCGGCCGCCGGCACGCGGTGGAAATCGAACGGAAAGAGGCTGCCCCAGACGGCGTAGGCCACGAACACGACGGCTCCGGCGCCGTACACGGCGCGCACGACCGGCGCGCCGGCTTCGCGACCGGGCGGCCGGCACGGTGCCGAATCGTTCATGGAATCGACCGGACGATGTGCGGGCCGATCCGGTTCGTGATCGCCAGGGGCAGTCGGGTCCAAATCCTGATGGCGCTACGATACCGCGGATTCGCCGGGCTCAGGTCCGGCAGCGCCGCGCCGTCGCGGAGGACGTATTCCCAATAGAGCGGCCCCGGCTGCGCCCCCCACTGCTGCTTGAACTGGAACGTCCCCTCGTTCGGCGTCGATCGCCCGAAGTCGAGCGTTCTGAAGCCGGCGGCAATCGCGTGCTCGATGATCCGCCAGTACAGCAGATTGTTTGGGCACTGAGTCCGATACTCGCGCAGCGACGACGCCCACGGCACCTCGAGGGTGTCGCGGTGCGAGAGCACGATGCCGCCCGCCACCGTCACCTCGCCGTGATTCACGAGGAACACGCGCGAGCGGTCGGGGAACGTCGAGAGGACGCGCTCGAAGAAGCGGATCGAATAGACGGGCGTGCCGAGGTCGCGCATGTTCTGCGCGAACACGCGATAGAAGGCGTCGAGCAGCTCCAGGCCGCCGCTGCGCGCCGTGAGGCCGCTCTTCTCGGCCTTGCGCACCTGATTGCGCGCCTTGCGGTCGATCAGCTCGAAGGCCCGCGCCGGGTCGCGCTCGAGCGCCAGGTACATCCCGACCTTGTGCTCGCGCGCCGGCAGATCCGGAAACTCGCGCGCCGTGTGGCGCAGCTCGACGTGACTCAGCCGTCGGGCGGCGGCAATCTCGCGCGCGCGATCGACGAGCGCCTGCGCCACGTCGCCGTCGCGGGCGCAGACGCCGCCGTAGTTGACGAACGGCAGCGACACGGCGAACCGGCCGAACAGCCGGCTGCGAAACACGACGAGCGGCAGGATGCCGACGATCTCCGCGGCCTCGCGCGCCGCCAGATAGATCGTTTCGTGGCCGAAGGCTTCCTCGAACACGCCGCGCCACTTCCATGCGTGATAGCCGCTCGCGTCCGGGTGCGCGCTCACGAAGCGATCCCATTCGAGCTCGCTCGGCGTCGTGGTCAGCTCGATCGCCGACGGCGCCGCGAAGGCGATGGATCGCGCGGCGTGCGGCGTCATGCGAGGATCGACTCCTCCGGCCGCAGCGCCATCGCGTCGCGGGCGAGGCTCTGGCGTCCGGTGCAGATGTAGGTGAAGCCGAGCTCCGTCGCGGCCGCCGGGCTCAGGATGTTGCGCGCGTCGATGAGCACCGGCCGCCGCACGAGCGAGCGCACGCGTTTCAGATCGAGGGCGCGAAACTCGTTCCACTCGGTCATGATCACGACCGCGTCGGCGCCGCCGATGGCATCGTAGGCGTCGGCGGCAAACGTCATCTGGCCGCCCGCATCGGCGAGCGCAGCCGCGGCGTCGGCAGCGGCCACGGGATCGAATCCGCGGACCGCGACGCCCGCGCAGAGCAGGCGCCGGCACGCGAACAGGGCCGGCGATTCGCGCACGTCGCTCGTATTCGGCTTGAACGCGAGGCCGAGCACGGCCACGCGCGGCGCGTGCACCGCGCCGAGCGCGGCGAGAATCTTCTCGACGAGCCTTTCCTGCTGCTGCGCGTTCACCGCGATCGCGGTCTCGACGATCCGCTGCGGAACGCCATGCTCGTTGCCGGTGGCGGCGAGCGCGCGCGTGTCCTTCGGGAAGCACGACCCCCCGTAGCCCGGGCCCGGGTGCAGGAACTTCGATCCGATCCGTTTGTCGAGGCCCATCACCTTCGCGACGACGTGCACGTCCGCCTCGACGACGTCGCACAGGTTGGCGATCTCGTTGACGAAGCCGATCTTGACCGCGAGAAAGGCGTTCGACGCGTACTTGATCATCTCCGCCGTCTCGATCGTCGTCTCGACGATCGGCGTCTCGATGAGGTACAGCGGCCGGTACAGCTCGCGCAGCAGCGCCGCAGCGCGCTCCCGGCGCGCGCCGACGACCACGCGATCCGGCCGCATGAAGTCGCCGACCGCGGACCCTTCGCGCAGGAACTCCGGGTTCGACGCGACGTCGATCGTGCAGCCTCGCGGCGCCTGCCGCGCGACGAGCGCCTCGATGCGCGCGCCGGTGCCGACGGGCACCGTGCTCTTCGTCACGAGCGCGCAGTACGCGGGCGCGTGCGCGACCACGTCGACCGCGGCGGTCATGAGCTGCGTGAGATCCACCGACCCGTCGGCGGCCGGCGGCGTGCCGACGGTCAGGAATACGACGCTCGCGACGGCGACGGCGCGCGCGAGATCGGTCGAGAACGACAGACGATGGGCGGCGACGTTCTTCTGCAGCAGCTCCAGCAGCCCGGGTTCGTAGAACGGCAGCCTTCCGGCGAGGAGCGCGGCGATGCGATCGGCGTCCTGGTCGACGCAGATCACCGTGTGCCCGAAATCCGCGAGGCACGTGCCGGTGACGAGGCCGACGTATCCGGTTCCAACAACGGTCACATTCATAGGAGTTCGTTCCGTTTCGTGATCGGACGCGCCGCTACCAGACGTACGGCAGCGGCGGTCTTCCGACGGCGGTGGCGACAGCCGGCCGCTGTCCCTCGAGGAGCGCCATCATCGTCGAGAACTTGAAGTCGCGGATCAGCCGGCGCAGGCGCTCTTCGGTCCGCGACAGGTTGAAGTAGTGGCGAAACTGGCCGAGCGCCGACGTGCGCAGCCTCGGCTGATCCGGATCGATCTCCCAGGGGTGCAGGTAGAAGATCGCCGGCAGCCGCTCGACCTCGTTCATCCGCCTGATGCCCCACCGCGTCCACTGATACGGCAGGATGCGGAAGTAGCCGCCGCCGCCAATCGGCAGGTTGAGCGGACCCCAGCGCACCGTCGAGCCCGGCGCCTCGACGAGCGTCGCGCCAGGCTTCGGCAGATACGGATGGCGCGGCGAGATCGGAATGCCGTACCGATCGTGGTGGATCGGAAAGATGCTCGCGTCGTAGCGGAAGCCCTCGTCGATCAGCACGTCGAGCGCCCACAGCGATCGCGGCGTCACCGAATAGCTCGGCGCGCGGTAGCCGTAGACCGGCGCCGACGCCGCCGACTGCAGAACGTCCTTCGCCCGGCGGATGTCGTCACGAAACGCGCGCGGCGTCAGGTCGTACACGAGGCGATGGCCGTAGCCGTGCGACGCGATCTCGTGCCCCTCGACCGCGATCGCGCGAACGAGCCGCGGGAACCGCTCGGCGACCCAGCCGAGCACGAAGAACGTCGCGCGGATGCCCGACTCGGCGAAGATCTCGAGGAGGCGATCGGTGTTCGCGCAGACGCGGCTCTCCATGCCCTCCCAGCCGTGGCGCGGGATGACGCCGTCGAACACGCTGACGTGGAAATAGTCCTCGACGTCCACCGTCATCGCGTTGACGATCGGCGCGCGGTCTGCGGCCATCCTATTGGCCCCGCCGCAGCAGCACGGTCTTGATCGTCTCGAACATCACGAAGACGTCCAGGCCGACCGTCATGTTCTTGATGTAGAACAGGTCGTACTGCAGCTTCTCGATCGCGTCCTCGACGCTCGCGCCGTAGGTGTAGCGCACCTGCGCCCAGCCGGTGAGCCCCGGCTTCACCACGTGCCGCAGGCCGTAGAACGGGATCTGCTGCGCGAGCGACTGCACGAATTCCGGCCGCTCGGGCCGCGGGCCGACGAGGCTCATGTTGCCGACGAGGATGTTCCAGAACTGCGGCAGCTCGTCGACGCGCGTCCGCCGCATGAATCGCCCGATCCGCGTGATGCGCGCGTCGGATCCGCCGCGCGACCACACAGGGCCGGTCTCGCGCTCGGCGTCGGCCCGCATCGATCGCAGCTTGCGGACCGTGAAAATCCGGCCGTCGCGCCCCACGCGCCGCTGGGTATAGAACGCCGGACCGGGCGACGTCAGCTTCACCGCCGCGGCCATCAGGAGCACGATCGGCGAGGTCAGCGCGAGGCCGGCCAGGCCGGCCGCGACGTCGATCGCGCGCTTCACCGCCAGGAGCCTGCGCGTCTTGCGGAAGCCCGCGGAGAAAATGAGCCAGCTCGGACGCAGGTTTTCGACGGCGATCTTGCCCGTGTACTCCTCGTACACCGACGCGAAGTGGTCGAATCGGACGCCGTCGAGCTTCATCTCGAGCAGCTTCTCCATCGGCAGCTTGCCCCGCGCGTCGGCGAGGCTCACGACAACGCGGTCGACGCCGCGCGCGCGCACGAGCGCAGGGATGTCTTCGACCGTGCCCAGGAACGGCAGCCGCTCGATGCCGTCGGCATGCCCCATCTCCGGATCGACGTATCCGACGATGCGGACGCCGGCCTCGGTGCGATCGTGCAACTCCCGGGCGAGCGCCAGCGCGTTGGGGTTCTTGCCGACGAGCAGCAGCCGCTCGCGCGGCCCCACCTGCACGGTCACCCAACCGAACACGAAGCGCCAGGCGACGACGGCCGTCGCCGCGAGCGCCGCCGCCGGCGCGAGCACGCCGCGGTCGACGGTGAGCCACGGGAACACCGTATAAACGGCCGCCAGGATCAGCAGCGTCACGCCGAGCGCCTGCAGCGTCCGAATCACGAGCTCGGCGCGGTTCCTCGCCACCTGCGGGTCGTCGTAGAGGTCGCCGTAGTACAGGCAGATCTGGCAGATCCAGGTGATGACGAGCGTCTTCGGGAGCATGTCCGCGAGAACGCTCGGCCACGCGTGCCCGCCGACGCGGAGGTACACGCTCGCGGCCACGGCGCCGATGATGAGCGCCGTTTCCGACACGATCAGCGTCGTGGATCGCCAGTTCGCCGTTTGAATGAGACCTTTGGCCATGGTCGACTATTTGTTCGAGGGCGTGCCGTAGTAACCGGCGCCGTAGTATTCGTAGTAGCCGCCCGCGTTGCGGTCGTTCTTGAAATCGATCGCGTTCATCACGATGCCGAGAATGCGCTGGTGCGTCACGATGTCGACGGCGCGTTTCACGAGCGGGAACGGCGCCTTGCCCGACCGGATCACGAGCAGCACGCCGTCGACGAGCGTCGCGAGCAGGCTCGCATCCGGCAGCAGGCCGACCGGCGGCGAATCGACGATGACCCAGTCGAAGGATTGCGCCGCCTGCGCGAACAGCCGCTTCATGCGATCGGAGGTGAGACCGCTCATCGGGTCGGAGTCGGGACGCCCGGCCGGCATCACGTACAGCGCTTCCGAGAGGCGCGTGATCTTTATCTGCCGATCCTCGCGCGCCGCCAGCGCCTCGGTGAGCCCGCCAACCGGCGGCAGACCGAAGATCCGCTGCACGGTCGGACGGCGAAGATCGACGTCGACCAGCAGCACGCGCTTGCGATATGAGTCGCTGAGCGTCAGCGCGAGGTTCACCGACGTCAGACTCTTGCCTTCGCCGGGCATCGCGCTCGACGTCATGATGACCTTCACGCCGCGCTCGACCTGCGCGTGGTGAAGGATCGCCGCGAGCTTGCGGTACTGCTCCATCGCCGCCGGCAGGAATCCCTCGGTGCCTACCAGCTTGCCGGCGATCTCCGGATCCGCGCGCCACAGCGTCAGCTGATCGGCCGACGTCGGCGCGGCGATGAGCGACGTGCTCGTCGGCATCGCGACCGCGGTTCTCTCGACCGCGGCGACGTCGTCAGCCGCACGCGATCCACGTTTGTGCGACGGCGCGGGAGCCGCGACGGCGGTCCCTCGTGCGGCGACCAGAACCGGTGCAGGCGTCGGAGCCGCGGGCGCTGCCGCTGCGGGGAGCGCGACCGGCACCGCAGGCGACGGCAGCGCCGCCGCGGCAACCGGTGGCGCCGCCGGAACGGGTGGCGCCGGCACGGCCACTGGCACGGCGGCAACGGGCGCCGCAGGAACCGGAGCCGAGACCTGAGCGTCGGGCGCCGGCGCGGCCGCCGGATCCGGCGTCGCGAGAGCGGCCGCGGCGGCGCTCGTGCGCTGCCGGTTCGCGCGCTGGAGCGCATCTGCCAGTCGTGTCATGAGATGTCCCACGGGTTCGACACGGCCGTCGCCTGCACGGCCGCGCCCAAGCCGCTGGCGACCAGCGGCTCGTGTTCGACGAAGTCGAAGTCCTCGCAGACTTCGAGCACGACATCGCGGTCAATCGGCCGCTGATCGAGCGCGAAGCCGGTGACGAGCGCGTTGTCGCAGATGACGCTGATCGTCCTGGGAATGCCGCCGGAGCGCTGGTGCACCGTGACGATCGCCTCCTTCGTGAAGATCCCTTCGGCGTCGCCGCCTGCGACGCGCACGCGCGCCGCGATGTAGGCCGACGTCTCATCCATCGTCAGCGGCGACAGCGAGCATCGCAGGCCGATGCGCTGCTTGAGCTGCCGCAGCGACGACTGATTGAGCCGCAAGGCGAGCTCCGGCTGACCGACGAGGATGATCGACAGCAGCTTCTCGGATGCCGATTCGATGTTCGCGAGCAGCCGCACCTCTTCCAGCAGATCGTCCGATAGGCCCTGCGCTTCGTCGATGACCAGCGCGGCCATCGTCCCGGCCGCGCGCCGCGCGACGAGCATCTCGGTGAGCTCCGTCAGGCAGCGGATCTTCGACGTGGCGGCGGCCGCCGAGAGACCGAATCCGGCCGCTAGGAATTCGGTGAACTCCGCCCGCGTCAGCGACGCGTTGTTCAGGTACACGGCGCGGCTCTGCTTCGCGCTCTGCGAGTGCAGCGCCGCGTGCACGAGCGTCGTCTTGCCGGTGCCCGCGTCGCCGATGAGCAACGAGATGCCGGTGCGGCCGCCGAGGCCGTACTCGAGCGTCGAGAGCGCCTCGCGGTGGCGCGCGGTCAACAGCAGAAACCGCGGGTTCGGCGTCAGCTCGAACGGCCGCTCGCGGAGTCCGTAGAAGGCTTCGTACATCAGCGAATTCCCTTCAGGACGCCGAGACGCCACAGCGTCGCCGCGGCGATGCCGATCGTCGCGAGAATCGACACCGCCGCCGATGCGATGCGAACGCGTCGCTGCCGCCGCCGCTCCGATGCGCCGACGACGACGGGAATCGCCGCGAGCACGGGCAGCACGAGCGTGCGCAGGATCTCGTCCTCGCTGCGGAGCGTCATGTCGCGATATTCCAGGAAGGCGATCAGCGCGGCGGCGAGGCCGAGGCCGAGCGCGGCGCCGAGCGCGGTGATGCGCACGCGGTCGGGGCTCGAGGGGCGCTGCGGCAGCCGCGCGGGGTCGAGGATCTTGAACTGCTCGCTCACCTGCTGCCGCTCGAGGTTCGCCGAGATCTTCGACTCTTCCTTCTTCGCGAGCAGGCTGGAGTAGCTCGCCTTCAGCGTCTCGTAGTCGCGCATCAGGTCGGTCTGCTCGGACTCGTGGCCCGGCACTGCTTCGACGCGCCGCTGGTAGTCGGAGACCTGCTGCCGGAGATGCACCACCTCGGCTTCCTTGGCGGCGATCTGACGATCGAGCTTGTCGATCTCGGATTGAAACTGCCGCGCCCGCCCCTGGCGAATGAGCTCCGCCGTCGTCACCGGCGTCGCGGTCGCCGTCGCGTTCTGCGGGGCCACGGCGGCCTCACGCTGCACCTTGGCCTCGAGCTCGGCGATCATCCGCTTCTTCGCCACGACGTCTGGATGGCCCGGCTTGAGGCGGAGCTGCAGCGCCGTCAGATCGTTGCGAGCCTTCTCGAGCTGGTCGACCGCGCGCCCTTCGCCGAGGCTGTTCGGGTCCGACGACGACGCCGTCTCGAGCGGCATCGCCGTCGGCACGTCGCTCGCGAGCGCGTCGGCGACCGACTTTTCCAGCACGAGGCGCCGATCCTTGTCCCGGTTGATCGACTCGTTCAGGTTCTGAATCTGGCTGTTGGTTCCCTGAATCACCTGCAGGTTCGTCTGCAGCTGCGACGGGAGCTCGCCGGAGTTGCGCTTCCGGAATTCCTCGAGCTTCTTCTCGTGCTCGACCAGCCGACGCCGCGCGTCCTCGAGCTGCGACTCGAGGAACTGGTTGGTGCCTTCGGCCATCACCTCGCGGTCGCGCGTGTTCTCGTCGATGAACATCGACGCGAGCCGATCGGTGACGATCATCGCGGTGCGCGGATCCCGCGCCGTGAACGCCACGCGGAACGCATCGTCCTTCACCGTCTCGACGAGGACGTCGGAGCGCATCTCTTCGACGATCACCTCCATCGGCTTCGCCTTACGGCGGTCGGAATAGAGGTTGAACTCGTTGATGATCTTTTCCAGACGCGTCCGGCTGAGGATCTCCTGGCTGATCGAGCGCAGGCGATCCTCGATCCGCATCGTGACCGTCGAGCGCACGTAGCTCTCCGGAATGCGCTGCGGAATGACGAGGATCAGCGTCTCGGACTTGTACTGATTCGGCAGCTTGAGCGAAACGCCCAGCGCCATCGCGCCGAAGACGACGAGTGCCGCGATGAGCAGCCACTTGCGCTGCCACGCGATCCCGAGGAGGTCCTCGGGCGTGTATTTCCGGCCCGGCAACATATCAGCGCTCCATCAACGCACGAGCGGCGCCCACACGGTCAACCCGATCCGCGCGCCCTGACGATCGACGCCCGCGATCAACAGCGCCGGCAGCCCGGTCTGGCTCGCGAATCGATAGCGATAGTAGAAATGCTCCGCGTACAGCGCGACGCGGCGGCTCAGGGCGATCTCGGCGCGCGCCGTGCTCGAGTAGCTGTTGTACGGATTCGTGTCGCCCTCGAATCCGACGACGCCGTGCGAGTAGCTTGGCTGCACGCGAAGGCTGACGCGCCGTCCGACGTATCCGCCGATGTTGCCCGCAATCGTGTCGGAGAAGAACGGCCGCGTCGCGCCGTCGGGCACCGAGAGGCCGCGATCGTAGGTGACGAGCGCCGTCCACGTCGGCGTCAGCCGCCGCGTCAGCCGGCCCGATCCGGTCACGCGGAAATGGCGGCCGTCGCCCGACGAGACGATCGTGGAACCGCTCGCGAAGCTGAACGACGTGCGCACCGACGGCGAGAACGTCCGCCCGTAGGTCAAACCGAGATCGAGGTCGTTGTTGCGGATCGGCGCGGCGCTCCGATCGAGACCGGTCACCGCGACGCCGTACGCGTAGCCGAGCCGCAGGCCGATGTCCTTCGTCAGGCCGTGCGTGAACTGAAAGCCGGCGCGCTGGCTGTTCGAGTCGAACCCGCCGAACACCTCGGTGTAGCGGACGCCGTAGTTCAGGTTGAGCGCCGTCTGCGGCCCGAACGTGTGCGAGAGCCCGACAAACGACGCGTACTGCATCGCGTGCTGCACGGCAACCGAGGCGTCGTCGGACACGGGCACGTCGCCGCCCCACAGCGCGCCGGCCGACGGGCCGAAGACGACCTGGTAGTACGGCGAGTAGCTCGCGCTGTCGGACAGCTGCAGGCGCCAGTCCTTGGCCGGGTACAGGTCCATGCCGATCGCGCCGCTGTGCCGCGTCGTCAGCACTTCGTGGAGATCCGCGTAGTAGCGGCCCGACGAAGCGAGGTTCAGCGACAACGCGTTGCGGCGCGGCTTCCGAGTGTACGCGAGCGCGACGTTGACGCCCGTGTACCAGCGGTTCGATTGCAGCGTCTGGTCGAGAACGTCGGTGTCGTTCGTGAGAAACGAATTGTCGTCCGCGGCGTCGTAGATCGAGCAGGTGACGTCGAGGCGGACCGGGCGCGTCAGATCGCTCGCCGTCGGGCCGAAGAGCGCCGGAAACGGCCGCGGCTGCCGCGTCGTCGCCGGCTGCGCGCTGCTGCCGCGCGCCGACAGCAGCACGAGGAGCAGAGCTCCAGCGAACGCGCGCGCGACGGCGATGGATTGGGACACGGCACGAGGCTCACGGGACGACGACAACGTCGCCCGGTTTCAGATCGATGTTCTGGCGCAGGTTCCGCTTCTTGAGAACATCCTGGTAGTTGAAGGCGTATACGCTCGGCTTGCCGTTCTCGGTGCGCATCACCGAGATCTCCTTGCCGTCGGCGAACTCCCGCAGCCCGCCCGCCATCGCAATCAGCTGCAGCACCGTTGTCGCGGCGTTGAGCGGATACGGGCCCGCCTTCTCGACCTGCCCGGTGATGAAGACCTTGCGGCTCTTGATCTCCTTCACGATGACCGTCGGGTTCGGATCCTCGACGTATTTCTGCGCCGCCACGAGGATCGAGTCGCGCAGCTGGTCGGGCGTGAGGCCGGCCGCCTGCATGTCGTTCAAGAGCGGCAGCGTCACCTTGCCGTCCGGCCGCACGGTCACCTCCGGCGCGGAGAGATCCTTGTCGCGCCAGAAGAGAATCGACAGCACGTCGTCGGCGCCGATCACGTAGTCGGCGGCGACGGTCGACGGGCGCGCGGGCACGGCGGCCGTGGCGGCCGCGGCCGGCGTCCTGCGCTCCTGCGGCGCCGTGGTCTGCGCCGCGATGGTCGTCGTCGCGCCGAGCGCGAGGATCAATCCGGCGGCGGTGCCGGCGCGCCGGCTCCAGACGGTCTTCCGCCGCACGGCGCCCTGTCGCTTCGATGTGGAGATCATCGGAATTCCTTGAACGACGGCTGGCAGTGATGCTTCCGCAGGAAGTTGAGGAAGCGCTTGTAGTCCTCCCCTTCCATGTTGAACATGCGGGCGACGATCTTGTAGTTCCCCCGCGCGTCCTGCAGGCCGCGGCGGACGACGTCGCGCACGGCCGACCGCGTGATCTCGCGCTGCATGAACAGCGGATACACCGTCGTCCAGAACGACTGCCGCTCGTTGGTGATGCGCTCGTAGAGATCGTCGGCGATGGTGCGGCGCCGCTCGCGCTGCGGCGGGACGCCGGTCTTCTGCGCCGCGCGCACTTCGTGCGGCACGTCCTCGATCCCGATCACTTCGCCGCGCGCGCGCACGACCATCCGCTCGATGACGTTCTGCAGCTCGCGCACGTTGCCCGGCCAGTGGTAGTTGGAGAGCAGATCGATCGCCTCGCGCGCGATCGTGCGCGGACCGCCCGCCTCTGCACGGCCGCTCAGGCGCCCCATGAAGTGCTCGGACAGCGCCGGGATGTCCTCGCGCCGCTCGCGCAGCGCCGGGACCATCAGGTGAATCACGTTCAGGCGGTAGAAGAGATCTTCGCGGAACTGCCCCTGCGCGATCATCTGCCGCAGATCGCGATTGGTCGCCGCGACCGTCCGCACGTCGACGCGGCTGCCGGTCCGATCGGCGCCCACTTTCTGAATCTCGCCCGTCTCCAGGAACCGCAGCAGCAGCCCCTGCATGCGCAGCGTCATCTCGCCGATTTCGTCGAGGAAGATCGTCCCTTCGTCGGCGACCTCGAGCTTGCCCGGCTTGTCGCGGTACGCGCCGGTGAAGCTGCCGCGCACGTGGCCGAACAACTCCGACTCGAGGAGCGTCTCGGGCAGGCCCGCGCAGTTCACCGCCACGAACGGACGGCCGAAGCGGTTGCCGAGCGCGTACACCTGGCGCGCGACGACCTCCTTGCCGGTGCCGCTCTCGCCGGTGATCAGAACTTTCGCGTCGGTGCGGGCAACGCGGTCGATCTCCTGACGAAGATCGGCCATCGGCGCACTCGTACCTATGAGTTGGGCAGTCCCATCAAAGCGCATCGTTCGTCCCGTTTGTTAGCCGGTGAAAGTGGAGTCGGCGCCGCAGCAAAGTGCAAGCAGGTTGCCACGGTTGAGCAGAACTTGTTCAACGGCGCGCGACCGTGAAATGCGGCGACAAGACCGCGGGAATTGCGTGAAAACGGGGCCGCGGCGCGCGGCGGGCGGCGGGCGGAGCGCGCGCCGGGTCCCTGCACATCGCGGACAAAAGTCTGCCTAATCCGGACTTTCTCGCTGGAGGCAGAGTCCCGCGCGAAACGGCTTATCGACGTCCTTTGCGTCGCTGACTCTGGCTCATTGTGAGGCAATGTGTGCCAACAACGGACAAAGACGCCTAAAGGTACGGTTTTCCGCGCCTTTTCCAGTGCTCGCGGCGGTTGCGGTTTTTGATCGCGTTCCATACTTGAACACACCGGGATTTCCGAGACCAATCCCGTGTTCGCCCTAAGCGATTCACTCACTGGACGTTACTAGTTGTTCTGCAAAGACGGCTGAGGTTGGCGACCGCCTTGCTCTAAATAACGTGCCGCACGCTTCAAGAGAACGCTTGGCCCAGGCGCAAGGAGCGCCGACGCGAGGACTCCGCATAATGGCGATGCAACGGCTGGTGATAGTCAGGCGAAATGAATTTGCGACCTTCGCGCGACTGGCGCAGACATTCGCGAACGAGCCGAACGTGCGGCTCGTGTGGGATCGCCGGATCCGTGATCGCCGTCAGAGCAGCGTCCCGCCGGACGGCGAGCGCCGCCGCCGCGATCGCCGCGCGAACCCGACGACGACGTGGGGGCCCGACGATTACCTGCTGCTGACCATCGCGCAGCCGGAATCAGCGGCCCCGGGCGACGCGCGCGACACGACGAGCGAGCAGCGCGCGGCCATCACCGAGGAGCTCCGTCGCGACATGGACGCGGCGGCGGCGTCGGACCTGAGCGTCCTCATCAGCGGCGGCGAGCCGGTGATGCGCAAGACGCTCGCCCATCGCATCCATCGTCAGAGCTGCAACGCGGACGGCCGCTTCGTGATCGTCGAGCCCGACACCTTCGCCGATATGTTCGCGCGCTACGCCGAAGGCGCCGCCGCGGCCGTCGCGCGTCCGCTGCCGCCCGGCACGCTCCTCATCGAGGAAGTCGCCGAGTGGGACTTCGCGCAGCAGACGCAGCTGATGCGGTTCCTGGAGTGGATGAACTTGCGCGGCGGCGCCGGCGCCAACGCCCGCGGCACGCGCGCGACCCGCCTGATCTCAGGCACCAGCCACTGGCTGACGGACCTCGTGGCGTCGAAGCAGTTTCGCGAGGATTTGTTCTATCGCCTGAACGTCATCCATCTCGTGCTGCCCGACACGGCGGCGGCGCGCTGAGGCCCGCCGACCATACCAGATCCGTAACGGTGTGACCGAAGACGATACGCGGCAGCGGAGCCTCGCCCGTTGAGGCGGATCCCGCAACAGACTTTCTTTCAATCTGTTACGGCAACAGCTCGACTGGACAGAATCTTGCGACCTTCGAGGGCGACCTTTCACGTCGCGAGAGGACATGCCTGCGCTGATTCTGCTGGTGAGCTCGGATCCGGCCGCCCGACATCGCACCGACGTGCTGCTGTCGGAGGCCGGCCACCTGGTCGCCTCCGCCTCCTCGCTCCAACAGGCGAAGCGGCTGCTCGATACCGTGTATCCCGATCTCGTCATCGCCGACGTGCGCCTCGACGCCTTCAACGGGCTGCACATCGCGCTGCGCTGCCGGACCGATCATCCGCTGCTGCCGGTGATCATCACGCACAACGAGGCCGATCCGATGCTGAAGGCGGAGGCGCAGCGGCTCGGCGCGGCGTTCGTCGTCAAGCCGCTCGAGAACCCGGAGTTCCTGCCGCGGGTGAAGGATGCGATCGAGGAGCATCGGCGGCGGCAGCAGCCGATCAGGCGCTGGCCGCGCAAGCAGGTGGGCCTGCCGCTCGACGCGGAGCTGGCCGCGCGGCCCGCGCGGATCTGCGACGTCAGCTACGGCGGGCTCAGGCTCGTGATGGGCGACGAAGAGCAGGTGCCCAAGGTATTCGATCTGAAGGTGCCGGCGCGCGGGCTGACGGTGCGGATGCGATCGGTGTGGACGTCGCGGTCGCCCGAGAGCGACGAGGTCTGGTGTGGGGCCGAACTGATCGACGGCGGCCTGCGCGAAACCACCGGCTGGCGCGAGTTCGTCGACGCGACCTGACCCGCGCGCACTCAGGCATTCAGGCCGTCGACGATCCTTCTCCACGACTGCGCGTCGTTGACGTCGATGAGCGCGATCTCGGCACCGCACCACCACGACTCTCCATCGTCGATCGGCTTGGACCAGCGCGGCGTCGCCTTTACGGCGAGGCCGAGCGTCGGCAGGCGGATGTCGATGGCGCCGCGGCCGGCGACGGCCGGCCTCTCCACCTCGAGGCGCAGCCCTTCGTAGCTCAATTCGATCACGGTCGCCGTCGAGTCCTGCACGGTCGCGGGCAGGTCGGCGCGCTTGCGCGGCCAGCGGCGCTTGGTATCGGGATCGCGCGGCGTGCGGCCGTCGAGCAGCTCCTCGACGCGCGCGACGATGCCGGCGGGGCCCAGTGTCGACGGCACGAAGTGCCCGCCGTAGCGGTCGATGTCGTGAATGAAGTCGGCGGGCGCGGCGGTGACGATCACCGGCAGGTCGCCGCACTCGGCGCGCACGCGCAGCAGCAGCTGCAGGCCGTTGAAGGCGCCCAGACGAACGGCGGTGATCAGTACGTCAGGACAATCGAGCGCGATCTGCTCCTTCGCCTGCGCGAATGTGGAGACAGTGGCGACGCGATAGTCGGCACGGGCGCGCGCGAGCGCGGCGCCGGCCGCCGCCTGAACGGTTGAATTCGGGTCCACCAACAGAATCCGGTACGACATAGCGCTCTGCTCGCCTTTCGAGCGATCCAAGACTCGGCGTTGATCGAGGTCTACGACGCCGCTCTCGCGCAACGTCCGGACATCATGGCGCATCGAGCCGAGGCAATTCACGTGCCCCCGGCGGATGCCCATTCCTCATAAAGAAATCACGCGTTTCGCGTATCGTTTCGCTGCGTCTCGATCGCCCCGCGGAACAAGATGTGCGATCGAGTCAGTTCGTTCCACCACGAATTCGGAGAATTCGGCGCCTTCCTCGGCGGCGGCGACTTTCGTCGCAGGCTCGCGACGGCTGCGGACGCCGACAAAGTTCGCGGCGGCGACGACTTTCGATCGCGATCGCCGCGAGAGGAATCTCGCTCGCGATCACGTTCTTCGTTGGAGGCGCTCTCACCTCCGGCGCGACTTAAGTCGCGATGCGAGTGATCGGGCTGCCTCCGCGGCGACATCTCGAGGCGCCCGCCCATCGCCGCAGCATATCGCGCGCGGCGGCGTCTTGCGCGTTTTTCTTCGAGATCAGCGGCAATTCTGCGCGTGCGCCGCGCGCGGCGCCGCGCGTTGCTCCGGGCTGGTGTGGCGGTTGCTTAGAGCCCCCAACGCTGTCCCTCTGTTCAGGAGCCTCATGACATCGCCACGTTCCGAATCGCGTCGTCATCTCACCGTCTGCGGATCGCTCGCATTGGCGGCCGCGTTGTTCGCCCTGCACACGTTCGGCTTCCGCATCGGCGCGCAGGCGAGCAACCCGATTCCCTCCGAGAACCAGCTCGCGGGGAATCCAAGCTCCGAGTGGGACATCACCGGATCGGGCGACAGCACGATTCAGGGCTTCGCCACCGACATCAGCGTCAACAAGGGCGGCACGATCTCGTTCAAGGTCACGTCGCCGGCGACGTTCACGATCAAGATCTACCGCCTCGGCTACTACCAGGGGAACGGCGCACGCCTCGTCGCGACGCTTCCCTCGATCGCGAGCCAGAGCCAGCCCGCATGCATCACCGATTCGGCGACCGGGCTGTACGACTGCGGCAACTGGGCGGTGTCGGCGTCGTGGAATGTGCCGCCAACGGCGGTATCGGGCATTTACATCGCGCGTCTCACGCGTGATGTCACCGGCGGCGCGAGCCACATTCCGTTCGTCGTGCGCGACGATGCGGCGCAGGCCGACATCGTGCTGCAGACCGACGACACGACGTGGCAGGCCTACAACCAGTACGGCGGCCACAGCCTCTATCTGGGCACGCCGATTCGCGGCTACAAGGCGAGCTACAACCGGCCGTTTGCCACGCGCGGCCAGAGCAGCGGCTACGGCGCGTCGAACTTCGTCTTCTACGCCGAGTACCCGATGGTGCGATGGCTCGAGGCCAACGGCTACAACGTCAAGTACCAGTCGGGCGTCGACACCGATCGCTTCGGCAGCTCGCTCACCGGCGCGGCGAAGCCGAAGGTGTTCCTCACGGTCGGCCACGACGAGTACTGGTCCGGCGGCCAGCGCAACGCCGTCGAGGCCGCGCGCAACGCGGGCGTCCATCTCGCGCTCCTGACCGGCAACGACATGTTCTGGAAGACGCGCTTCGAGGCGAGCACCGTCGACGGCGCGACGTACCGCACGCTGGTCACCTACAAGGAAACCCACGACAACGCCAAGACCGATCCGAACCCGGCGTGGACCGGCACGTGGCGCGATCCGCGCTTCAGCCCGCCGGCCGACGGGGGCCGCCCCGAGAACGCCGTCTCCGGACAGATCTTCACCGTCAACCGCGGCACGGCGCCGATCACGGTGCCGGGCATCTACGCGGGCCTGCGCTTCTGGCGCAACACGGCGATCGCCGCGCTCGCGCCGAACCAGTCGCACACGCTCGCCGTCGACACGCTCGGCTACGAATGGGACGAAGATCTCGACAACGGCTTCCGGCCGGCCGGCACGATTCAGATGTCGTCCACGTCGGTCTCGGTGCCCGAGCACGTGCAGGACATGGGCAGCACGTATCTGCCCGGCACCGCCACACACCACCTGACGATGTACAAGCACTCGAGCGGCGCGATCGTGTTCGGCGCCGGCACGGTGCAATGGGTGTGGGGCCTCGACACGCACCACGACACCGACAGCGACGTCGGATCGGCGACGCCCGACGCCGACATGCGCCAGGCGACGCTGAACCTGCTCGCCGACATGGGCGTGCAGCCCGCGACGATTCAGAGCGGCTTGATTCCGGGCACCGCGAGCACCGACACCACCGCACCCACGTCGACGATCACCTCGCCGGCAGCAGCGTCGAGCATCGCCGCGGGAACGATCGTCACCGTCTCGGGCACGGCGAGCGACTCGGGCGGCGTCGTCGGCGGCGTCGAGGTCTCGGTCGACGGCGGCGCGTCATGGCGCCGCGCGACGGGCACGACGAGCTGGAGCTACACGTGGGTGCCCGGCGTGCTCGGCACGGCGGCGATCCTCTCGCGCGCGAGCGACGACAGCGGCAACGTCGAGCAGCCGTCCACGCCGACGACGGTGACGATCACGCAGGCCGTCTGCCCCTGCAGCATCTGGACGCCCTCGCTGACCGTGCCGTGGATGGTCGATTCGAACGACGCCGCCGCAGTCGAAGTCGGCGTCAAGTTCAGGACCGACGTCGGCGGCATCGTCAACGGCGTGCGCTTCTACAAGGCGGCGACGAATACCGGCACGCACACCGGCCATCTCTGGACCAGCAACGGCACGCTGCTCGGGACGCTGACCTTCAGCGGCGAGTCGGCGTCCGGGTGGCAGCAGGCGAACTTCGCGAGCCAGATCGTCATCCAGCCGAACACCACCTATGTGGCGTCGTACTTCGCGCCGAACGGGCACTACTCCGACGACCAGTACTACCTGGGACGCGCCGGCGTCGACCAGTGGCCGCTGCACGCGCTCAAGAGCGGCGTCGACGGACCGAACGGCGTCTTCAACTACGGCGCGAGCGGCTTCCCCGCCGGCACCTGGTTCTCGGACAGCTACAGCGTCGACGTCGTCTTCACGCCGGACCTCACGCCGCCGACGGTGTCGCTGACGGCGCCGGCCAACGGCGCGAGCATCTCCGGCAACGCGGTCACGGTGTCGGCAACGGCGAGCGACAACCTGGGCATCGCCGGCGTCCAGTTCAAGATCGACGGCGCGAACCTCGGTGCGGAAGACACGGCGAGCCCGTACAGCATCAGCTGGAACTCGAACCTGACGTCGAACGGCACGCACACGCTGACGGCGGTCGCGCGCGATTCGGCCGGGAACCTGACGACCTCGGCGCCGGTGAGCGTGACGGTGTTCAACGTGGACACGACGCCGCCGACCGTCTCCATCAGCGCTCCCGTGAACACGGCGACGGTGCGCGGCGCGGTGAACGTCACCGCGGCCGCCGCCGACAACCAGGGCGTCATCGGCGTCCAGTTCCTCGTCGACGGCGCCACCTACGGCGCCGAGGTGACGAGCCCGCCGTACACGATCTCGTGGGACACGACCGGCCTCGTGAACAATTCGACGCACACCGTCAGCGCGCGCGCGCGCGACGGATCGGGCAATCAGACGACGTCGGCCGCGAACACCGTGACGATCTCGAACCCGACCGCCGGCGCGCCGGCGATGGACGCGGTCGTCTGGACCGATCAGCCGAACACGCAGACGACGGTCACGTCGCCCGCGTTCTCGACGGTTGCCAGCAACGAGCTCGTGCTCGCGTTCATCTCCGCCGACTATCTCGGCGGCACGAACACGAGCATCACCGGCGTCACGGGCGCCGGCCTGACGTGGGCGCTGGTCGGCCGCACGAACGTGCAGGCCGGCTCGAGCGAGATCTGGCGCGCCTTCGCGCCGTCGCCGCTCAGCAACGTGACGGTGACCGCGACGATGTCGCAGGCCGTCGACTCGATGCTCACGGTCGTCAGCTTCTCGAACGTCGACACGTCGGGCACGAACGGATCCGGCGCGATCGGCGCGACCAAGAGCGCCAACGCGATCAGCGGCGCGCCGACCGCCACGCTCGTGACGACGGCCAACAACTCGTGGGTGTTCGGCGTCGGCAACGACTACGACAACGCGCTCGCGCGCACGCCTGGAGCGAACCAGGTGCTCATGCACACCTACTTCCCGCCCGTCGGCGACACCTACTGGGTGCAGCGCATGCTGACGCCGACGGCGGCGGCGGGCACGAGCGTCACGCTGAACGACACGGCGCCGACGACGGATCGCTACAACTGGTTCATCGCGGAGATCAAGCCGCTCAGCGTGCCCGATACGACGCCGCCGACCGTGTCGGTGACGGCGCCGGCGGGCGGCACGACCGTCTCCGGCGCGAGCGTCGCCGTGTCGGCATCGGCGAGCGACAACGTCTCGGTCGCCGGCGTGCAGTTCCAGCTCGATGGCGCGAACCTCGGCGCGGAGGACACCGCAAGCCCGTATTCGGTGACGTGGAACACGACCACGGCTGCCAACGGCAGCCACCAGCTGACGGCCATCGCGCGCGACTCGTCGGGCAATACGGCGACGTCCGCGATCGTCAGCGTCACGGTGAGCAACGACACGACGGCGCCGACGGTGTCGATCACGGCGCCGGCCGCCGGATCGACCGTGTCCGGCAACGTGGCCGTGTCGGCCAACGCGTCGGACAACGTTGCCGTCGTCGGCGTCCAGTTCAAGGTGGACGGCGCGAACCTCGGCGCGGAGATCACGGCGAGCCCGTACTCGCTGACGTGGAACACGCTCGCGCAGACGGCGAACGGCGTCCACACGCTGACGGCCGTCGCGCGCGACGCCGCCGGCAACTCGACGACGTCGGCGGCCGTGAGCGTCACCGTGAACAACGTCGACGGCACGCCGCCCACGGTATCGATGACGGCGCCGGCCAGCGGCGCGACGGTCGCGGGGACGAGCGTCACGGTCTCGGCGACGGCGTCCGACAACGTCGCGGTGCTGGGCGTCCAGTTCCAGTTGGACGGCGCGAACCTCGGCGCCGAGGACACGGCGAGCCCGTACTCGATCACGTGGAACACGACCGGCGTCGCCAACGGCGCGCATACGCTGAGCGCGATCGCGCGCGACGGCGCCGGCAACACGGCAACGTCGTCGGTGAGCGTGACGGTCAACAACGATCTGACCGCGCCGACGGTGTCGATGACGGCGCCCGCTGACGGTTCGACGGTGAGCGGATCGGCCGTGACGGTCTCGGCGACGGCGAGCGACAACGTGGGCGTCGTCGGCGTGCAGTTCCTCGTGGACGGCGCGGCGGCCGGCGCGGAGGTGACCGCGGCGCCTTACACGATCGCGTGGAACTCGGTGAGCGTCGCCAACGGCACCCATACGCTGTCGGCTCGCGCCCGTGACGCTGCGGGCAACCAGACGACCTCGACGGCCGTTTCGGTGACGGTGTCGAACGTCGCGTCCGGGCCGCCGGTGATCGACGCGGTCAAGTCGGTGAACCGATCGAACAACGCGACGACGCTGGTATCCGGCGCCTTCTCGACGACGTCGGCCAACGAGCTGCTCGTCGCATTCATCTCGGCCGACTACCTTGGAGGCGCGAACACGACCGTGACCGGCGTCGCCGGCGCGGGCCTGACGTGGGTGCTCGTGAAGCGGACGAACGTGCAGAGCGGTTCGTCGGAAATCTGGCGCGCGTTCGCGCCGACCACGCTCGCGAGCGTGAGCGTCACGGCCACGCTGTCGAAGTCGGTTGCCGGCTCGATGACGGTCGTCAGCTTCTCGAACGTCGATACGTCCGGCACCAGCGGGTCGGGCGCGATCGGGGCGACGGCGGGCACGAACTCCGCGGGCGGGCCGCCGAGCGCGACGCTCGTGACGACGCGCAACAACTCGCTCGTGTTCGGGGTCGGCAACGACTTCGACGCCGCGATCGCGCGCACGCTGGGACCGAATCAGACGATGGTCAACCAGTACCTGGCGACGATCGGCGACACCTATTGGGTGCAGCGGACGACGACGGCGGTCGCGGCAAGCGGGACGAGCGTCACGCTCAACGACACGGCGCCGACCGGCGATCGTTACAACTTCAGCATCTGCGAGATCAAAGGGCCGCTGCAGTAAACAACCGCGTGAGCCGCGCCGGCCCTGCGCCGGCGCGGCCCGACGCGTCACCTCGCATCCAACTCACTCACTCTCGCACGCCGCTCCCTCGTATCAACCTGGTTTCAACCTGGTTTCAACCTGGTTCTAACCTGGTTCTAACCTGGTAGAAACCTGGAAAGAACCTGGAAGGAACCTGGTAGCTGATGGCCGCGCGCTCGCCGGTCGCGCGTGGCTCATCACGGGTCACGAAGGTCGGGACCTGTATACCGGCGTACGGATACCTGCGTACCAAATGCGTATACTCCGTATCGTTTTTACTCGGGATGTGACGGTTTTCTAGGGAGGCCAGGAACGTAATTTTCGAGTCAAATACTGTCGAGACAGAGGTTTAGGTGGTTTGGACCACCTCAGGTATAGATCTTGTATCAAGAAGGGCGCGCGACCACTACCGGTTGCACGCTCTCAGGGGACCAACGGGATGTCGTCAAAAATCATGGTCGTCACCGGCGACGAACAGCGGCGCAGCGTCCTGCTCGAAACACTGAACGGTGCGGGCTACGTGGTGAGCGGCGCTGCGACGTTCGAAGAAGCCAAGGAGCTTCTCGAGAGACGGTCGCCGGACCTCGTGATCGCGGACGAGCGCCTCGGCCCGTTCAACGGGCTGCACGTGATCGTCGTGGGCCGCGCGCACTATCCGCGCATGAAGGCGATCGTCACGAGCCGCGTGAAGGACGAAGGCCTCGAGAACGACGCGAAGCGCCTGAACGTTCAGTGCCTGGTGCAGCCGTCGGCCGCCGCCGACTGGCTCGAACCGATTTCGCGCACGCTCGAAACCATCCACTGAGGCCGGCGCCGCCACAGGCGCCGCCGTCCCCGTACAGCAGAAAGTCCGCCGCGAGGCGGACTTTCGCATTTCAGCGCCTGATTCTCCTCGCGTCAGCGCCGTGACGCGCGGCCGCGCAACCCGCTCCAGAGCGTCGGCCGCCCGGGAATGATGTGGTCCACCGGCGTCGCGGCGAGCCGCAGCGGCGAAGCGGGGGCCGCCGCCGGCTCGGGCCTCGGCGCGAGCTGCGCGATCACGTGGGGCGCGGCGACCGCCCGTCCGCCGTGCCGCAGCACGATCCGCTCCGCCACCCCTTTCAGCTCGCGGACATTCCCCGGCCACTCGTGCGTCTGCAGCGCGCCCATGCCGTCGGTGGTCAGCTCCGGCGGCACGACGTTGTGCTGCGCGCTGAGCGTCTGCACGAAATGCTCCCACAGGATCGGCACGTCCTCGCGCCGCTCCCGCAGCGACGGGATCACGAGGTGGACGACGTTCAGCCGGTAGAAGAGGTCGTCGCTGAACTCTCTCCGCACCGCGCGGTCGTACAGATCGCAGCTCGAGGTCGAGACGATCCGCGTCGGAGGGATGGGAGGCTGATCGGGCGGTGCGTCGGCGCGGACGTCGCCGCTGTCCAGAAATCGGAGCAGCAGCTTCTGGATCCGCGGCGACATCTCCGCCGCTTCGTCGAGGACGACGGTCCCGCCCTTGGCGAGCGCCAGGAGGCCGCGCGACGCGTCGCGCGCGTCCGCGCCCGCTTTCGCGGGTCCAAACAACTCCGATTCGAGAAGGGCCTCGGGAAGGCTGCAGGAGACCGGAACGATCGGCCGCTGGCTGCGCCCGCTCCGCTCGTGGATCACCCGCGCGAGCAGCGTCTTGCCGGCGCCGCGCTCGCCACTGATGAGAATCCGCGCGTCCGATGCAGCGACGGCCGCGGCTTCCTCGACGAGCTCCGCAACGACAACACTCCTCCCAAGGAATTTCTGAGAGTCCATCGGGCTCCTGCGAGAATCCGTCGTTTGTACGAGGGGGATGTCGGTGAAATTAATAGTTCGGCGCGCTGCAGAAGTCAATAACAATACGCGCCGAATTTCGCAGAGTTTAGCGTCGCGCTCGGTGCGGCGCCGCTCGTGGCGACGCCACCGCGCCGAGCCGCGACCCGAGGTCTAACGCATGCGCGACGAGATGACGTTCCGCCGGAGCAGCGACGCGAGCGCGAGAAGCACCGTGGCGGTGAGAATCGCCTCGGCGCGCACGTCCAGGTGAAACCAGGTCGTCGACGGCAGCATCCGGCTCCCATACGCCGCCGCCGACATCGTCGATGCAAAAAGGATCGTCTTCACGAAACCCCCACCCCGAAAGTTGAATTAGAAAGTCGGTGACGGGGTATATCGCAAGCGCGCTGCCACACCCCACGATTCGGAGCGGTGGACGGCGCGTCATGGAACTCCTTGCAAAGCAGCGGATTAGGGCGTCTGCATCGCGGAATCACGTACCGGCCGCCGGCGCGCTGCACAGAATGACGCGCTAGGTGCAGACTTTTCTCTGCTGTGGGCACTGAAGTGGCGGAAACGGGCTCAGTTCAGCGAGCCGAGCGAATCGACGATCCACCGCCAGTGGCGCATCGCGTCGGCGCCGTCCGTCGACACTTCGGCGCCGCAGAGGGTTTCGCCGTCGTGGCTCGCCGCCGTCCACCGCGGCTTGATCGGGACCGAGACGCCGAGCGTCGGGAAGCCAATCTCGAGCGACGAGCGTCCGATGCCGACCGACCGCGGGAGCTTGAGGCGCATGCCGCCGTAGCTCAACTCGACGACGCGCGCGGAAGTCTTCTTCACCGTCGCCGGCAGCTCCGCGCGCCGGCGCGGCCAGGCGCGCTCGCAGTCGGGATCGCGCGGCAGGCGGCCAGCGAGCAGCGCCGAGACCGCGTCCCTTAGCTGGCCGCTCTGAATCGGCTTGGCCACGAAGGACGCGCGGAACAGCGTGACGTCGGCGCTCAGATCCGATGGTTCTGCGGTAATCACGACCGGCAGGTCAGGATCGACGGCGCGGAGCCGCAGGAGCAGGTGCAGGCCGTTGTAGGCGCCGAGGCGGAGCGCCGCGACGAGGAGATCGGGACGCTGGGCACTCGCGTGGCGAAGCGTGTCCTTGAACGAATCAACCCACGCGACGCGGTGACCGTCCGCCGCCAACGCCTCTTCCGCGACCAGTGCCGGCGTCCTGTCCGCTTCTACGAGCAGGATGCGATGCGCCATGACCCCTTTGTGTCCGATGAATCGAACGTACGCGTCGGCGTCGGCCGGTCGCGAATGGACTTCGCGTACCGCGACGAGAGGCAAGTTGCATACCGCGAAGGCAAAAACCGTAAGTTTCGCAGCAGCGACTGATAAATGGCGTAGCGCGCGCGAATCACACCGCAACGCGCGACTCATTTTTGCGACGCGCCGTCCACCCGGTCCGACAATATTCTGCCGGGGCACCGACCTTTCGTCGGTTCCGACACGCCGCGGACGCGGCTCAGGGCGCGAGCGCGAGCAGGACGTTGCCCGGCCGCAGGCCGAACGCGCCGTAGCCGGAGCTGACGTAGAGCCGGCCGCCGGCGACGACCGGCGCCGGACCGCTCATCGATCCACCTTTCGCGCGGACGCCGTTGACCGTCCTGAACTCGCGGCTCGTGTCGAACTGCCAGACGACCGATCCGTCCTTCGTCGAATGGGCGCGGAGCACGCCGTCGTTCGACGGCGAGAAGACGATGCCGGGAATCGCCGTCACCGCGGAGAACAGCGCACCGCTGCAGGCGCGGCTCGCCTTCCCGCACGGCAGCGGATCGGCCGGCGGCGCGAGCCACGCGCGCGATCCGTGCGACAGATCGATCGCGTGCAGGCCGCCGGGCGCCGGGTTGTAGATCTCCGCGACCGGCACGTACGCGCGTTCGCCGTCGACGGCGATGCCCCATTGAACGCCGCCGAGCCCGCTGCCGCCGCCGGCGCGATAGCGCCAGACCTGCTGCCCCTGCCGATCGGGATCGAGCGCGAAGACGACGCCCGATTTCTGGCCCGCGACGATCAGCTGCCGCCCGGTCGGAAGCGTCGCGAGCACCGGCGACGCGCCGAAGTCGAAGTCGGGCCCCGGCCGCTCGCCGCAGTTGACGTCGCCCGGGACGCAGCCGAACACATCCGGCGTCGCGGCCGCCATCGGGCGGGACCACCGGAGACGCCCGGTTTTCAGATCGAAGGCGACAATCGCGTCGGCCGTCGGCTGCGCGGCGCCGCTGTAGGTGTTGCCGGTGCCGACATACACCGCGCCCCGGGCGAGATCGACGGTCGGCGCCGACCAGATCGCGGCGCCCGCCGGGCCGCGAAGCTCGGTCCCGTCCGCGTACGCACGGAGCAGCCGCGGCGGCTCGGCGATCGTGTACGACTTCCAGATCACGTCGCCCGTGCGGACGTCGAGCGCCACGAGGCTGCCGCGAAACGTGCAGCAGGAGTAGCCCGGCGGCCGGCCGCCTTCCTCGTACGACGAGATGGGCACGAGCAAACGATCGCCGACGAGCGCCGGCGCACCGGTCAATCGCACGAGCGGGTGCTCTTCCACCTTGCGAGTCCACAGCAGCCGGCCAGCCGCCGCGTCGAGCGCGTAGACGAACCCTTGTTGATCGGAGAAGTACGCGGAGTAGGCGCGCCGCCGGCCGCTGCCGCCGCGAGGCCCGATCGAGATCGATGCGCGCACGCCTCCGCGCGCGGCGAACGTCCAGACGATGCAGCCGCTCGCCGCATCGAGCGCGTACACGATGCCGTTCTGGCTCCCGACGAACAGGCGCCCGCCGGCGACGGTCGGCTGCGCCCACGCCGACGTCGTGTCGGGAAAGCCAAACGCCCACACGAGATGAAGTCTGGGAACATCGGCCGCCGTCAGGCCGGCCTGCGCCGATGTCTGGAAGTGGGTGTTCTCGAGCGCGGCGCCCCAGCCGTTCCAGATCGGCATCGCGGCGACATCGCCCATCGGCCTCCGTGTGCCGCAGAGGCCCGTGGTCGTCCCGGCGACGGTGCCGCGCAGCGTGCGCCCGGTGAGGAACTCCGCGAGGGCGCGGCGCTCGTCGCCGCTCAAGGCGAGCCCCTGATACCGCATCGATCCCGACGTCAGCGCGTCGAGGATCGCGCGGGGCGAGCGCCCGGCGAGCGCATCGACCGACGGCGCGCGCGGATCGCCGCCGTCGTGGCACGAGGCACACGCACGATCGAAGAGCGCCGCGGCGTCGATCGCCTGCCGTGCGCGCTCTTGCCGGCTCGAGATGGACTCTGACGAGATCGCGACGAGCAGGACCGCGATCGCCGCGCGCAGTCGGATACCTCCGGATGGCGCGTGCAAGAGATCAGATGCGGTTCGCGTGGAGCGAGACGGCTGGATTCTCTAGGCGAGCTTCACATTTTCGCCGCGCGGTCCCTTCGGGCCCTGGCCCTTGTCGAACGTCACCTGCTGGCCCTCGCGGAGCTGGTCGAAGGGCGTCTGGCAGCTCGATTGGTGGAAGAAGTATTCGCCGCCGTCGTTCGCCGCGATGAACCCGAAGCCCTTGTCGTGCACCAGCCGCTTGATCGTACCGCTTGTCGCCATGTCGTCTCCTCGACTGTCTGTCGTGCGCTGACGTCCAGCGCCCCCCAATCATAGCGGGTTCGCCGCAGCCCAGCTCGAATTTCTCGACCAAGCGCTACCATGAGCCCATGGGCGCACCCGCGATTCGTATCGAGCAGCTCGGCAAACGCTACCGCCGGGTCACCGCCCTGCGCGACGTGTCGCTGGAGGTGGCTTCGGGCGAGGTGTTCGGGTTCCTCGGCCTGAACGGCGCGGGAAAGACCACGACCATCCGGATCCTGCTCGATCTGGTGCGGCCGACGACCGGGCGCGCGTTCATCTTCGGCCTCGACTGCCAGACGCAGGGCCTCGACGTCCGCGCGCAGCTGGGCTACCTGCCGGGCGAGCCGGGGCTCTACGGCGACATGACCGGCGAGGCGACGCTGGATCTGCTGGCGGGGCTCGCGCGATTCCCGGTCGATCCGCGCTGGCGGCGATCGCTCGTGGATCGTCTGGAGCTCGCGGCGGCCGATCTGAAGCGTCCGCTGCGCGAGTACAGCACCGGGATGAAGCGGAAGCTCGGGATCGTGCAGGCGTGCCAGTCGGACGCGCCGCTGCTCGTGCTCGACGAGCCGACCGAGGGGCTCGACCCGTTGATGCAGGACGTCTTCTACGCGCTCGTCGCAGAGCTGCGCGCGCGCGGGCGGACGGTCTTCATGTCGTCCCACGTGCTGCCGGAAGTGGAGCGCATCTGCGATCGGATCGGGCTGGTGCGCAGCGGCGAGCTCGTGCTCGTCTCGACCGTCGCGGATCTGCGGAGCCTTGCGGGACGGCGCGTGCGCGCGTCGTTCGCCGAGTCCGTTGCGCCGCCGACGGCGTGGCCGGACGGCTGCGACGTGATTGCGGTGTCGCCGACGCTGTGGGACCTGCGCGTGCGCGGGCCGCTCGGGCCGATCGTCGCGCGGCTCGCCGCGCTGCCCGTCGCCGATCTCGACGTGCAGATGCCGCACCTCGAGGAGATCCTGAAGACGTACTACGCCGACTCGCCCGCCGCATGACGACGCCGACGCTGACGCTCGCCGCGCACTCGCTCCGCCGCATCCGCCCGATCGTCGTCGGGATGGCGATCGTGCTCGGCGGCTTCCAGTTCCTGCTCACGCAGGTGGCCGTGTTCCTGATGCGCAATCGCGCGTTCGGGATGCTCGCATCGCTCGTGCCGGACTTCATCCGCTCGCTCGCCGGGCCGTCGATGGTCGCCTTCATGTCGTTCGGCGGCGTCGTGTCGCTCGGCTACTTCCATCCGATCGTCCTCGCGTCGCTCGTCGGCCTCGCGATCGCCGTCGCCACCGAGCCGGCGGCGGAAGCGGAGACGCGCTTCGGCGATCTGCTGCTGGCGCGTCCGGTGGCGCGCCATCAGGTCATCACGCGCACGGTGATCGTCCTGACGGCCGTCGTTGCGGCACTGCTGCTGGTGATGACGTCGGCGACGTGGGGCGGCCTCGCGTGCTGCACGCCGGCGACGGCCGCGCGTCCGACGTTCGCGTTGATCCGCTCGCTCGCGGTGACGCTCGGAGCGATCGTGCTGTGCTGGGGCGGCATCGCGCTGGCCGTGGGCGCGGCGGCGCGGCGCCGCGCGACCGCGGTCGGGATCACCGCGGTTGCGGCGCTCGCGTCCTATCTGCTCGATTACCTCGGGCGCGTGTGGGATCCGGCGCGGTTCGCGAGCCGGCTGTCGCCGTTTCACTACTTCGAGCCGATGGCGCTCCTGACGGGAGGGGCGCTCAGCGGCTCGAACGTCGGCGTGCTGCTGGCCGTCGCAGCGGCGGGCACGGCCGCCGGCTACGCAATCTTCGCGCGGCGCGATCTCTGACGGACGGCGTCAGTCCCGCTGCTGCGGCGACTTGGTGACGGTCATCTCGCTCAGCATCTGGCTGTCCACCGAGTACTCGGTGAACGGCTGGTACATCTCGTCCCAGCTCTGCTCCGACCAGTAGACTTCCTTTTCCGGCGCCGGATTCCACTTGTTTCGCGGCGAGTTGTCGTAGAAGCCGATGCCGAGGATCTTGCTCCCGGCGGGGATGTGCAGCGGCTCCTCGAGCTCGTACTGGATCTGCCAGTTGAAGTCGAACTTCGGCACGTCGAGGATCGTCTGCTCGCGGCCGTCGGGGTAGACGATCACCCACTTCAGGCTCTTGCCGCGCAGATGCATGTGCGGCGACATCGCGTAGAGGGTGATGTCCTCGGTGACCGGCGTGATGCCGGTCAGCGACCACGCCTCCGAGTACGGCGGGATGTTCGGGGTCTTGCCGCGCCGGCGCGTGCTGCCCTCGTCCGCCGTGTACTCCACCTCTTTTCCTTCCGCGCGATAGAGCGACAACCCGCCTTTCGTCGTCGCGAGCGGATCGCCCGCCTGGCGGATCAGGAGCTCGTGCGTCACCGGCGCCTTGTTGAACCAGATGCCGAGGCGCGTGCGATCTTTTTCGGGCTTGCCGGTCGGGTTGTAGTGGAGCTGCCAGTTGATGTACTTGCCGGCGGGAATCCGCTTGCCGATGTCGGCGCGGTGCGAGTCGACGCCGCGGCCCGGCACCCACGACAGGAGCTTGTTCGCGCCCGGCAGCGCCGTGTCGTTCGTGTTCACGCGCGCGGCGGCGACGGCCGCGCCGTCGCCCGCGCGATCGGTCGCCGGCTTGCCGTTCGGCAGCACGAGGCGGCCGTCGACGATCGTCGCTCCTTCTGGAATGTCGACGACGAAGACGCCGGCGTGGTGCACGACGGCGCGGTTGCCCGGACGGATCTCGAGCGTCTCGGCGAACCGGTCCTCGGCGAACGGAACCTTCGAGTAGAACATCTGCACGCCGAGCTCGCCCTCGGCGGGAATCGAGAACTCCACCGGCATCTCGAGGATGTAGTCCGGCTCGCGGCCGGCGGTCCACCCTTCGGCGAATTTCGGGAGCGGCGGCAGATCGGCGTCGCTGCCCTTCGGCGCGCCGCCGTCGACCCACGCGACGAGCGTGGCGATCTGCGCCTCCGAGAGGCTGCGGTCGTTGCGCATCTTGAGCGTGTGCGCGGGGTCGGCGAACCACGGCGGCATCTCGCGCGACACGACTTTGTTCTTGATCACCTTCGCCCAGGGCCGCACGTCCTCGTACGAAGTGAGCGTCATCGGCGCCACCTCGCCCGTGCGGTGGCAGCTCGCGCACTTCTCGAACACGATCGGCGCGACGTCCTTCGTGAACGTCGGCACGGCGCCCGCGGGCGCAGGGCTCGCATCGACGCCGACGATCGCGGCCGCCAGACCGACGAAGAGGACGAACAGACGCTTCATTCGAGCCTCCGGAATCCCGAGTAGTCTAGCCTACTTCGGCGCCGCGCAGGACGCCGCGACGTCGGTCACCGAGGTGATGTTGAGCCGGGCGACCGGCGTCGCCTTGATGTAGAGCCCCTTCACGATCACCGTGCGATCCTTGTGCGCCGGCAGGTTGAACTCGGAGACGCCGATCAGCCTGAACTCGTTGCGGCCGGCGGGCGGCGTCTTCGGGATGTCTTTGGCGGCCGGGGCGTTCGCATTGCTCGGCACCGGGTCGGTGGCCGCCGTCAGCGTCCACGTGTTCGCCGAGGCTTCCTTGAGACACCCGGTCACGCTGACGATGTCGACCTTAGCCGAGGGCGCCGCCTGCGCGCCGAGCGCAGCAGCGATCAGGAGCAGTGCGGTCATGGCGTGCGTATCATAGCGCCGGTGCGTCCTCTGTGGCCTTTGTGGCCTTTGTGGATGGGGCTCGTCACAGCCTTTGTGTCCTTGTCAGGCGAAGCATTCGCCCATGACTTCGAGCGGACGCAGGTGACGCTGACCTTCGCGCGCGACGGCGCGTTCGTGCTCGAGATCGCCAACGACGCAGTCTGGCTCGCGCATCGACTTCAGCCGTTCAGCGGCCCGTTCAGCGACCGCATCGTGCTGTTCGTCGACGGCCGGGAGGTGCGGCCGACGTCGGTCGAGTACGTGCCCGGCGATCCGGTCGCGGTGTATCGCCTCCGCGGCCGCGTCGATCCGCACGCCCGGACGCTGCGCTGGTATTACGGCCTGCCGATCGATCCGTATCCGCTGACGATTCGCCGCGCCGACGGACGGATTGTGATGGAAGAAATCGCGGGCGACGCCTGGAGCCGGCCGATCGATCTTGCCGGCCAGTTCCAGGCGCCGCGCGTCACCGCGACGACGGCCGTCGCCGCCGTCGGTGCGCTGCTCTTGATCCCGATCGCCCTGCGCGCGCGATCAGCGCTGCGCGGCCGTTGAGCTCGTGCCGGGCGGTAAGAATTTCTGGATGCGCTGCCCGTAGGTGTCCGCCGCGTACACCGCTCCCTTCGAGTCGACGACGATGCCGTGCACCCAGTCGAACTCGCCAGGGCCCCAGCCCTGCTTTCCCCACATCGCGAGAATCTTGCCGTCCTTCAAGGAGAACTTCAGCACGCGCTCGTCCTTGTGATCCGCAATCCACCCGATGCCGTCGGTGCCCTTGCGCGAGATGTTGACGTCCCACGGGTTCCAGTCGTTGCGGATCTCGCGGATGTAATTCAGGTTCTTGTCGAAGACCTCGAGCCGATGGCCCTCGCGATCGATGATGTACAGGTTCTCGTCCGCGTCGACGGCGAGCTTGTGCGGCAGGTTCCACTCGCCGGGGCCGGTGCCCTTGTCCTGCGGGCCGCCTGCGCCCTTGCCGACCTGCTTTATGAACGTGCCGTTCTTGTCGAACAGCACGACGCGGTTGTTGCCGTAGCCGTCGGTGACGATGATGTTGCCGTTCCGCAGGATCGCGATGCCGGAGGGCAGGTTGAAGTGCGTCGCATCGTTCCCCTTCTCGTTCGTCGTCCCGAGCTGCATGAGGAACTTGTCCAGCTTCGGCGAGAGCTTGACGATGCGGTGCGCGTCGCGCTCGATGACGTAGACGTTGCCGTCCCAGTCGACGCCGCCCGAATGCTGCCACGACGGGTTGATCGTCTTGCCGTTGATCTCCTGATCCGCGCCTGCGAGCAGCAGGTTGCCGTCGCGATCGAAGATCATCACCGGCTTCACGCCGCGGTTGAAGACGTAGATGCGGTCCTGCTGATCGATGGCGAGCCCGGAGATCCCCGGCTGGTTCGTCGGCCCCTGCGCGCTCGCTGCGGGCGGTGCGCCGCCTCTGGCGCGGCGGGCGGCCGCCTGCGCGTCGCGTTCCGCCGGCGGCGGCGGCGCGTCCTTGAGGCCGAAGTACATCCCCGGCGGCAGCTTCGCCCAGTTCGGCACGAGCTTGTAGCCGCCGTCGCCCTGCGCGTGAATGCCGCGCGCGCCCGCGACGAGCGCGCCCGCGAACAGGATCATTGTCAGTCCGCGTCGCATCATCTCCTCCACATCACCAGTCCCGAGCTCAGGCCGACGCGGCGCGCACCGCAAGCGGCGCGGGCTGCTGGTTTGGATTCCTCGCGGCGGACAGCACGGCAAGCGCCGCCGCCGACATCGCCGCGCCGATGAAGAACGCCCAGCGATATTCGCCGGTGGCGACGAACACGCGGCCGCCGAGGAACGGACCGAGAATCGCCGCGGCGCCCCACGCAAGGAGCAGCAGGCCGTAGTTGAAGCCGACGTTCTTCGTGCCGTAGAAATCGGCGCTCGTCGACGCGTAGACCGACAGCTGCGTCCCGTAGCAGTAGTACACGAGGAAGAGGAACGCGTAGAACGTCACGACGTTCTCGCGCAGCAGGAACAGCGCGGGCATCGCAAACGCGGAGACGACGAGCAGCGTGCGGATCGTGTTCAGGCGGCCGAGATGATCCGACAGCCATCCGGAGAACACGCGACCCGACGCGCTGCCGATCGCGCCGACGGTGAGCGCGAACGCCGCGACGGCGGCCGTGTGTCCCGAGGCGCGCGCAAACGGCACGAGCTGGCTGATCACCATCGTCCCGGCCGTCGTCCCCAGCGCGTACGCGATCCAGAGGACCCAGAAGGTCGGCGTCCGGATCATGTCGCGCGCCTGCACGTCGACGCCCGACGTCGTCTTGATCGCGCTCGGCGTCCAGCCTGGCGGCCGATAGCCCGCCGGCGGATTCCGCAGCAGCCAGGTGGAGACGATCGTCATCGCGAAGAAGACGAGCGCGAGAATCTGAAACGTGCTGCGCCAGCCGACCTGCTCGATGAGCGACGAGGCGATCGGTCCGAAGATGCCGGAGCCGGCGCCGTAGCCGCCGACCATCATCCCGACGACGAGACCCCGCTTGTCGGGAAACCATTTCGACCCGACGGCCATCGGGACGACGTAGCCGAAGCCGCTGCCGGTGCCTGCGATCACGCCGGCTGCAACGTAGAACATCGTCAGCGACTGCGTGAAGCTCGCGAGGAAGAACCCGAGGCTGAAGAGCGTGCCGCCGATTGCGGCGACGAGCTTCGGCCCGCGGCGATCCTGAATGTAGCCGGCGACGACGAACCACGCGGTCAGCAGTGAGAGGCCAATCGTAGTGACCCACGAGGTCTGCGCGCGCGTCCAGCCGAACTCTTTCTCGAGCGGCAGCATGAACACGCTCATCGCGTAGAACGTGCCCAGCGCCATGTTCATCATGACGCCGCCGACGACGGGAAGCCAGCGATTGGGTGTGTTCACGGCGCCAGAGTGTACGACAGATCGCGCGAACGCCGCCGACGGATTTAACCGCGGAGCTCGCTGAGACCGCAGAGATGCGCTGCGACCGACGGCTGGCGTCGCCAGCCGTCGCGGCGGCCCGCGTCGCGGGCCGGTCGCACGCCCCCCGCGTCAGAGCGCCGACGACGACGCGGCGGGCGGCGTCAGATACGGTTTCAGCCCGTCGAAGCGGTAGTCGATTTCCGCGATCTGATCGGCAGAAAATGCGAGCGTGCGCGTGCCGCGGGCGCTGCGCGTCGTGGTCGTCTTGAAGATGCCGCGCTTCTTCATCACGTACAGATCGGCGCCGGGGATCTGCTGAGCGAGGTTCCGCATCAGCAGGAAGCGGCCGAACGCGTCGCGCAGCTCGTCGGCGCGGCCGCGCTCGTGCAGATCCCACATCCGCGCCATGAGGTCGGCGTACATCGCGTTGCCCGTGATCACGCCGTCGAGGCCGAGCCGCATCTCGTACAGCCAGCCGACGCCGAACGACGCGCCGAAGACGCGCGTCATCGGCGGGCGCGCCGCCACGAGCGCCTTCATCCGCTCGATGAGCGGCTCGCTCTCCTCCTTCACGTAACCGAGATGCGGGCGCTCGCGCGCGAGCGCGACCATCATCTCGACGCTCGGCGGCAGATCCTTCGCGCCGCCGCTCGTCTGGATGATCACCGGCCGCTTCGTGAGATCACCGAGCGCCTGGAAGTAGGTGCGGTACTCGTCGAGCGACGCCGCGCCGCTCGGCGGCATCGCGATCAGCGCGTCGGGCGCGAGCGCCTCGGCGCGGCGCGCGTACTCGGTCATCTCCGACGCATCGCGCCCCTGCACGCCGAGCACCAGCGCGGCGTTCCTGCCGCGCGTCTTCGCGAGCAGCGCCATCCCGCGCAGCCGCTCCTCCTTCGTCAGGTACGCGACGCTGCTCGATCCCTGCGGCCAGACGATCCCCTGCGCGCCGCAGGCGTCGACGAACCTCGCCTCGCGCGCGAGATCGTCCCAGTCGACGGCGCCCGACTCGGTGAACGGCGTCGAGAGGATCATGAACGCGCCGCGCATCGACGCGGATCCCGGCGGCGCCGCGCCGCGATCCCGCTCGACGCCGCGCGCCTTCGCGTGCAGCGCGGATGCCGGCACCACAGCGGCCGACGCGAGCGCTGCGAGACAGCTCCGGCGCGTCATCGACCTCATGGCACTCCTCCCGGGCGCTGCGGCAGCGCGAAGCTGATGACGAGATCGCCGCCGCGGCGGCCGCGTTCGCCGCCGCCCGACGCGACGGCGACGAACTGCTCGCCGTTGGCCATGTAGGTCGACGGCGACGAGAAGACGCCGGCGCCCGTGTTGAACTTCCACAGCAGATCGCCGCTCTTCGCGTCGTAGGCGAAAAAGTACCCGGCGATGTTGCTGCCGCTGCCGGTGAAGACCAGCCCGCCCGCGGTGACGACCGGCCCCGCCTGCCCGTGGCCGTCGAAATCCTTCTGCCACATCAGCTCGCCCGTCGACGGATCGAACGCGGACAGGTAGCCGCGCGCCGGCCGTCCCGATCCGAGCGGGCTGTCGACGGCGGCGACATACAGCCAGCCGGTCTGCTTCCCGAACGCCACGGGCCCGTAGTTGGCGCCGCCTTCGGTGCCCGGCGCCGCGATCTGGTTCGGCCCCGGCGGCGTGAACTGCGGCACGATCGTCCGCGACGCCAGGCGGTCGGCCGGAATGCTGGTCGGGACGATCGGCGACACCGGCTTCATCTTCTCGCCGCTCGCCGTGTACGGAATCGGCTGCGTCGGCCACGGCTGCTCGCCTTCGCGCGCCGAGGCGGTCGGCACGGCCGTTTCGCGGATCGGATGGATCGGCTGCCCCGTCTCCCGATCGAGGATATAGAGGTAGCCGTTCTTGCTCGCCTCCGCGAGCGCGCGCACGCGCCGGCCGCGCACCTCCATGTCGAACAGCACCGGCTGATTCCCGGAGTCGTAGTCCCAGAGATCGTGGTGCGTCTGCTGGAAGTGCCACTGCAGGCGGCCGTCGGCGAGCGAGAGCGCGAGGATCGAATCAGTGAACAGGTTCGTGCCGATGCGCTTCGTGCTGTCGCCGAACGGATTGCCGACGGCGACATAGATCCGGCCCAGGTCGGGATCGATCGACGGCGTCTCCCAGATGCCGCCGCCGTTGCGCTCGCCGCCGACCCACGTCGGCCCGGCGATCTCCCAGGCCTGATCGCGCTCGTCCTGCGGAATCGTTGTGAAGTGCCAGCGCACGCGGCCGCTCTTCGCGTCCACGGCCAGCACGTGGCCGCCGGGGATGTGGCTTTCGCTGCGCGTGCTGCCGATGTAGAGCGTGCCGTTGTAGTACTGCGGCGCGGTGGTGAACCAGTAGCCGAGCGCGATCGCGGCGGTGACGTCGGGATGGCGCTCCTTGATCACGTCGAGGATCACGCTTGCCTGCCCGTTCTTCCCGAACGTCTTGATCGGCGCGCCGCTCTTCGCATCGAGCGCGAACAGAAACGATCCAGCCGCCGCGTAGATGACGCCGTCGGCGTAGCAGACGCCCCGGTTGCGGAACACGTAGCCGGCTTTCGCGCCGCCGCCGAGGAGCTCGGTGACGTCGAATGTCCAGAGCAGACGGCCGTCCGCCGCGTCGAGCGCGTACACGCTGCCGCGCGAATCGGTCACGTACATCGTCCCGCCGGCGACGACGGGCGTCGTCTGGTTGCTGACGCCGTCGATGACGCCGTGCTGAAACAGCCAGCGCGGCGCGAGCGACGCGACATTGCGCGTGGTGATCTGATCGAGCGGCGAGAAGCGGCTGCCGAAGAGATCGAGGTTGTGCAGCGCCCAGTCGACGTTCTGTCCCGCGGCGCTCGTCGTCCCGATCGCCGCGAGCGCGACGACGAACGCCGAACCCAGAGCGAGAACCAGAACCCGAACCAGAACCAGAACCAGAACCCGAACGAGAACCGGAACCCTGAACGGTGAACGCTGAACGCTGAACGCACGCATGCGCCGCGCATTATAATTCGCGGCCCCGATGTTTACGCTGGCGACCGTCGTCCCCTGGGGACGCGCCTTCGACGAGTACCGCCGCATGTTCGCGCTCACCGACGCCGACGCCGCCGGCCGCGTGCTCGGCTGCGCGGACGGCCCGGCGAGCTTCAACGCCGGCGCGACGCGCCTCGGGTGGCGCGTCACCTCCTGCGATCCGCTCTACCGCTGCGACGCGGACGGGATTCGCGCGCGCATCGCGGCGACCTTCGACGAGGTGATCGATCAGACGCGGCGTAACGCCGGCGAATTCATCTGGGACGCGAACATTCCGTCCGTCGATGCGCTCGCGCGGCTGCGCGCAGGCGCGATGGACGCCTTCCTCGCCGACTTCCCGCGCGGCGCCGCCGAGGGGCGCTACGTGGACGCGGAGCTGCCGACGCTGCCGTTCGCCGACGGCGAGTTCGATCTCGCCGTCTGCTCGCACTTCCTGTTTCTCTACTCGGCGCAGCTCGACGCCGGCTTCCACGCGGCCTCCGCGCGCGAGCTCGCCCGCGTGGCGCACGAAGTGAGGATCTTTCCGCTGATCGCGCTCGGCGGGGCGCCGTCGCCGCACGTCGGGCCGATCGCCGACGCGCTCGGCCGCGACGGCTTCGACGTGCAGATCGAGCGGGTGCCCTACGAGTTCGCGCGCGGCGGCAATCGGATGATGCGGATCACTCGATCTTCGTAGCGCGCTGGTCGCGGCCGTTCTGGTGCAGCACGACCGCCGTCGCCTTGCCTGCCGCGTCGGACTCGAACGTGAGCTGCGCGTCGACGACCTTCAGGAAGAACCGCGTGTTGCTCTCGGGGAAGATCTCGAACGCCGGCTGCCCGGTGAGCTGCGCGAACAGATGGCTGTCCGAGCGCGTGATCGTCAGCACCACGGCCGGCGCGAACTGGTATCGGCCGGCATAGGTCTCGTAGAGCTTCGGATCGACCGCGACCTCGGTGTGGACGGCAGGCGCCGTGAGCGCGAGCAGCGGCAGCTCGGGATCGAGCAGATGGCGCCCGATGTCGTCGGGCCCCGCGGCCGTTCCGGCGTTCGTCAGCACGACGACGCCGGCGCGCGCCGCCGGGTCGAAGCCGATGAAGGTGCGATACCCAGCGGTGCCGCCGTTGTGCCACACGATCTCGCGCCCGTGCGCCCTGAGCACGTGCCAGCCGAGCGCGATCTGCAGGTTGTCCACGCCCGTGGGCCGCCGCACGTCGAGCATCGACGCCATCGCGCGCGCGAGCGGCGTCGCGGTGTAGCCGAGATTCGCCGCGAGGAACGTCAGCAGATCGTTGGTCGACGATCGCAGCGCGCCGGCGCCGGCGAGCGTCGGAAGATCCCAGTTGGCGACGGGCTCGAGCGTCGCGCCGTGGCCGCCCGCGAGCCGCCCCTTCTGCTCGGGCGAGAGCGCGATCGACGTGCTCGTCATGCCGAGCGGCGCCGTGATCCGCGCGCGCACGAGCGACGCGTAGTCCATCTGCGCGCGCAGCGCCAGCACGTGCCCGAGCAGGCCGCCGCCGAGGTTCGAGTACTCGTACTGCGCGCCCGCGTCGCGCGCCGGCTGATAGGACGACAGGAACTGATACAGCTGCTCCTCCGAATAGTCGGCGTACGGGTTCGCCGCGTCGCGCGGCTTCATGTTCGCCGGCAGCCGCGGCAGCCCCGACGTATGCGTTGCCAGATCCTGCAGCGTGATCGCGCGGCCGCGCTCGGCCATCTTCACGGTTGCCGGCAGATACTTCGACACGGGATCGGACAGCGACACGTCGCCGCGCTGCACGGCGTCGGCGAGCAGCAGCGAGGTGAACACCTTGGTGATCGATCCGATCTCGAAGATCGTGTCGCCGTCCGGCGCGCGCGCGTCGTCCTTCGCGAGCCGTCCGTACGAGACGATGCGGCGCCCCGACGGCTCGATCACGCCGGCGACGATGCCCACGCTCTGCCGCTGCGCGTCGACGCGCTCGACGAGGATGCGGCGAATCCCGGCGTCCGGCGCGATCGGCGAGGCGGTCTGCCCCGCGGCGGCCAGTTCGATCGCGATCGACGCGAACGCGACGGCGATGAGCGTCGCTTTCATATCACCTTCCGCTGCGCGCCTTCCGGCGCGAGGCGAACGAGTGTTTCCGTGCCCATCAGCCTCACGCCCTTCGTCTCCGGCAGGAGCCACACCGTCGCGCCGGCGAGCAGCGAGAACGGCGCGGCGAGCGCGATGCCCGCGCCGAAGGTCGAGCGCGCGGCGACGACGCCGATGACGACCGGCGCGAGGAACTGCACGCCGCGCGCGACGTTGTAGATGATGCCGAGCGCCGCCGCGCGCACCTCGGTCGGGAAGACTTCGTTGATGAGCGGACCGATGCAGCCCCAGTTGCCCTCGCCGATCCCGACGAGAAACATGAACGCGAACAGCGTCGGCGTGTAGCCGCCGGCCAGATCCCAGCCGAGCGTCACCATCAAGAGGCCGACCGCCTTGACGATCGCGAACGCGGTGAAGCTCGGACGCCGCCCGAAACGATCGCTCGCCGATCCGAAAATCAGATAGCCGGCGATCGATCCGAGTTGATCCATCAGCAGCAGCCACGCGACGTCGCCGAGCGACAGGCCGCGCGTCTCGTGCAGATACGTCGGCAGCCAGATCGTCTTGAACCAGTAGGCCGCCATGTTCATCGTCGTGACGGTGAAGGCGAGCGCGGTCGTCCTGCGCAGCGCGGGCGCGAGCATGCGGCCGAGCGCGGCAGCGTAGCCGAGGCGGCTGCTGATGCCGGCGCGCACGCTCGCGAGCCAGACGTCCGATTCCGGCATCTGCCGCCGGATGAAGACGACGACGAGCGCCGGCGCCGCCGACGCCATGAACGCGAGCCGCCAGCCGATCACGGGCGCGAGCAGGTTGCCGACCATCGTCGCGAAGAAGCGCGCGAACGCGGAGCCGCTCTGCAGGTACGAGCCGTACCGGCCGCGGACGTGCGGCGGCACCGTCTCGCCGACCAGCGCGTGCGCGACCGCCCACTCGCCGCCGACGCCGATGCCCGTCACCGCGCGCGCGGCGAGCAGCGTCCAGAAGCCGGCCGCGAGCCCCGACGCGAGCGTGCCGACGCTGTAGACGAGGATCGTGATCATCAGCAGCGGCTTGCGGCCGTAGCGATCGGCCAGCGCCCCGCCGACGAGGCCGCCGACGGCGGTGAACGCGAGCGCCGTGCCGAGCAGGACGCCGACCTGATCGCGCGAGAGCGCGAGATCCTTCACGAGCGACGTCGACGCGACGATGAAGCTGAGAAGCAGCAGATCGTAGAAGTCGAAGATCCAGCCGATGAACGAGAAGGCGAGAATCTTCCGGTGAATCGGCAGGACCGCGCGGCTGTCGCTGAGGAGGGCCATCGGGAGGCCCTATGTTAAGGTAACGCCGCGACCGATGACAGCAGAACCCGGCGTCGTGGCGCGGGCCGCGCTCGCGCTCACCGACTGGGCCGAACGCTGGGTGCCCGACGCGTTCATCTTCGCGCTGCTCGCGACGTTTCTCGTGCTCGGCGCCGCCGCGTCGACGACCGGATCGACGATCGCGGAGATCGTCGACGCGTGGGGCCGCGGCTTCTGGGAGCTGATTCCGTTCACGCTCCAGATGTCGCTCATCATCATCACCGGCCACGTGCTCGCGACCTCCCCGCCGATGGGCCGCGTCATCCGCGCCATCGCGGGGTGGCCGCGCTCGCCGCGCGGCGCCGTGGCGCTCGTCACCGCGTTCACGCTCGCCGCGTCCTGGATCAACTGGGGGTTCAGCCTCGTCTTCGGGGCGGTGCTGGCGATCGAGGTCGCGCGGCGCGTGGAGGGCGTCGATTACCGGGCGCTCGCGGCGGCAAGCGTCCTCGGCCTCGGCAGCATCTGGGCGCAGGGCCTGAGCGGATCGGCGGCGCTGCAGATGGCGACGCCCGGCGCGCTGCAGCCGCAGATCCGCGACATCGTCGCAGCGGGCGGCGTCGTGCCGGGCGGCATGATCTCGTTCCGCCACACGATCTTTCTCTGGCAGAGCCTCGCGTCTGTCGTCGTCGAGGTGATCGTCGTGACGATGGTGATGTGGCTCGCGACGCCGCCGCCGTCGCGCGCGCGCACGGCGCGTGATCTCGGGATCGATCTGGAACCGTTAGACCGAGAACCACCCGAGAACCGGGACCCTCGAGCTGGGATCCGCGCGCTGCCGCCCGGCCAGCGGCTCGAACACTCGCGCGTGCTGACCTGGCTCGTCGTCGCGCTCGGCGGCACGTATCTCGTGCGCTATTTCTGGCAGGCGGGCGATCCGCTGAGCGCGCTGACGCTGAACGTGCTGAACCTCGCGTTCCTGATGTTCGGCTTCCTGCTGCATGGCACGCCGGCGCGGCTGATGCGGGCGGTGCAGGCGGCGACGCCGGCCGTGTGGGGCGTGATCCTCCAGTTCCCCTTCTACGCCGGCATCGCGGGCGTGATCACCGGCACGCATCTCGGCCGCCAGCTCGCCGACCTTTTCGTGCAGATCTCGACGCGCACGACGTTTCCGCCGCTCGTCGCGCTGTATTCAGCCGTGCTCGGCGTCTTCGTGCCGTCGGGCGGATCGAAGTGGGTGATCGAGGCGCCGTACGTGATGCAGGCGGCGCACGCGCATCGCGTGCACCTCGGGTGGATCGTGTCGGCGTACGATCTCGGCGAGGCGCTGGCGAATCTGTTGCAGCCGTTCTGGATGCTGCCGGTCCTCGGCCTCTTCAAGCTCGCCGCGCGCGACGTGATGGGCTACACGATGGTCGTCTGCCTCGCGCTCACCCCCGTCGTGCTCGTGTTGGTCACCCTGCTCGGCCTGACACTGGGATACCCGCTGTAGTGACGGGGAGAATCACGAAGGCACGAAGATCCACGAAGACACGAAGAAACACCGACCGTGGCGCGGCGGCGCGCTTCGCGCGCCACGCGACGCGAAGCCGGCCGCCGCCGCGCCTCAGCTTTTCGTGTTCTGCGTGCTCTGCGGTTGCTTTTCCGTCGCTATCGCGCGCGCTGCAGCGCCGCGGCGAGATTTTTTTTGGCGGCTTCCGAGTCGGGCTGCAGGCGCACGACCTCGCGGAACTCGCGGATCGCGTCCTCGGTCTTCCCTTGCGCGAGGAGGACGTTGCCGAGATTGTTGTGCGCGTTGGCGTACGACGGGTCGAGGCGCAGCGCCTCGCGGAACGACGCGGCCGCCTCGTCGAGGCGGCGCGCGGCGACGAGCGCCGTCCCCAGGTTGTAGTGCGCCTTCGCCGACTGCGGCTCGAGCGCCGCCGACCGCCGGAAATGCGCGATCGCCAACTCGTGCCGCCCGAGCTCGAGATACAGCATCGCCACGCTGTCGTGCAGCGCCCCATCGTCGGGGTGCTTCTCGATCTCCACCTCGTAGCCGAGCACGTCCTCGGAGGCGACCTTCGGCCGGAAATCGCGGCTCAGGACGTCGAGCGCCGGCTCGTCGCGCGTGAGCACCTGGATCCACAGGTCGCCCATCTCGTCCGATGACCTTTGCCCCCACCGCGCGCGCTTCGGCGGACGCTCCGGGTTGCGCGCATTCGCCGACGAGTTGTCGTACGTGTAGCGCATCGACAGCGTCGTCCCCTTCGGCAGGTGCACCGGCGCGACGAAGCGATAGACGTGCTGCCAGCGGAAGTCCCAGTCGGCGATGTCGATCAGGCGCGTCGTCGATCCGTCGGGCAGCGTCGCGGCGCCGCGGACGTCGCGCGCGCGATAGTGCGCATGCGGCTGCACCGCCTCGACGTCCACGTCGACGGGCAGGACGTACGAGTCGGTGATCACGTAATGCGAATCGCCGGCCGGGATGTCGATGCTCTGGCGGCCGAGGCGCAGCATCGCCGGCGTCCGCGTCGGCGGCTCGTCGCTGAAGTACAGGCCGATCGACGGCGCGACACGCTCCGGCTTACCGCTCGGCTGCATGTGGAGCTCGACGACGAGATCGGTCGTCGGCTCGAGGCGCCACGCGAGCGCCTTCGGCACGAGCGGCGCGACCTGCCCCGGCGTCCAGCCGAGGAAGTGCCCGTCGGGATACTCCGCCGACCGCGCGATCACGCCGTCGTAGCCCGGCGCGGGATCCGCGGCGTCCAGCCGGCGCGACGCCGGCGTCGGATCGACGCGGATGTTCGCGTGGTGCACGACCTTCGCGTTGCCCGGGCGGAATTCGAGGCCGCGCACGAACCGCAGGCGATCCGTGGGAATCGGCATCGCGAAGATGCGGAAGACGTCGGTCCCTTCGGCCGGCAGCGTGTACGGCTCCGCCAGCGTAACGACCAGATCGGGCGTTCCGAGCTGCCAGCCTTCGGGCCACACGCGCGCCGGCGGCAGATCGCCCGCGTTACCTTCCGCGGCGCCCTCGTCGGCCCATTGCCGCAGCAGCCGGATCTCCGCGTCGCTGAGCGGATGCTGGCCGACGAACGGACCGTCGGAGGGATCGGCCTTCCACGGCGGCATCAGCCGCCGGCTCGCCACGTCGGCGATCTGCGCCGCGCGGCGCTTGACGTCGGCGTAGCTGGTGAGGCTGAAGGGCGCCGAGCCGCCGGCGTGGTGGCACATCGCGCACCGATCGCCGACGAGCGGCGCGACGTCGCGCGCGTAGGTGGGCGAAACGGCCGCCGAATTCGTTGCGGCCCTAAAGGCGTGCGCCGTCGGAAGCGCGAGGGCAGCCCTGAAGGGCTGCGCTACCAGCACCCCCGCCAACGCCAACGCGATGCACGCCGCATCCTTCATCGCGCGAAGTCGGCGATGTAGCAGCCGACCGCCTGCGTCTCGGGGTTCGGTACCGGACGGCCGGCGACGACCGCCGCCAGCGCGTCCGCGAGATCGTGCGTCGTCGCGGCCGGACGCTCGACGCCGAGATCGACGTAGCGATCGTCGATGCGGCCGCGGTACTGCACGCGGCCGTGCGCCCACACGACCGCCTCCGGCGTGATCGTCGCGCCGACCGCCGCGACCAGCGCGTGCTTCGGATCACGCAGCGCGTCGGTCGCGCCCGCGTACGCGAACGCCGCCATGTGCGCGCGAATCGCGCTCGTGTCCTCGTGCGGATCGGGATAGACCAATCGGAACAGCACGCCCTGCGGCACGAACGCCGATGCCAGGCGACGCACCTCGGGCGCGTAGCGGTTCGAGATCGGGCAGTCAGTGCTCGTGAAGAGGAAGACGATCGCCTTCACGCCGGCCGGCGCCTTGAACGGATCGATCCGCGGCGGTCCGCCGTCCACCGGCTGCAGCCGAATCGACGGCGCCTGCGCGAGCAGCACGGCGGCGGCGAGCGCGAGAAGGCGGCCCATCACATCCACGATAACAAAAAAGGCAGCCGGAGGAACTTGGGTCCCGCCGGCTGCCTTGTAGGGCGACCCTTTCAGAGTCGCCCCTATGATTGTCGCCTTACCAGTTGACCACAGCAGCTATGCGCAGGATCCGTCCCTGGATGATGCGGCCCGGCTGCAGATACGTGCCGCTCGATACGGCGGCCGTTGCGGACGGGGTGAACGCCTGCGTGCGAACGTCGTAGTAGTCGTCGGAGTTCAGCGCGTTGAAGATGTCGATCTTCGGGTCGATTTTCACGGTGCCGAACACGAGCCGTTTGCTGACCGAGAGGTCGAGCTGGTTGACGCGCGGCGTCAGCAACGTTCCCGGCGGGTCGAGCGGCACGGTGAACGATCCGGCGTTGATGCCGGCCGGAACCACGCGCGCGCCGACGACGCAGCCCTGGGACGCGGAGTTGCCGGGGCAGACGGCGTAGGTCGTCGTCCCGGTGACGGTCCACGTCGACGCGGCGCCGCTGTACGACGTGAAGTTCGGCGCGCCGGCGCCGCCCGAGGTGAGCGCCTGCGTGCCGAGCTGGTAACCGGGCAGGGCCTGGAGCGCCGCGGCGACCTGCAACCCGTACCACGGCAGCGGCACCGTGCCGGCCAGCTTGAACTGCGTGCGCCACGGAATGCCGCTGTTGGTCTGATCGCAGTAGTTCACGCCGCCGATGGTGATCAGGAAGTTCGGGTTGGTCGCCGCGCCGCTGCACGTATTCGCGATCGTGCGGTCGGTCGCCGAGCCGCCGAACAGCCGTGCCCCGTGCGGCAGCCGCGCGTTGAAGTTGAACTCGAACGCGTTGTACGACTGCTTGACGCTCGAATCGTTCGTGTCGACGTTCTGAACGGCCCGTGCGACGGCCGTGCTGACGGTGTCGTACATCGTAATCGGCGAGCCGTCGATCGGGCTGAAGATCGTGACGGGTTTATAGCTCGCGTTCGTGACCACGCCGTTCGCGTACGTCCCGGGGCGCAGCACGTTGTTGCGCTCCCACGAATTCTTCGTGTCGTTGTGGAACCACTCGGCCGATACCGAGACGCCGCGCATCAGCTCGTGCGTCGCGCCGACATTGAACTGGTCGACGTAGGGCCGCGTCAAACCGGGGTCGGGATTGGCGAGTGAGATCACGCCGAAGTTCGTCGGGATGTTCGCGAAGTTGATCTCGCAGCCGGGATCGTTCGCGAAGTCGCACCGGAAGCTGCCTTGCGCGACGTCGTCGCCGTTCTTGTCGACCCACGGCGCGGTGTTGTTGCCGGCCGCGTTGATCACGGTGCCGGCGGCCGGATCGTAGAGCGACGCGAGCGTGGTCGTCGCCGCGACGCCGAACCGGTTATATCCGAAGCGCACCGCGGTCTTGCCGGTGCCGAACAGGTCGTAGACGATCGACGTCCGCGGCGAGAAGTTCTTCCACGTCGGCATCTGGATGTCGCTGAACGCCGGGATGTTCACGAAGCGGCCGACCTGCGCGTCCTGGCCGGTCACCTGCTCGCTGATGTACTCCCAGCGGCCGCCGAGCGTAATCGTGGCGCGCTTGAAGGTCATCACGTCCTGGCCGTAGATCCCGAGGTTCGCGTTCAGCCGGTCCTGCCAGTGCGACGGCGTGGCGAGCAGCGTCACCGTCGCCGGCGCCGGAATGCCCTGGGCGTTGGTCACGTAGTTCTGGTACAGATCCGCGTTCGCGCGGAGGTTCTGGTTGTACGGGCCCCACGAGTCCTGGAAGCCGACCTTGAAGGCGTTCGTGCCCGTCACGTACGACGCCGACGCCTGCATGTTGTAGCGATCGGGATAGCTGCCGTATTCGGCCGTCGATGCCGTGTTGGTGGAGGCGCCTGAATCGATGTTGTGGCGAGCCGTCGCGAACCACTCGGGCGTGCCGTACTGCTTTTCGATGCCCGCGGCGTACAGATTGTTGTACCGCTCGAGGTTGCTCGAGAAGCCGCCTTCGACGAGCAGTTTGCTGCTCACCGTCGACGTGTACTTGATCATGTTCGTCGTGTACAGCGGCGAATTCCACACGACCGACGAGGTCGTCTGATCGTCGCCGGCGCCCATCGCGGCGCTGCGAACCTTGTGAATCCGATCGTAGTACCCCGACAGCTTGTTGCGCGGGCTGATCTGCCACGTCATGCGCACCAGACCGCTGTACTGATGCTGCGGGTCGACGCCCTGGTCGCACAGTAGGCCGCCGCGGCCGGCGAGCGCGTTCGCACAAGCGAGGATGCCGGCGCGCGTGCCGTCGGACACGTAGGTGCTCGCGATCGGCCTGTTCACGGTGAAGAACCGTACCGATCCGAAGTACCACAGCTTGTCTTTCGCGATCGGGCCGCCGACGGTCGCGTTCGTGTCGTCGTAGGTGCCGATCTTGTCCACCGACTTCAACCCGGCGGCCGCCAGGCGCGGCGTCAAGTTGTTGCTCTGAAGGCTGCTCGACTCGTAGCCCTGGAAGAGCGATCCGCTGAAGCGGTTGCCGCCCTCTTTCGGGATCATGTTGATCTTCACGCCGCCAGTCGGCGAATCGACGGTGCCGCCACCGGTCTGATAGACCATCTCCTGGTTGCCGGCGTCGTTCGTGTAGGTCTGGATCGCGCCGTCGCCCTGCAGGCCGTTGATGATCATGCCGTCCATCATCAGCGACGTCTGCGCGGCGCCGAGGCCGTGCACCGTGAAGTACGTCTGCTGCATCGCCTGCGATCCGCCGACGTCGGGCGCCGTCAGCGTCACGCCGACGACGAGCTGGCCGACGCCCTGGATCGTGTGCGCCGTCGGCACCGCGTCGAGCACCTCGCGCGGCAGCACCTGCGCCTTGCTGTTGCTCTGCACGTCGACGACGGGCGATTCGCCGGAGACGGTGACCGTCTCCTCCATCGCGCCGACCTTCAGCTCGGCGTTGATCGTCGAGGTGAAGTTCGACTGGAGCTCGATGGCGTCTTTCTTCACGCTGGAGAACCCGGGCAGGTTGAACGTGAGCGTATAAGTGCCGGGGCGAAGATTCTCGATCTTGTATGCGCCGTTCGCGTCGGTCGTCACCGATCGGACTTTCTCGATGAGCGCCGGGCTGCTCGCCTCGACCGTCACCCCCGGCAGCACCGCGCCCGTCGCATCCTTGACGACCCCCGCAAACGCGCTCTGCGCGCGCGCCGTCGCCGGCAGCGCCACTGACGCCAGCGCTACAGCGAACAACATCGCGATTCGACTTCGTGTCATGCCGATTCCTCCTCAGTCACGCATCAGCACTCGATGGACGTCCAAGGCCCGCTTTGGTCAAACCAATGGCCGTTTGCCGAAGGCTACCAGCGCGCGTAAGGAAGAATCCACTCGAAATGACGCGATCGCCGCGTCAAAGGGGTTTGCTTCCGGAAAGTTGGATCGGCTGGGCGGCGGCGCCGGCCTGTATCGGTGACTTTTTTGATACAAGCCGGCGCGCGACTTCTTCAGGGTTCCCCGTTTTTCCTCACCACTTCAGCTGCATCGCCAGCCGCAGGATGCGGCCCTGAAGGACGCTCGACGGCTGCAGGTAGGACGGCGTGAGGTAGTTCATCGATCGAACCGACAGCACGTCGCCCCGGTTGAGCGCGTTGAAGATGTCGAGTTGACCCTGGACGCGTCCCTTGCCGACGTTGAACCATTTCGCCAGGCTCACGTCCACCTGGTTCACGCGTTCGGCGTACTCGGTGCCGGGCGCCGTCAGCGGCACGTTCAACGAGGCGGCGCTCATGTTGGGAATCACCACCGCGCCCGGCGTGCACGGTCCCGTGCAATCGGGCGCATACCGCGTCGTCGGAGTGATCAGCCAGACGGTGCTCGTTCCCGGCGGCGTGGTCAGGTTCGGAAGCGACGTTGGCGACGGGATGTTGCACGCCGCGACGTTGCACCCCAGCAAGTAGCCGGGAATGCTCTGGAACGATCCGCTCACCGTGATGCCGTACGCGAGCGGATAGCTGCCCGACAGCTTCAGCTGCGTGCGGAACGGCACGCCGCTCGTGCGCGAGTCGCAGTACAGCAGGTTGTTCGGGTTCGACTCCTCGTTGCACAGCGTCCACATCATCCGCTCGGACGTCGTGCCGCCGAAGAGCGTCGCACCGCGCGGCAGCCGCGCGTTGAACGACACCTCGACGCCGTTGTACCACTCCCGCTGGCTGTCGTCGGTGAAGACGACGTTGTTGACGCGCGTCAGCGCCGCGCGGCTGACGTTGTACATCGGGACCACGCGGCCGTCGAGCGGGCTGACGACGTTGACGAGCGAGTAATCGCTGAAGCTTTGGAGCGTATTGGTCTGCCGCGGCAGGTTCCGGAACTCGCGATGGAACCAGCCGGCGTTCACCTGGACGCCGGGCAGCAGCTCGTGCTGCACGCCGAGCGTCGTCTCGATGTTGTAGACGCGCTTGATGTCGGGGTTCGGCGACACGAGCGCGCGCACGCCGAAGTTCTGCGGCAGCTGCGCGAAATTGATCTCGCAGCCCGCGGTGAGGTAGACGCAGCCCAACTCGCCCTGCGCGATGTCGTCGTGGTTGAGATCGTTCCAGGAGAGGACCGCATTGGTCAGCACCAGCGGGTTGAACTGGTCGGCGAAGTTGATCGTCTGCGCCTGCTCGTAGCGGTTGATGCCGAACTTCAACGCCGTCTTCGCGTTGCCGAACACGTCGTACACGATGCCGAATCGCGGCGCGAGATCCTTCCAGACCGGCATCTGGATCTGGTCGAAGCTTCGCGTCGGCACGAATCGTCCCGCCGGCGACACCGCCGGCGACACTTCCGAATTGAAGTACTCCCATCGCACGCCGGCATTCACTGTCAGGCGCCTGAGCGTCCACGCGTCCTGCGCGAAGACGCCGAGATCGGCGTTCAGCCGGTCGGTCCACTCGAGCGGCGTGTTGTACACCTGCACCGAGTTGGGCACGCCGCTCAGGTACCGCTGGACGAGATCGGCGTTCGTGACACGCGTGCGGCGGTACGGCCCCCAGTTCCACTGCGCGCCCGCCTTGATGTTGTGGGAGCCGGTGACGTACGACGACGATCCCTGGACGTTGTATCGATCGGGATACTGGCCCTGATTGGTGTCGAGCGACGACCAGTGCGTGCCGAGGTTCAGATCGCGGCGGCTGGCGCCCGCATACCACGCGGCCGAACCGCGCTCCTGGTTGATGCCCGGCTGATTGGTGATGTTGTAGCGCTCGAGGTTGAACGAGTAGCCGGTTTCGATCAGCAGCTTGCTGCTCGCGACCGACGTCCACTTCACCGATCCCGTGCCGTAATCCGGCGACGTCCAGATCTGCGACGCCGTCGCGGGATCGTCGCCCGCGGTCATGCCGTGGCCGCGATCCTTGGCGACCCGATCGTAGTAGATGCCCAGCTTGTTCTTCGGCGACGCCTGCCACGTCAGGCGCAGCATCGCGCTCTTGATGTGCTGATCGTCGATCCCCTGCTCGCACTGAATCGCGTGCGACGTGCACTGCGGGTAGGTGGACGAGTAATTCGATCCCGCCGGCGTGAAATACGTGTCGGCGATCGGCGCGTCGACGCCCCACCGTCGTGCCGACGTGAAGAACCATAGCGAATCCTTCTTCAGCGGGCCGCCGAAGGAGCCGTTGAAGTCGTAGATCTTCGAGATCTTGTCGGGCACACTGAGCCCGCGCGCCTGCAGCGACTGTGTGAGGTTGTCGCTCTGCCAGCGGCCGTCGCTCCACGCGCCGAAGAACGCGCCGCTGTACCGGTTACCGCCCTCTTTCGGAATCATGTTGAGCCGCACGCCGCCGCCCGACACGTCGGTGCCCGCGCCGGCGGTCTGGTACGCCATCTCCTGGCTCATCATGTTGTTGAAGTAGTTCTGCACGGCGCCGTCGCCGTCGAGCCCGTTGACCATCAGCCCGTCGACCTGCGTCGTGACCTGCGACGAGCTCAGGCCGTGCACCGACATGTAGGTCTGCTGCATCGCGCGCGATCCGCCGACGTCGGGCACGTTCAGCGTCACGCCGACCACGAGCTGCCCCACGCTCTGAATCGTCCGGCCGGTCGGAATCGCGTCGAGCGTCTCGCGCGAGAGCACCGTCGTCCGCGCGGCGCTCTGCACGTCGACCACCGGCGACTGGCCCGACACGGTGACCGACTCCTCGATCCCGCCGACTTTCAGCTCCGCGTTGATCGTTGCCGTGAAGTTCGCCGGCAGCTCGATGCGATCCCGCCTCAACCCGCTGAAGCCGGGCAGCGAGAAGGAGAGGCTGTACATCCCGGGCCGCAGGTCGACGATCGTGTATTGACCTTGACCATTCGTGACGACAGAGCGCGTTTTCTCGATCAGGACATCGCTCGACGCTTCGACGGTCACGCCGGGAAGGACGGCGCCGGAAGCGTCCTTGACGACCCCGGCGATGGCGCTCTGCGCGAGCGCGTGAGAGGGGAAGAGCCCGAGCCAGACCGCCGCCGCAAGCGCCGAGAACCACACGCGTCTCGTCATGCCGCCTCCTCAGTCTGTGGATGATGCCGACCGGGAATCTGGCTGAGTGGACGCTAGCGCGGTGCGAGACAACTGTCCATAAGAAAGACGAAAGGCTACGGCGGGAGGCGCAGCGATTGGCCGGCCGCGTATCGCTCGATGCGCTGGCGGAACTGCGCCGCAATCTCCGTGCGCCCGCTGCGCGTCGCCACGTCGAGGCCGGCGCGCGCCGTCCGCACGGCCTCGTCGTAGCGGCCCGCGGCGGCGTACGCGGCGGCGAGCGCGTCGAGCACGACGAGATCGCCTTGCGACGTGAGCTGGCCGGCACGCTCGGCCAGGCGGACGGCGGCGGCCGGATCTCGAAGCGTGGCGTCGGACGCCGTGGCCCGAATCCACGCGAGACCCGCCAGCGCCTGCACGTGATCGCCGCGCAGCGCCACGACGGCGTCGAAGTGGCGCGCCGCGTCCGCGAACCGGCCGCGATTCGAGAGCAGCTGCGCGAGATTCGCCTGCGCCTCGACGTTGTCGGGCCCGAGCGCGACGGCGCGCTCGAAGTGCGCCTGCGCCTCGTCGAGGCGTCCGCCCACCTGCAGCAGCGCGCCGAGGTTGTTGTGCGCGACCGCGTAATCGGGATCGATCCGGAGCGCGTGCTCGAGCTCCGCGATGGCTTCGTCGCGGCGGCCCCGTGCCGACAGCGCGAAGCCGAGGTTGTAGTGCGTCGGCGCCGACTGATCGTTCAGGCGCAGCGACTCCCGCAGCTCCGCGATCGCTTCGTCGAAGCGGCCATCGTCCAGATACAGCTGGCCGACGGCGTCGTGCCGGAGCGGGTTCGACGGATCGCGGCCGACGAGCGCCGTGTACGCCGCGAGATCCTCCGCGTGCGCCTTGCGGCGGAAATCGCTCAGGAGAGTCGCGGCATCGCCCGCCGATCGCGGGATCACCTGCACCCACAGATCGCCCATCTCGTCGGACGTGTTCTGCCCCCAGACGACGCGCGCGGGCGGACGATGAGGGTTGCGCGGGTTCGCGGCGCTGTTGTCGTACACGTACGCCATCGTGATCACGCTGCCCTTCGGCAGCGCGACCGGCGTCTTGTACCGGTAGACGTCCTGCCAGCGGAAGTCCCAGTCGTCGATCGCGATCAGCCACTGCATCGCGCCGTCGGGGAGGATGGCCATCGCCTGCATCGTGCGCGCGAGGTTGTGCGCGTGCGGCTGGATCGCGACGACGTCGACGTCCACCGGCAGCTGATACCGATCGGCGATCGCCCACGAGTCGTTGCCCGCGGGGATGTCGATCGTCTCGCTGCCGAGCCGCAGGCCGATCGGCGTCCGCGTCGGCGGATCGTCGGTGAAGTAGAACGCGGCGGATGCCTGGACGTCCTCGCGTTTGCCCGTCGGCTGCAGGTGCAGCTGGACGATCAGATCGCTGTCAGCCTCGAGGCGCCACTGCGTGCCTTCGGGCACGCGATGGGGCGCCTGCCCCGGCGTCCAGCCGAGAAGCTGCCCTTCGGGATATCGCGCATCGCGCTCCATGCCGCCGGCGTAGCCGGGCTCGGGATCGCGCGCGTCGAGCCGGCGCGACGATCGCGTGCGATCGATGCCGAGGTTCGCGTGGTGCACGACGCGGGGGTTGCCCGGCCGGAATTCGAGGGCGCGCACGTATCGCGGCGTCTTCGTCGGGATCGGAATCACGAACGTGCGGAAGACGTCGGCGCCGTCGGCCGGCACCGAGTAGGGCTGCGGCATCCGCACGACGAGGTCCGGCGTGCCGAGCGGCCATGCGTCCTCGGCCGCCGCGTGGGCTGACGGACTCGGGACCGTGGCCGCTGGCGCCTCGCCTTCACCGCGCGGCGCGCCGGCGGCGATCCAGCGCTGCAGCGTATCGAGCTCGCGATCGGTGAGCCGCCGCTCGTCCTGGAACTCGCCCTTGCCGGGCGCCGGTTTCCACGGCGGCATCAGGCGGCGCGCCGTCACGACGGCGATCTGCGCCGCGTGCCGCTTCGCGTCGTCGTAGGTGACGAGCGCGAACGGCCCGATGCCGCCGGCGCGGTGGCAGCCGGCGCAGCGCGACGCGAGGATTTGCGCGACGTCCGCGGTGAAGGTCGGCGCCGGCTGCGCGGCGGCCGCCGAGGACAGCAGGACGAGCGCCGCGATCGACCGCAGTGCAGCCGCCATCGTGGGCTAGCATACCAACGTTGCCGCGAAAAGCCGTGCCGCCGGCGGTGTGGATCTTCGCGACGGCGCTCGCCGTCCGGCTGCTGCACGTGTGGCAGCTGCGCGCGTCGCCGTTCTTCGACGTGCTGATGGGCGATTCGCGCGGCTACGACGAGTGGGCGCGCCGCATCGCGGGCGGCGAGTGGATCGGGCGCGACGTCTTCTACCAGGCGCCGCTCTATCCGTACATGCTCGGCGTCGTCTACGCGATCGCCGGGCGCCATCTGCTCCTCGTCCGCGTCGTGCAGGCGATGATCGGCTCGGCATCGTGTGCCCTCGTCGGCGGCGCCGCGGCGCGCCTTTTCGCGACACGGTGCCAGGCACCGAGCGACGGCGACGAGGGCCGCCGACGCGCGCGCGCGATCGGGATCGCCGCGGGCCTGATGCTCGCGCTCTACGCGCCGGCGATCTTCTTCGACGCGCTGATCCAGAAGTCGGTGCTCGACGTGTTCTTCGTCTGCGCGGCGCTCTGGCTGATCGCGGCCGTGATCGATCCGCCGTCACGTCCGCGTCTGACGACGACCGGGCGCTGGTTCGTCCTCGGGCTGACGATCGGCGCGCTCGCGCTGACCCGCGAGAACGCGCTCGTCTTCATCGTCGTCATCTTCGCCTGGGCGCTCGTCTTCACTCCCCAATCCCCAATCCCCAATCCCCCACGTCTCCCGCGTCCCCCGCGGGCGCGAGCGATCCGGGCGCTCGCCTTCGCGGCGGGGCTCGCCGTCCTCCTGGCGCCCGTCGCCGCGCGCAACGCGTACGTCGGCGGCGGCTTCTACATCACGACGTCGCAGTTCGGGCCGAACTTCTACATCGGCAACCACGCGCGGTCCGACGGCACGTATCAGTCGCTGCGCTTCGGCCGCGGCGCGCCGGAGTACGAGCGCCAGGATGCCACCGAGCTCGCCGAGCGCGCGCTCGGCCGCTCGCTGACGCCGGCGGAAGTCTCCAGCTACTGGGTGGACCAGGCGATGGAGTTCGTCACGTCGCGTCCGGGCGCATGGCTGAAGCTGATGGCGCGCAAGACGGCGCTGCTCTGGAACGCGACCGAGATGCTCGACACCGAGAGCCAGGAGGCGCACGCCGAGTGGTCGCTGCCGCTGCGCGTGCTGTCCATCGTCGGCCACTTCGGCGTGCTCGTGCCGCTCGCCGTGCTCGGCGTCTTCGTCACCTGGCCGATGCGCCGGCGGCTCGCGATCGTCTACGCGCTCACGATTGCGTACGCGGCGAGCGTGGCGCTGTTCTACGTGTTCGCGCGCTACCGGTATCCGCTCGTACCGATGCTGATGATGTTCGCCGCCGCCGGCGTCGTCGGCGCGCCGGCGCTGTATGTGTCGTCCGCCGTGGACCGGCGTCGCGTCCGGACGTGGTGCGCGGCCGCCGTCGTCGCCGTCGCCGTCTTCTGCAACTGGCCGATGCTCTCGACGACGCTGATGCGCGCTGTGACGGAGAGCAACCTGGCGGTTGCGCTGCAGGCGGAAGGGCGCGTCGACGAAGCCACGGCGCATTACGAGCGTGCGATCGCGCTGCGGCCCGACTACGCGCCGGCGTACAACAACCTGGGGACGGCGCTGCGCGCGAAGGGGCGCCTCGCCGAGGCGGCCGCGGCCTATCGCCGCGCGATCGAGCTGCGCGGCGAGTACCCGGAGGCGCACTACAACCTGGCGAACGTCCTCACCGACGAAGGCAAGGCGGCAGAGGCGGCGGAGCACTTCCGCATCGCGCTGCGATCGATGTCGGGATCGGCCGACGTGCACAACAACCTCGGCATCGCGCTCGCGGCCGAAGGCAAGCGCGACGAGGCCATCGACGAGTTCCGCGCCGCCGTGGCCGGCGACCCGGCATCGCCGAAGTCGCATCGCAATCTCGCCGACACGCTCGCCTCGGCCGGACGCGCCGAGGAAGCGTTCATCGAGTTCCGGCGCGCCGTGCAGCTCGCGCCGGCCGACGGCGCGCTGCACTACGACCTGGGAAGCTTCCTGCTCGAGATCGGCCGCGTGGACGAAGCGATCGTGGAATTCCGCGCGGCGCTGAAGCTCGCGCCGCGGTCCGTCGAGGCCCACAACAACCTCGGCATCGCCCTCGGCACGATGGGCCGGATGAACGAGGCGATCGACGAGTTCCGCGCCGCGCTCGCCATCGATCCGGGCTTCGCGGATGCGAAGCGAAATCTGGAAACGGCGCTACGGGCTACCGCCGCGTCTGCACTGCGACGCCGATGATCCTCTGATCCGGGTTGAGCAGGTTGACGCCTTTGCACGGAGAAGCTTATGGTTTTCCCATGAAACACGCCGCGCTGGCGCTCGTGCTCGCGCTCGGCGCAGGCTCGGCTGCCTTCGCGCAGCCGACGCAGCCCATCTATCTGCAGTACGACGGCTTCGTGCGGAACGCCAACGGCACCTTCACGCTCGCGTTCGGCTACTTCAACCAGAACAACGCCGACGTCACGATCGAGCCGGGCGACGCGAACCTGTTTTCGCCGACGCCCGCCGATCGCAATCAGCCGATCACGTTTCTCAAGGGACGGCATCGCTTCGCGTGCAGCATGGTCGTCGACTCCTCGTTCGACGGCCGGCTGCAGTGGACGCTGAAGTTCGCCGGCAGAACGGAGACGACGACCGCGAAAGCGCTCAACCCGTTGTACGAGCTGGAGCTCAATAGCGAGAAGCGCGCGATCGCCGGTCTCGACGTGGCGGCGGCGCCCAAGAACGTCTGCGTGAACCGGCCGCCGGTGGTGGAGATCGTGAACCCGTTCGGCGGACCCGACGCGAGCACGAAGATCGCCGCGAAGGTCGATCAGGACGTCGCCGTCAACGCGCGCGTCGAGGACGATGGCCTGCCGCGCGGCAGCAAGGTGACGGCGGCGTGGAAAAAGATCAGCGGGCCGGGAAATGTCACCTTCTCGGATGCTTCGTCGCCGCCGACGCGCGTGAAGTTCAGCGCGCCGGGCGCGTACGAGATCGAACTGACGGCCACCGACGGCGAGAAATCGTCGACGCTGAAAGTATCAGTGACGGTGTCGTAAGTCCCGGGTCATTTCGGTACGAACCCGAGGAAGCGTCGCGGGTTGTCCTCGAGGATCTTCTTCACGGTCGCCTCGCTGGCGCCGGCCTTCACCAGCATCGGCGCGAAGGCCGTCACCGGCTGCGCCACGCCCGGCCCGCCGTTCTTCTTGAGCGCGCGGCCGGTGGCGAAATCCGACGACAACAGCAGGTGATCGGCGAACCCCGCGTCGAGCAACGCGAGGATCATCGCGACGCGCTTCTCGTCGGGGATGATCGCGTTGATCGTCACGCGATCGAAGCCGACGAAGACGCCGCGCTTCGCGAGCTGCCCCGCGATCTGCGCTTTCGGATCGTCGAGGCAGCAGACGTGGCCGATCGCGAGGTGCCGCGGGTCTGCGCCCGCCGCCTCCAGGACGTCGAGCTGCTTGAGCGCGCTGTCCATCGGCACCGGCGGATCGACAACGCGGACGCCGGTGTACGCGTTGTGCGTGAAGATCGGCAGGCCGCTCTTCGCCTGCGCCTTCGCGACCGCGGTGAACACCTTGCGCTCGTCGTCGGTGAGCACGCCGCCCTGCTGCCCGATCTCGCCGAAGGCGCCGAGCCGCTGCTCGCGCGCGTCGCGCACGAGATCGTCGGCGATCTGATCGGCGCTCTTCGCCGCGATGTCGGGCGGATAGTTCCGCTGCATGTAGAAGCCGCCGCTCGCGACGATGAGCACGCCCGACTCGGCGGCGATGCGCTTCAGCGCGCCGAGGTCGCGATCCATGTCCGGATGTCCGCCGTCGACGATGCAGCCGACGCCGTCGCGCCCGGCCGCTCTCGTCTCCTCGACCATCAAATCGACGTCGTCGGTGAAGCTGGCGGGCACCGGGCGCCCGGCTTTTTCCGCCAGCGCCTTCGTCAGCGGATAACGGATCGACAGGTGCTCGTGAAACAGCACGGCGCCCGTCACCGCCGCGGGATCGACGTCCCGGGTGAGCGTCCGAATGACGGCGCCGCGGTCGAGGGCCGACCGGGGTTGCGGCAGCAGCGGAGCGACGACGCCCGCGCCGACGAGCGCCATGAGGTCGCGTCGGGTCATGTCCATGGCCGCGTACTATACGGGCGGTCGGCAGGGGGGGCAGGGGGGTCGGGAATCGTTTCGGGGACCGCGCCGTCCATCCACAGGGGGTCGGGAAGGGTTTCCGAACCCCGCTGCGCGGGAACGCGAAATCCGGCGCAATTTCGCATGGGCGTCGACGCCGCGGCCCGGGATCCACAGTTTTCCACAGGGGGTCGGGGATCGTTTCGTCGAACGAAACGATCCCCGACCCCCTGTGGAAATCTCCGCCCGGCGAAAAACGATCCCCGACCCCCTGTGGAAAACTGCCGCGACGGTGAACCGGCCGGCCGCCCGCGGCGTCCTGCCTGATGACGCGGCACATGACCGACGATGTGGCACAGCTGGCTGGCGCGTTCGTGACGTCGGATCGAGCCGCCGACGAACCGTTCGAAGCGCGGTTGGCGGATTCGTCCCGGCTCGCCTTTCGCGTCGCGTACAGCGTGCTCCGGCACCGGCAGGACGCCGAGGACGTCGCCCAGGACGCGCTGGTGAAGGCGTACCGCCACTTCGACCGGCTCCGCGATCGCGATCGGTTTCGCGCGTGGCTCGTGCGGACGACGTGGCGCCTGGCCCTGGATCGCCGGCGCGGCGATCGACGCCGCGAAGCGCGCGAGCGGAGCGAGACCACGGCGATCGTCGGCGCGGCCGACGAACCCCGATCGCCGCGCGACGACGCGGTGGAGGATCTCGTCGCACGCGAGCGAGCCGCGCACCTATGGGAGGCGATCGACGCGCTTCCCGAGAAGCTGCGCGTCGTCGTCGTGCTGGCGAACATCGAGGGCCACGACGTCGCCGGCGTGGCGCGTCTGCTCACGCTGCCGGAAGGCACGGTGAAGTCGCGGCTGTTTCTGGCGCGGCGACGGTTGAAGGAGCACCTGCAATGGATGCGGACCGACGCGACAGCGAGATGACCGACGCGGCGCTCGATCGCGAGCTGCAGTCCATCCTCGCCGTGGATCCATCGCCGGCGTTCGACGCCCGCGTGCGCGCGCGCATCGCGAGCGAACCGCGGCGATCGACGTCGTGGACGCCTGCGTGGATCTTCGCCGGCGCGGCCGCAGCAGCGGCGATCGTCGCGATCGCCGTCCTCGCGCCGGGGCGCGTGCCGCCCGACCGAGCGCCTGCACTTTCACCGATCGCCTCGCGGCCGTTGACGTCGATCGGATCGCTGGCCTTCGGCGCGCCTCGCGCTGCGCGCTCACAGCCGGCGCGCCACACGACAGACGAGATGCTCGCGCCGTCGATCGCGACCGCTGAACGATTGAGCAACGAGGTGGTCGTCGATCCGCGCGAGGCCGCGGCGATCCTCGCGCTGCTCGCCCGCGCGCGCGACGGCCGCATCGATCTCGCGCCCGCGCTGAACGCGTCGACGCCGGCAGTGATGGACTCCGCGCCGATGGCCGACATCACGATTCCCGACATCACCATCGATCCGATCGCGCCCGCGCCGGGCGCAGAAGGAGTACGTCAGTGACCAAGACGATGTACACGCTCGCGATCGTGTTGGCGGCCGCGCTCGCCGCGCCGATCGCGGCGGCGCAGGAGAAGGCGCAGGAAAAAGAGAAGCCCGCGCCGAAAGCCTCGAGCGCGCCTTCGGTCATGCCGCTCAAGGTGCAGATCACGATCGCGCGCTACCAGGGCGAGAAGAAGATCAGCAGCATGCCGTACACGTTGAGCATGAATGCCGCCGCGCAGGCGCCGAACAACTTCGCGAACCTGCGGATGGGCACGAAGGTGCCTGTGATGATGGTGTCGGCGCTGGACGCCAAGGGCCCGGACGGCAAACCGATCCCGCCGATCCAGCAGGTCGGCCCGATTCAGTATCAGGACGTCGGCACGAACATCGACTGCAAGGCGACGCCGCTCGACGACGGACGCTTTCTGCTGTCGGTGACGGTCGACGATTCGTCGGTCTATCCCGACGAACAGATGCCGGGCGGCTCGAAAGGCAACCCCGCCTTTCGCTCGTTCCGCGCGACCAACTCGCTGGTGTTGAGAAACGGCGAGACCGGCCAGTTCACGACGGCCACCGACAAGGTGACCGGCGAGATAGTGAAAGTGGACGTGACGTTGACGGTGATGAAGTGACGCGAGCGGGCAGGCCGCCGTCCGGCCTGCCCGACCCACTCGCGACCTGCCCGACCCGCCCGGCCTGCCCGACCTGCCAGACCCGCCTGGCGTGCCCGGCCCGCCCGACCTAGCGGATCACTTCGAACAGTCCGGCCGCGCCCATCCCGCCGCCGATGCACATCGTGACGACGACCTTCTTCGCGCCGCGGCGGCGGCCTTCGATGAGCGCGTGCGCGACGAGACGCTGGCCCGACATGCCGTACGGATGGCCGAGCGCGATCGCGCCGCCGTTCACGTTCAATCGATCGTCGGGGATGCCGAGCCGATCGCGGCAGTAGATCACCTGCACGGCGAACGCTTCGTTCAGCTCCCAGAGATCGACGTCCTCGATCTTCGTCCCGGTGCGCTCGAGCAGCTTCGGCACCGCGAACACCGGACCGATGCCCATCTCGGCCGGCTCGCAGCCGGCGACGGCGAATCCGCGGAACACGCCGAGCGGCTTCAATCCTTTCTTCGCGGCCGTGGTTTCGCTCATCACGACGCACACGCCCGCGCCGTCTGAGAACTGGCTCGCGTTGCCGGCGCTGACGACGCCGCCCTCGAGCGCCGGCTTGATCTTCGACACGCCTTCGTAGGTCGTGTCCGCGCGGATGCCTTCGTCCTGCGAGACGGTCACCTCTTTCGTCGACTCCGCGCCGGTCGCCTTGTCGACCACCTTCATCGTCGTCTGCATCGAGACGATCTCGTCGTTGAACTTGCCGGCGGCGCGCGCGGCGGCGGCGCGCTGCTGGCTGCGCACGCCGTACTCGTCCTGCCGCTCGCGCGAGATGCTGTACTTCTGCGCGACGTACTCGGCCGTTTGCAGCATCGGCCAGTAGAGCTCCGGCTTATTCGCGTCGATCCACGCCTCGTTGAGCATGTGCTTGTTCATCTCGTTCTGCACGCACGAGATCGACTCGACGCCGCCGGCGGCGTAGATCTCGCCTTCGCCGGTCATGATGCGCTGCGACGCGATGGCGATCGTCTGCAGCCCGGAGGAGCAGAAGCGGTTGACGGTCACGCCGGCGGTGGACACGGGGCAGCCGGCGCGGATCGCGATCTGGCGTGCGATGTTGCGGCCGGTCGCGCCCTCGGGGTTCGCGCAGCCCATGATCACGTCCTCGATCTCGGCGGGCGCGAGGCCGGCGCGCTCGATCGCGCAGCGCAGCGCGCGCGCGCCCATCGTCGCGCCATGGGTCATGTTGAACGCGCCGCGCCAGCTTTTGCACAGCGGCGTACGCGCGGTGGAGACGATGACGGCATCAGGCATCCCGTCACTGTAACAGCGTTCTTCGCTTTCGGCATACACTGCGCTCTCATGACGGAGCCGATCGGCGGCGCCGCCGCGCGCGCCACGTGAACGCCGCGCTCGACGACGTCGTCGTCCTGGATCTCTCGCACGCGCTCGCCGGCCCGTTCGCGTCGACGATGCTCGGCGACTACGGCGCCGAGATCGTGAAGATCGAGCCGATCGACGGCGAGATCTCCCGGCGGTGGGGGCCGCCGTTCTACGCCGGCGAGGCGGCGTACTTCGTCAACCTCAATCGCAACAAGAAGAGCGTCGCGATCGATCTGAAGCAGCCCGACGGGCGCGCCATCTTCCTGCGGCTCGCCGAGCAGGCCGACGTCGTGCTCGAGAACCTGCGCGTCGGCGCGGTCGCGAAGCTCGGGATCGATTACGCGCGCGTGCGCGAGCGGCAGCCGCGCATCGTCTACTGTTCGGTGTCGGGATTCGGCCAGGACGGGCCGTATCGCGACCGCGCCGCGCTCGATCTCATCGTGCAGGCCGAGGGCGGGTTGATCAGCGTCACCGGCGAGCCGGGCGGACGCGGCGTGCGCGCCGGCGTGTCGATCGCGGACATCACGGCGGGGATGTACGCGGCGTTCGGCATCCTCGCCGCGCTGCGCGCGCGCGAGCGCAGCGGCCGCGGGCAGTTCATCGACGTGTCGATGCTCGAGGGGCAGCTCGGGATTCTCTCCGGCATGATCGGCGCCTATCTCGCCGACGGCGCCGTGCCGGGTCCGCTCGGAACGGCGTACGGCCCGCTGCTGCCGTACCAGACGTTCCGCACCGCGACGCGCGACATCGCGATCGGGATCGGGAGCGACAAGCTGTGGCGCGCGTTCTGCCCGCTGATCGAGCGGCCGGAGCTGGCCGACGATCCGCGGTTCGTCACCAATGCGGCGCGCAACGCGAACCGTCCGGCGCTCGTCGCCGCGCTCGAGGCGGTCTTCGTCGCGAAGACCTACGAGGAGTGGGAAGCGATTCTGATGCCTGCGGGCATCCCGATCGGCGCGATCAACACGCTCGATCAGGTGGTGGCGCATCCGCAGGTGCAGGCGCGCGGCGCGCTCGTCGAGAGCACGCATCCGGTGGCCGGCGCCGTTCGCATGGTCGGTCCGCCGGTGCGCTTCTCGGAAACGCCGGGATCGGTCCGCCTGCCGGCGCCGCTCCTCGGGCAGCACACGGCGGAGGTGCTGCGGGATCGGCTCGGGATGGGCGACGAGGAGATCCGGCGCCTCGCGCAGCGCGGCGTCGTCAAGATCGCCTAGCAGGCCGATGAAAAAGTGATTCGCGCGCGCATGACTACCTCCACGCGAATGGTTCAGCGGCCGGTTTGTAATCGTGCACCGGACGAGGCGTCACGGCGTTCACGCACCCCTCGCCA